>Ga0207706_10005338_pt1 | contig 11979 bp, 10 predicted proteins | sample KBSC53metaG_FD_184318 | JGI IMG/M metagenome (GOLD analysis project Ga0207706, IMG submission 184318) | Corn rhizosphere microbial communities from Kellogg Biological Station, Michigan, USA - KBS C5-3 metaG (SPAdes) (version 2) | ecosystem: Host-associated > Plants > Roots > Rhizosphere > Soil ... | reverse complement strand
GTTGCTTTTTCAATGCCCGCCCTGGTGGCGCTGCCATATCCTTTTTCATGTTCGGTGATCAGAATCGAATTGAATTGTTGAGCAATGAATGGAGAATTATCTGTGCTGCCGTTATCTGCCACGATCACTTCACCTTTAAGATTATTGACTGCGAGAAACGAAAAAGCTTTTTGCAGACAATAGGCAAGAGACTTCTCTTCGTTAAGGCAAGGCATTACTATGGATAACTCGACCGTTTCGTTTTGCATGATTCTCCCGCCGATTGGCGCGCATTAGATATAAATATACGGATGAGATATAAAAGTCTTTGAATTAAGATGTAACAGGAGGGATGATTGCGATCGGGGAGCGAGCCTTAATAATTTTCGTTGCCTTTCTTCGTCTTATTTTGTTCTGACTTTTCTTCCAGTTTCTTTTCATTTGGGTGCCCTTTTGCATCGAGTAGTGGGTCCCCAACAGGAGCATGGCCTTCTTCTAATTTGTAGTCATATAGTTTGTCAATATGCATCCACTGCCCGTTTTGCCATTTAAAGGCTTCATAATCTCCATCAGGAACATAGGTCCATTTATTATCAGGTTCATCAGTCTCGGAAATCAAATGATCCACAATGATCAGTTTACTATCTTCATCGTATTTTAAAATGGCGCGGGCCTCCTTTTTATATTCAAGGCTATACCGGTACTGCGTAGCTCGTTTCAAACTGTCCTGCTGGTAGTTAAAGTACTGACCTCCGAAAACAGGCTCATTTTTCTGATCGAACGTCATCACTTCTATCCATTTTTTATTACTCATGACACTGTTGTTATCAAAACCTATCAATGTGTAATAATTTTTACCGTTATAGTTTGTTTTTACTATATCGTAATATACTGCACCGATCCAGTTTGCCCTTGTGCGTATGGAATCCATGGCATCAGGAGTAAATTCTGAACAATCACGCAGGGCTACTAATTTTAAGGAGCCATCATTTGTTCTCATTTGAATAGCGCCTCGCTGCCGGGAGTAGTAATCGTCAAAAGAAATGTTCCATGTAAAAATTCTAAATGTGCTGTCGGGCGCATATATCTTCGAGACACCTTGCACAGAATCAAAAGGGTAATAAAACGAGTTTTTTATTTGTAGCGCACGAATAAGGGTTTTTACAAACAAGCTATCCGACCTCATCCGGGATGCAGTAAGACTATCCAGGATAATATCGGCTGCCAGGTTTCGCAGGGAATCCTCTTTTGCTGTCAATTTCCTTTTGTCCGCCTGGGAAATTTTTTGTGCGATACCCTGTTGTAGGAGAAAGATATTCAGCATAGCGAAAAAAGCCAGGAATCGAAAAAATTTTTTCAGGAGAGTTTGGTTCAGCATATCGTACGAAGTTACAGTAGAATCCAGACCGTAATAACGATAAAAGCCCTTTTAAAAGTGTAAGCAGGTAAAATTTTACAAAGCTTTGGCAAAATCGATAAGGGAATTGAAGACAAGATCAATGTCCGCATGAGGAAATACCTGTTCGGGGTGTGTTGTCTTTAAATAGACAGTGTATGTTCCTGCATTACGGCCAAATTGCATATCGCTGAGTTTATTGCCTACCATTATGGTTTTTGACAGATCGATAGAAGGAAAATCTTTTGCAGCCTGCAATGCCATGCCCGGATTGGGCTTTCTGTAAAAATGATGGGGATCGGTAGCCGTGCAATAGTATATTTTATCAATACGTCCGCCAGCTTTCGCGATCTCTGATTTCATGCGGTGCTGAATGTCGAGCAGATCTTTTTCATTCATTAGACCTCTTCCAATTCCCCGTTGGTTACTGATGACAACAATTGTAGCGAATTTTTCTGAAAGTAAACGGATCGCCTCAGTAACGCCGGGATAAAATTCAAATTCGCTCCAGTTCAATATATAATCATTTTCTTTTTCATGATTTATCACACCATCGCGGTCCAGGAATAGTGTCCAGTCTCGATCTGTGTTCTCAAGATGCAAAGCGATCTGTTTTAATTCCTCCTGCGCCTTTTTAAAATCCGCGGGTATGCCAATGTCAATGAAATAGCTATCTTCTATAAGTCCAAATATTTTCTTTTCGCTGTAATATTTTTCCAGGTAATCTTTTTCAAAGGAGAACTTTTCCGGGAAGTCCCTGTCGATAAATTGTTCTATATTCAAAAGATAGATGCCCGCATTGATATCACCCGTTTGAAAAAATTGTTTCTCTTTAAAGCTTCTTACGATAAGATCATCATCCAGTTCAACAGCACCATAGCGATTGAAACCCTGCATGGGTTTCAACAGTAGCGTGCAGTCTGCATTGTTGTCAAGATGAAATGAAGCAGCTTTTTTCAGATTTGCTTTGAAAAGAGTATCGCCGTTTACCACAAGAACATTGTTGTCTTTTGCCCGTTTACAAGCCAGGTAAATGGCCCCTCCTGTGCCAAGTGGCTCTTGTTCTACAGAACATTCAATATGGAGGGTCGGGAATTCATCATTCAGAAAGCTTTCGATCATTTCATGTTTGTAACCCAGCGAGAAAATAAATTTTTCAACGCCCTGGGAAAGTAAGTACCGGATAACATGCTTAAGAAATGGTTGATCCGCAACAGGCGCCATACATTTCGGAAGGTCGGAAACCACGGAACGAAGTCTTGTACCCAGGCCACCGGCAAGAATGATCGCTTCTTTGAGCATATGTTGGATTGTTAGATCGCAGGATTGTTATAATCACTAACACTAACCATAATGCAACGGAACAATCAGGCAATTAACTAAAATATTTTTCCTCTACCAATTGACAAATGATATGACCTGCCAGGATGTGACTTTCCTGTATGCGTGGCGTATCGGCCGAAGGAATGTTAATAAGATAATCACTACACGATCTCATTCCCCCGCCGTTCTCACCCGTAAAGCCAACAGTAATTATGTTTTTCTCCCTGGCTTTTTCAAATGCTTTAATAATATTTTTCGAATTTCCGGATGTGGAAAGACCGACAAGTACATCACCTTCCTGCCCGATACCATCAATTATTCTTGAGTAAACCACATCATAGCCATAATCATTGGCCACTGCTGTTAAATAAGAAGTGTTGCAATGAAGAGCTTCTGCGGGCAAGGCCTTCCGGTCAGTATAAAAGCGACCGGAAAATTCTGCTGCAAGGTGCTGAGCATCGGCTGCACTACCCCCATTTCCACAGAAATATACACGCTTGCCGTTTTTAAAGCTGTTGACAATTACATTGACAATCTTCCCGATCGTGTTAATTAATTCTTCACTCTGCAAAACCTGTTGTTTTACGTTTATCGAAGACTGTATAATATCTTTGATCTTACTCATATCCTGACAATCTTTTAATTCTATAAATTGTGGTTCTGACTATGCCGTCCACGTTGTTAATCCATGTTCAACAAATTGATAATTTCGATGAACGCCTCCAAATCTCTCTAAACTTTTTGCGACATTGTATTTCGTATTTCCCGGGCAATAGAAGATCATGAATCCTCCGCCTCCTGCTCCTGATATTTTGCCCCCCGTAGCGCCGGCGGCCTTTGCCGTTTCATATATTTCGTCCATTAGTTCATTGCTGATGCCTGAGGCCATTTTTCGTTTTTGCTGAAAACCAAAATCGAGGATCTCACCGATCTCGTCCAGACGACCTTTCAATAACGCTTCTTTCATCATTTGCGCCTGTTGCTTTAACTGGTGCATTGCTTCAATAGAAGTTTCCTTCTGATTTACGACATTGCTTGCCTGCCGCTCAATGATCTTAGCGGACTCACGGCTTTTCGAAGTGTAGTACAATAGCAGGTTATTTTCCAGCTCAAACAAATATTGTTGTTTTATGCGCAGGGGGTTTACGATCACTTTGTCACCATCATAAAATTCCATATAGTTCACTCCCCCGAAGGTAGCAGCGTACTGATCCTGCTTTCCACCGGCAAGTCCAAGATCCTTTCTTTCTATTTCATAAGCGTAGTGCGCGACATCATATTCTCCCAGTGGCAGACGCAACATTTCTGCAAAGGCGCCAACAATAGCCACTACCAGTGTTGAAGAAGTGCCGAGCCCGGAACCAGCCGGAGCATCAACAAATGTTGACAACCGGAAATTCTTTACAGGCACCCCGTAATCTTTCTGTATCCGGTTATAAACACCTTTCAATAAGATCAGTTTACCCTCTACAGGCAATTCATTGATACACTCCATGCATTCTTCTTCTTTCTGGTCGATTGCATGCAGTATGATCTGGTTTTTTTCGATCGGTTCAATAGTTGCGTGTGCATACAATGAAAGGGTGGCATTTAAAATGGCGCCACCATAGAGGTCGCTGTATGGACTCACGTCAGTGCCGCCACCGGCCAGTCCAATCCGTAAGGGTGCTTTGCTTCGATAGATCATGATTAATTCAAAAGTCCAAATACAAAAGTCAAAAAAAATCGCCTTTGGTTTCTTAATTTTTACTTATTTCTTTTATAGCATTCGTGAGGTTACTCCAGCTATATTTTTGTTTTTCGCTGCGAAGATGCGGTAAAAAATAATTTTCTCCTAATTGATAGAACCGAAGAATGGCATTGGCAATAGATTGTGCAGTTGGTTCTGTGACAAGCCCCGCTTTTTCGTTTGGCACCAGTGATGGTAAGCCGCCCACATTGGTTACGATCATTGGCTTTTCAAAATAATAGGCGAGTGGTGTGACGCCACTTTGGGTTGCATTCCGGTAAGGCTGTATCACAGCATCTGCCGCGCATAAATAATATTTCACTTCGCTGTCAGGAATAAAATCTGTCCGTAATATCACATCATCGTTAATGCCAAGCCTGTTGATCTGTTGCAGGTAAGGTTTTTCATCGTCATAAAATTCTCCTGCTACAAGTAATTTGAGATTTGATATTTGAGATTTGGTATTTTCTTTTATGATTTTCATCGCGTCCAGCAGTATGTCGAGCCCTTTATATTTCCGGATAAATCCAAAAAAGAGAATTATTAATTCGTCAGTTTTAATTTTTAATTTTTCTCTCGCTTCAATTTTTGAAATGATCTCTCCGAAATTATCATATAAAGGGTGTGGAACGAGTTTCACGGGTTTGTCCCGGACGAACTTAAGCAGATCATTCATCACCTGTTCGCTCATGGTAATAAATCCATCACATCTTTTTACAAAAAAATTTGTAAAAGCTTTATCGCCCGGCCGATGTTCATGTGGAATGATATTGTCAGCAATACAAATGATCCTGGTATGTTTATTTTTTTTTATCCTCCTGAGAATAGTTCCCAATGCCGGGGCCATAAAAGGAAGCCAGTAACGAACAACAACAATATCCGGTCTTTCTTTCCCGATCCTGTTTCCGACCCTTATCCAGTTCAATGGATTCACAGAGTTGATGACCGAGAATATTTTTAAATTTTCCGGGGCCGGCTCATCAGTATATTGTGTTTTGCCGGGGAATAAAAATGATGGATACTGCAGTGAAAAAGAATAGATGGAGCAATTATCTCCGCCGTCGTTGAATTCTTTTGCCAACCTTTGGTTAAACGTAGATAATCCTCCTCCGCGTAACGGATGTGCGGACCCTACTATAATGATTTTCTGCATTACAATCCCAGTTTCTCTTCTATAAGGTAACTATTTCTGCCGGGAGCATTCCGCGAGATGAGTTCAGCAACAAAACCTGTAACAAAAAGTTGGGTACCGATGATCATTGCCAGGATGCCAACAAAGAATATAGGACGTTGTGTCAACCCTGTCCTGTCAAAAAAGAATTTGGAAATGGTGAGATATAGGGAAATGATCGATCCTAAAAGAAATGCAATTACACCCCATGTTCCAAAAAAGTGCATGGGCCGTTTGGCATACTTACCGACAAATACAATGGACGCCAGGTCTAAACCCCCGGTAATTAATCGGCTCATTCCAAATTTTGACTTTCCATATTTCCTTGGGCGGTGTTCAATTACTTTCTCACCAATTTTTTTAAAGCCTGCCCATTTTGCAATTAATGGAATATAGCGGTGCATTTCTCCGTACACTTCAATGCTTTTTACCACTTTTAGCTTATAGGCTTTCAAACCGCAATTGAAATCATGCAGTTTTATTTTGGAAACTTTTGTTGTAAACCAGTTAAAAAATTTTGAAGGTATTGTTTTTGAAAGGGGATCATGTCTCGTTTTTTTCCAGCCACTAACAATATCGTATCCATCCGCGATGATCATACGCCGCAGCTCCGGGATTTCTTCAGGGCTGTCCTGCAGGTCAGCATCCATTGTAATGACCACATCTCCCTGGGCAGCACGAAAGCCCTCATTTAACGCCGCTGACTTACCATAGTTACGCTGAAATTTTATGCCCTTGATGCAGGGATTTTTTTTTCTTAGTTCTTCAACTATTTGCCATGAATTATCGGTACTGCCATCATCTATCATTAGTATTTCGTATGACAAATGATTTTGATTGGTCACACGCTGTATCCACTCCGTCAACTCCGGTAAAGATTCTGATTCATCTAAAAAAGGGATGATGATAGAAATATCCATTACACTGACAATTGATCCAATGGGTTAACCGGTTTCTTTTTAGCTACGGCGGCTCCAATTAACGAAGCAATTGCCCCCACTACCAACGTTCCAAATAAGATTGTTCCGATAACAATCACAAGAAAGAATTTTCTGGTTGCCTCCATTGCCTGGTCAATCTGTGAATCGCTCATTTTACCTCCATCTTCCATATTTTGACGAGCCATATCCAGCGCTTTTTCTTTTGTTTCGGGAAATATCAGTGTCATAGAGAGTACAGTCCACAGTATTACAATAACAGTAATTACTGCACTCATTTTAAAACCGTGGAGAAATAAATTGCCAAAAGTTACCTGATTATTCATCTGAGTAGAATAAAAGACACAGGCCCATATAATCGCGGCTAGTAAAATAATAGAAGGCAACCAGCGATACCACCCTTCGTTTTCAATCCCTGCAAAATGAGCGACAATTCCTACAACAATTAATATGAGCGACACAAGTAAGCCTTTTTGTACATGTGTCATTACCTTTTTTTCTTCCATAAAAATATTTATTTGTTCAAAAATAGTTTCTCCTTATTTATGATGCCTATCACTTTTCCTGTTAACTCTTTACCAATGAAGGGTGAATTTTTTGATTTGGACATTAGATCGGATCCCGTGATGGTCCATTTTTGTTTTGGTGCAAACAAGGTAAGAATTGCTTTTTCATTTTCACGAATACCGGCGATTTCTTTTTTAAAGATTTTTCTCGGATTTGTTGAAAGCAACTCTGTCAGCCTTTCCTGGCTTATCTTTTCAAGACATGTATTCAATACAGCGTAAGTTGTTTCCAGGCCGATCATTCCATATTTAGCATATTCAAACTCCAGTGTTTTGCTGTCGAATTCGTGAGGCAAATGATGCGTGGCAATGCAGTCCACTGTTCCATCAACCACTGCCTTTCGCAAGGCATCACGATCTTCTTTAGAACGAAGAGGCGGATCTACTTTCAGGTTCGTGTCGTATTCCTGCATGTCCTGATCACAGAAAAATAAATGATAAGGGGTTACAGAGCAGGTAACCGATGCATTCACTCCAGGGGAATCGTTTTGGTCCTTTCCCCTCTGGACGTACTCGAGAGATCTTTTTGTACTTACGCCGGTAAAATGAATTTTCGATTCAGCGTATCCCGCCAGTTTGATGTCTCTTGCGATCACCAGTTCTTCTGCAATAGCAGGTTTGCCAGGTAAACCCAGTTGTGTCGAAATAATTCCTTCATTCATCAATCCCTGCGGGTTGATGGTTTTATCATCGGGTAGTTGAATGATGATCCCGTCAAAAGCTTTTACATATTGAAGTGCTTTTAAGAGTAAGCCTGAAGATTGGATTGAATTGATCCCATCAGTAAAAGCAACGGCTCCGCTGATCTGCATATCAAACATCTCTGCCAGTTCTTTCCCTTCCGTATTTTTTGTGATGGCGCCGGCCGGGTAAATATTTACAGGCAGCGATCTTGATTTTTGAATGATGTATTCAATATTGGCCTTATTGTGAATGACAGGGTTTGTATTTGGAATGACGATCACATCAGTATAGCCCCCGGTAGCCGCAGCTTGTGCGCCCGTTTCCAGCGTCTCTTTAAATTCATAGCCGGGGTCTGCAAAATTTGAGAACACATCCATCCATCCTGGTGAAACGTGAAGTCCTTCAATATTGATCTCTTTATCGGCGGAAACAGAAAGGTTTTTTCCTATTTGTTTAATAATCCCGTTCTCTATAAAAATATCAGTGATTTGTCCGTTGAGCGAAGAAGGAGGATCAACGATGCAAGCCTGCTTAATGAGTATTTTCATTAAGGGGCGAAGATAAGGTTTCTGAAATTTATGGCTTAAAAATAATATTCAGTCAGCACACTGACCAATGATTAAGTTTCCCGGGTGTTTCTTAATGAGAAAAGCTGTCTCATTTTACTGAGACAGCTTTTTAAATGGACAGTAATTATTGGTTTATCTGTAGAAGTTTACCAGATATTTTTTTATCACCGATCCTCAAAACATAAATCAGACTGGCTATTTGCCGAGTGGGCAGATTTAGCTCAAAAGTTTGTGTACCAGAGGAAATAAAACCCTTGTAGATAGTTTTCACCCGTTGGCCCATCATATTATAGACTTCCAGGTTGCCGTTGCCCGCGACCGACGAGGTTAATTCAAATCTTACCTTATCACTGAAGGGGTTTGGATAAGCTTTTACAGTGGTTTGTGACGCTGTAATGTTTTCTGTGGTGACTGAAACCTTGGAAGTAACTGACGAAAGACAGGTTGGATCAGCGCTACTGCAACTGGTAGCCGCAGAAATACAGCCATCTGCATTTTTAACTATGATACTTGGATTAGAGCCGGCGGCTAAACCGGTAAAATCGGAATTTGTTTGCCAGTTTGCGCCATTATCCTTGCTGTACTGATAACCAGGGCCTGTTGGATTGGTAACTCTGAGTGAGCCGGTTGAGTTGCCACACAAGTCTGGTTGCTGCAGGATACACAGGGATGGAGCAAGTGCTGCGGGAGGTGCGGAATTGATGGTCTTGGATGTTGCAGACGATGTACAGTTATTTGATTTTGCAGTCACATTGTAAGTACCTGGAGACACATTGCCGAACGTCGCCGATGATTGATAATTTGTTCCATCAATACTAAAAGTGATACCAGCACCGAGGGGCGATGTCACCACTATAGTTCCCGTGGAAACTGAACAATTGGGCTGCGTTAAAGTGGCTTGCGGCGCTGCAGGTGTGATATTGACTGTTGCTATTACAGATTTTGCGTTGATGCATTCAGGGGTGGTGGCAGTAGTCGCTTTTATCCAATATTTACCATTGCCCAGACTTTGCGCGGCGGCGCTCGTAATTTGAGTGCCAGGACTATTATTATTGTCCGTGTAATAGGTAAGGCTGGTACCAGCGGGCAATATGCTTCCGGTTGTTATGGCGGCCGCTGTAATATCAACTGTTGCGGGAGAACACACCGCGGTCGGGTTTGTGATAGTTAGATTAGGAGTCTGATTTACGACTAAGGTTACCCTGGCTACAGTAAAAACGTTGTTATCGGCATTACTTGTAATTTTTGCATAGATAATTTTGCTTGCTGAAGAATAACTTCCCAAATTCTGACTTAGGATCTGGTTAGAAAAAGTGCCGGGCGATGTAAAATTCTCCCACCATGTAATTGTTACATTGCTCGAATTTGTAACTGAAACATTGCTTAGATTAAAGGTAGAGGTGCTGCCGCCTGGTTGATCTGAACACTGAGTAATTGTTTGGTCTTGCGGAACCGGAGTCTCGATGGCTATATATTGCCCCGGGGGTAAAGAATAGCATTTTGATGAGGTGGCGGGACACTGAAACCCTGAACCTGTGCAAAAATTTGTATTACCGGTTCCCCATCCCAGAAATACGTCAGTCATGGCAATAGGGGTTCCGCAGGGCCACGCAAAAGAGTTCTGGAATGTAACCTTATTTGTTGGTTGGTTCAGCGCTACGCCAAAACATTGTGAAGGAGTTGCTATTATGGAACCGGGAGTTCCTCCAGTAAAATTTTTTATGTTGGCATATATTACAACTCCAACACGCGGTGTTTTAGTTGTAAGCTCCAGGGTGAGATAAACAGCAGCGCTACCACTGGGTGGACAAACAAAGCTCGCAGATAATTTATTGCCGGATGCGTCTGATAGATACGCTGCTTTGATCTGCACGTCATTCGACGTACAGCCTAGTTTACAATCAGCTGGAGATGATTGAGCTTTTGTCGCAGAACTAAAGAATAACCCAAGTCCAAGCAGACATAAGGTTATAAATTGTTTAGGGATATTCGTCACCGGAACCTTTAAAGGATTGCGATACTCTCTGAAATTGATAAAAGAGGCGATGTCAATTCGATGACTTGGTAATAGTAATTTCATGATCAGTGGTTTGAATTGATAATAATGATGCTTGTTAGGGCCTCATAGTACTGGACCACCACAAACTACTGGAATGCAGTTCTAGTCTAGATTAAACATCAAGCATTGGATAGACCTGGAATCTTGAGGAGTTTCAGAATTGGAAGTTTATAAATGGGGCGGAACGGAGTATTTAGGGAGATTTCAGGAGTACGAAATTGAAAATTGTTCAGAGCATAAGAATACAAAATAAAATTTGGAAATTAAAAGGTTTGCAAAGCTTTTTTACAAGAATTGATAATGAAATCCAAAGACTGGATAACATCATTGCTAAAACGCATTAAATTCAGCCTTGGGTAATTGCTCACCTGTCACTTCTCCACGGATGTAGTAATGAGATTCTTTGTAACCATCCATTTTATCGTATAGAAACAACTGTACAGCTTTATCTTTCCTGGCGCATGTGGAATCATAAACGATTTGTTTTTGAAGGATCACCGCCAACGTTTGTGCGGCCCGTAGCAATGAATCTTTGTTGTGAGTTTTTAGTTCAATGAGCAAGTCGGCTTTTTTGTAGTTGCATTCGTCATAGATATCAATTTCCTTGATTACCCTGATAGAAGCATCCATCAATGCAACTGAGTTTACTGGCTGATCAGGCGTTTTGCTTTTGCAGGAGATGAGTGCAAGTATTATAAGCAGGTATTTCATTATGGCTATACTAATGTATGCCATTTTTGCGGCTTATGAATAAAAAGCCGGATTCTCTTCCGGCAACGGTTGTAAAAATACAATTAGCCTCACGGGCATCGTGCTTTTACCATTGATAAAAGTCAAAAATAACCAGGCTTCTTGGGCAGGTTGATAAGAACTTATATTTTACTGCGTCACTTCTCATGTGATATTGACACATTACAGATTAACCCCACCATTGGCTGGGGTTTTTTGTTTTGTAAGCGGCTTGTAGAAGGAATTTCCCATTCTTTTAGAGATTCGTGCTGCGCCTCTCTTTAAAATGATTCTGCACAGAAATTGCAATACTTCGAGTGTTGATGTGTTTAACATTTTCATTTTAATAGAGGATAGGGGCTACTCCGGCCCCTTTTTTATTTCCATGGAGTTTTCCCGTCGAGCGAATGCTGAGCGATGAGACATACATTTTCCAACTCCCATTGGTGCCGGGAGTTCAATGTGAGCCGGTTTACCTCAGCGCTTATAGTCTCAAAGACTCCAGTTGTTTTTCCAGAATTTTAGAGCAACAACCTATTCTATCTTTTGCCGCTGACATATACGACAGTTGGATAATTCATGTTAGTGATGTTACATTAATGACACAGCCACTATCAACTTTATTTACCCTTACATTCCAATCTCGGCTTGCCTTCATATGAGCCCCGGAATAAATTTTTCGATTACGAAAAAATAAAATCAAGGACAAAACGAGACGAAATCATCAAATGGATCTAACTGGCATTATCTATCGCTGCAATCATAATATCGCTGATATCAAAAAGTCATGCTAGTAATTAATAAAGAAGCCAGGATGTTTCCCGGCCTACAAATAT
>Ga0207706_10005337_pt1 | contig 11983 bp, 4 predicted proteins | sample KBSC53metaG_FD_184318 | JGI IMG/M metagenome (GOLD analysis project Ga0207706, IMG submission 184318) | Corn rhizosphere microbial communities from Kellogg Biological Station, Michigan, USA - KBS C5-3 metaG (SPAdes) (version 2) | ecosystem: Host-associated > Plants > Roots > Rhizosphere > Soil ... | reverse complement strand
GACCGCTCGCCGTCTTTCGCCTCGCGCACGATCTCGCCGAGCATCGGCGGCGTATTGGCGAAGCCCTGCGCCGTGAGATAGCGGCTCATCTCCGCTTCGGGATGAATGCCGGCCGACACCTTGCGGAAGATCTTCAGCATCACGGCATCGTTCACGATGAGCGAGCTGTTCGACTGCTCGGCTGTGAGCCACATCACGGGCGCGTTCTCGGCCTGGCGCAGCGCCGCCTTGTTACTGTCGACAGGTTCGAACGCGATTGTCCCGTCCGGCGTCTCGATGCGGGATTGATCGGCCAATCCGCCGAGCATCCGGGATGCGAATGCCGGCAGCGTAAACGCATCGGTCAGCAGGCCGGTGCGCCGACCGCGCCGCACACGCGCAAGCGCGAGCTGGTTCGGCAGCGCGGCAGCGGGCTCATCGTCCCAGAGCACCGAGAGCGGCAACTGCCAACGGATGGCTTCGCCCTCGGTCTTCGTCTCGATCTCGGCCAGAATGATCTCGCGCTCGCCATCCGGCAGCGGCGCCAGATATTTGAAACGTGTCGACTTGACGGTCTGGTCCTTGGCCGAGAACCAGCGTCGCTTCATGAGATAGGAGGGCAGCACGTCGCGCACGAATGCGGCGCCGTCGGCGGATGTCAGCGCGTCCGCGATGCGATTGCGTGTGACCAGCGTGATGTATTCGGGCATCGGCTCAGGAGCCCGGGTGTGCCAGCCAGGCGGTTCGCTCTGCGCTGCGAGCACGAACCAGTAGAAGCCGTAGGGCGGGAGCGTCAGCAGATAGGTCAGCTGGCCGATCGGCGGAAAAATTGACCCGCCGCTCAATTCAACGGGCACGCGACCTGAAAGTTCGGACAAATCGAGCTCGACGGCCTCCGGCGCGCGCGACACGTTGGCGACGCAGAGGATGAGTTCGTCATCGTGCTCGCGCAGGAACGCCAGCACTTTGCGGTTCTTCGGGTAGAGAAACTTCAGCGTGCCCCGACCGAACGCCGGATGGCGGCGCCGGATCGCCAGCATGCGGCGCATCCAGTGCAGCAGCGAATGTCGGTCGCGCAGCTGCGCCTCGACGTTGACCGTCTCGTAGCCATAGAGCGGGTCCATCAGCGTGGGCAGCACCAGTGCGGCAGGGTCGGCGCGCGAGAAGCCGCCGTTGCGGTCGGGCGACCAATGCATCGGTGTGCGCACGCCATCGCGGTCACCGAGGTGGAGGTTGTCGCCCATCCCGATCTCGTCGCCGTAGTAGATGACCGGCGTGCCGGGCATCGAAAGCAGCAGGCAATTCATGAGCTCGATGCGGCGGCGGTCGCGTTCCAGCAGCGGCGTGAGGCGGCGGCGGATTCCAAGATTGAGGCGCGCGCGGCGGTCGGATGCGTAGGTCTCCCAGAGATAGTCGCGCTCGGAGTCGGTTACCATTTCGAGCGTCAGCTCGTCATGATTGCGCAGGAAGATTGCCCATTGGCAGGTCTCGGGGATCTGCGGCGTTTGCCGCATGATGTCGGTGATCGGAAAGCGGTCTTCGCGCGCGAGCGCCATGTACATGCGCGGCATCAGCGGGAAGTGGAACGCCATGTGGCACTCGTCGCCCTGGCCGAAGTAGTCCTTGGTGTCCTCTGGCCACTGGTTTGCTTCCGCGAGCAGCATCCGTCCCGGATAGGACCTGTCGAGTTCGGCGCGGATGCGCCGGAGCACGTCGTGCGTCTCGGGCAGGTTCTCGTTGTTGGTGCCCTCACGCTCGATCAGGTAGGGCACCGCGTCGAGCCGCAGCCCGTCAACCCCGAGGTCGAGCCAGAAGCGCATCACGCCGAGTATCGCCTCGAGCACCTTCGGGTTGTCGAAATTGAGGTCGGGCTGGTGCGAGTAGAAGCGATGCCAGTAGTACGCGTTTGCGACCGGATCCCACGTCCAGTTGGATCGTTCGGTGTCGAGGAAGATGATGCGCGTGCCGGAATATTTCTGGTCGGTGTCGGACCAGACATAGAAATTCCGCGCCGGCGAGTTGGGCTTCGCCTTGCGGGCGCGCTGAAACCAGGGATGCTGGTCGGACGTGTGATTGACGACGAGCTCGGTGATGACGCGGATGCCGCGCGCATGCGCCGCCGCGATGAAGCGCTTCACATCGGCCATGGAGCCGTAGTCGGGATGGACGCCCCGGTATTCGGCGATGTCGTAGCCGTCATCGAGCCGCGGCGAAGGATAGAACGGCAGAAGCCAGATCGTGTTGACGCCGAGGTCGGCGACGTAGTCGAGCTTCGTCATGAGACCGGCGAAATCGCCGATGCCGTCATTGTTCGAATCGAAGAACGACTTGACGTGCAGCTGATAGATGATGGCGTCCTTGTACCAGAGCGGATCGTCCGCCGTGGCCGCCACGATGTTCTTCTGCGGGGCGTTCATGGCAGGCTCTCCGGCGGTGCTACGCGCCAGATCGCGAACGGCAGGTCTGCGGGATCGAGCCGGACGCGCTGCAGCTTGCCGGTCCACATCGAACTGCTGCCCCGCATCAGGTCCTCGACATAGAGCGAGCCGTGGTCGGGCAGCTTCCATTCCCACAGCGGCAGCTCGAACGTCGCCTCCTGTACATTGTGCGGATCGAGGCTGACGGCGACGAGGATCATGTCGGCGCCGCCAGGCAGACGTTTGCCGTAGAGCAGAACGGAATCGTTGAAGGCGTTGTAGAACGTCACGCCCAGGTGCGACTGCAACGCCGGATGCGCCTTGCGGATGCGATTGAGCGCTGTGATGTCGGCGACGATGTTGCCGGGCGCGTTGTGGTCGCGGACACGGATCTCGTATTTCTCCGAGTCGAGATATTCCTCGCGGCCGGGCAGGGGCTCGGACTCGCAAAGCTCAAAGCCCGAATAGACGCCCCACAGACCGGATAGCGTTGCGGCGAGTGCCGCCCGGATCAGGAAGCCCGGCCGCCCGGAGGTTTGCAGGAAGTACGGATTGATGTCGGGTGTGTTGACGAAGAAGTGGGGACGGAAGAATTCCTTCACGTCGGTGGTCGTCAGCTCGGTCAGGTACTCGATGAACTCCTGTTTGGTGTTGCGCCAGGTGAAGTAGGTGTACGACTGCGAGAAGCCGACCTTCGCCAGGCGGTACATCATCTTCGGGCGCGTGAAGGCTTCCGACAGGAAGATCACATCGGGATGACGCCCGCGGACGTCCGCGATCATCCATTGCCAGAATGCCAGCGGCTTGGTGTGCGGATTGTCGACACGGAAGATGCGTACGCCCTGCTCGGCCCAGAACAGCACGATCTCGCGAAGCGCAGTCCAGAGTCCCTGCGGATCGCCGCCGTAGAAATCGACGTTGACGATGTCCTGATATTTCTTCGGCGGGTTCTCGGCGTACTTGATCGATCCGTCGGGCCGCCACTTGAACCAGTCCGGATGCTCGCGCAGCCACGGATGATCCGGCGAACACTGGATCGCGAAGTCGAGGGCGATCTCCAGCCCATTCTCGTGCGCCGCCGCGATCAGCCTGCGGAAATCCGCAAGCGTGCCGAGCTGCGGATGAATCGCATCGTGGCCGCCTTCCGAGCTGCCGATCGCGTAGGGGCTGCCGAGGTCGCCGGGCGCAGGGTCAAGCGAGTTGTTGCGGCCCTTGCGGTTCTTCTCGCCGATCGGATGAATCGGCGGGAAATAGAGCACATCGAAGCCCATCTCGCGGACATCGGCGAGACGGTCGATCACATCGTCGAACGTACCGTGACGTTGGACATCGCCCGACTGCGAGCGCGGAAAGAGTTCGTACCAGCTCGCGAATTCGGCCTGCGGGCGCTCGACGTCGAGCGGCAGGGGCGGATGCTGAACGCGAAATGCGCGCTCCGCCGATGCGGCGACGGCCTTTACGGTGGCGGGCGCGGTCAACGCGTGCACGCTCGCGTCGGCGTCGCTGCCGTGCACGGTGTTGATTGCTGTGCCGAGCGCGGTCGTGTTGCACGGCACCGCCTTGGCGTTGATGGCCTCCAGATACTGGCGCGCTTCGGTCAGCTCGAGCGCAATATCCATGCCCGCTTTGTGCTTGACCTCGATCTCGTGAACGAGCGAGGCGTAATCGTCGCGCCACGCTTCGACCGTGTAGAGGTGACGCCCGATGCGCGTCGGAGCGAACGTTGCCTGCCAGCGGTCATTGCCGAGCGATGCAAGCGGGGTGCGCGTCCAGTCCTTCTCGTCGGCGCCCTTCCACAACAGCTCGGCGGCCACGATGTCGTGACCGTCGGTCACGATATCGGCCTCGACCGTGATGCGTTGGCCGACGACCCGCTTGATCGGGAAGGCGCCGCTATCCACCGATGGCGTGATCTGCTCGATCGCGACGCGCGGCGCTTTCAGCGCCTCGAGCAGGGTGCGGTCGTTGCGCCGCGCGCGGTCCGCGACAGCATCGGTGCGCGTGACGGTGAAAACTCTCACCTCGCCGGGCGCAAGCAGCGCGTCGCGCTCTCCGCCTTCGATCGGCTGAGCGTTGTCGAACGACCAGCCCGCCATGGGCGGCAAGGGGTCGAGTCCGGGCGGTATTTGTGCGGCCGTGCTGCTGTTGATGAGAGTGACGAGCCCGCGCTCGGCAGTTCGAACGTCCGGCGAGTCCGCCTGCAACAGAATCGACACGGGCTCGGCGGCGCCGGTGAGGCTGCGCATTTCCCCGCAGCAGTCGGTTTTCCCCAAGCGTCCAGCGAGCGCGGTGGCGGCTGCGATATCGTCGCTCAAATCGAACTGTGTCTCGGTCCGATCGCGCTCAAAATCCTCGGGCGTGCCGCGCTGTCGATCGAGACGGCTTCGTGCGCCGACCTCGAAGCCCATCGGAACGAACAGTCCGTTTCCCGTGGCCGCTGCGAGGCGCAGTGCGCGGATGTATCCGGCGCGAAGATCGGTCGCGCCGCTCCGGGCAAGCCGAACCGAGAGTCGTTCTTCGAATGGTGCCTCCGCAACACCGATCACGGCCGGAGCGATCCGGCGCAGGCGATTATGCTCTTCGATGAACCAACTGGCGCGGCCGTCCCACCAGGGCGTCGACGCAAACACCGCATCGAGGCAAATGGCTTCAAGTCCGGCGTGCCGCGACCAGTTCAATCCCGGCGTCCAACCGAGGAACAGGCATGAAGGGCACTCGCTCTTCACGTCCTCGATAAGCTTTCCGAGGAAACCCGTCGGAACGTCCGCGAGCCCGAGCAAGCGAAATCCGCAGGCTCCGGCCTTCGCCAGCCGGATCAAACGGTCCACCCACCATGCGGTCAGCTCACCGACGCGCTGTGCCTCATCGAAGCGCGCCGGAAGGGCTTCCAGGCCAAGCTGCGCCTGACGGGGATCGACAATGTCCGCGGGGCCCGACCGATAGAACCAGTGTGACGCCGACCGCGCCATCGCACCCTCGGCCGCAACACGATCGAGGACGATGTCGAGAATCAGCGAGAGGCCGGCTTCGCGACTGAGTCTCGCCAATTGCTGGGCGGTCCCGTCCGCGTCAGCCGCGGATTCCAGCTTGGGATCGGCGCGCTCGAAATCATCGGTCAGAAAGATGTCGCCATTCGCCGCGGGGGCAAAAATCGGGCCCAGGCAGACATGCGAAAAGCCCATTTGCCTGGTGAGGCGGAAGTGATCGCCCCAGCGCGGCAGTGCGCCGATCAGCCGCGGATTCACATAATATATGCGCAAAACCTCTCGTTCGGTCCTCCCGCCCATGGAGTTCCGCTGCAACTCTCGAACTGACGACCGATTTTCAGGTTTTGACTTCGCCACGGAAGGAAAAAGGCGAAGGAGCCGTCAAAGTTCCAACGAGCCTCTGCCTGCTTTTCCTTGCGCGAGCGCGCGACAAGCGCACCATTCCTGGCAGTTCACACAACGCCCAAGCGACGCCAAATCGCGACAAGGTCCTGGAGAATCGGCTGCATGGATTCGGCGAGAAAGATCGTCGCCTCGCCGTCGTCTTCCAGCAGCCTGCCTTCCTTCATCGGACGCCGGCCCAAAATCTTTAGGATGCCCATCGCGTGGCGCGCGGCACTCGCCACATCGTCGGCCTTGCCGTCGTAGATCGCCGCGAGCGTGAGCAGGCCAAAATCCGAGACCGGCACGCCGGTTCGTGCGACCGGTGAGGCGAGGTGCGAGTAGATGCGCCCGGTTCGCGCATGGCCGACGATCATTCGATTGAACCGATGTGCAGCTTCCGCATCTGCTGGAGCCATGAGCAGCGGCAACACCTGGCCAGAGTGGACAAGGAGGGTGAGACAATCGAGCAGAACGTTCACCTTGGCCTGCGCAAACGCCGGCAACGCAAGAAGTTCGTCGAAACCCGCGTCCTTCTGCGCGAGCAAATCGAGAACTGGCAGATGCAACTCCTCGCGGCCGGTGAGCTCCATCAGCGGTCCGGCAAACTTCAGGCTCACGTTCTTGCGCGGCACTGCGAGCGCAAATTTGGTTTGTGAAAGAATGCGCATGTGTTCGGTTGCGGTGAGGGATGCGTTGCCGCGCGCGTAGAGGTCGCGCCGGAAACGCTTGTTGGCGGCAAAGTCGCGGATCGTCTCCTTCAGAATCGGGTCGTCGGTTTCGGCGACGAGCGCCTGCAGTTCCTGCGGCACCGCATACTGGTCGAGGTTTTCTGGGAGCGTGGCGGAGCAGACGTAGGACAGCTTGGCCTCGCCAAACCGCGCTGCCGCGTCACTGAACTGCAATAGCTCCCAATGCTCGTCGAGATATTCGTGCGCCAGATAGACGCGATCGAGCCCGGTCATGTGATCGACGTGCTGTGCCGCGGCGGGAACGGCCGCGAAATACGCCGCATTACCGCTGCGCAGTTTACCGATCAGGTCGAGCGCGAGCGCAAGCTGTCGCTCGGAGCGGCCCGGGTTTCGGCGCTTCACTTCGACCATCATCTGCCGGATGGGAGCGAGCGGGGCCCAGCCCGGCATGCAGTTGTAGGAAACATAGGCGAGTCCATTGGGCTGGGTTCGCTGGCGCAGGATCGCCACGATCGCATCCTGTGTTGCGCGCGCCACCCAACTGAAAATGCCGTGCAGGGCGATGACGTCGACATCGTTCGCCGCTTCGCGCGCAGCGGCGTCTTCGAAACTGGTCTCCGTTACCTGAACGTTGGTGAGTGCCGCACCCTCGATCAGGCCGCGGGCGTGCGCGACGTGTTCCGGGTTGAAATCGTACCCTTCGAACGCGATGTCCGGATTTGCCGCCGCAAGCAGGGCGAGGCCGAAACCCTGACCGCAGCCAAGCTCAAGGACGCGCTTTGGATTGAGCCCGCGACCCGGCGAGCGGCCGGCAGCGAGCGCACCAAAAGCCATGTGGCTCGGTGCCGTCTCGCGATAGAAACCGGCCGTGTAGCCGATGTCAGAGACGTAACCCTTGGCCCAATCCATGAGACCCCCAAATCAAAGAGGTCATTAGCATCCGAGCGATAGAGCGCCCATCCCCGCCGCTCGCGTTGCGCGAAGCCCTCGTCTGATGTCGAATGAACCTTGATCCGGCAACGCTGGACGCAGTTCGGGGTTTTCAGGAGACCGCATGGCAACAAACAAATTGAACGGCGCGCAGGTGATCGTCGACTACCTGATCCAGCAGAAGGCGCCGTACGCGTTCGGCCTGTGCGGTCACGGCAACATCCAGTTCATCGATGCGTTGTATGAACGGCAGGGCGACATCAAGACGATCTCGGTGCACCACGAGAGCGTCGCCGGATTCATGGCCGATGTTTACTACCGGGTCTCCGGCCAGCCGGTCGCGACATTCACGTCATGCGGGCCGGGTTCGGCCAATCTGCCGATCTCGCTGACAACGGCCTATCTCGACTCGGTGCCGTTCCTCGCCGTGACCGGCAACGTGCCGACCAGCCAGTTCAACCGCGGCGCGTTCCAGGAAATGTACCGCCAGCATCAGGCGGACTTCCCCTCGATGGTGCGGGCGTGCTGCAAGAAGGTCTATCAGCCGACGCGCGGCGAGATGGTGCCGCTTGCTGTCCGGCAGGCCTGGAAGACGATGGTGACCGGGCGGCCGGGCCCGGTCGTGCTCGATGTGCCGTTCGATGTGTTCATGGAAGCCTCGGCCGAGGAGGCGCCCAATCCGCAGGAATGGAGCGCCAACATTTCGTCGCGCTGCGGCGCCGATCCGGAAGGCGTCGTCAAAGCCGTCGATATGCTGCTGTCGGCCGAGCGTCCCGTGATCCTCGTGGGGCAGGGCGTGCGCTGGGGCGGGGCGTGTGAGGAACTGGTGCGCCTTGCCGAGCGGCTGCGGATTCCCGTCGCGGCATCGATGAGCGGCCTTGGCGCGATCGACACGCAGCATCCGCTCGCGCTTGGGCTGGTCGCGCGCGGCGGCCATTATCAGGCGAACCACGCCACGCGGCAGGCTGACGTACTGCTGGCACTCGGCGTGCGCTTCGACGATCGAACCTCGAGCTCCTGGATACCGGGCTACTCCTTCACCATTCCGCCGACGAAGCTGATCCATGTCGACATCGATCCGGAGGAGATCGGCCGCAACTACCCGGTGGCGCTCGGCCTGATGGCCGACGTCCGCACATTCCTGCGGCAGCTTCATGCCGAGCTCGACCGGCGTGCCGATCTCAACGAGCGAGCCGACGCGCGAAAGAAATGGCTCGGCCTGATCGACGGCTACCGCAAGGAATGGGACAGGCTGGTCGCGCCCGGCTTCACGGACGACAGCAAGCCGATCAATCCGCAGCGCGCCGCCTTCGAGATCGATCGAGGCTTGCCCGAGGACGCAATTCTCGTCAGCGACATTGGCGTGCATCACAATTGGCTGCTTGGCTACTGCAAGCCGAAACGGCCGGACTCGCTCGTCGGCTGCATGGGGTTCGGCGCGATGGGCTTTGGCGTCGCCGGCGTGCTCGGCGCGAAGTTTGCCGCGCCCGACCGGCCGTGCGTATCGGTGTGCGGGGACGGCGCTTTCTTCATGCACGCGAACGTGCTCGGCACCGCGGTCGAATACGATCTGCCGGTCGTTTGGATCGTCTGGAACAACTATGCCTACGCGTCGATCCGCGGGTTACAGCGCGGGTATCTTGGCGGACGCGAGCTTGCGACTGACTTCCATGATCCCAAGACCGGGCAACGCTATAACCCGGACTTCGCCGCCATGGCGCGCTCCGCGGGTGTGGAAGGCGTGCGCATCGACCGCGCCGCCGATCTCGCCGAGGCCGTGCGCAAGGGCATCGATGCCAACAAGCCGTATCTGATCGACGTCGACATCGCGGCAGACATCAATCCGGCCGGCGCCGGCGTGTGGGAATTGCCCGGCCTCGGGCAAAGCAAGCCCTCGATCGGCACGCGTTACGTGCCGGCGTGAATGAAGATCGCCACTTTCAACATCAACAACATCAACAAGCGGCTCTCGAACCTGCTTGCCTGGCTGCGCGCCGCACGGCCGGATGTGGTGTGCCTCCAGGAACTCAAGAGCACCGACGCAGATTTTCCGGTCGCGGCGCTGCGGCGCGCCGGCTACGAGGCGGTCTGGCGCGGCCAGAAATCGTGGAATGGCGTGGCGATCCTTGCACGCGGGAAGGAGCCGGTGCTGACGCGCAGCGAACTCCCCGGCGCTCCGGACGATGATCAAAGCCGCTACATCGAGGCGGCGGTGAACGGCATCCTGGTCGGATGCCTGTATGCGCCCAACGGCAATCCCCAGCCCGGCCCGAAGTTCACCTACAAGCTTGCGTGGCTCGAGCGACTGATCAGGCATGCGGCCGCACTCAAGGCAGAGCGCGTGCCTGTCATTCTGATCGGCGACTACAACGTCGTGCCGACCGAGCGCGACATTTATCCCACCAAATCCTACGACAAGGATGCGCTGGTGCAGCCGCAGAGCCGCGCAGCCTTTGCGCGCCTGCTAGAACAGGGCTGGACCGATGCGCTCCGCGCGCTGCATCCGGAGGAGCGCATCTACACGTTCTGGGACTACATGCGAAACCGCTGGCCGCGCGATGCCGGCTTGCGGATCGACCACATCCTGCTTAGCCCTGATCTTGCCGATCGTCTCAAGGCCTCGGGCGTCGACCGCGCGGTGCGCGGTGAGCCGAATGCCAGCGATCACGCGCCGGTGTGGGCAGACCTCGGTCCATCGACGCCTGTTCGCAAAGTGGCCACGCCGAAGCAGGTCAAAGGAAAAGCGTCGGCCCGGAAGACGCGCGGCGGTGCGAAGCCAGAGCGCCGCCCGCTCCTGGTGGTCGACGGCGACTCGTTTGCGCACCGCGCCTATCACGCGCTTCCGAAAACCATCATGCGCCGTGGCGACAGGCCGGCCGGCGCAATCCTTGGCTTCGCCAACATGCTGCTGCGGCTCTATCAGCAGGAACGCCCGCGCGCAGTGCTCGTCGCGTGGGATACGCTTGGCGCCTCGACCTACCGGCATCGTCGGTATCCCGCCTATCAAGGCGGACGCCATTTCGACGACGCGATCATCGAGCAGTTGGAGGCCCTGCCGGAATTCGTGAAGGCCTGCGGCTTCAAGACCGCGAAGCGCGCAGGCTACGAGGCCGACGATTTCCTCGCCGCCGCCGCCGCGGCCGAGGAAAAGCGGAAAGGCACGGTGCTGGTCGCGAGCGGTGATCGGGACAGCTTTCAGCTCGCGTCGCCCGCAACCACGATCCTCTATCCGGTACGCGCCGGCGAGATGGCGCGCATCGGTCCGGCCGAGGTTCGCGCGCGATACGGCGTCGAGCCGCGTCAGGTCCCGGATTTCGTCGCCTTGCGCGGCGATCCTTCCGACAAGTTGCCGGGCGTGCCGGGCGTCGGTCCGCAGGGCGCGGCTGCGCTGATACGGAAATATGGCACGCTCGATGAGCTCCTCGCGGCCGGCAAATTCCCCGCACTTGCCGAGCAGCTTCGGCTGTTTCGCGCGATCGCCACCATGAATCCGAAAGCGCCGCTGCCAAAGCTCCCCGATCAGACGCCCACATGGGACAGGGCCGCTCGGCTCACCAGCGGATGGCAGCTCAACCGGTTGGCCGAGCGGTTACAGGCCTTGGCGCGCAGCACATCCTGACGACCGCAGCGTCTCGGGTTCGGAACTACCGGTATTCGGGGCGGAACCCAGCGCTTGTGCGGTGCCTATAATGGCATGGACATCCTGCAGCCCGGCCAAAACTGTTGGCGTATCGAAAAAGCTTCCCGTGCGGCCGTTCTGATCGATGCGGCCGCGTATTTCTCGGCTTTGCGCAGTGCACTCCGGGAGGCGCAGCAGAGCGTCTTCATTGTCGGCTGGGACCTCGACAGCCGCACCAAACTGGCGGGCGAAAGCTGCGCGGCGGACGATGGCTGGCCGCTCACCTTGCGCGAGTTCTTGATTCGGATGGTCGAAGAGCGCCCATCGCTCTCGGTCTACTTGCTTGCCTGGGATTTCGCGATCCTTTACGCGCTGGAGCGCGATCCATTTCCATCGCTCAAGCTCGGCTGGCAAACGCCCGACCAGATTCGATTCCGCCTTGACAACGCCCTCCCGGTCGGTTCGTCGCATCATCAGAAGGTCATTGTGATCGACGACGCACTTGCGTTCTCGGGCGGCATGGATCTCGCCGTACGACGTTGGGATTCATCGTGGCATCATCTCGACAATTCGCACCGGCGCGATCCATCGGGCAAACCGTATCCTCCTTTCCACGACGTGCAGATGGCAGTCGATGGCGATGCGGCCCGCGCGCTCGCCGACCTCGTGCATGAGCGCTGGCGCCGCGCCACCGGCGAGCATATTCCGGTCAGGCCGGGCGGGTCGTCGCTGTGGCCGGATGTCGTACCCGATTTCCGCGAGGTGGACGTCGCGATCGCGCGAACGTTGCCGGTGTACGACGGAGAACAGGAGGTGAGGGAGGTCGAGAGGCTCTTTGCCGACATGATTGGGTCCGCGGAGCGCGAGATTTACATCGAGAATCAGTTCCTGACATGCATCGCGGTCGCCGAATCGCTCGCCGGGCGCCTGCAAGAGAACACGCGGCTGCAAGCCTTGCTGGTCGCGCCGCATACACCG
>Ga0207706_10005336_pt1 | contig 11985 bp, 13 predicted proteins | sample KBSC53metaG_FD_184318 | JGI IMG/M metagenome (GOLD analysis project Ga0207706, IMG submission 184318) | Corn rhizosphere microbial communities from Kellogg Biological Station, Michigan, USA - KBS C5-3 metaG (SPAdes) (version 2) | ecosystem: Host-associated > Plants > Roots > Rhizosphere > Soil ... | reverse complement strand
CTCCGAGCGGGACCGCGAGATCCTCGTCCCGGTCGGCGGGCTGACGACGGAGCGGTTGGCGGCGGCGGTCGCGAAACCCGGGGAGACGCTGTATCTCCGGCTGGTCCAGCGCCCGATGCCACCATTGGAGCTCGCCCGCTGGCGCAACCGTCCGGATCGACCGGTCTTCCGCGCTCCCGGTCGGCTTGCCCGTGTCGGGCTGTTCGCCCGGCTGGTCGACGCCGCGTTCTCGGCCTCGCTCCTGCTGCGGGGCACGGTCCCCGGCGGCACGGCGGCGGCGGCCCAAGTGAAATACGCACGGGCGCGCGAGACGGACCCGCGCTACGTCTATTTCGGGCGTGTCGTTCGATCCGACGGCTGGATCGTCCTGCAGTACCTGTACTTCTACTTCATGAACGACTACCGCTCGACGTTCCACGGGGCGAACGACCACGAGGCGGACTGGGAGCAGGTCTTCGTCTATCTGGACGACGCGCCCGGTGGGCCACGGCCCGTTTGGATCGCCGCTGCAGCGCACGACTTCGTCGGCGACGAGTTGCGGCGACGTTGGGACGACCCAACGCTCGAGACGGTCGGCGACCACCCCGTCGTGTATGCCGGCGCCGGTTCCCACGCCTCCTATTTCGAACAGGGGGAGTACGTCACGGAGATCCCGCTGCCTGGGATGCGCGGCGTTCGTGGCCTGCTCGAGGCCCTCCGCGCGTTCTGGCGTGAGTCGCTTCGACAGCCCGACCCCGGAGACCTCGCTTCGGCCCTTTCGCGTGCACTGAGCGTGCCGTTCGTCGACTACGCCCGTGGTGACGGGAGCAGCGTCGGCCACGGGACCGATTCGAGCTGGGCGCCCGTCCTCATCGACGACGACACGCCGTGGGTCGATGGCTATCGCGGGCTCTTCGGGCTTGATACGTACGACCGCTTCGGCGGCGAACGCGCGCCCGCCGGTCCGAAGTACGGCCGGACCGGCGCGGTCCGGATGTCGTGGAACGATCCACTGGGTTTCGCCGGGGTCGACAAGGTCGCGCCGCCGTCGCGTCAACCGGACGAGCTGCGGGGTCGGATCCGTGATCGTGAGGCGAAACTCAGCGAGCTCGACGATGCGATCGAGCGGCGATCCGCCGAGCTGCCGGGCCTCGACCTCGAGACCCGGAGCCTCGCCGCCGACGGGGCGATGGCGCCACTCCACAAGGCACGGGCAGCCGAGCTCGAGACCGACGTCGCGGAGCTGGAGGGGCAACGCCGCGAGCGGGCCGGTGTCGCCGACGCGCTCGTCGCGCTTCGCCGGGAGCTGGGCCGGGTCGAGGCGGGCGATCTCGGCGACCCACGCGCGCATCTGCGCCACCCGCACAGCCCGGTGCCCGCCGCCGACGTCCAGTACGGTCGGATCGTCGAGTTCTGGTCCGCCCTCAGCGTCGGCCTCTTGCTGCTGGCGATCGTGGCGCTTGTGTCGCTCCGGCTTGCCCCGTGGTGGGTCGCGCTCGGCCTGGCGCTCGCCGGCTACGCGGTGCTCGAGGCTGCCTTCCGGCGACGGCTCACGCTGCTCACGCTCCGTGTCGAGCTGGTCCTGGCGATGGTCAGCGCAGCCATCCTCGTCTGGGAGGGGCTGTTCCTGATCGTCATCGCCGCGGTCGCCGGCTTGGCACTCATCGTCGTCCTCGACAACGTCCGCGAGCTGCGTTGGGGCTCGGCTGGTTCCGATGCGGCATCCGCGCCACCGGCGGTGGCCACGACGAACGCCGCCGGTTCAGAGACCGGAGATCTGGATGGCTGACCAGGCCTGACCGGTCAGGACGACGCCGAAGCCAAGGACGACGACTGAGGCGACGAGCGGGATCGCCTCGCGGAAGCGCCCGAAACCGATGCCGCCCTGTACCCGGTCGACGCGATCCCGTGCGGTAACGAGGACGAGACCGACCCCGCTCATCACAGCCGCCATACCGAGACCGAAGGCGACCACGAGGATGAGGCCGAACGCGGGCCGCCCCGCGGCGATGGCACCGAGCAGGATCAGCAGTGCGCTGGTCGACGGGATGAGCCCACCCGCGAGCCCGAGGACGAAGAGGCTGCGCCAGGTGATGCTGGACGCCGTCGCGTGCGGATGGCGGTGGGGGTGCGGATGCGCGCCGGCATCGTGCGGATGGGCGTGGTCGAGGTCGTGCGCATGATCGTGCGAATGGCTGTGCCCGGGGTCATGGTCGTGACCGTGGTCGTGGCCGTGACCCGAGGTCGTGGCGCTTCGACGTCGTCGGACCTCGCCGAGGAGCATCCATCCGCCGATGGCGACGATCGAGACCGCCGCCACGAGTGGGGCGCCTCGGACGATGACGTCCGGGGCGACGACATCGGTCGCGGCGAGGACAACGGCCGCCAGCACCAGGATCCCCACCGTGTGCGAAACGCTTACTGCGGCCCCCAGACCGATCGCATGACGCGCCGAGCCGCGCGTCCCGACGAGGTACGCGGCCATCAACGTCTTGCCGTGACCGGGCGTCAGGGCATGGCCAGCGCCGAGGACGGCCGCGGCGACCAGCGATAGCAGGACGACGATCGGGGTGAGATCGGCCTGGCGGAAGATGTCGGGCAGGTCGGTGGCCGCGACCCCACCCGGGACGACGGCCGCGGCCGAGGCAGACGCGACCGCCTGCGCCGGTGATGGGACGTCGGCGGCGGGAGGCGAGGCCGCCCCCGGCGCGGCGGGATCGACCGTGACGATCGGTTTCGCATCGGGGACCTCGAGCGGCGGGAAGGTCGCGCCACCGATCGTCGCGAGGACCTTGAGGGACTGGTCCCGAAGCGGCGAGGCGATCAGGTCCTGCGGGTAGTGCGTCAACCGCTCCGAAACGCTCTCCGACCGCAGCTCCCCGTCACCCGCCGCGAGCGTCACGCCCGAACCCTGCGCGACGATCTCGCGCCAGCCGGTCCGCTCGGCGAAGGACCGGTCCGCGAACGCGATGTCGACGCCGTGTTCGCCGATCGCGCTGGCGAGGGGCGCCTCGAACGAGCAGACCTCGCGCATCGTGGACAGACCGCCCACCCCGAGCGGGAACGACAGTCCCGCCGCGGTCAGGCGCGGTGTGAGGTTCGTCCCGCCGGCTGACAACGCCAGCGAACCCGCCAGGGACTCGCACGCGGTCACGCGCCCTGCGTCGATCTCTTCGTCGGAGAGCGATGCGTCGCCGTCGGTGTCGAAGTCGAATCGCGCCTGGAATGTCGGGATCTCCGCCTGGTCGATCACGACGTCGAGGAGGACCCGGTCGGGCTCCACCCGGATACCCGCGTAGTGGTTGATCGTGAAATTCCCGAGGGGATGGGCGAGCACCGATGCAGGGAGCGCAGCCGCGAGCCCGATGGCGAGGGCAACGGCGAGCACGCGTCTTGCAAGCGATCCACGACGGCGTCCCATGGCGTCGAGGGTACGCGCCACGAGCCACGGCGGATGAGTCGGGACGCTCGGGATCGGCCCGGACCCTCGGCTACACTCGCGCCGATGTCAGGAGGTGGCGTCCAACGTGGCGCGTTAATCACGATCGACGGCCCGGACGGTGGTGGCAAGACCACCCAGGCCGAACGTCTCACCAGCCATCTTCGGGATCTCGGCATGATCGTCCGCCTGACGCGCGAGCCCGGCGGCACCTGGCTCGGTGAACGGATCCGCGAGCTGCTGCTCGAGCGAACCGGGTCGACCGCGCCGACGGACCCGCTGGCCGACGCGATGCTGTTCAACGCCGCTCGGCGTCAACTCGTTCGCGAAGTGATCGGTCCAGCCCTGGCCGCCGGCGACACCGTCGTCTGCGCTCGCTTCGCCGATTCGACGCTCGCGTATCAGGGCTACGGCGCGGGACTCGACGTCGCGATGCTGCGCGAGCTGAACGACCGCGCGACGGACGGCCTCCGGCCGGACCTGACGGTGCTACTCGATGTTCCCGTCGAGGCTGGGCTCGCCCGCAAGGCACCCGGCGACGTGACCCGCTTCGAGGCCGAGTATGACCTCGCCTTCCATCGGCGCGTTCGGGACGGGTTCCTGGCCATCGCGGCCGCGGAGCCCGAGCGTGTCGCGGTCGTCGACGCGACCCGCGCCATCGCTGAGGTCAGCGAGGAGATCATCGGGTTGGTGCGTGCCCGCGCCGCCCACGGTGAACCGCCGGCGGGCGGCGTGCGCATCAAGGGATGAGCGAGTCGTCGGGCCCGCTCCCGCTCCGCGTGGCGACCGTCACTGACGACGCGGACCGCGCGGCGTTGGAGCGGATCGCCCGCGATGAGCTCGGGGCGCTCGACGACCTGTACGAGCGTTATAAGACCATGGCCTACTCGATCGCCTATCGGATCACCAACGACGCGACCCTCGCCGAGGATGTGGTGCAGGAGGCGTTCCTTGGTGTCTGGCGGAATGCGAGTCGATACGTCGAGGGTCGGGGCAGCGTGAAGACGTGGCTGCTGTCGATCGTGCATCACCGTGCGATCGATGCAGTGCGCCGGCGGCGGGCCACGGTCGACCTACCGGAGCGCGACGATGCCCCGCCGCCGGCGATGCGCCTGCCCGACGTCTGGGGCGAGGTCTCGTCCAACCTCGATGCGGACGAGGTGCGCGCCGCGCTGGCGTCGCTCAGTGACGTCCAGCGCGAAGCCCTGGAGCTCGCGTATTTCGGCGGTCTGACCCAGACCGAGATCGCCGAACGAACCGGGACACCGCTCGGGACCGTCAAGAGTCGGATGCGGCTCGGCCTGCTCGCCATGCGGGAGATGCTGTCGCCATGACCGATCCACGACGGCCGGATGGCCAGCCCGGAGGGCTGACCTGCGACGAGGTCCGCGACCTCGCCGCGTCGTTCGTGCTGGGCGCCTTGTCCGAGCCGGAGATGGACGCCGTCCGCGACCATCTCGCCGACTGCACGGAGCTCCACGAGGAGTTCACTGAGCTCGGTGCCGTCGTCCCGGCACTCGACGTCGCTGTGCCGCTGATGGAGCCGCCGTCGGCCCTCAGGGATCGGATCATGGCGGTGGCCGCTGCCGACCTCGACGCGCGTCGGCAGGCAGACGCCCGTGTGATCGAGCCGGTGACGACACTGCCCGAGTCGGTCACGACGGAGCCGGAGCCGGCAGGCGCGCCCGCGCCGGCGTCGGAACCCATCCCGATCGAGACGGCCCGCAGACGCCGCCCGTTGACGTGGGTGGCCGGCATCGCTGCGGTCCTGGCGATCGTGCTGCTCGGCGCGTGGAATCTCAGTCTCCAGGGCCAGTTGAACGCTGCGCAGACGTACCAGCAGCAGGTGGCGTCCGTCCTCGACGCCGCGAGTCAGCCGGGTGCGCTGACGGCCGTCCTGTCGGCGCCGTCGGGCCAGGGACCGAATGGCATCGCCGCCGTGACGTCGGACGGCCAGATGCGGATCGCGATGCGCGACCTCGCGCCGACGGCGGGTGATGAGGTCTACGAGGCCTGGATGATCCTCCCCAACACGGCGCCCGCGCCGGTCGGTGGCTTCACGGTCGGCTCGAACGGTTCAGGGTTCATCGAGGCGGGCGGCGTGCCCGCGGAGCCCGGTCTCGTGCTCGCGCTCACCCGCGAACCGCGGCCCGGGATGACGGCGCCATCCGGCGATCCGGTGTCCGTCGGGACGACGACCTCGACGGCGAACTCGACCGGCTAGTTCAGCCCGGCGTCCCCGGCACGGGAATGCCGTCGGCGACGCTGCCCGCTCCGGCGGACTTCGCCCGATCGAGGGCCGCCTTGGCCGCCTCGATCAGCGCCTCGCTGTCACCCGCGTCACGCGGGAAGGTCGCGACCCCTGCCGAGACGCTGACGCCTCGGCCAGCGACGCCAGGGAGCGAGGCGATGCCATCCTGGACGCGCTTCGCCACGATGACGCCAGCGGCACCCGGTGCCACGAGGACGAACTCGTCTCCCCCGATGCGTCCCACGGTGTCGACAAGCCGGACCGACTCCGACAGGACGGACGCGACGCGACGCAGGATGTCGTCAGCGGCACGACCGTCGGTCGCGTTGGCCGCGCGGAAGTCGTCGACGTCGAACAGCGCGAGGGACACCTCGCCACCCTGCCTCCCGGCGCGGGCAAGCTCGAGCTCGAGGACGCGAGCGACGGTGCGCTCATTCGCGATACCGGTCAGCGGGTCTGTCGCAGCCATCCGCTCGAACCATTCGGCTCGTTCGACGGCGTTCGAGGCGTGACGCGCGCGCTCGGCCGCCAGAGCGGCGAGCGATGCGAAGGCGTCGATGACGGCAGGGTCGGCCGCCGTCGTGCCGCTTGGCCAGCGCAGGATCAGCGTGCCGAGCGTCTCCTCCACGCCGCCACGCCCGATAAGGAGCGGGCGAGCCGTCACGCCTTCGATGTCGGTCGTCTGTCCGAGCGCCTCGACCTCGCCCTCGCGAAAGCCGGTCGACGCCGCCAGTTGCGGGTCGGCTCGGTCCGGGTCGGCCAGGAGGATCGCGGCCCCATCGGCGCCGAGTCCGGCGACCGCCGCAGCGAGGATGCCGTCGAGCGCGGCGTCGAGGTCATCCGAGGTCGCCGCCTGGATCGCCCCCGGCAGCTGGGTGCGCGGATCGGTGGACGGACCGTCGATGGACACGGGTCGGCTCCTGCACGCGTGGGTTCGGGAGGGCGCATCGTACACCGCCACGCTTCGTCGAAACGCGTTGACCCCGGGGAGGTGGTGCACGGATACTCCGCGCGATGAAGCTCGTCGTGGCGATCGTGCACAACGAGGACGCCGGCGCCCTTGTCGACGCGCTCCTCGACAAGGAGTTCCGCGCGACCCGCGTGTCGAGCTCGGGGGGCTTCCTCAAGCGCTCGAACGCCACGATCTTCCTGGGCGTCGAGGAGGACGACGTCGACGAGGTCCTCTCGATCATCCGCGATACGTGCACGTCGCGGACGCAGGTCGTGAACCCGATGCCGCCGATCATGGAACCAGGCGAATTCTTCATGCCGTATCCGCTGGAGGTCGAGGTCGGCGGGGCGACCGTCTTCGTCGTCCCGGTCGACCGGTACGAGCGCCTCTAGCCTGGGATGGCGTGGACGCCGCCCGCTGTCGGCCAGCGAGGGACCTGGACCAGGACATTCACGGCTGACGACGTCGAGTCGTTCGCGACGCTCACCGGTGACCGAAACCCCTTGCACTTCGACCAGGACTTCGCGAGCCGGACCAGGCCCGGCCGGCTCATCGTCCACGGCGGCCTCACGACGGGCCTCTTCAATGCGCTCGTCGCCGAGGTCCTTCCGGGGCCCGGCAGCGTGTTCCTTCATCAGGAATGGGACTACCCGGCGCCGGCCTACATCGGTGACACGGTGACCGCCGAGGCCGAGGTGATCGAGGCGCGCGCCGACAAGCCGATCACGACGCTCCGGTGCATCGCCCGTCGTGACGACGGGACGGAGGTCCTTACCGGGACGTGCGTCGTCTACACGATGCTGCCGAAGGACCCACCGTGACGCACGCGGCGGCGACGCTGCGCCCGGCCGACGTCACTGCCGAACCGAGCGAACGCTGGACGCAGCTCGTGATCCTCGGTGTCGGGATGGTCCTGGCCATGTCACCGTCGTTCGCGGCTGCTGCCGTCGCCCCGATCCTCCGCGAGGAATGGACGGTCGGGCTGCTCGATCTGCCGTTCCTGACCGTGATCGTCCAACTGGGGTTCGCTGTGGGTGCGATCGGCCTCGCGGTGATCGGCGCGCCAGACGTCATCCCTGCTCCGCGACTGTTCGCGGCCGGGGCGATCATCGCGGCGATCGCCAACCTCGGATTCGGGTTGCTCGCGACCGACCCAGGCTCGGCGATCCCATTCCGGTTCCTGACGGGCGCCGCACTCGCGGCTGTGTACCCCGTGGCGATGAAGATGGGCGCCGGCTGGTTCCGGCGAGACCGCGGCCTCGCGATCGGCGTCGTGAACGGTGCCTTGACCGTCGGGGTGGCGCTGCCCTTCCTGTTCCGTGCCCTCGGGGCGTACGCCGGCGTCGACTGGCGGCCGGTCGTGGTCGCGGCGAGCGTCGCGGGTGTCATCGGAGCGGCGCTCGTCGGGCTGACCGCCCGTAACGGACCGCTCGACGTCCCGGCCCCGCGCTTCTCACCGGCCATCGCCGCCGCCGCGTTCCGTGAGCCGTCGGTCCGGCTCGCCTCGATCGGCTACTTCGGGCACATGTGGGAGCTCTTCGCCATGTGGACGTGGATCCCGATCTTCCTGCTGGGGACGTTCGCCGTCGCCGGCGTCGTCGATCCCGCGGCGGCCTCGTTGACCGCGTTCGCGGTCGTCGCCGCGGGCGGTGTCGGCTCGGCGGTCGCCGGCGCCATCGCCGACCGCGTGGGCCGCACCGCAACGACGATCGCGGCCATGGCGACATCTGCCACCTCCGCGGTCGTCGCGGGCATCCTGTTCGGCGCGCCGATCCCGGTCGTCGTCCTCGTGGCACTCATCTGGGGCGTGTCGGTCGTCGCGGATTCGGCACAGTTCTCCTCGGCCGTCTCGGAGCTCGCGCCGCCCGGGACCGCGGGATCAGCGCTCTCGGTGCAGACCGCGATCGGCTTCACGCTGACGAGCGTGACGATCCTCGGCGTCGGTCTGCTCGACCCGTCGAACGCCGATGGCTGGCGCGTGGCTTGGATCGTCCTCGCCCTGGGGCCGATCGTCGGCATCGTCGCGATGCTCCGCCTACGTGGGCGCCCCGACGCGACGAAGATGGCCAACGGCCATCGATGATGATCGTGTCATGAGCCCCCTCCGCCCCGACCTCGTCGACTGCTGGATCTTTCGTGTCGTCATGTCCGCGCGGGACGTGCCGAGCATCGAGGTGCTGCTCTTGCGGCGCGGCCCCGACCGCATCCTGCCCGGTCTGTGGCAGTGCGTATCCGGCTCGCTGGAGGCCGATGACCACGTCGCGGCCGGCGCCCTGCGGGAGCTGCGCGAGGAGACGGGCTTCGGGCCCGAGGTCATCGAGGCGTTCTATGACCTCGATCTCGTGAACCAGTTCCACGAGCCGTCGTACGACGCGATCGTCACGGCGGCGGTCTTCGCCGTACGGGTCCGGAACGGGGTCGACCCGACGCTTTCCTACGAGCACGACGACGCGCGCTGGCTCGGCGTCGACGAGGCGCACACCGAGGTCATCTGGCCGGGCTACCGGACGGCGATCGAGCGGATCCGTGATGACCTCGGCGAGAGCGAGCGCGCTTCGTGGTTCGAGCTGACGCTCGATGGGGATCGCCGCCCAAGGACGTAGGGATGCCCGGCCGGGCATCGCGGTAGACTCGGGTGCGAGGCGGCCCACCGTGAGGCGGCAGGGGAGGGCGACGTGATCGATCGGACGGACGTACCCGAGATGAGCTCCTCGGCGGCCGCGCGCCGCGCGTTCCGGTCCAAGGTCGACAGCATCCGCCCCACGTACGGTTTCGAGGACGTCTCGCTCGCCCCCGGCACCGACACGATCGAGCCCGCGGACGTCGACATCAGCCAGGCGTTCTGCGGTATCGATCTCTCGATCCCCATCCTCGCGGCGGCGATGGATGCCGTCGTCGACACGCGCATGGCCGGCGAGCTGGCGCGTCTCGGCGGGCTCGCGGTCCTCAACCTCGAGGGTGTCCAGGCGCGGTTCGACGACCCGGCCGCCATCCTGGACCGCATCGCGACGGCAGCGGACACCGAGGTCCACGACGTCCTCGCTGAGGCGTATCAGCAGCCGATCCGTGAAGACCTGATCGCGGCGCGGATCGAGGCCATCCATGCCGCGGGCTCGAAGGCGGCGGTCGCTGCGACCCCCGCCGTGGCTCGCAAGTTCGGACCGTTCGTCGCCGAGCACGGGGCCGACCTGTTCCTCGTCCAGAGCCAGGTCTCGTCGGCACGCCACATCGCCACCGAGTACGACCCGCTTTCGCTCGCCGAGTTCACGCGCTACATGCCGATCCCGGTCGCCGTCGGCAACACGACCAACTCCGATGCCGCGTTCGCCCTGATGGAACAGGGCGCAGCAGCGGTCTTCGTGGGGGTCGGTCCGGGCGCAGCGTGCACGACCCGCGAGGTCCTCGGCATCGGTGTCCCGCAGGTGACGGCGATCAGCGACGTGGCCGCCGCCCGCGACGCGTATTTCGAGGACACCGGCCGCTACGTGCCCGTCGTCGCCGACGGTGGGATGCGCCGGGGCGGCGAGCTCGCCAAGGCCATCGCCGCCGGCGCCGACGTTCTCATGGTGGGCTCGCCACTGGCGCGGGCTGAGGAAGCACCCGGCCGCGGTACGAACTGGGGCATGGCCGCCCCATCCCCGACGCTTCCACGCGGGACGCGCATCAAGGTCGGGACGGTCGGCACGCTCGAGCGGATCCTGCTCGGCCCTGCGCACGTCACCGACGGCAGCGAGAACCTCGTCGGCGCGCTGCGCCAGTCGATGGCGGCCCTCGGTGCGCGCACGATCCGGGAGATGCAGCGGGTCGAGATGGTCTACGCACCGTCGACCCAGACCGAAGGCAAGTCCTGGCAGCGAGCGCGCTGACGGACGAGATCGGCGACGAGCTCGTCTTCGAGGGCAGGGTCGCCCGGATCACCACGACCGGTCGGCGGACCGGCCTGCCACGGTCCGTAGCCGTGGGCTACGTCGATGAGCCGGACGGGTCCGTGCTCGTCGCGGCGGGTGACACGGCCCGCTGGGCGCTCAACCTGCTCGACCAGCCGCGCGTCGATGTCGAGATCGGGGAGCGGGCGTTCGCGGCGATCGCAGAGAGCCTCGATCCCGCGGACCACGCGAGGGCGATCCGCGGATTGATCCTCCGCTACGGGACACCGGCCGAGCGGCTCGGGCGCGGTCCCTCGTTCCGGCTGCGTCCGATCGAGAGTGGGGAGGCCTGATGTCGATCGACGTCGCGATCGACTCGACCATCGAGCGCACGGCGGACGACGTCTTCGCGGCCGTCGCCGACATCGATGCGTGGCCCACGTGGCTCATCGCGAGCGGCATCCGGTCAGTGCGACGCGAGCGTACTGGCGAACCGTGGGTCGGTGAGCGAATGGTCGTCGAGCAGAACGCCGCTGGTCGCGCCGGCACGTTCGATGCGCAGATCTCGACCTTCGAGCCCGCCCGTCGGATCGCGCTCAAAGGGCGAGATCGGGACGGCGTGACCATCGATCTCGAAGCGGTGGTCGCCCCGACCGTCGGGGCCGACGGCGCCACGTCGGAACTCCGCTGGTCGATCCGGATCGGGCTACCGCTCAAGTACCGCGTGTTCGAGTCGATGGCGCGGCCGCAGGTCGAGCGCGCCGCGCTGCTGGATGTCGAAAGCCTGCGTTTGCGCCTGGAGTCGCCTGCGAAGGGTTGACATCCGTCCATGCCGATTCGCGGCGCGCGTCGATGCCGCCGGCGGGCCCGTCCGCACATCCTGCCCCCATCGAACGGATGGCACGAAAGGACCCGAACGCATGAGCGCCTCCCCTCGCACCTATGACTCGGTCCGCTTCCACCGCGGGACACGCGGCTTCGCGGCGTTCCTCACCGCGCTGAACGGCTTCGTCGTCCTCGGCGCGACCCTCTTCGTCGTCCCGACCCTCCCCCTTCAACCGCTCATCGCCACGTGGGCGGTCATCCTCGGCACCACGCTTGGCATCGCCCACTTCGTCGCGGTCGTCGGCCTCGTCCGCGGTCGCCGCTGGGCCGCCTCGCTGGTCGGCTACGTCGCCACGGCAGGCATCGCGATGTCGGTCTTCGGCACATTGGTCTCGGCGACCGGTCTGTCGATCTTCGGCGCGGATCGCGGGACATCGGTCGGGTTCTTCGTCTGGCTGATCGCCACGTACGGGATCGCCGCCCGCTTCGCCTTCAAGCCGTTCACCTTCACTCCGCAGGCGCATCGCGTGATGGCTCCGGTGGCCAAGCCGGTGCCGGACGCGGGGGCGGCGCGCTCGCTCGGCTTCGCGAGCAGGGTTCGCACTCCGATGTAGAGTAGGAATGCTCCGCCGATCAGGCGAATCCAAAACCCCGCGCCGACCAGCCGATCCGT
>Ga0207706_10005335_pt1 | contig 11985 bp, 11 predicted proteins | sample KBSC53metaG_FD_184318 | JGI IMG/M metagenome (GOLD analysis project Ga0207706, IMG submission 184318) | Corn rhizosphere microbial communities from Kellogg Biological Station, Michigan, USA - KBS C5-3 metaG (SPAdes) (version 2) | ecosystem: Host-associated > Plants > Roots > Rhizosphere > Soil ... | reverse complement strand
CTTGGCTCGACCGATGACCGCGCCGCCATTGCCGAGAATCGCCGGCGCGCGGTGGAGGCAGTGCTTCCCGGTGCACAACTCGTCACCGTGCATCAGGTCCATTCGGCCGAAGCGGTAATCGTGACCGAACCCTTCCCCGACGATGCGCGCCCGCCCGTTGACGCGATCGTCACCGATCGCCCCGGCCTGTTGCTCGGTATCCTTACCGCCGATTGCGCGCCCGTTCTGCTCGCCGATGTTGAGGCTGGCGTGGTCGGCGCGGCGCATGCCGGCTGGAAGGGCGCGCTGAACGGCGTAACCGATGCCACCCTTGCCGCGATGGAAAAGCTTGGCGCGCGTCGGGATCGGATTGCCGCCGCGATCGGCCCGTGCATTGCCCGCGCCTCCTACGAAGTGGACGATGCCTTCGTACGCCGCTTCGAAGAGGCCGACCCCACCAACGAACGCTTCTTCTTCGCTGGTCGGCCGGGCCATCACCAGTTCGATCTCGAAGCCTATGTCGCGGCGCGCCTGGCGGCGGGCGGCCTCGGCTGCGTCGAGGCGCTCGGCTTCGATACTTATGCTGACGACCAGGCCTTCTTCAGCTTTCGCCGCGCCACGCATCGCAGCGAACCCGATTATGGGCGCGAGATATCGCTGATCGGCCTCGCTTCCTGAACTGGTCAGCCGGGTGAAGGGCTGCGCCACATCGTTCCACGAACGCGGCTCCGTCAGTAGCGCGCCGCGTCTGTTTAATCCCCTTTGGTGGAATTTGCTGTCTTTTCGTTGACGCTATGTTCTCGATATGATCTCATTCTTTTTGTCCTTGGGGGGCAAAGGGGGTGGGGTATGAGGCGTTACATAATGATCCTGGCCATGGCGCTTGGCATGCCGGTGGCGGCCAAGGAGTCGGCACGCGCGTCCGCGGCGATCGAAATGCCGCTGAGCGAAACGGTGCGCGAATATCGCGATTGGCGAATCGAAAGGAGCAGCGCGTTCATCGCGGCGTTGACAAACAATCCTGATGGCTCGCTGTTCGGCCTGCTCTGCGGCAAGACCTGCAGTTATTATCTGAATACCGGCCAAATTTGCGACGTGGGTGCCGATTATCCCGGGCTGCTGAGCGCTGCGGAGGGCTCGATTTCGGTTACGCTGCGCTGCTTGCACGTAAAGGAGGAGGGGGAGGAATATTCCATCCTGCTGATTGACGAGGATCTGTCCGAGGCGCTGGAAGGAGCGTCGCAGATCGGCGTCGTCGTTCCTCTGGAAAACGGCCAGTTCCATGTCTCGCACTTCTCCATGGCCGGCGCGGCGGAGGCACAACGCGACATGCTGAACATGGCGGATAAGCGGAAGGATACGGGCGACTTCACGCTGTGAGGTGGGTCAAGCCTGATGCGTCCTGATCTCGTCCGGGTTGGTGAGCTGGGTCAGTATCCAGCCATTGCCGTCCGGGTCCTGCAGCGTGACCGCGCCAGCCGATGAGCCGGCCTTCGTCGGCCTTCGTCGCGCCACGCATCGCGGCGAACCCGATGATGGGCGGGAGATATCGCTGATCGGCCTCACTCCTAGGCCGAAACCCGAAGACGGCCTATGGCCCGCTTTCGCAGCTCGAGGAGCCGATGGATGTCCATACCGCGTAAGATGAACGCCGTTGTCGTTGAAGAGACGAGCGGCCCGTTCGTGCTCAAGGAGTTGCCCGTTCGCGCGCCGGCGCCGGATGAAGTGCTGGTGCGGGTCCATGCCAGCGGCGTGAACCCGCTGGATGCAAAGATACGCGCCGGTGCGGCGGCGCATGCGCGCCATCCTCTTCCCGCCGTGCTGGGAATCGACCTTGCCGGCACCGTGGAAGCCGTTGGTGCCGGCGTCGAGCGCTTTCGTCCGGGCGACGAGGTATGGGGCATGACCGGAGGCGTTGCCGGCGTTCCGGGATCGCTGGCCGAATTTGCCACCGTCGATGCGCGGCTGCTCGCGCTCAAGCCGAAAAATCTGTCGATGCGTGAGGCGGCGGCTTTGCCGTTGGTGACGATCACCGCTTGGGAAGGGTTGGTCGATCGCGCCGCGGTGCGCGCCGGGCAGAGGGTGCTCGTGCAAGGCGGCGCGGGTGGCGTCGGACACGTCGTGGTTCAACTCGCCAAAGCCTATGGCGCGGAAGTCTTCGCGGTCGATGGCATTGCCAAGGCGGATTATCTGCGCTCGCTCGGGGCTATTCCGATCGCCCGCGATACGCCGGTCGAAGATTATGTTGCCGAGCACACCGGTGGCCACGGCTTCGATATCGTGTTCGACACGATCGGTGGCGCCGTTCTCGATGCGTCATTCAATGCGGTGGCGCGTTTCGGCCGCGTTGTTAGCGCGCTCGGTTGGGGCACTCACGCGCTGGCGCCCTTATCCTTCCGCGCCGGCAGCTATTCCGGCGTGTTTACGCTCCTGCCGCTGATCACGGGGGAAGGGCGCGAGCACCATGGCGAAATCTTGGACGAAGCCCGCAAACTGGCCGAGGCTGGCCAACTCGTTCCTCGGCTGAATCCCATCACCTTCGATCTCGCGAATGTGGAGGAAGCGCATCGGCTGGTGGCGCAGGGTGGCACGAACGGGAAGCTGGTTGTGTCGATCGCAGTTTGATCTTCTTTGGCTGGCCCCGCGTAGGTGGAATGTCGAGCCGCATGCGCCGAATCAGTTCGAACTAGCGCGTTCTGACCTCGTCCGGGTTGGTGAGTTGGGTCAGGATCCAGCCGTTGCCGTCCGGGTCCTGTAGCATCGTGAAGCGGCCCCAGGGCTGCTCCTCCACCGGGGTCAGTTCTACGCCCAGGCCGGTCAGGCGCGCATGTTCGGCATCGACATCGCCGATCCCCAGCATCAGCCCCTGCTGGCCGCCGGGTCGCAGCCCTTCGAGCCAGGTGACGAGCGCGATGGTCGATCCGCCGTCCCTGGGCTGGAGCTGGATCCAGCGCATCTCCGGCCCCATCGGCTCATCCCGCAACAGCGTGAAACCCATCACATCGCGATAGAAATCCCGCGCCCGTAGCGGGTCGGTTACGGGGATCGATACAATCGCGATCGACATGGGGAACCCCCCTTAGAAGGGCAGCCAGCGCCCCTTTTCGGAGAAGCGCATATAGCCCAGATTGGCGCCGAGCCGCCAGCCGACGCCCAGCCGGATCGGGATCAGCACAATGTCCCCCCGCCGCAGGTAGGAAGCGGTGAAACCGCCGATCACATAAACATCGCCCTCCGCCGCGGGAAAGCGGCGATAGAGGTCCTGCGAATCCTGCAGATTATAGACCAGGACAAAGGTCTTGGCGGCGTTGGCGCCCAAATCGAAGCCGACGGACGGTCCGGTCCAAAAGACCTTCCTCTGCCCCTCGATCTTGTGAAAGAGCGTGCCCGACCCATAACGCAGGCCAACCACGATCGCGCCGCCGGCTTCCCGGCCCGCAATATAAGCGTTGGGGCGGCCCTGCTCCTTGAAGATCTTCTCGATCAGTCCCGCGAGCCCGGCTGCGCCTTTGCCGAATACGCCCTCGGCGGCGCCCATCACGTCGCCTTCCTCATAGGTGCCGCCCCGCGCCTCGTTGCGCGCCTGGATTTCGGCGCTTGAAGCGGCGGGCAGGGGTTTCGTGCCCTCGGGCTGCTCCGGCACGGCGGCGGGTGCAGCAGGCGCCTGCGCGGGTTCGTCGGCGGGCGCTGGCGGCAACGGCGTACCCTGGCCATGCTCCTCGAGCGGGCCGGACGCTGCCATGCTGCCGGCTTTATTGGGATCGACCGTCCTTACCTGCGCACTCGCAGTCGATGCCGCCAACGCCGCCGCCAGGATCACACCGATTTTTCTGCCGATCATCCGCCCGTCTCTCTCTTCTGATGCGCCATGATAGCCGCCTAGGCGCTTTCCCGGCAATGAACAGCGAAGCTGCGTTGATCACCCGCAAAGCTCTCGCTATAGCCGCGCTTCCGCCAGGGCCCGGAGACGTGGGTGAGTGGCTGAAACCAACGCTTTGCTAAAGCGTCATACGGGAAACCGTATCGAGGGTTCGAATCCCTCCGTCTCCGCCACCCGCCCATCCGCCCGCATCGCCCCAGACCCTGAAAAGGGCATCCTTCCCAAGGCCTTGCATCCCATTCGCATCCACCACGTCCCCTCGCATCCCGCGGGTGCCCGATCATGCGTGTGGTAAAAATTGTGGGAGAACTCGAGTCACCCGGGCGGCTGGCGTCGGATGGTCCCCAGCTGGCGGGACAAGCCAGCCGATCGGCGAGATTTAGCTGACGATGATTTCCTCAGGCGTCCTTGCGACCACCGTCACGTGACCGTTCTCGGTTGAGAACACATAGGCGCGTTGGATGATCGCGCTGTTCACGTGCAATGCTATCCTGACGGAAAAGATTCTGTTCGAGACCCGTGGTGGCTCAACATTGATCGTCGCCTCACATCTCCGATCAGTGGCGCGGTACCGAGCGCCGCCGTAGAGCCCCGTTTTGCGGATGTTTCGGAGGACCTTTCGCGTCTGCGATGCGCTCCAAACGTAAGGTCCTACATATCCCGGCGCAGCCTGGACGCTCCCTAATAGACCGCCGATCGGATCCCCGCCCGTCGTAACGGCAAGGGGCTTTTCATTGAGGCACGCCCCCTTCGCCCCCAGCTCGTCCGCGGCGATATTGATGCTCTGCGCGAGGACGCTTTCCGTGGGTTGGTCCTCGCCGCCGAGGGCTGTGGCGGATGTGGCCAACAGAATTGCGACCGCATACACCTCTATTTCTCTTGTCCGGGGGGTGCCGCCGATTCCGCTGGCCGCCGAGCAGGCGCAATCAAAGGCACCGCTTTTGCACCAAAGGCGGATGGAGGCACCCGCGTCCAGCGGGCGGTATCGCGCAGTGTCTGCCCGTTGGATAATGCTGTGACGGTCAAGACATTCTCACCGGCCGCGAGAGGGACGGCGGGCCACCGAAGCACGTGGTTCTCGGCAACCGCCTCGCCGATAGTCTGCCCGTTCACCATCAGACTGGCGCGAGAAGCATTGGTGAATGCCAGCACGGGAACACTTGCTTCTGTCCGGACTTGTAGGCGGCGATCGGCGATGTGCAGCATCGGCCGGTCCGACCAGTTTGCCTGATAATAGAAATAGGCGTCCTTGCGCACGGCCCGATCATAGCTGATCAGACCCTTGTCATTGATGCCCGGTCGATCGCCTTCATGCCGTCCATCGGAAGCAAGATCGAACGCCACCCAGACAAAGGTCCCGAACAGATAAGGGCGGGCCGCGAGTTGAGGCCAGTTTTCCATATGGTACGCGGTCTGGGCCTGTTCCGGATGCCAGCCGCTTTCCGGAACATTGGTTGCCGGCGGCGGGACCTGCTGGTGGCGGATGCTGGCGCCCGCGCCATATTCGCTGACTGCGAAGGGACGGCCCGGGTAGTGGGCATGAAAATCGTCCGCCCATTGGCCGATCGAACCATCCTGTCCCGGATACCAGCCGAAATAGCGGTTGAAGCCGATCACATCGCTGATCCGGGCCTTTTCATTGTCATCGGGCTGACAGCAATGCGCATAGATGGTGGGGCGGCTCGGATCCTCCTGGTGCGCAAGCGCTTGCACCGCCTCGATCGACCGCGTCACGTCGGGCGTGGTCGCATAGACCTCATTGCCCAGACCCCACAGCACGATCGACGGGTGATGGCGATTTTGCCGGATCAATTCTCGCATCTGCTGCTCAATATTGTGCCGGAAGGGCTCACCTGGATCGATGACGCCGTTCAGGCCGATCTCGGTCAGGACGATCAGCCCGCGGCGATCGGCCTCGTCATACGCCTCCTGCGGGTGCTGAAAGTGGACGAAGCGGATCGCCGTAGCGCCGAGCTGGTCGATTTGCTCGATATCCTCGTCCACCTCCTCATCCGTCACCGCCAGGCCTCGGCCGGGCCGGCCGGAATGGAACAGGTTCACGCCATGAAGCGGATAAGGCTTGCCATTGAGCAGGAACCCTTTGGCCGGATCGAACGCCGCGGTGCGCAGACCCAGTGGCAGCTGAATCTGGTCGCCGCCGCCGGGCGCACTCAGCGTCGCGATGACCCGGTAAAGATAGGGGTTGGCGCGGCCTTGCCACAAATGCGGCGACACAAGCACCAGCGGCACTGCCTGCGTCGCGACCGCACCTGGGGCCAGCTTGACGGCGCGGCTGGTGGTCGCAACGGTCGTGCCGTCGGCGTCCTTGATCGCGATTTCGAGCTGCGCTCGGCTGACCGTCCTGCCGTCGTTGCGAAGGCGGAGGGTGGCCCGCAGCGACGCCTGCCGTTCGTCGAGAGCAAGCGTCGTCACATATCCGCCGGGGCTGCCCGCATCGAGCAGGTCGAAGTGGGTGTCGGCCGTTTCGACCAGCGAGACGTGGCGGTAGAGCCCGCCGAACACGGTGAAGTCGCCGCCGAGCGGCGCGATCTGCGGTAGCCGGCTATTATCGACCTTCACCGCAATGATGTTTGTGCCAGCATGAAGAGCCGCTGTGACGTCGAAGCGGAAGCGCGCGTAGCCGCCTTCATGCCGTCCGACAGGGACGCCGTTGACGAAGACGTCGGTGGCGAGCGCCGCTCCGTCGAACTGCAGATAGGCTCTACGCCCTGCTGGGATGGTTCCGATGATCAAAGTCCGGCGGTACCAGCTCACGCCCCGATAATAAGAACCACCGTCATCGCCGTCGGCGCCGTTGAAGCTGTGCGGCAGCGTGACATGGCTCCACGCGCTGTCGTCGAACAGCGCGGCGTCCGCCCCTGGCGCGTCCGCGCGCAGAAAGCGCCATCCCGCGTCGAGCGATGTGGTGCTGCGGGCCACTCCGGAAAGGCCGGGCTCGGGGCCGGCCGGGATCGGGACCTTGGCAAAGACGGGGACGCCGACCGCGCAGAGCGCCAAAGCAAGCAACCAGAAGCGTATTGACGCGATCATTTCGACACTCCTCATGCCGCGCCCCGTGGCGATAGAAAAGCCGCGAACTTGCAGTGGACGGCGGTGGGCGTGAAGGCTCAGCTTTTTGACGCCAGAACGACCCCGATCCGGCGATTATAGGTAGCTGCGGCGGCTCCGGGTATGGCTTGAGTTAACCGAAGGCGCATTGAACCATCGGTCGCAGAGCGCGGCGATCGGCTCAACGATGCGCCGCGATATGGTCCGAACCGGAGCGTTCTCCTTCCTGTTCCGGCGCCGCTATAAGCCAGCCCTCTAATGCCCGAAAATGCGGCGGATCATTGCACAGGAAGGCTGTCGCATTTCTGAAATGAAACTTGTTCAACCATCATGGCTTGAGCGCCACGAGACCAGATGATGGTGAGCTCCGTGCCCGGCTTCGCCGGGCGCTGGGCCATTGGCCGCAACGGACCGCCTGGCTGTGCTTCTTTCTGAAGGTCGAGCCGGGCACGCTGCGGTTGCTCGCCAATCTGGTCGCTGAGCTGGAACTGTGTCCACCCGACGATCCGTCATCGACCAGGCCCTATGCCAAGGTGGCGGTCGATGCGGACCAGGATGCGATATTCGCCGCCATTCAGCGGGTGAAGCGGGCCTGTGCCCAGGCGGGCGTCGAGATCGTCGCAATCGACCTGGACTCCAGTCCGGCCGCGCGCCAATCGAATCTCGTCAATCTGTTCTGGACCTGAGCTCGGCCCCCAAGCGCCGTATGATTGCGCCGGGTGTGTGGCGGGGGTTGTTCGCCCCCGCCCGGCATTCGATCAAATCCGCGCTTCCACGCCCATCAGCGCGCGCCGGCGGCCGAGCGAAGCCCCGACCATGCCGAAGCCCCCGATCATGAAGGCCCAGGTCGTCGGCTCGGGAACTGCGGCGGGCAGGCCCAGGTCGAAATTGGCGACCCGGCGCAATTGCTGGTCGGTCAGGCCGTCGAGCATGGGATTGCTGAACAAGGCCTGCGCCCGATCCGTCGCAAGCGCCACGTCGGCGGCGTTGGTCCCGCTCAGCGAGGAGGCAAGGAAGGCATAATTGAGCAGGCTTGCGCTCTCCCCCGCTGCCAGCGACAGCGTGAAGTTCACATAATATTGTTCGCCGTTCAGCGTCTGAACGCCCAACCCGTTATTGCCGTAGATTGCGGCCACCGCCGGGTCACCCGCGCAGCTGCTCACAGCTTCGCACGTCACCAGATAGCCGGGGCCCGCAGACTGGACTTTCGTGCGGCCATCCGAACCGAGATTGCCATAGAAGGTGACGGTTTGCGTCACGGCGTGCCCGGTATTGTTCGTGAACGTGTCGAAGAACCGGTAGAGGTTCTGGCCTGCAAAGACTTCGCTCTGACGATTGAGAGTCAGGCCGCCGAATTGAGTATAATAACCATAGCCGTCGAACGCGTCGCGGCCGCCGTCAGAGACGCCGCCGCGGGCCTGGTTCGCGATCCCGATCCCGGTGTAGGAACTGACATAGCCCGCGGCACCGAAAAGATCGCCCGTCGTAGTGAACTGCTGGGCTTGGCCCGCGCCGGCCCCGCCGAAGGCGAGCGCCATCGCAAGTAAAAGATTCCGCTTCATATCCTGGCTTTCCCTGAATTGGTTGATCAGCTGGCGCCACGGCCCACCCCGATGGCGGTCGTCAGCCAGTGCCGTTCAAATCGCGGAGGGAGAAGCGCGCGTCCTCGCGCTTGCGACGAAGATTAGACGAAGGTCGCGATTTGCAGATTAGGCGGCTTTCATTGACGTGAAAAAGCCCGTGACTTCCGCCCGATAGCCCAACGGATCTGCGCTCTTTGCCTCGTCGGCCAGAGTTTGCACACGGACGGCGTTGCGCGATGCTTCGTCGAAAATTCGTCGCAACCTCGTCGCTTCGTCAAGCCCAGGTCGATCCGTCGCTTTCAAGCTGATCGCGCGCCCCTCCGCATGATCATTGGGGCAGACATTTTGCAAAGACAGCGAGGTCGACCATGCGCGTGTCAATCATTCGGCCACTGGCCCTTTTGCTACTTCTGAGTGCCTCGGCTGAAACCGCAGCCGCGAGCGCCGATGGAGCCGGTGCCGCCCCCACGACCATCGCGGTTCATGAACGCGAACATCGCCTGGCAGTCGAACGGCTCGCAACCGCGCTGAAACGCTTCTACGTGATCCCCGCCATCGGCAATCGATACGCGGCCTTGCTTCGCGCAAAGCTGCGCTCCGGCGCATATGACGGCATCGCGAGTGACGAGGCTTTCGCCGATCGGGTTACGGCGGATCTGCAGGCGCTTCATCGCGATGCGCATCTGCGGCTTGCACCGGCGGGCGGGTTCGAGCGTCCCCGCCCGAATTCGGCGAATCTGCCCGCGAGCGCACGACCGAACGGTCCGCCGGGCCTGGAGGAAGCCAAGATGATCGGCACGACCGCCTATCTGCGCTTCAACATGTTTCCCGACGATGGGGGCGTTACCGCCAAACGCTCGCGCGATTTCCTGTTGGCGCATGCCGGCTATGCGCGCGCGCTCATCATCGACGAGCGCCCGCATCGCGGCGGCGGTTCGGAGGTCATGGACGCAATCTTTCCGCTGCTATTCAGCGAGCAGAGGACATTGGTGCGGCTGGATATGCGGGCCGCCGCTGCGCAGGGGGAACGGGACGATAGCCCCGCCATGGTCCGGCGGAAATCGGAGCCCGGGATCGTACGCGCCGATTATGTCGTCATCCCCGATACAAGCGAAACGCGCCTTCGCACCGTGCCGATCTACGTCCTGACCTCGCGGCGCTCGGCATCCGCTGCCGAACATCTGGCGCTGTCGATGAAGATCAGCCACCGCGCCACCCTGATCGGCGAAACCACGCGTGGTGCGGGCCACTTCGGCCGCGTCATGCCGATGGGTACGGCATTCGCCGCCTTCATCCCGGCCGGCCGCACCTACGACCCGACGACCGGGCTCGATTGGGAAGGCGTCGGCGTCACCCCGGATGTGGCGTGCGACGCCGATGCGGCGTTGGACGAGGCGCTGCGGCGCATTTCCTCGTCCGACCGCGAGGCCAAATCGCCAGCCTAGATGAAGCGGCGCCGCAGCCGGCGTTCGCGCAACCCTGCTTACGGTCACGCGCACCGCGCACGACCGGCGCACCAACCGACCCCCTTCGAACAAAGGAGAATGCACATGATCAGGAATATTCTCGCCATTGCCGCGGCGCTTGCCTTGGGCGGGGCGCCCGCGCTGGCCGCCAAACCCGAAGCGAAGCCGGAGATGCTCACGGCCCAGCCCGACGCCTCAGCTCAGGCAGCGGCCTCGGCCGACAAGGACGCCAAACAAAAGCACGCCAAGGCACCCAAGAGCGAGGCCGCCCAGATCGCGGCCAAGCCCGAAGCCAGGCCTGAATAAGCGTGCGATTGAAGGGAACGCGGCGGGCGAAAATTCCCCTCGCCAGATTGTTCCATTTCTGTATCAATTAACCATCGGCTCGGCTTTTGCCGGCGCGGATGGGGAGGCGCTCGCAGTCGCCCCGATCAATTTCGGGGCGCCGCCCCCAAGGGCGCCTCGGGGAGGGCCGGTCGCCCACGCGGCCGGCCCTTCGCCGTCTCAGCCCTGATCCTCATAGGCAAATTGCAGGATGCCCCAGTGGCGTCCATGCACCTGGATCGACGCGATCACCTGCTTCAGCAACACGACACCACCGCCCGCGACCTGTCGACGATAGGCCTTGATGCAGAAAGGTTGGGTCATACGGCATTGTTCGCGCGTGTCGGCGAAATCGAAGATCATGCCCTGGCGCGCATATTCGGCGTTCCAGTCGTCCTGCCCCGGCCGCTGCGCTTGCGCGCGTTCGGGCATGGCGACCGCGCCAAACGCCTTGCGATCGGTGAAGGTCATGCCGAAGAAGCCCTTATAGCTTCGCGCGGCTTCCTGATGCGGCCGCGCCGCGGCGACGACGAATTGCTGTGCCGGGTGCGAATAGAGCGGCGGGTTGGTTCCCGGAATTTGTTCGTAATGCTCGCTGAACAGGTCGGCCTCGGTCAGCTGCCCCGCGTTGATCGCCGCCGTCAGCTTTTCGGACACGTCCTTGGCGGCGGCGAGCCCGAAGCGGATATAGGGCGAGTCGGGAATCTCGGTGCCGCTCTCCGCGAAATATTGCAGCAACTGGTTAGTGTCGTTGCTGACGCCGGTTACGCGGTTGGAGAGGCGCTGCAGGCCTGTGGCATTGTCGTTGGAGGTAGCGCTCAAGGCGCCGAGCCCCGCATGGACATTATCGACCGAAGCCACCATCGACCCGATCCGATCGGCGACCGTGTCGCTGATATCGGACAGGCCGCGCATCAGTGAACCCAGCCGCTCCACCAGTGCCTCGATGTCCTGCGCGCCCGCATGGGCCGAGCGGGCCTTGGCGCTGCCGTCGTTGATGCGGTGGAGCATGCGGTCGGCCTCGCCGGTCAGCGCGACGATCGAATTCTCGATCGTTTGCGTGGCCTGCGCGGTTTCCTGCGCGAGTTTCTTGACCTCGCTTGCGACCACGGTGAAGCCGCGCCCCGCGTCCCCCGCGCGCGCCGCCTCGATCGTGGCGTTGAGCGCCAGCAGGTTGGTCTGGCTCGCGATATCCCGGATCGCGCCGGTGACGCGCCCGACGGTCGCCAGCGCATTGGTGAAAGCTTCCAGCCCCGCGTGGATGTGCGTGACCTGATCGATCAGCCCCAGGACGTTGGCGGTCGCGCCTGACAGGCGCCGATTGGAATCGTCGATCACGCTGCGCGCGGCGGTGGCGTTCGCACGCGCTTCCTGCGCCGCATGCGCGACATTCTGGCCGTTTTCCGACAGGCGATCCGCCTCGCCCCGGATCGTCTGGATCGTCGAATCCTGTTCGGTGACGCGGGTCGCCAGCTCGGCGATATCCGCCTGCAAGTCGAGCGTACGGATGCCGAGATCGCCCGACATCTTGGCTGCCTTCATGATCGTCTGGTTAGTCGCCATACCAAAGTGCCCCGGGCGAAAGCCCCCATCCTGAACTCACCCATAGATTGGGTTCGTTAACAGGCCTTTAGCGAAACACGGGTGCAAAGGCGGCGTGACATTTTTGCGCGGATCGGCGCCC
>Ga0207706_10005334_pt1 | contig 11986 bp, 12 predicted proteins | sample KBSC53metaG_FD_184318 | JGI IMG/M metagenome (GOLD analysis project Ga0207706, IMG submission 184318) | Corn rhizosphere microbial communities from Kellogg Biological Station, Michigan, USA - KBS C5-3 metaG (SPAdes) (version 2) | ecosystem: Host-associated > Plants > Roots > Rhizosphere > Soil ... | reverse complement strand
CTGCCTTACACGCAGGTGGCCGCAGGTTCGAGTCCTGCACCGCCCATTTGCAGGTCAGGCGACATGCGGAATCCGCATGGAGGCGGCGGCCAGCTGTGCGCCGTTACGCCACATCGCGCCGACGTGCCCTTGTCTGTTTAGAAGCGTCATTCGGTGACCGCGCGATGATGTGCTCCTTTGTGCGTGGGCACCGCATGCTTGGCACGCGGCGCTCCGTTTGTTCTCCCACACGGCATCTGCGCCACACTTGCGACAAGCCTTGCCTCCGGACGGCTGCGCCTGGCAGGAAACACAAGACTTGCGGAGCCTCGTCCGTGCGACGTTCTCGGGCAGCGGGCTGAGGCAAACCGGACACGATCGGCTTGCGCACCTCGTCTCCTTCGGGCCGCTGGGAGTTCAGACCGACCGACACAGCCGAACTCATAGCCGAGGGAGCACCGCAGCGTGACGGCCGCGACCTACCGCAAGTACGAGTCCGTTCCGTCGAGCCAGTCCTGACGCGGTGGGCAGAAGATGTCCATGTCGACCGTCTGCTCGAGCGCCTCGGCCTTGTGTGGCACGCCGGAGGGAATGTGGAGCACCTCGCCGGCGCGGACGTCGATCACCTCGGACTGGTCCTCACCGAGCCAGAAGCGCAACGTCCCCTCGAGGATGCAGGTGATCTGCTCGTTCTCGTGGTCGTGCAGCGGCACGATGCTGCCCTCGTCGAGATAGAGATGCGTGACCATCAACCGCTCGGTGCTGATGAACCGCCGGTTCAGGCCCGGCTTCATCTCCGTCTTCGGTATGTCTTCCCAGCGGTAGAGCGTTGCGCCGACCTCGTTCACGCGCTGTCTCCTCTCGAGCCGGACTGCCCGCTCGAGCGAGCGCCGGTGGCGGCGTCCGTCGAACCGATCGGATCGGCCATCGCGTTGTCGGGGAGGTCGTCGTGCGCCAGCTCCCCGTCGGTGTAGTGCTTCGGCGCCGGCCAGGGCGCCAGGATCAGCAAGAGCCGCGCCTCCTCGTGCGCGTGCACCGAGTGGGTTTCGTTCGGCTCGAAGGTGATCAGCGTGCCGGCGTCGCACGCCACTGTTTCTCCCGAGGCGTCGACCGTCACGCGGCCTGTCACGATCTGCACGACAGCACGCTCACGGACCCGGTGGTCGCCCATTGTCTCGCCGGCCCGGAGATCGACGGCGATCGCGCGACATTCCGGCGAGCTGAACAGCACGAGGGGCATCTGTGTCTCGCTCCTCGGCATCCGGGGAGCGTCCGCTCCCGGCTCGCGCGACTGTCGCTTCTCGGACGAGGGCGGAAGCGACATCAGATCCCAGCGCTTCATCGCCGACAGGCTAGGCGATCGGGCTGTCCGACGCGGCGTCAACGGTTCCGTCGGCCGGCCCCGAGGGCGTAGGATTGGCCGCCGTGAAGGCGCTCGTCAAGAGCCGCGCCGAGCCGGGAATCTGGCTCGAGGATGTCCCCGAGCCCGAGATCGGGATCAACGACGTGCTCATCAGGGTCGGCACGACGGGGATTTGCGGGACCGACGTCCACATCCACCGCTGGGACGCGTGGGCGCAGCGGACGATTCCCGTCCCGCTCGTGATCGGCCACGAGTTCGTGGGCGAGGTCGTCGAGGTCGGCGCGAACGTGACAGGGTTCGTTCCAGGCGAGCGTGTCAGCGGTGAGGGGCACGTCGTCTGCGGGCGCTGCCGCAACTGCATGGCGGGCCGTCGCCACCTGTGCGCGCATTCGATCGGTCTGGGCGTGCAGCGGCCCGGCGCGTTCGCCGAGTACGTCGCGCTGCCGATGACGAACGTGTGGCACCACTGGCCACGCGTCCCCGACGAAGTGGCCGCCATCTTCGACCCGCTCGGCAACGCGGTGCACACCGCGCTCACGTTCCCGGTCCTCGGAGAGGATGTGCTCGTCACCGGCGCGGGGCCGATCGGCTGCATGTCGGTCGCCGTCGCGCGCCATGCGGGGGCACGCCACGTTGTCGTCACGGACCTCGAGCCGAACCGGCTCGAGCTCGCGCGGCGGATGGGCGCGACGCTCGCCGTCGACCCGCGAGAGCGTGACCTCGCCGACGTCCAGCGTGAGCTCGGGATGACCGAGGGATTCGACGTCATGTTCGAGATGTCGGGCAACGCCGACGCGCTCCGGACGGGGATCGGGCAGATGGCCCACGGCGGTCGCGTCGCGATCCTCGGGATACCCACCGCCGCGGTCGAGCTCGACCTCGACCCGGTGATCTTCAACATGCTGACGCTGAAGGGGATCTACGGCCGCGAGATGTACGAGACCTGGTACCAGATGAGCGTGATGATCGACTCGGGCCTCGACGTCTCGCCAGTGATCACCGACCGCTTCGCGTACACGGACTACGACGAGGCGTTCGCAATCGCCGGCTCCGGCGGTTCAGGGAAGGTGCTGCTCGACTGGAGGGAGGCGGCGTAGACATGTACGGCGCAGTGCGCGACGACCTGCGGGCGAGGCTCGCCGGGCTGGAGGAGGACGGGCTGCTCAAGCGCGAGCTCGTGATGACGACACCGCAGGGATCGCACGTCGGCGTCGCCGAGCGCGGGGCGCTGCTCAATCTCTGCGCCAACAACTACCTCGGCCTCGCGAACCATCCGGAGATGGTCGCCGCCGCGCACGAGGCGCTCGACCGGTGGGGCTACGGCATGGCGTCCGTCCGCTTCATCTGCGGCACCCAGGAGCTACACCGCGACCTCGAGGAGCACCTGTCGGAGTTCCTCGGCACGGAGGACACGATCCTCTTCGGCTCCTGCTTCGACGCAAACGGCGGCGTCTTCGAGGCGCTGCTCGACGAGAACGACGCGGTGATCTCCGACCAGCTCAACCACGCGTCGATCATCGACGGCATCAGGCTCTGCAAGGCGCGGCGGCTTCGCTACGCGAACGGCGACATGGACGAGCTCGAGGCGCGGCTTCAGGAGTCGTCCGACGCACGGTTCCGGCTGATCGCCACCGACGGCGTCTTCTCGATGGACGGCTACGCCGCCAAGCTGGACGAGATCTGCGACCTGGCCGAGCGCCACGACGCGCTCGTGCTCGTCGACGACTCGCACGCGGTCGGCTTCGTCGGGCCTGAGGGGCGTGGGACCCACGCGCAGTTCGACGTCGTCCAGCGGGTCGACATCCTCACCGGGACGCTCGGCAAGGCGGTCGGCGGCGCGAGCGGGGGGTACGTGTCCGGCCGGCAGGAGGTCGTGGACATCCTGCGCCAGCGCGCCCGGCCGTATCTCTTCTCGAACAGCGTCGCCCCCGTCGTCGTCGGCGCGAGCCTCCGCGCTCTCGACCTGATCGAGCGCTCCGACGACCTCCGCGACCGCCTCTGGGCCAACACGCGCTCGTTCCGCGCGCAGATGACGGAGCTCGGGTTCGACGTGCTCCCCGGCGACCACCCGATCGTGCCGGTGATGATCGGCGACGCCTCCGAGGCGGCGCGGTTCTCCCAGGCGCTCGTCGCGAACGGCGTCTTCGCCGTCGCGTTCTCCTATCCGGTCGTGCCGCTCGGCACGGCCCGCATCCGCACGCAGATGTCCGCGGCCCACACGGATGCGGACGTCGACATCGCCCTGAAGGCCTTCGTCGCCGCGCGGGATGCGACATCCGCTTGACGACGTGCCCTACGTGACGCTCGACGACGTGACGTAGCGGCGGGTGTGGACGACGGCGTCGGCGAAGAGCTGCGAGTCGCTCCGGCGCTCCCACAAGGCGACCTCCACGCAGGAGACGAGGCTCACGATCCCCATGCCGGCCAGGATTCCCGCGAGCACCGCGGTGAGGATCGGCTCGAAGACGAGCGAGACCGCCGCGAGAACCGCAACGCCGACGGTGCTCGGCAGCATTCCGTCGGCGATCGCGCGCGCCAGCGACGCTCGGCGGACGTCGTTCGGCAGCGGATCGGCCTTCGGCGTGCCGAGGAGCAGCCACCGCCGGTCGGTGACGAGTGCGAGCGCGCAGATCCCCGCTCCGAGCGCGAGACCCACGCCCGCCGCCGCAGGATCGGCGCCCGCGGCGATCGACCCGGCGAAGGCGACGGCCGCCAGGCCTAGACGGACCGCGGACAGGGCGAGCCGCTGGTGCGTCACCCGGTACACCGCCGGCTGCACGCTCGATGTCTAACAGGCGGAGGTGTCAAGCAGCGCGCGTCCGCCGGGCGGCCTCGCGCGCCTGGCGCTCGTACGGGCTCCGGTCGTAGCCCGTTCGGAGGTAGCTCAGGGGCATCGCGAGCGGGCGGTGCTGCATCTGCCAGACGTGACAGAGCTCGTGCGTGATCAGGTCGTCGCCGACGTTGGCACGGCGAAGGAAGATCACGAAGTGCGTCGCGAAGCCGTCGTAGCGGCGCCACGGGCGGAGCCGGAAGAGCCACGGCGTGACGACGATCCGCACGCCGCGGAGCCGCACCGGGCGGGGCCACCAGTCGAGCCGATCGAGTCGCCCCTTGGCGCGGGCGAGCCGCGGGTCACTCGGTGGCACTAGCCCTTCGGGAAGGGCTGCAGCTGGAGGAGCGCGTCGCGGCCCCCGATCAGCTGGTAGACGCCGTAGTAGAGATTCGAGCGCGTCAGCTGGTCGACGCGGCGCGCCACGTCCGCAGGCATGAGGCCGGGCTCGATCCTCCGCTCGGCGCCGGGGAGAGTCCGGCTGAGGGGTTGCGTCAGGAGCCCGGGGTTCTGGTTCTCGAGCACGTTGCGTCGGTACATCAGGACGACGGCATCGACGCCCTGAGGCGGCGGGATCGGACCGAGGAAGACGGTGACGTTGTCGACACTCGGGTCGAACTTCAGCGTCCGGAGCGCGAGCTCGAGGCCCATCCGCCGCACGAGGATCCCGCGATCGGTCGACGCCGTCCCCGGGATCGCGCAGCTCTGGCCGGCACCGCAGAGCGAGTACTGGATCGCGTCATCGGGCTGGACCAGGAGCGAGTCCTTGTCCTTGAACCCGTCACCGGGGCGGATGACCTGGAAGCGGACACGCAGGTACCCGAGGTTTCCGTCCTGGAGCGTGTTGCGGCTTGCGACGACGTTGACGAGCTCGTCGCCGTTCGGGAGCCGGTAGTTGCGCTGGACCTGGTCGGCGATCTGCATGGCACCGAGCTCGCCGGGCTCCGACACGGGGAGCTGCGCCGTACCGGTTGGGACGGCTTCGGACGGAGCCGGGTCGCGCAGCGCCTCGACGATGAGCGCGCCGACCGCGACACCCGTGATGAGTGCCAGCACCACGTAGATGACGGCGAAGCGCCGGCTGTAGCTCGATCGGCGCGCCCGATCCTTGCGGCTGGCCTTCTGACTGTCCGCGCCGCGGGCAGTCTCGGCGTCGACGACTCGTTCCTGCGACGCGACGTCGCTCATGTGGGGTCACCGTTCGAAACGGGCACTGTCGGCGGCGCAGGGACAACAGGCGCCGTCCCCGGGCCACCGCGGCCGATCGCGGCCGAGAACTCGAGGGGCGGCCACGCAGACTCGTCCCCGTAGTCGATCTCTGGGATCCTGATGCCCTGCGAGTTGAGCAGGTCGAGCAGCTCGTCGCCCATGATCTCGCGCTTGTCCTCCAGCGCGTCCGCGATCCGCTCGATTGCACCCCGATTCAGAATCGCGAGGTTGTGGGCGGTGACGTAGGCCTGTCCGATGACCTGCGCGGCGACGGTTCGCTTCCCGGGATCGCCGAGCACGCCGGCGATCGGATCTGCGTCGAAGGGGCCTCCGCCCCCGGAGCGGCTCATGATCTGAAGCCCGATCTTCTCGAACCGGTCGAGGACGCGCCTGTGCGCCTCCTCCGCCGTCTCGTCGTCGCGGGGCGTCACGGTGAAGGGCTGCGGGCCCATTGCCGCCCGGCCGACCATCATCGCCGAGCGCGCGGTGACACCTGCGACGTCGCCGCCGACACCGTTCGAGTTCTCGCCGTAGACCACGCGCTCCGCCGCCATCGCGCCGAGCCCCCAGATGATGTCCTGGAACATCTCGTGCTGGAACGAGAAGAGACGCTCCTCCTTCTCGATCATCCAATGGTGACCGCCGACTCCCTGGTCGCCGCGCTTCTTGATCGTCAGACGGGTCGACTCGCGGCTGGTCATGTAGACGTGGCCCGCCACTGCGTGGCCCGCCTCGTGAATCGCGACGGCGCGCCGCTCGTGGGGGACGTACTCGGACCCGATCGCGGTGCCTGCGTCGAGGGTCGTCACCGCCTCGACGAGATCGTCCCACGCGAACGCCGTCCGGCCGGTGTGGTGCGCGATGGTCAACGCCATCGAGGTCGCCTGCTCGATCATGGCCGGCGAGTATCCGCTCATGATCCGCGCGATCTCGTCGCGCCGATTGGGCAAGTCGAGCTCCGGGTCGTGGGACACCTTCCCGATGTACAGCTCGAGGATGTCGAGCCGATCGTCCTTGGTCGGTGTCCGGAACCAGACGTGGCGGCCCATGCGTCCAGGCCGGATGAGCGCGGGATCGAGGCGGTCGATGGGCACGTTTGTCGCGCCGATGAAGTAGATCTGGTCATTCCGCGGCCGTGCGGCCGGCAGGCGCAGTCTCGCGCTGCCGATCCGGCGCGGGATGATGAAGCTCGCGTCGAGCATCGTGTTCAGCTTGCTCGTGAACGTGCGCCGCATCCACGGCGGGTTGTCGATTCCGTCCATGACGACGAGGAGCTGGTTGAGGGCGAGCCCACCGCCCATTCCACCCATCGCGCCGGGGAACATGAAGTTGTAGAACTGGCCGAGCCGTGCGTACATGCCGCTCGGCACACCGTAGGAAACCGGGGCGCGCTGCTCGAACAGGCGGTCGCGCCACGCCCTCGTCTCGACGATCAGGTCGCCGGAGGGGTCGCGGGAGCCCCAAGGGCCGTAGAAGAGGAAGTCCTCGACGTTGGCGCCGTTCGTCAGCGGGATGAACCCCTGGGCCCCCGTGCCGAGCGACTGCCGTCGCATGCCGACGGCATCGATCTCGTCGATGAACACGATGCACTGTCCGCCCCACTTGCGGGCGAGCTTCTTGGCCCGGCGTGCGAGGAGCCGGACGATGATCGCGTCGATCCCGATGAAGGTGGCGGCGAAGCCCGAGCCCGGCATCGAGATGAACGGCGAGTTGAAGCCCGTCGCGATCGCCTTGGCGAGCATGGTCTTGCCCGTACCCGGCGAGCCGAAGAGCAGCAGTCCCCGCTCGCGCTTGCCGCCGGCGCGCTCGAACTGCTCTCCCGACTGCCAGATGTCGACGACGCGCCGCACCTCTTCCTTCGCCTCGACCTGTCCGCGGACGTCCTCGAGCTTGACTCCCCATTCCGCGTCGCCCGGCTCGAACGACTGCATCTGCGACATGTTCATGAGGAGAAGCGGGCCGAACATGATCGCGAAGTTGGCGAAGAACAGGAAGAAGACGAAGACGGCCTGGATCCAGAGCGTGGGTGAGCTGAGGATGGTGCCGATCCCGTCGAAGATGAACCCGACGCTGTCGAGCCACGAGCCGCCGCGGAAGATCCAGACGATCGTGACGACCGTGATGAAGAGGACCGCGACCTTGAACCAGAACCGCCAGAACCAGGCCCGGCGGCGCCCGACGACGTCCTCCTCGCGGAGGGTCTGGCTCTCCAGCCCGAACAGGCTGGGCCACGGGATCAGTCGACGGAAGAGAAGGTCGGCGAAGCCGCGGAAGACGATGACGACCGCCAGCGTGGCGAGCAGGGCCTGCCACCAGTTCCAGTTGTTCTGGTACGTGAACCAGACGAACAACGCGGGCGCAGTCAGGACGGCCACGACGGTGGCCGCACGCGTCAGCTTCCGCCAGCTCTTCGCGAGCTCCAGCGAGGCATCTCCCTGCGCGCGGGTGCCCGGAAGAGGCGCATCGATCGTCGCCATCGGCTCAGTGTACGCAGGTGCCCAAAGGGGCAGATGTTGGCGGACCGTTAAGCACCCGCGGGGTTCGCCCTTGCCGGCGGGGCCTCGAAGGAACGCTGCTAGCGTCGGCCGCATGACAACACAGGCGACGCTCCACACCAGCGAAGGGCCCGTCGAGCTCGAGCTCTATCCCGGCGAGGCCCCCAAGACGGTCGAGAACTTCACCAAGCTCGCGGCCGACGGCTACTACGACGGGCTCTCCTTCCACCGCGTGATCCCCGACTTCATGATCCAGGGCGGCTGCCCGACGGGCGACGGCACCGGCGGGCCGGGCTACACGTTCGAGGACGAGTTCAACGAGCACAAGATCGCCCGCGGCGCGCTCGCGATGGCGAACGCGGGGCCGAACACGAACGGCTCGCAGTTCTTCATCGTCACGGCCGACGCGTGCCCCTGGCTCGACGGCAAGCACACCGTGTTCGGTCGCGTCACGTCCGGACAGGACGTCGTCGACCGCATCTCGCTCGTCGACCGCGATCCGGGAGACCGTCCGCGGACGCCGATCACGATCGATCGCGTCGAGTTGAGCTGACGCTCCGCGCGCTGCGGCACACAGGTCGCGATCCGGCGTCGTAACATGGTTCGCGCGACGGCCGAAGACGAGGAGGTCGACGATGGCCGAGGTGGCGCTGGATGGTGTGAGCAAGGTCTTCGAAGACGGGACGCGCGCCGTCGACGGCATGAACCTCGAGATCGAGGACGGCGAGTTCATGGTCCTCGTCGGACCGTCCGGCTGTGGCAAGACGACCGCGCTGCGGATGGTCGCCGGGCTCGAGGAGATCACCGAGGGCACGCTCCGGATCGGCGACCGCATCGTCAACGACCTGACCCCGCGCGAGCGCGACATCGCGATGGTCTTCCAGAGCTACGCGCTCTACCCGCACCTCTCGGTCTACGACAACATCGCGTTCAGCCTGAAGCTGCACAAGGTGGCGAAGGAGGAGATCGACAAGCGGGTGCGCGACGCGGCGCGCATCCTCGATCTCGAGCCGTACCTCAAGCGCAAGCCGAAGGCGCTCTCGGGCGGCCAGCGGCAGCGCGTTGCGATGGGCCGGGCGATCGTGCGCCAGCCGTCCGCGTTCCTCATGGACGAGCCGCTCTCGAACCTCGACGCCAAGCTGCGCGTCCAGATGCGGGCAGAGATCAGCGAGCTGCAAAGGGATCTCGGGGTGACGACGCTCTACGTCACGCACGACCAGGTCGAGGCGATGACGATGGGCGACCGAGTCGCCGTGATGCGCAAGGGCGAGTTGCAGCAGGCGGCAGAGCCGCAGGAGCTCTACGACCATCCGGTCAACCTCTTCGTCGCCGGCTTCATCGGCAGCCCCGCGATGAACCTGCTCGAGGCCACGCTGCACCGCGACGACGGGGCGATGAAGGTGGTGGCAGGCTCGCAGGAGATCGCGCTCAGCCGTGAGACGCTCGACCAACGGCCGGAGCTCCAGGCCTACGACGGCCGGGAAGTCGTGCTCGGCATCCGGCCGGAGGATCTGGAGGATCGCAAGCTCGCCGGCGAGACGGCGCACGGCGGGATGCTCGAGGGCAAGGTGACGCTGCGCGAGGCGCTCGGCTCCGAGATCATGGTGCACTTCTCGGTCGACGCGTCTCCCGCATTCACCGCGGACGTGAAGGAGCTCGCGGAGGACGTCGGCGACGCCGAACGAGCGGAAGCGCACGCCCGGAAGGACTCGGCGATCCTCGTCGGCCGTTTCGGGGCCCGTTCGCGGGTGAAGTCGGGCGAGCAGGTCGAGGTCGCGGTCGACACCCGCCAGCTGCACTTCTTCGACGTCGACACCGGCCTCGGCATCTACGGCGACGCCTGAGTCGCCGTCGGACGGATCAGCCCTTCACGGCGCCGGCGGTGAGACCTGCCAGGATGAAGCGCTGGAAGACGAGCACGAGCGCGACGAGCGGAACGGTGATGATGATCGTCGCCGCCATGATCGTCCCCCAGGGTTGCTGGAACGCGCTGCCCGATTCGCCGACGAACGACGTGATCGCGATCGGGACGGTGTACTTGTCCGGGTCCTGGATGAACGAGAGGGCGAAGAGGTACTCGTTCCAGGCCGCGATGAACGCGAGCAACCCGGTGGTGACGAGACCCGGGAGGAGCAGCGGCAGGAGCACCTTGTAGAAGACCTGGAACGGCGTTGCGCCGTCGACGTACGCGGCCTCCTCGAGATCCCCGGGCAGCGCCTCCATGAAGCTCGTGAGCACCCAGATCGTGAACGGCAGCGTGAAGATCAGGTAGGTGAAGAGGAGCGCCCACAGCGTGTCGTAGATCTTCGGGAACTCGATGAACCCGATGCCGAAGCCGCTGATCATCGTGTAGAGCGCGCCGAGGATCGCGATCGACGGGAACATCGTCATCGAGAGCATCAGGTACATCACGAGCGAGCGGCCGCGGAACCGGAAGCGGCCGAGCGCGAAGGCCGCGAGCGAGCCGATCGCGAGCGAGAGCAGCGTCACGCCACCTGCGACGAGCGCGGAGTTGAGCAGCGCCTTGCGGAAGAACTCGGCCTGAAAGGCCGACTTGAAGTTGTCGAGCGTCGGATTGCTCGGGATGTACTGGAGCGGGCTCGAGAAGAGGTCGCCCTCCGGCGTGAACGCGCACCGTAGCGCCCAGGCGAACGGGAACAACGCGTAGACGAAGACGATGATCACGAGCAGGTAGAACGGCACCCGCTTGACGTTTCGCCCGAGCGGGCTGTGCCAGAAGACGCGGCTCCGGCTGACCGGGCGGACGACGGGTTCTGCCGCCTCGCTGGCGGTGCTCATCGCGTCACCACCCGCTGGAAGCTCAGGTAGATGACGACGAACAGCGCGATGACGAGGAAGATCGCCATGCTGATCGCGGCGCCATAGCCGACATAGCCGTCGCTGACGATCGTGCTCTGCGCGTAGATCGCCATCGACTGCGTGCCGAGCCGGTTGCCGAAGAACACGTAGAACACGTCGAACACGCGCAGCGCGTCGAGCGTGCGGAAGATGAGCGTGACGAAGATCGCCGGCCAGAGCAGCGGCAGCGTGATCTTCCAGAACTGCTGCAGCGGGTTCGCGCCGTCGACCTCGGAGGCCTCGTAGAGGTCGTTGGGGATGACCTGGAGCCCGGCGAGCAGGAGCAGTGCGACGAACGGCGTCGTCTTCCAGATATCGACGGCGCAGACGGCCGCGAGCGCGGTGCTCGGGTCGGCGATCCACGCGTGGGGTTGCGCGAGGATGCCCAGTCGCACGCCGGCGTCGCTGATGACGCCGTTCGACTGGAGCATCGACTTCCACATCTGCGCGGCGACGACGGTGGGGATCGCCCACGGGACGAGCATCACCGCGCGCATGACGCCGCGGCCCTTGAAGCTCGAGTTGACGATGAGCGCGATCACGAGCCCGAGCACGAACTCGAACGAGACAGTGATCACCGTGAACTTGAGCGTCGTCCAGATCGAGTCCCGGAAGATCGTGTCGTTCCAGAGGTCCTTGTAGTTCTCGAGCCCGATCCAGCTCACGGGGTTGAGCGCGAGGAACTCCTCGTCGGTGAAGCTCTGGAAGATCGTCTTGCCGAGCGGATAGAGCGCGACGAACGCGACGACCGCGAGGGACGGCACGAGCAAGAACCAGGCGAGCCGGGTCTGCCTGCGCTTGAGCTTCGTCGACTTGCGCCGGCGTGGGGGAGCGGGTACTGGGGGCGCGACGGTCGACATCTGGATGGTGGGGGAGGATGGCAGATGCCATCCTCCCCCGGCAACGGGTACCGCCGAGTTAGCGGAGGATCCGGTCGAGCTTCGACTGGATCGACGGCAGCACGCTCGACGCGGGCCGACCGTTCAGGATCTGGTTGATGCCCTGGTAGATCGCCTTGGAGCCCTCGTTGTAGTGCGTCTTGAGGGAGTTCGCCGGACGCGTGACGCGCATGACGGATGCGATCTCCGGCTTCAGGTACGGATTCGCCTTCACGACGGCCTTGTCCCGCGCGACCGCGGGGATCGTGGGCACGTTCGTGTTGGTGATGGCGTTGAACTTCTGCACCGGCGCGCTCGTCATGTAGCGGACGAACTCGATCGACGCGTCGACGTGCTTCGAGTACTTGTTCAC
>Ga0207706_10005329_pt1 | contig 11990 bp, 10 predicted proteins | sample KBSC53metaG_FD_184318 | JGI IMG/M metagenome (GOLD analysis project Ga0207706, IMG submission 184318) | Corn rhizosphere microbial communities from Kellogg Biological Station, Michigan, USA - KBS C5-3 metaG (SPAdes) (version 2) | ecosystem: Host-associated > Plants > Roots > Rhizosphere > Soil ... | reverse complement strand
CGCTCCGGAGTTATGTGCATTTGCTCGTGGGATAATTTCTGCGGCCAACCCTGTACTCGCGAACAGCCATCGCATCGCAACGCACCCCTAGTACGAATAAGCACGTTGATGACGGCCGAAAAAGCCCCCGACTCTCTCCAACCGATGCAGCGTTTCGGGCTCCGCTAATGTGCCGTCAGCAAAAAGAAATGATAGAGAAACTAAAACACGACAAAAGACTAGGCCCATACCCCACATCCCACGCCACAGAGCAGTCCTGCCGCTTGGCGCCGCATCGCAGCTTCAGCGCAAAGTCGCTTCGCCAACCGAAACGTCAAAAAAATCACCCGCGATCTTCCGCCTCCGCGACCAATGCCATCGATGCTGGGACTAGAGTGTTCGGAGTTGGACTCGGGAGTTTTTTTTGCATTTTCGGTGCATCGGACCTGGACGTGAACCTAGCTCCAATTCTGAGTCCGAGTCCGAAGTGCGAAACCGTCCGCGTCGCAACACCTTTGTTGGAACCAAGCGAACCGAGCGAACAAGCCGCCCGCCAAGCACGAGCACGATCACAGGCCGTCGCTCGAGTCGTGCAAACCTAGCTGACGGCACTGCCACACCAAAAGTGCAACGATCGGCCGACAACTTCCAAGAGAGGCGACCCCGCGATACCACGTTTCAGTGTGGTGCCACATTTTAGGCTTTTTAGCGAGTCAGAGTCATCACCACCCGTCCAGCAGGTTCCCATGGAATCAAACCGCAGCAAGAAAGACGTCACGATCACAAATCGGCAAAACCAACACATAGGAGACTGGCAAGCTAGCTCACTTCGCAGTCACTGGGAGTGGCGAAACAAATTGGAGTGCACAGCCAAAATTCATTTCGCGATCCGACGGTCAGACGAAGTGGCAGCTAATTATATATTACAGAAGGCTCGGAGGCTTCATGTGCTCGAGAGTGATTCGCAAAAGCCACAGCCAGCATATCATAACTCATGCTTGGCAATATCAGCTGTTTTCTGTAACAATGTTCGCGCCCAAGGTCAGATTGCCGCGAAGCGTACTCAGCACCTAGCTCAAAATGAGGCACTCAAACAACTATCAAAACAATTATTAAAAAATAACACGACGGTGTGCGCTACTCAATCAGAACGAGTTGTGCGAATTCATCAGCACTTTTGTTTGCTGTCAGTCGACCTGAGGGGAGAACCCGGTCTACACTCGCTAAGGCTGGGTCGGGCGACATTCTGAGCTTCGACATGGCGCTAGATGTGATGGATGCGCCTGTAGGTGTCCTACAGGCAATCACCCAATGCAGTCGCCAGCTAAGGGGCAGCCCTGGAAAGAGCTCTGCGGTAGCGCCACATGGGTGGCGGATCGGCGTCGACTTCTCCTGACGCTAGTGCCAGAAGAGCCCAGCTTAAAGAAGCCACGAAAACGCCCGCTTCATACGAGAATAGAACTCATGAAGGGCGCCGCTAGCGTCGCCGTTCGCCGCTTACCTCACACAATGCAAGTGTGTACATAGTTTAGGCTACGGGACCAGACGGTGCAACTATGACCTGGTTTTGACCGCAAAGAGTTCTGACTTTACCCATGCAGACTCTGCAGATTCGGTGCTGCGTGTGCTGCAGTCTACATCGCTATAACGATCGTCGGACGACGTCTCCACTCAACCTACTTTCAGTCAAGTGTGGTACGGTTATCACTGAGGGTATGCTTAGAAGTCAGTCACGTGAACCTACGTTAAGAGCGAGCCGCGCCCGCGTCGCACCTAAGGTCGCAAAAGACGCCATGGCGACCCTGCCAGCGAGCTAAAGGGCTACGATGCCTTCTCAATTTCTGCCACAACATTCCTCTCCAAAGCCGGCCTGAGTGGGGGTATTTCAAGCGGGTAAGCCGGCTGACTGAGACGACCTGAATTAACAAGCGCACCGAGGTCAGGCGACATGTCCAGTTATTGGGGCACCACGCACGCGAATCGGCTGTGAACAGTTACCGGCAGACCAGGCGCGCAAACGACAAATCTTGTGCAAAGTAGCTGCTCGAAAATACGGTGACAACACTGGTGCAAACTGCGAGCGGGCTCAGGAGTAGCGCACTAAGCCGACTCCACTTACCCATAAAATTTTAGCTCCTGAGCAGCGTCGCCTCCACGAAACCCTAGCGAATCCAGTGCTCAAGGACGTGCGTCTCACATTTGTCCCTTGGTCCACGATACACGGCCGAAGTGCCAGCAGCAACGAAACGCGCTGCCGCCAAACTCACGCAGCCTTGAAAGGGTAGGGCCTCAATTCTACACGTCGTTGGGGTGCACGGTATCAAAAGTTCATACTGCGTATCCTATGTGACAGCGCAAGTTTACCTTAAACCGAGGGACTGCGAAGAAATGGTTTCGAAAGACCTCAAAAGGATCCCGACAGCCTCCAAGGGGATTCCACTACGAGCTACCCATTGGGTGACATTAGGAGCTCTTTGATGTCACGCCGACTACGCAAATTAAGCTAACTCTTTGGAATGGACTCACGAATTTGCACGCACAAAATTCGGTTAACTTACCTCGCCACGAGTGACCGCATTCAGTGCCGAAAACGTTCTATTTCGTTAGCGGACGCAGCCGCCGTCTCCAAATGCTAGCAGACGCCGCCACCGTCTCCGCATCTCGATCTCGATGTGACAAGTCAATGTCGCAAACAGAACACGACATCAGCTGCTCAGGCTTGCTGCCCTACGGGCGCTTTTGCCGTGCGGGATTTTTTCGAGTGTGGGGATGGGGCGGTGGGGTTCCGTGAGCTGAGATAGGGTTCCATCCCCACAGTCGCACAAATGCCGCACGGCAAAAGCGCCCCTAGGGCACCAAGCTTGAGCAGAGGATAGCTGCGCATGTCGTGTTCTGTTTGCGACATTGACGTGTCACATCGAGATCGAAATTCGGAGACGAAAGCTACGTCTGCTAGCGGCAATAGAACGTTTTCGGCGCTGGAGCCAGTCACTCGTGGCGAGGTAAGCTAGCCAAATTTTGTCCGTGGCAATTCGTGAGTCCAATTCAACGCGTTAGCTTAATTTGCGTAGTCGGCGCGACATCCAGAGAGCTCATAGTGTCACCCATTAGGTAGCTTGTAGTGGAACCCTTTTGGAGTCTGGGGACCCCAACTTAGTGCTCGGCGTTTGGCAACGCTGACAGGAGGCCCGGCGGGCAGCAACAATGCTTGCGCTGGCCAGCACTGTCAGCATCAGAGGTTGCGTCGCGCCGATTGCCGACCCCCTTAGCGCCGCCGGCGCCGCCGGTGACGCCGACGACGCCGACGGCGAGGGTTTTGGCCGGTCGTCCCGGTTACCGCGCGCTTCGACACATTCGAGTTTCGTTTCGTGGACGCAACATCGCTACCGATGAAAGTCTACTGCAATAAAGTGCCGTCGTCAAATTTTGTGCTAGGCTTTTGTATCATGCAATAGTCTCGTATTGTCAAGCTATTATTCGCAGATTGGTCGCCTATGTATAGGCGGCCGCTCTTGGGGCGGCGAGCCCCAAAATTACGACCGCCGCCGTCAATTCAGCCTCCGGCGCAAACCTCTGGCCAACACTCGCAGTCGCCGCAGACCGCACGTGAGCACTACTATGGTGCTACGTGGGTGCATCTTGCAGAAATTCTATCCAGAAGTTCAACCCATACAGCGGCTGACTACAAAGTGATGCCTGTTATGGGAACTAGTCGTGTCCGTTTACGCCAATGGCACCCGAAAATACAAGCTGTTATACGCAACCCTCATCTCCTCCGTCCAGCACGAATCCGCGGATGGCTTTCCCTGCAAGGACAAGAGCTTGATAAGCGTCGCCGGAGATACACAGTGCGGCTAAGACGGCAAACTGCAGACCAGTCTCCTCCGCTGAACGTCCTAGGCACTCGCCAATTCGGACGTACAGCAAGCATGAACATTGCGATGCAAGCACTTTAAGTCTCACCTTAGTAATAGGAACGGAATTTCCCAGAGCAAGAAAGACCAGCGCTGCTTGGCCCAGACAAAAAATAAGGGCATTCTATTGAAGAGTTTTATGACATCCTGCCTGCCAACCGCCCATAAGACTAGATGGTCGACCACAAGGACCCAGTATTCCATGGGCCACATCCTCCAGTGCGCAGATTTCCCGTAAAGACACTCGAAAGTGTGCCACATGGGTGCACACCAGTGGGAAACGTCAGCAGGTCGGAGCGAGACACAGTCCAACACAAAACGGTGCTCGGGGGACACGGATAACGTAGACATTGGGCGTGTATCACGCGAGAGTGTCAAACGCGTGACTCGTTGTAGATGGAGCGACCTGACCCAAGGATTCGTACGCGCATAACTTTGGGAGGAACACGTGCATCTACAGGGTGGTCCAAAAAAAACGCCACCCTTTTTGAAAATGCAATATTTTTTTTCTACTCCAGCGATTTTAATTTTCTTTTTTTGTCGTGAAGCCCAATCTCTTTCCTTGCAGTGGGGTTAATTTCGTTAATGAAAACCGACCGGTTTTTGAGAAAAACGTCGGGAAGCAAACGCGGCCGATTTTGACTTTGGACACAGCGGCGTCTGGTGGCGCTGGAGCAACCGTTTGAAATTCGAACACGGCTGACAACTTTTGGCACCAGAATCGGTTGTGTCATGCAGCTAAGCGAAGAAGACAAGATCCTTATCGAGCAATTGTGGACCTGCACGGGCTGCGAGGCGAAGAAACTCGTCAAAGAGTTTCCGGCCAAAAACTGGAATTTGTCGACTGTCAACCCCGCAGAGAGCCCTCGAGACGGCCATCGACGAATAACGTCGGCGGCTCCAAGCCGGAGTCGATGCGGACGGTGGTCAGGTTGAGCCATTACTACGTTAAGCGTCTATTAAACCCATTTTACAAAAAATCACGTCTCGTAAAGCAATTTTTTTTAGAAAGCAGGGTGAAGGTTTTTGTGGGGCTCATTTTCCGCCGCCTTGTCCAAAGTCAAAGTCGGCCGCGTTTGCTTCCCGACGTTTTTCTCAAAAAACACTCAACGTACTTTAACCGGATTGACCTCATTCGCAAGCAAATAGATTGGGCTTCATTATAAAAAAAAGAAAATTGAAATCGCGTGAGCAGAAAAAAAGTTATAGCATTTTCAAAAAGGGTGGCATTTTTTTTGAACCACCCTTTATGTTCATACGAATGACTTGGCGCAACGACGTGGCGTGGCCGTCGCCACGTGTGCTTCTTTCATATGCATAGGGGTGCCTTCGATGACACAATTTTTCTTGCGTGGCCAACATTATGGTCGGTCAGATTGTTGGTGACTTGTGCTCATGGGAAAATCTTGCGGCTACGCCCGTTGGCTGCTCGAGCCATTGGCTGTCGGCATTTTGTGGCTGAGCTTTCTGACGGTTTTATTGATCGATATTGTTGTGTCCGCGGGTCGTTCCCGCAGCTTCACTTATTCCGCTCTGTCTGTATTGGCGACAGCGGGTAGCTTTGTAAGCTCTCTCGCTACCGAAACTCGATCGCGCTGTAGCGCCGCCACGAAAGACCACCCTTCGCTGTAGGCGCTTACCGCGTAACAACATGGCGCCAATGTCGCGCTCAAATGTCGACATCGGCCTCGCGCTGTAGCGCTACTACCTAGAGCTGTCCAGCCGTTCCCTCTTGGGTCCACTCCTCAGAGCCTAGCTTGGCTCGAGGCAGATGAGTGTAGCTCATGAAGCCTTGGCTCGCTTCATGAAGTTGATCCTCTTGGGGCATTCTGGCTGTCCATCTCCGTGCCTTGGGATCGAGTCCGTGTTTGTTTCTCGCGCCGTGCGGGCGCGTCCTCCTCCGGCGACTCGGGCTGGGAGTCCTGGCCCCTGTAGGAAGGGGTCTCTCCATGTAGGCCGGAGGCTCCTTCTGGAGTGGACGTTCTGAGCGGGTCCTTCCAAAACAAGCTTAAACCGTTTGTCACCAGCCGGGGAAGACGTCCATCCTCAGCATCCGCAGGTGGCGGGCGGTACTCGCACAGCTCCTTCGCATGGCCGCTGCGCCTACACTTCGCACATCGGAGTCGCCTTGAAAGGCATTCCATCGCAAAGTGGTTCTTGTGCCCGCATCGCGAACAAGCCTGGCCCGGCGTACTCGAGCTTGCCGCCTGCGCGAGAAGATATTCGCGTTGACAGACCTCCGCGAGGTGTCTCTTGTGGGGACATTTCGCACAGCGGTTCTTCGCGTGCGGGCGGTTGTTGCCAAGGTGTTCTTTGGCACCGCAACGGTAGCACTTGGTACCGTCGAAGAACATTGGCTCGCTGGGTCGGTCGTTCTGTTGCATTTTGACGATCTTTGCTGTCCCACCGTTGTAACGGGCGCTGCGCTCGTGGACGGCGAATCCGCACGAGTCTTCGCTCTCCGCCTAAAATCCCGCGATTTGCTCCCTCTGGCACTTGAGGCCCTTCACGTCTGGGAAGTGGATTGGCCGTGCAAGCTGGCCCGGAGCGAAGATTGCTGCCCCCGCCCTCGAGGTCCGCAGCCATGGGTTCTTGTATCTGCACTTCACAACCGCCTTCGTCGCCACTTGTGTCTGCGGGTCGTCCCCGCAGACTTCACTTTTTCCGCTCTGTCTGTATTGATGACAGCAAGCAGCTGTGTAAGCTCTCTGGCTACCTCGATCGCGCTGTAGCGCCGCTACGAAAGACTACCCTTACCTGTAGGCACTTCTGGAATGTATTGTGTGGACATACCGCGTAACAGCATGGCGCCAATGTCGCGCCCAAATGTCGACACCGGCCGCATACAACGGATATTTTGGCTGTCACGCTCTGGGGGTCGACGTTTTGGTCTTGCAGTCTTGGCGGTCGATATCGTTTCGAATCCCGCTTGAAGCAGGTCTCTGGTGTCCGCAGCCAACTTGGTTATGATAATTTGTCTCTGCGCGCAAAGCCTAATGAAGGGGGGCGCTTTGTCGGTCCTGTGGCAAATGTCAGTCTGCGATGTCGGGAACCTTTTCAGGTCCTTACTTCTTGTTGCACAGCCGCGTAAAGGTGTTGTGGCAGGGCAGTCTTGAGGCCCGTTCACTATGAGGCTATGGGCGCCCGCATGAACGGTTCGACTTGTGGAGCCCAAGAGTGCGTTGGTCGCTTTTCGCTCAGTGTTGCTCAGTGCTTTCCGCCAAGTGGCACTGCCATCAAGTGTGGTTGAGAGCTTTCTGTTATATCTGTTTCGCTGTACCCAGGTTACCCTGCCCGAGCGTCTTAGTAGTCGAATCTCCAGAGCGGTTAGCTGAGTTTTCGTCCAAGTTTGCTGCCATAGCATTCGAGCCTCTTATGTGATTCGCTCCGCTATCGAGCCCCGCATGTTTTTCACTTGTAGTTTTCAGGGCATTTGCGCTGTCTTTTGAGTCACACTGCCCTTTGGCTGACTTGCGTTTGTCTGTGCGCGCCACCAAACTTGTCGTTTTCATGTTTTGCGTCGGAAAAGTTCAGGATTCTCTCGGCGAAAGTGGGACGCAGGTCCGCAATAACCATCTCCGAAGAGGTTTGCGCCAGAGAGACGTACACTTTGTATTGGACGCGTAGGCGGCCAGTCCGAACGCGAACTCGGCCCGCGTGCTGAGCTCAACGGATTGGTGAAGCTCTTCCAATTCAATAATGCTGCGAAGCTTTTTTGCTGCTTTCCAGCGGGCATCTCGCGTTTTCTACGCGCCCACCGTGGGCTGAGGCTCCTGCAGCGTCTCGGGCGCTCCATTTTGCTTTGCCTGACTTCGCTGCTTAGCTCGGACTAACGGGTCCGACTTTCGCCCGTTGCTTTGTTTTATCGTCCACGTTTGCGGGGCAGCTGACTTGATCTCAATGTACGGCCCTATTTCTCGTGTTATCGTGTCTGCGACTGAAGCCTTCTCATTTTTTGGTTCACTACCTGAAGTTGGAGTGGACTGGAGCCCGTTCGACCCAACGCTGCACTTTGGACACGTTTAAGGAATGCGCACAAACGGTGAGCACCGGCTGTGCGGCTGTCTTGTCTGTACTGTCAAACACGCAACGCCCTATTCCACCGCTTCCGATCGGCTATGTGAATTGTTCTTTGTCTTGATACTGAACACCGGCCAGGTCTCCCCATGTTTGTACTCGCTTCATTCGCTGTATTTTGGTTCGTTTGACTTTGGCTGGGACGGAAAGGCTCCTCTTTCTACGCTTTTGCTTGGGTCTGTCTTCCTGCGCGTATAACTTTGTTCGTTTTTCACAGCCGGGTCCGACTCTCGCCGGTCTTTTTGATCTCTCGCGAACCGTAGACTCGGTCTCTATGTCCGGGCCTTATTCGACACAACTTTTTACTTGTGGCGTCCCTTGTTTTTTCTCCCCTGCTGGGACTTAGAGCTTTTTCGCTTTTCTCATTTCATTCTAGCCGGGTTCGCCACCAGAGTTGGAGTGGCTGGATACACTAAGGAGATCGCATCAACGCTGAGCACTCGAGTTCTGCGGCAATGTCTCATCGCCGACCTCTTTCACAGCTTCTCTGTTCGGCTTTTCACTTGCGCGCGTTCTTCGCCTCCGTGAACTGGCCTCCTTTGCTTTAGTCGCTGTATTTGCCTCGTTTAGCATCGGCGCCAACGGAGACCGTTTTCCGCTGCGCTTTTTTCTTAGGCTCTTTGTAACTTGTTTTTCAAGCCGGTGGGCGAGCGACTTAGCAATCCAGCCACCTCGCACATGAACGGCGCGGCCTTCTCTCTAACATCTCGGCTAGTCAGTGTTTCTTCCCGTGCTGTGTGTTGTGTCGGTTCGTGTCTCGTGCGAAACTTAAAATTTTTTTGGCGACTATGAGATCGGCTATGTGAGTTTCACTGCACACGTTCTTTGTCTTGATACTGAACACCGGCCTTCCGGTTTCTCGCGTTTGCCTTGGGCACAGCTCTCTGTGTGCGGCCTAATTTGACGCAACTGTTGTGCTTGCGGCGACCCTTGTTTTTCGTCGCCTGCTGGGACTTAGAGCTTTTTCACATTTCTCATTTCATTCTAGCCGGGTGCGCCACCTGAGTTGTTGTGGCCTGGATACATTATGGGAATCGCACCAACGCTGAGCACTCGGGATCTGCGGCAATGTCCCATCGCTGACCTTTTTCACCGCTTCTCTCTTCGGCCGTGAGTTTCGCTTGCGCACGTTCTTTGCCTTCATCAAACTGGCTTCGTCTCCTTGCCGCTGTATTTGCCTTGTTTAGCCTTAGCTGCAACAGAGACCGCTTTTCGCTGTGCTTTTCTTAGGCTCTTTGAGCGTGTAACTCTTTTTTCGAAGCCGAGCGAGCGGACTTGCTAACCAATCCAGCTATCTCGCGCACATGAACGCGATTCGGTCTTTCTCTCTGCATCTCTGCTAGCCAAAGTGCTTCTTCCCGTGCTATGTGTTACGTGTCTTCGTGTCTCGTGCAAAATTCGAAATTCTTTCGGCGACTATGAGACACAGCGACACACAACACGAGTGGGACGCGCGGCCGCGAGGTCCCCGTTTGCTGAAAAGTACGGGGTGCGCACCAACGCCGACCACTGTGTGGCTATGCCACTGCTCTCATTATATCACCGAAGAGGTTTGCGCCCGACAGTCGCACACCTCGTAAGTTGACCACTTTGGTTGTGGCCAGTCCGAGCGCGAGCACAGCCACTCAACGATTGTGGAAGTGCAAACCGGCCTTACTGTTCAGATGGAATCGGCTCGGCTTCCCTCGCTGTATTTTGGCTCGTTTGACTTTGGCTCAAACGGAAAGACTTCTTTCTACGCTTTTGCTTGGGTCTTCCTGCGCGTACAACTTTTCGTTTTTCACCTTGTCCGACTTGTGCCGGTTTCTTTGATTTCTCGCGTTTGCTTTCGGCGCAACCACAGACTTCGTCTCTATGTCCGCCCTTATTCGACGCACTTTTGTACTGTGGCGTCCCTTGGTTTTTCGTCGCCTGCTGGGACAGAGCTTTTTGGCTTTTCTCATTTCATTCTAGCCGGGCTCGCCAGTAGGGTTGGAGTAGCTTGGATACATTAAGGGGATCGCACCAACGCTGAGTAGTTCTGCGGCAACGTCTCATTGCCGACCTCTTTCACCGCTTCTCTGTGTGGCCGTGAGATCCACTCTGCCACGATTGAACTGGCTTCGTCTCCATTGTGCTTTAGTCGCGATATTTGCTTCGTTTAGCTTTGGCTCCGACGGAGACCGCTTTTCACTGCGTTTTTGCTTCGGCTCTTTGAGCGTGTAACTCATTTTCGAAGCCGTTGGGCGAGCGGACTTGCTAACCAATCGAGCCATATCACCTTGCGAATAAACGGAAATTCGGCCTTTCTGTTTACATCTCGGCTTGTCAATGTTTCTCCCCGTGCTGTGTGTTGTTTGCTCGTGTCTCGTGCGAAATTTGAAACTTTTTCGGCGACTATGAGACCGGCCATGTGAGTTTCATTTGCGCATGTTATTTGTCTGGATACTGAACACCGGCCAGGTCTCCCTATGTTTGTACTCGCTTCATTCGCTATTTTGGTTCGTTTGACTTAGCTCGGACGCAATCTACGCTTTAGCTTGGGTTTTACTGCGCGTACAATTTCGTTCGTTTTTCACAGCCGTGTTCGACTTGCGCCAGTTTTTCTGATTTCTCGCGTTTGCTTTATGCACAACCGAAGACTTGGTCTCTGTGTGCGGCCTTATTCGACGCAACTGTTGTACTTGCGGCGTCCCTTGTTTTTCGTCGCCTACTAGGACTTAGAGCTTTTTCACTTATCTTATTTTATTCTAGCCGGGTTCGCCGCCAGAGTTGGCGTGGCCTGGATACGCGGATCGCACCAACGCTGAGCACTCTAGTTCTGCGGCAATGTGTCGCTGTATTTGCCTCATTTAGCAACGGCGCCAACGGAGACCGCTTTTCACTGTGCTTTTTTCTCAGGCTCTTTGAGCGCGTAACTTTTTTTCGAAGCCGGTGGGCGCGACTTTAGCTATCCAGCCACCGCACATGAGCGGCGCGGCCTTCCCTCTAACATCTCGGCTACTCAGCGTTTCTTCCCGTGCTGTGTGTTATGTCTGTTCGTGTCTCGTGCAAAATTCAAAATTCTTTCGGCGACTATGAGACACAGCGACACAACAACACGAGTGGGACGCGTGGCCGCGAGGTCCCCGTTCGCTAAACAGTACGGGGTGCGCACCAACGCCGGCCACTGTGCGGCTATGTCACCATTCTCATTATATCACCGAAGAGGTTTGCGCCCGACAGTCGCACACCTCGGACGTTGAGAACTTTGGCCGGTCCGAACGCGAACTCGGCCGCTCAACGATTGTGGAAGTGCAAACCGGCCTTACTGTTCAAGTGGAATCGGCTCGGCTACGCTTCCTTCACGTTCTTTTATGGTACCGTCGAACGTGCTGCCTCAGGGACCCTGGGGCCCCGTCAGCGCGCGGACTGTATCAAAGAAGCTCAGTCCGAACATATTAGCATGCGCGCATCTATCAACCTTTCTTTGCAAACGTCCAATGCAAAGATAAGTCTCAATAGATCGCAGCATGGTAACTGCTCTACTAATTACAACACTCTTATTGACATAAGTCATTTACAGATCGTTAGGCATCCGGAACGTACCGATATAAGAAACCTTTTTGAGTGACATCTCCAACCTCATTTCCGATTATTAATATTGTTCAATTTAATACACACAAAACTACTTTATAAACAATATACATTCCAGACACTAGCGTTATGGACTCTGGATTGGATTCTGACTTAGAGGCGTTCAGTCATAATCCATTAGATGGTAGTTTAGTGCCACTGATTTTTCAATCAAACACAAAACCAATTGTCTAAACCTACGGTTCCTCTCGTACTAAGCAGGATTACCATCACCATAACAAACACAAACGGTAGGGTAAAACTAACCTGTCTCACGACGGTCTAAACCCAGCTCACGTTCCCTATTAGTGGGTGAACAATCCAACACTTGGCGAATTCTGCTTCGCAATGATAGGAAGAGCCGACATCGAAGGATCAAAAAGCGACGTCGCTATGAACGCTTGGCCGCCACAAGCCAGTTATCCC
>Ga0207706_10005328_pt1 | contig 11991 bp, 9 predicted proteins | sample KBSC53metaG_FD_184318 | JGI IMG/M metagenome (GOLD analysis project Ga0207706, IMG submission 184318) | Corn rhizosphere microbial communities from Kellogg Biological Station, Michigan, USA - KBS C5-3 metaG (SPAdes) (version 2) | ecosystem: Host-associated > Plants > Roots > Rhizosphere > Soil ... | reverse complement strand
TGAGCTCCCCGCTGATGCGTACGTGTGGCAGGGAGCTCCGAGCTATTCAGCTGACAAAGCTAAGAGCTCCCCGCTTCAGTTCTGTGGATGCCAGTGATCCACCCGACTCTCTACGCCGAGACTAGACTAGTCGGTTATGCCAACCGCGTCGAGCATAAACGCGTACCTGAACGCCCTCTCGCGCAGCACGTCGTACCGGCCCGACGATCCGCCGTGTCCACCCGCCATGTTGATCTTGATATAAAGCGGATTGGTGTCGGTCTTCATCGAGCGCAGCTTCGCCACCCACTTCACCGGCTCCCAGTACCCGACCTGCGAGTCGTTGAGCGACGTCGTGACCAGCATCCACGGATACGCTTTCCGCGCGACGTTGTCGTACGGCGAGTATGATCTCATGTAGGCGTACTGCGCGGCGTCGTGCGGATCTCCCCACTGCTGCCACTCCTGCGCGGTGAGCGGGATCGACGCGTCCATCATAGTGTTGATGACGTCGACGAATGGCACGTCGGCGACGATGGCGTGATAGAGGTCGGGCCGCATGTTGGCAACGGCGCCCATCAGCAATCCGCCGGCGCTTCCGCCGTTGGCGATCAGCTTGTCCTTGGACGTGTACTTGTTGTCGACCAGATACTGACCAACGTCGACGAAATCGTTGAACGTGTTTTTCTTGTTCATCATCTTGCCCTGATCGTACCAGGCTCGGCCCATCTCCTGGCCGCCACGGATGTGCGCGATGGCGTAGGCGAAGCCGCGATCGACGAGGCTCAGAACACTGGAGCTGAACGTCGGCTCAGTCGTCGAGCCGTACGACCCGTAGGCATACTCGAGCAGCGGATGCGTCCCGTCCTGCTTCCATTCCTTGCCGACGATCATGGACACCGGCACCATCACTCCGTCGCGCGCTTTCACCATGAAGCGCTTGACCTCGTACTTCGTCGGATCGAAACCGGGCACCTCGACCTTCTTCTTCAGAACGCGCTGGCGAGTGGAGAACGAGTAGTCGTAGGTCGAAGGAGGTGTCAGCATCGACTGGTAGACGAACCTCACCGAGTCGGTATCAAACTCGGCGTTGCCCGTCGGCGAGACGGCGTATGCTGCTTCGGGGAACGTGACGTAGTAATCGGCCCGCTTCGTCTTCAGGTCCATCACACGGAGCCGCCGCAATCCACCCGATCGCTGCACGACGACGAGATTGTTCTTGAACGGCAGCAGGAACTCGATGAACACCGAGTCGGAAGTCGGTATGAACTCCTGCCATTGTCCGCTGCCGACCTTGTCGTCGGCGATGCGCATCACCTTGAAGTTCTGCGCCCCTTCGTTGGTGGTCAGCAGAAACGCGCCATCGATGTGATCCAGCTGGTATTCAACGTTTGCTTTGCGGGGTGCAACGACTACGGGTGCGGCAAAAGCGTTGTTCGCCGGTATGATGCGCGATTCCGATGAGGTAAAGCCGTCGTCGCTGATGATGATGTACTTGTTGTCGTTAGTGCGGAAAACGCCGACGTTGTCGAGAACGTCCTTCTCGTGAAACACCTCGACGTCGCTGGACTGTGGCGTGCCGATTACGTGGCGCCAGACCGCATCGGCGCGCCGAGCAGAATCTGCTTTCTGGTAGAAGAGCACCGAATCATTCGCCCAGGCGATGGATGGTACGACTCTGGAGATTGAGTCGGCCAACATTCTACCCGTGCGAAGCTCTTTGACATACAACGTGTACACACGCAATGCCGTGGTGTCGTGGAGATAGGCGAGCCTGGTATTGCCCGGCGACACTGCCCAGTCACCGACCTGCGAGAATTTCTTTCCGGCAGCCAGGGCATTGTCATCCAGAAAGACCTCTTCCGGGGCGCGCATCGATCCTTTCTGGCGCACGCGGATGACGTAGTTCTTGCCCTTCTCGGTTTTCGTCGAGTAGTAGTAGCCATTATCCCGGTACGGAACGGAGACATCGGTCTCCTTGATGCGCGACAGCATTTCGTCGTACAGCTTTTTCTGCAGCGCCTCCGTGTGCTTCATCTTCACTTCCGTGTACGCATTCTCGGCGTTGAGATATGAGATCACGTCGGGATTGGTCTTGTCCCGGATCCAGAAGTAGTTGTCGGTGAGGATTTCGCCGTGGAGCGTGTCCACCTTCGGCTTCGGCGTCGCCACTGGCGGCGTCATCGCCGGGGCCTGCGCGGCGAGGGTGGATACAGATGTCCCTACTATATGTAGGGCGGCGATGGAGCAAACGAGATACGAGGGACGGCGCATAGGGCCTCTAGTCAGGAGGTCGATGAATGCGGGTGGGTTAGATCAGTTTTATCCCTCTGCCGCAGCGCGTGTCAAGCGGGAGTCACCGGCGCGAGGGAATAGAGGCTCTCGGCGTTGAACGGCGTTGAACGGGCGGCAAGCGTCCACAACGGCCGCGACTTTCGCAAGCACCCCAAAGTCGACCTTCCCGACCCCGGCGGTTCTGGAAACATTATAGAACTCCCGTCCAACGGAGGAGCACCGCGAATGAGCAACCACCGTTTCGTGTCCGCCGTCCTGCCGAGTCTGATCATCATCGCCGCATGTGGGCGCGTGGAGACGGAAGTCGGCCTGCCAGAGACCGGCAATTCAGACTGGCCGAGCTACAACAGTACTGTGAGCGGCACACGGTACTCGCAGCTCGACGAGATCAACCGGGGCACCGTCTCGCGGCTGCGACAAGTCTGCAGCTACACCCTCCCCGAGGTGACTGCGCTGCAAACTGGCCCGATCGTGGTGAGGGGCGTGATGTACTTCACCACCGATACGATCTCGTACGCCGTCGACGCCGTCACCTGCGCCGAGAAATGGAAGTCGGTCCGGCATAGCGAGACACCGAGCGCGCTCGGCGTGAACCGCGGGTTTACTTACTGGAACGGGAAGCTGTACCGCGGCACTTCCGACGTGCACGTGATCGCACTCGATGCTCAAACCGGCAAGCAGGTTTGGGATCGCGAGCTCGACATCAAAGGTCCTGGGGTCTCGCTGCCGATGGCGCCCATCGCGTTCGACGGACTCATCTACATCGGCAATGCCGGCGGCGACATCGCTACCGTCACGGGCCACGTCTACGCGCTCAACGCCAACGATGGACAGGTGGTGTGGAAATTCGACGCGGTTCCGGCCCACGGCCCCGCGCGCGAGTCGTGGGGCAATTTGCGGCTGCCGCCTTCGGGTGCCGCGTTCTGGACATCGTTCACGCTCGATCCGCAGAATCGAATCCTCTACGTACCGGCCGGCAATCCCGCGCCTGACTTCGACATCGAGCTGCGCAAGGGAGACAATCTTTATTCGAATTCGGTGATTGCGCTCGATTCACGCACCGGCCAGTTGATGGCCTACACCCAGCTCGTCAAACACGACGCGCACGACTGGGACGTAGATAGCCCACCGACACTTATCTCGACCAAGACGGGTCGCGCCATCGTCGCATCAGCCAATAAGGACGGGCTGCTCTCGATTCTCGACCGATCGAAGTTGATGCGTGGTCTGAACATTGGTGATGCATCGGTGGCAATGCCGCTTCTTTCACAAACGCCGACGACCACGCGCACCAACGTCGATGTGCCGCTGTCGAGAGAGCGCAGCACGCGCTTCTGCCCGGGAGTTCAGGGCGGCAACGAGTGGAACGGCGCCGCGTACAGCAGGGAAACGAATCTGATCTACACAGGCACGGTCGACTGGTGCGCCAACGTCCAGCTGAAACGCGACACGATGAGCGTTCCTGCGCCGACGCAGGGCTACTGGTTCGGCGCCGAGACCCCGATGGACAAGCTGATGGATCCGCCGGAGACCGCGCGCGGGTGGGTGACTGCATTCAATGCGGATGACGGAACTGTGGTCTGGAAGTATCAAACGCCGAAGCCCGTGCTTGCCGCGATTACTCCGACTGCCGGCGGGCTTGTGTTCGCGGCGGATCTCGGGGGGACACTCTACGCGTTCGATGCGGCGACCGGTGCGATTATCTGGCGCACGGATACGGGGCTCGCGAACGGTGGTGGTCTCATCACCTACCGCACCAAGGATCGACAATTCCTGGCGATAGCCTCGGGAATGAAGTCGCCGATCTGGCCGGGCGGGTCCAGTCAGAATCGGATTCTTGTGTTCGGGTTACCTTGAACTCATGACTCGGGGCTGAGATCCACTCAACTGCCAACTGCAGGTGCCAGGTGCGAGCGGTCGTTGCGCGGTGGAACTGAAAGGGAAATGCAACTGCAGGTGCCAGGTGTGAGCAAGGTCGTTGCGAGGTGCGGGTGTAACTGCAACGGCAGATGCGAGGTGGCGAGTGGAAGGTTGCGGGCGACGAGGTAAAGTGCATTATGCTCCTACTCGCACCTCGCAACGGTCCTGCTCACACCTCGCACCTGCAGTTTGCAGTCATCCTGATCAACGACGCCCCCGCGGCGCTCGGCAGATCGGGCACGGTCCCATCACCGGCTCCTTCCCGTAGGTGAGCGTTACCGGACCGAGGACACGGGGCGTGTCCGTCAGAGTGACGGTAAGCGTCATCGTCGTCCCATTGATCTGGCCGGTGAACGTCGCCGGGTGGAGGATACCGCGATCGATCGGGAACGCGTCCACGTTGTACGTTCCCGACATTTCGAATCGTCCGTTCGCGTCCGGCTGAATCGGGCCGACGGCGTCGCCGAGTGTGCAGCCGATATGAACATGAACGTCCGCGTTGTCGGCGATGAGACCCGCGTTGTCTCCGCCCCACTTGCCGTTAAAGTCAGCGAGCCGAGTTGAGGTAGCCGCGGAGCAGGCGAGCAACACCGCGATCGACAACGACCAGATTCTAGGCGCTATTACCATGGCGGAACCCGAATGTCCCTCTTCTGAACTTAATGCGATCACGGGGAGTTGTACGGTCCGTGTAGTAACTGCAAGTGCAAGTGCAGGTGCCAGGTGTGAGCAAGATCGTTGCGAGGTGTGAGTGAGAACAATGCAGTTACTCGTGCCGCGCAACCTGGCTCTCACACCTGGCACCTGCCCTTTCACTTGCAGTTTTTGTAGCCCTCTCACTCCAGGTAAGCTGCTCGCACCCGGCACCTGCCGTTTTTGTCGTTGTCAGATGGCCTCCGCCTTCAACGACGACTGAGTCGGCGTCATCATCTCCGCCCCACTCTCGGTGATCGCCATGATGTCCTCCAACCGGATCCCAAACTTCCCGTACTGGTAAATCCCGGGCTCGTCGCTGAACGTCATTCCCGGCTCGAGCACGATACGGCTCCCGCGCACGAGGTACGGCCACTCGTGCCCCTCGAGTCCGATCCCGTGTCCGAGTCGGTGCGTGAATGTGCGATAGTCGGGACCGTAGCCGGCGTCGGTGATGACTTTGCGCGCGACGGCGTCGACCTGGCCGCATTCCTTTCCGGGACCCGCGAAGGCGATCGCCTTTGCCTGCGCCTCGTGCACGGTGTCGAAGACTTTCTGCATCTCGGCGCTCGGAGTACCGAAGACGACGGTGCGGGTCATGTCCGATTGATATCCGTGCACGTTCAGCCCACCATCGACGAGCACCACCTGATTCTCCTGCAGCTCGCGCGGATGCGGCAGTCCGTGCGGATATGCCGACGACTCACCAAACAGCACCAGCGCTCCGCCGTCGTAGCCCAGCTTTTTCATCTCCGCGGAAACTCTGCCCGCCAGCTCGGCCTGAGTCATCCCCGCTCTCAGGCTCTTGAATGCTTCGCGGTACGCCTGGAGCGTCGTCTGATTGGCGAAGCGCATGATCTCGATCTCGTGCTGAGTCTTCACTCCGCGCGACTGGTTGACAACGAGCGCCGCGGTTCCGAACTGCATTCCCGGACGCGCCGTCGCCAGCTCCGTCAACACGAACGTCCTCGCGCTGGGATCGACCGCAAGCCGTCCTGAGGCGAGGCCGAGGTCTTTCAATGTGTCGGCGACGAGCACCTCGGGATTCTGATCCTCCTGCCACACCCGCAAGTCGAATCGACCCTTCACCTGATCCTCGGCGCGCTGCTGCTCGAACCCGGGCGCGATCACCACCGGCTTTCCGGTCACGGGGAGCAGAAAGGCGAACAGCCTCTCGCTGCGACCCCACTGAATACCGGCGAAGTAATCCATGTTGGCGCCGGGCTCGATCAGCATCGCTGCGAATCCCAGCTGTCGCATCTGCGCCCGCGCTTTCTCGCGTCGCTGCTCGCGCTCGCCCTCGCTGATCGGCGCCGGAGCGTCGGCGCCAATCCGTGCCGATTTGCCGTCCGTATTTTCGGGAGTGTGAGGATTTCTTAGCGGCGGAGCGGCGCGGGAATTGAATTTCCCCATCGTCATTGCACCGATGCCACTCAAAGCGACACTCGACTGAATGAACTCACGCCGTTTCATGCTGCCCTCATTTGCGAAGTTGGTTAACCGCCTTCCGCCTTCCGCCTTCCGCCTCCCGCCTCCCGCCCAATACGCTAGGTCGCTCGACTGAGTGGAGCAAGCAGAGGAACCCGTTAAGTTGACGGCAATGGGCACGACCGCTCTCGACAAACAATCCCTCGTCAACGCCGCCGAGGCCGCCATGCGCGAGCACGGCTTCGAGCCAGGGTTCTCGGCGGACGTCATGCGTGAAGTCCGTCAGCTGGCCGATCCGGTTGACGGGGCTCTGCCGACCGACGTGCGCGACATGCGGAAGGCGCTCTGGTCATCGATCGATAACCGGGAATCGCGGGATCTCGATCAGATCGAGTTCGCGGAGCGCCTGAACGACGGCTCAATCAGGATCTACATTGGCGTTGCCGATGTCGACGCGCTCGTTCCCGTTGGCTCGCCCGCCGACGAACACGCCGCGACCAATACGACATCGGTTTACACCGGCGTTGTCACCTTTCCGATGCTGCCGGAGCGGCTCAGCACCGATCTCAGCTCGCTCAACGAAGGCGAGGATCGGTTGGCGATGGTCGTGCAGTTCGATGTCGGCGCGACTGGCGAGCTGTCGAACACCGCGGTCTACCGGGCGCGAGTTCACAATTACGCCAAGCTCGCCTACGATCCTGTGGGAACCTGGCTCGAGGGAAAGACACCAGCGCCGCGTGCAATTGCCGCTTCGCGCGAGCTCGAGCAACAGGTTCGCCTGCAGGACGAAGCGGCGCAGCGCCTCCGGAAAGCGCGTGCAGCCGCCGGTGCTCTCGACTTCGAGAGCGTCGAGGCGACGCCGGTGGTAGCACACGGCAAGGTTGTCGATCTGGCGGTGACCAACAAAACCCGCGCGCGGGATCTGATCGAAGATTTCATGGTCGCGGCCAATCAATCGGTCGCCAGATATCTCCTCAGCCGCGGCACAGCGTCGCTGCGCCGGGTGGTGAAAGAGCCGCGACGCTGGGACCGCATTGTGGCGCTCGCCGCTGAAGTTGGCGATACACTGCCACCGAAACCCGACAATGTCGCCCTGAGCGAATTCCTCGCTCGCCGTCGCGCCGCCGACCCCGAGCACTTTCCCGATCTCTCTCTCAACATCGTCAAGCTCCTCGGCCCTGGCATCTACGTCTACGAGCGCAGGCTCGGCGATCGGCGCGACGGTCACTTCGGGCTTGGCGTCGCTGAGTACGTCCACTCGACCGCGCCCAATCGGCGATTTGCGGATCTGGTGACTCAGCGATTGCTGCGCGCGGTTCTGGTGGGTGATCCCTGTCCGTACAACGACACCGAGATGTTCGCCATCGCCAACCGCTGTACCGAGCGCGGCGAGGCGGCGCGCAAAGTCGAGCGCACCATGCGCAAGATCGCCGGCGCGACGATGCTGGCGGATCGTGTTGGTGACGCTTTCGCGGCGGTGGTGACCGCGTCGTCGCCGAAAGGTATCTACGCCCGGATAATCAGTCCGCCGGTGGAAGGCCGAATCGTGCGTGGAGGGCAGGGACTCGACGTTGGTGATACGGTGCGTCTGGTGTTGGTCTCGGTCGATCCCGAGCGTGGCTACATCGACTTCGCCCATGAGACCGACGGCGCCGCTCGGCGACTTGCGCGCAGTCGTCGCAAGAAGATGGCTGCCGACAAGCTCCGCTCACGCATCGGCCAGATGTTCGACGCCGAGGTGACCGGTGTGACCGATCACGGCACTTACGTGCGACTACAGGATGGCAGCGCCGAAGGACGCGTCGTGCGCGGCGAGAAGGATCTGAAGGTGGGACAGAAGGTCAGAGTCAAGCTGGTCAACACCGACAGCGTGCATGGATTCATCGACTTCGAGCACAGCGAAGGAGTAGATTCTGCCAAGGAATCGAGGAAAGAACGAAAGCAGCAGGCGGCGCTGACCTTGCGCAGTCGCGTTGGCGAGACTTTTCACGCAGTGGTGACGGGCGTGTCGGCGAAGGCGACGTGGATCAAGCTCGTTCCAGATAATATCGAGGGCAGATTGGTGCGCGGTCGGCGTGGCCTGGGACCGGGAAGCGAAGTAAATGTCGTGCTCTTGAGCGCCGACCCGGTGCGGGGGTTTATTGATTTCGCGCGAGAGGACACCGTCTTACCCGCATCAGACAGGGGCTCCACGCCAGAGTGATTCAGTACGACGACATCAGCCGCCGACAATGAGATCTGGTCTTACAATCGCGCTAGCCGCCGCGGTCACGGCGTGCGCATCCAACCCTCGTCCAGTCATTCGCCTGACACCCGTTAACACTCTCGTTCGCGCCGAGCCATCCGCGGTCGGGATGGTGACCGATCTCAACGCCAAGCTCGACTCCATCATCCGGGTGGCGATGAACGAAGGGGCCGCGCCCGGTGTCGCGCTCGCTGTCGGCCGCTACGGCAGGCTCGTCCATCTGCGCAGCTACGGCCGCATCGATGTCTCGCCTGATTCTCCGCCCGTCACAGACTCGACGATGTTCGACATGGCGTCGCTCACGAAAGTGGTGGCGACGACGACGGCTCTCATGATTCTGGAGGACGAGGGGCGGGTCAACCTCGACTCAACCGTCCGCTCTTACCTTCCGGAGCTAACCGACTCGACGAAGGCGGGAATAACGGTTCGCCAGATCCTTACGCACAGCGCAGGCTTCGAGGCGTTCGCCGCTCTTTGGCGCGAGCACAGCGGCCGCACCGACTACCTCAATCAGATCAATGCGCGGCCGCTGGTCTACAGTCCCGGTGACAGCACCATTTACAGCGACTGGGATTTCATTCTCGCTGGACTGATCGTCGAGCGCATCAGCGGCATGACGCTCGACCAGTTCACAGCCGCGCGCATCTGGCAGCCGCTGGGAATGCGCGATACCGGATTCAATCCGCTCGGCGACGTTCCAGCAGACAGTACCTGCATCGCTGCCTTTCGTGCTGACCATCCGCTGCTCGCTCGCATCGCTGTCACCGAGATGGACACCGCGTATCGGCACATCAAGATCCACGGCATCGTCCACGACGAAAACGCCTGCGCGCTGGGCGGAGTTGCCGGTCACGCCGGGCTCTTCTCGTCCGCGCGGGATGCGGCGGTGTTCTCGCAGATGATGCTGAACGGCGGACAATACAACGGTGTGCGTCTGATTCAGCCGACAACCATCGCCCGTTGGACTGCGCGCCAGTCGAATCATTCGAGCCGCGCGCTTGGCTGGGACACCCCGAGCGACAAGTCGAGCTCTGGTCGCTACTTCTCTTTCCGCTCCTTTGGCCACACCGGCTTCACCGGCACCAGCATCTGGATCGACCCTGAGCGTGAAGTCTTCGTGGTGTTGCTGACGAATCGCGTCAATCCGACGCGGGCCAATCTCCGGCACGAGGCACTGCGCCGCGACATTGCCGACGCGGTGCAGTCGGCGATTCTTGACGCTCCGTTAGTGGAGTGGCGGCCGCAGTAATCCAGCCGCGTGTCGACGCTGCACCGCTCCGAGTTCAGGCAACATCAGACGCCCTGAACAGTCGGGTCGGCAATCTCAACTGCTTGTACATCGTGACATCGGTGTAAGGCTGTCCACCCGGGCCAATGCTCCAGCCAGGGACCACTCCGCCGTCGTGGTAGCCGAGTGACCTGTACCAGTGGTGCGCTGCCTCGTCGTACCGCGTGTTGAGGACGAGCAGCGTCCTGCCGTAGTGGAGCGCCAATTCTTCGATCGCGAACATCAGTGTCGTTCCAACGCCGCGACGCTGATGCGACCGATCGACGAACACCTTCTCGACGGCCGCGCGATGCGGAGCGTTGGCGACGTGTGACGGCACCAGTTGCGCCGAGCCGGCGACGCGACCGTCGACAGTCGCCACAAACAGCAGGCGACGGCCGGAACGCAGCTCCGGGAGAAGCGAAATCCAGTAGTCGCGCGCCAGGTCTTCATCCAGGGGCGGCATGAAGCCAAGCGCAGCGCCGCTGTTCACTACCTCGACGAGCTGCGAGGTCAGCGCCGGTAGCACTTCGACCAGCTCCCGCGGCGCAATTACGCGCGTCGATATCGTCGGTACGAACTCGAGAATGGTGTCGTGCTCAGCTTGCATCATTGGACCACCACCGACCCACTCATGCCCGGGTGGATGTTGCAGTGATACTGGTAAGTGCCCGCGAGGTTGAACGTGCGCTGCACGGTGATGTTCGCGTTCACTCCCGGAATGTCGGCGGGAGTGCCGGCGTTCTGGGTGTCGAAGTTCACGTTGTGGCCGACCGACTTGAACGCAAACTTCACGGTGCCGCCGACGGCAACTGTGATCTGGCGCGGATTGAACGTCAGGTTCGTGTTCGCGTCGATGGTTCCAGCAGGAGGTCCCGGGGGGCCGGGTGGCGGTGCGGTCGTTCCGTATCCACCAGCTCCACCGCAGGCCAACGCCGCGACCAGCAGGGAGACTTTCAAAGTTTGTTTCAACATGGTTTCACTCGTCGTTGTTGCGTACGCGAGTAATCTCATTCGCGCCGGCGCTCAAGTCTTGAATGATTTCGGTGAGACTTTTTGAACGAACGTGCTACCAGCCGCCTCGGCGTTCCTCGAGATCGGTGCGACTCGACTAACTGCGACGCGCTTTGATTACCGCGCCTGGCGTTATGCCGAACTCCCGCTTGAAGAGGCGGGTGAGGTGCGCCTGGTCCGCAAAGCCGGTGCGCTGTGCAACTTCAGAAAGCACGGCATCGGGCGCTTCCAGCAGCCGGCGAGCCTTCTCGAGCCGCAGCGTCAACAGGTAGCGGTGCGGGGCCCGCCCTGTCGTTTCCTTGAACGCGCGCGAGAAATGAGCGGGAGACAATCCAACCTCGTGCGCGAGCAAATCCACGGAAAGGCTGGCGCCGAGATGCTCGTCCATGATCTCGAGCGTGCGCCGCCTCGCCGCGCCGGACAGACCGCCACGCACTCTCTCCACACGCTGCGATTCTCCCGCGTGTAGAGCGATCTGCCTGCTGAGGCCGGTCGCCAGCGCCTCGACGAACGCCAGACCACCCGGATTACCGGCGTCCGCCTCGGCGACCAGCGCGTCGAGGATGTGGCCGATCTGGGATTTGGTGATGCTGTAATTGCGATGTAGCATGATCGGCGCGCCGTCGGCGTGGCCGGTCAGCCTCGAGAAGTAGATCGGATCGATCGACATCCGCACATAGCGGAAATTGCTGGTGACGCGAAGTGAAACCAGGTCGCCGGCTGGAACAAACCAGGCGGTGCCACGGCGCAACACCACTCTCCGGAAGCCGCTCGGCTCTTTAATCTCGAGCGTCACCGGCCGGTCGTCGTAGTTCATCGAAACGTAGTGGTGCATCCCCGCGACGTCGTCGACACTGACGATGTTGTTGGAGCCCGCTTCGAGTCGAAGCCCGGGCCAATCGAAGGCGCGGGTCGTGACGACGTGGGGAACGTCCTGGCGGAGGTGGACGCGCTCCATCCCCCGAGTGTCCCCGACATTCATCTCCACGAGTTGTCGCATAAGTGTCCGTAAGCTATTGTCTGTGCGGCCGGGAATCTCGCTCTGTGGTATCGCTGCAAAGGAAGGCGGCGCTATGGCAAAGCGGTGTTACAATGGTGGAAACACATGGTACTTACACGCTCGGCGTTTGCATTGATCGTCTGCGCGTCT
>Ga0207706_10005327_pt1 | contig 11993 bp, 11 predicted proteins | sample KBSC53metaG_FD_184318 | JGI IMG/M metagenome (GOLD analysis project Ga0207706, IMG submission 184318) | Corn rhizosphere microbial communities from Kellogg Biological Station, Michigan, USA - KBS C5-3 metaG (SPAdes) (version 2) | ecosystem: Host-associated > Plants > Roots > Rhizosphere > Soil ... | reverse complement strand
GGCTCGATCGTTCGCCCATGGAGCTTCATCCACGCCTGAGTGAACTCGGCGCCAAGAAGCAGAATTATCGCCGCGTAGTAAATCCATACGAGCAGTACCGCGAGCGCGCCCGCGGCGCCAAAAGCGCTGCCCGGATCACTCTGGCCGATGTAGAGCCCGATCAAAAGCTTCCCGATCACGAAGAAGATCGCCGTTGCCACGGCGCCGACCCACACGTCGCGCCAGCCGACCTTCGCGTCGGGCAGGACCTTGAACAGCGCTGCGAACAGGAGCGAGATAACGCCGAACGTCAGAACGAAGTTGAGGACCTGCGCGAATACGCCTCCGAACCCGCCAAACAGCACGTCACCCGCCGCGCTCAGCGCGGCGGTCAGCGCGAGCGACACCAGCAGGAGGAAGGCGATGCCCAACACCATCCCGATCGATAGAAAGCGCTTCGTGATGAAGTTCTTGATTCCACCGCGCTTCGGGTCGGGCGCGACACCCCACGCCCGGTTGAGGGCCTCTTGCAATGACACGAACGCGCCCGTCGCTCCGAAGAGGAGGCCGGCAATACTTATCACGAGCCGGAAACCTGAGCCGGACGCTGTCTTCTGCTCCGCGCTCATCATCATGGTCTGGACTTGTCGGGCGACCTCCTGGCCCATGACGGCCTGGAACTGTCCCGTGAGCGCGTCACGCACCTGTGCCGGGTCCCAGATGAAACTCGCCAGCTGAAGCACGATGACGAGAAGGGGCGCGAGCGCGAACACGGTGAAATACGAGAGCGCCGCCGCCTTCCACGTCGCCTCGTCGCCAGAAAACTCCGCGAATGTATCCTTCGCCAGAGCGAGCGCCTTCTTCGCCGCGGTCACCGCGTCCTCAGCCGAGTCGACGTCGTTGGCCGTAGTTATCGTGGCCGCGACGCACGGCCGACGAGGATGCCGACGCCTAACGCGATGAGTGCGACACGGCCCGGCCGGTCGCGGAGCTCGCGGCGGAGCAGACTGCCAATGTCGCTGAGGTCGTTCTCGCGCAGCCACATCGCAGTGTCGTCCATGCGATTCGCGACGGTCACGCCGGCTTCAACCGCGCGGCGATGAGCACCTGGTGACCTCGAACGGCGCACTCGTGGGGCGCGCTCGGCTGCCCTGTCAGCGCCGAGAGCCTCCCGAATCGTTTCGGCGCTCGCCTCGAGACGGTCCGCCAGTGTCGCCTGGACATTTCCTGTTCCGCTGCGCACAGCGTCGAGTACGGTGCCGCCTTCCTCCCGAGCGCCGCCGACTATGGTCTTCGCGCGCCCCGCAATCCCTTCGTTGCCTGGTTCAGTCTGCTCCGGCATGCGTCTCCTGTATCAGCTCAAGGCGGTCGTCCGCTGGTGCGCAGCAGTCGCAGGCGGTGTGCCGCAGGAGACTACACCACTGACATCTCGATTGGCGGGATTGTCGTGGTCGGTCGGCGCGACAATCAGGACGAGATGGCCACCAAACGGGTGGGCATATGCGAGGGCCGGGGAACTGGCCCACAATTGCTCCGCGGCAGTTATCGGCTACGGAACTCGGCCGTGGACGAGCTGCAGGCTCGACCTAACGAGTTTGGTCGCTGGCCACGCTTAGAAGGTGACCGGCGTCGACGTTGGCAAACTCCTTCCTATCCCAGACATCAGCAACAAACGATTCCCGGAGGCGAAGAAGCACGAAGACAGCGGGCTGCACCGGATCCTGTACCAGTTCAGCCCTAGCGATTACACCGAGTTCAACCAGATCTGGAATGGTGAGCATCCAGAGGACGGATCCGAGCTCAGTGTGCAGCCGGCGTCCAACGAGGGTGCGACACCGCCCGATCTCGATGAGGAGCCGCAGCTCACGGCGCCTCTCGGGCCGGATATCGATCATCAAATGTTCGCGGATGTCGCTGCAAAGCTTGGCGACGACGTGAAGCGACGCTCGGCGAGAAAGCGCGCCAAGACGGCAGCCTCGCGTCCGCGCCGTTAGGCGTTCTGTCGAGCTCGAGGAGGGCCGCCCGCATGTCAGCGGGCGGCCCTTCGTGCGCCTTACGCCTTGAGCACCACCTTCTCGCAGTTGTCTTCCTTCTCGAGAAAGATCTTGTAGCCCTTCGCCGCATCGGCGAGCGGCATTCGGTGCGTGATCACGAAGCTCGGATCGATCTTGCCGTTCTCGATGAGGTCCAGCAACGGCCGCATATAGCGATGCACGGGCGTCTGCGCGCTCCTGATCGTGAGTCCGCGATTCATCACGACGCCCATCGGGAACTTGTCGATCATCCCGCCATAGACGCCAAGCACGGAGACGATGCCCCCGTTGCGGCATGCCATGATTGCTTCGCGCAGCGCGATCGGCCGATCGGACTCGAGTTTGAGCGCCTGCTTCGTTCGATCGTACGCGTACTGGAGCCCTGGCGAGTGCGCTTCGAGACCGACGGCGTCGATACACGCGTCGGGACCGCGGCCCCCCGTCATCTGATTCAGGGTCTCGAGGGGGCCGTCCTCGACTTCTTCATAGTTGATGGTCTCGACGCCGATGTCCCGCGCCATCTGCAGCCGATACTCGAACCGATCGATGCCGATCACGCGCTCCGCGCCGAGCAGGAATGCGCTTTTCATCGCGAGCAAGCCAACGGGTCCGCATCCCCAGACCGCGATGACCTGGCCCGGCTTGATGTCGCACAGGTCCGCACCCATGTACCCGGTAGGAAAGATGTCGGACAGAAACAGCACCTGCTCGTCCGTGAATCCATTCTCGATCTTGAGCGGGCCGAAGTCGGCGAAGGGCACGCGGGCGAATTCCGCCTGACCGCCCGCGAACCCACCCGTCAAGTGCGAGTACCCGAACGCGCCGGAAGCGGCGTGTCCCCACAGTTTCTCCGCCGCCGTGGCGCTCGGATTCGAGTTCTCGCATAACGATGTCGATCCCTGCTTGCACGCCCAACAGTTACCGCAGGCGATCGTGAACGGCACGACGACGCGGTCGCCGACACGCAGGTTCTTCACCCCTCGCCCGACGTCCATGATCTCGCCCATGAACTCATGGCCGAGGACGTCGCCTTTCTTCATCGTCGGGATGAAGCCGTTGTACAGATGAAGATCCGAACCGCAGATCGCCGTCGACGTGATGCGAACGATGGCATCGCGCTCGTTCAGGATTTCGGGGTCGGGGACGTCGATCACCTCGACCGATTGCTTGTCCATCCAGCATGTAGCCTTCATTCCTGCCTCACAGTTGTGGTCGGGCCTCGGATTCCGACGGTTGCGATGCGTGTTGACGCAGGACGCTGCGTCCGATGCCTTCGGGAGCGCCGTGAGACCGCAGGACTTCTCCCGTTTCCATCACCTGCTTCAGCCGATGCAGGTCATCGCCGATCTGGATGGTGGGTTCCTCGCCGAAGAGCTTTGCGACGATGCTGCCCGCCTTTCCACCCGGTGGATCGTAGTCGAGATCGACACGCACTTCGGTGCCGCGATCGCCGGGCGCTTTCATGAAGCGAACGCTACCCGAGTTGCGAACGTCGTCATCGTTGCCGACGGATCGCCATGCGATCAGCTCGCCAGGGCGATCCTCTGTAACCTCGGCGTCCCACTCGACGCTCTTACCCGCCGGCGCTTTCGCGACCCAGTGGGACCGGTTGGATCCGGTGGTTTCGACGATTTCCAGGTGATACATGAATCGGGGCAGATTCTCGAAGTCCCGCCAAAACGTGTACACCTCGTCGATCGGACGGTTGATCGTGATCGTCTTCGTCACATGCATGGACATCCTCCTTCGGCGCCACTGTCATCGCGCGAGCGGCTGGGAACACTGCGACAGCGACTGTCGTCGCGAGCGCGGATGGGGTGGCATGCTTCGGGCCACGCATCGACGCGACGCACGGAGTCCACTCCGAAAAACGTTGGCGCACTGACGTACCCGCTAGCCGCCGGCGCCCGTACTTGTTAGGAATGGCGATCGCGCGCTACATCGCGGTAGAGAACGGCGCGACTCGACTCGATGCCTATTTCCTGACCGGCATCGTATATTCGCCGGTTCGATTCCGGCCGGCGCTTCTCAACCGCAACGACGTAGCTCGTAAGATGATGGCAAATGCCCGGCCCACGTTTGAGCCGGGCGTTTTCTTTGTCGGTCAGCGACCATCTTCACTGTGCACTCTTGGTGCTGACCGATCTCACGATGGGGAGAACGATGCGGGACGGGTAGGCGGGCGCGTGATGGATCGTGTTCCGCGCAGTAATCCCGTCCTTCTCGTCGTAGTTGTTTCCGCCCGTATTCAGATTGCGCTCGAAATGCGGGAAGCTGCTGCTCGAGACTTCGACGCGAATGCGATGGCCCGCGGCGAACGCGTTGCTGGTGACGAGTGGTGGGATGTCCACCTTGTAGACCTTCCCCGACTCCATGAACACCGGCTTCTCCCATCCCTCACGCCACCGCACGCGTTGGATGCCCTCGTCGAGGTTGAACGCTTTACCATCCTGACCGACGTCCACCAGCTTGATCGTGAGATCCGTGTCCTTGACGTTGGACGCCAGGTACAGCGATACGTCGATGTTGCCGACGACGTCGATTCGCTCGGTCAGCGGCGGCGACGTGTAGACCAGCACGTCATTCCGCATCTCGACGCTGCCCTGGTCGAACGATCCGCCTGGAAGGACGGCAAAGCAGCAGCTCTGCCCGCCGACGGACGGAACCGGGTGCATCGGGTCGTAGACGAACGTGTCGGACGACGGCTTCGCGGGCTTGGTCGTGGTTAGCCGCCCGTTGCCGAGTGCGCTGTTCGCGCTGCCGTCGCTGTCGAGGTAATACGTCACGAGCTCCACATTCTTCGGCGGCCACGTGTCGTACGTCTTCCATTCGTTCGCACCCATCGTGTAGGCGCGGACTTTCGGTTCCTTGGTCACGCCATTGTCGACGCCCTTGAGCCAGTGGTCGAACCATCGCTGCACGAGTCCTGTGTAGTCGAACCGCGCATCGCCCATGTCGCGCGCACCGACGACCGTGTGCTCGCTCTCCACCCGGCCCTGATTGCAGTGCAGCGTCGGCGCGATGACCATGAAGATGTTGTTGCGCGCCATCTCGGTCGCGGCGTTCTTCGTCTGATAGTCGAACATCGCGACGTTGGGGCCGATCGAGACGTCGTACCACGAGTTGATGTAGAGGGTCGGCGCGCCCGACCGATCGCCTTCGCCGCCGAAGTCGATCTCCTTCCACTTCGGGTCGTTAGGCAGCCAGTTGACGAAGTTGTCGAGGTCACTCGGCATCGCGCCGAGGTTGTGCATGATCTTGTTGAGCGGCAGTGTCCACACGGCGCTGTCGAGGTTTGGGGCGTGCATCAACTCCGGCTCCATGTTCCAGAACTTGTTGATGCGCAGCATCTGGTCGCGCGTCAGTTCCGCCGGCCAGGTCGGGTGGTACTTGTAGCCCGCGCCGAAATACCACGAGAACCAGAAGTTCTGCACCGCACCGCCGCGGTAGAAATTCCCCATCTCGTTGTACGGCCCGACCTTTCCGATGCCGGCCCCTGAGCCCATCGGTACCGCCGCGGCGTGGGCCGGGTGCCGCGCCGCGTTCATCTTGTGCTGCTCTTCAGCGCTGGACGAGCAACCAATGGTGCCGACCTTTCCGTTGGACCACGGCTGCTTCGAGATCCAGTCGATGGAGTCGTAGCCGTCTTTCCCCGAGCCGACGAGGTAGGTGTAGGTCCCCTCGGAGAAGTACCGGCCGCGGACGTTTTCGATAATTACCGCGTAGCCGTTCTCGAGGAAGCTGCGGATGTAGATGGGCCATCCGCTGCGGATCGCCCCGTCAATGAGATACGGAAAGAAGATCAGGACGGTCGGCAGGTTCTGGCGCGGCCGGTCCTTGGGAAACAGGATCGTCGCCGAGAGACGCACGCCGTCGCGCATGGGCATCCGGACCATGTCTTCGCGATCGGCGTGGGCGGCGATGTAATCCGCCGCGGCGGTGGTCCGTTGCGCGTAGGTCTGCGCGGCAGCGGGCCGCAAGGGTGTTCCCACCAGGGCGGCACAGGCGACGAGAACGGCGACCGGCGCTGTGCGCCTGCCACGAGGGTTGTGCGATGCACGCATCGTCTCTCCCAGCGTCGAAGGGCTGTGTGTCCTACATTCTGAGAGTCACTCTCGCTGGCCGCAACCGAACCGGAGGCCGTGCATGACGACTCGACGGGATTTTGTTCAGAGCTCCATTGCGGCAGGGGGAGCAATGCTCGGCGTTTCTCCTGCACGGGTCGGGAGCGCCCGCGAGACCCCGACCGCCCCGGTGGCGGACTACTACAAGAAGCTCGGGGTGCCGACAATCATCAATGCCGCGGGGACCTACACGTACCTCACGGCCTCGCTCATGCCGCCCGAAGTTCAGGCGGCGGTCGCCTTCGCCGCGCATCACTCCGTGCGCCTCCGTGATTTGCAGAACGCGGCCGGTGCCTACATCGCGCAGCGATTGAAATGCGAGGCGGCGCTGGTCTCGAGCGGGGCGGCGTCCGCGCTCTCGCTCGGCACCGCCGGTTGCATGACCATGGACCAACCGGACGGAGCGAAAGACGTTCCGGCGCGGACCGGCTCGTTCAGGAACGAGGTCCTGATCCAAAAGGGGCATCGGCTCACGCACGAACATGCGCTCGAGATGTGTGGCGCGAAGCTCGTGGAGGTCGACACACTCGGCGACTACGAAAGCGCGTTCACGCCGCGCACGGCGATGGCGTTCTTCTTCAACGCCGCGGAGGAGGGACGGGTAACGCACGCGGAGTGGTTGCGCGTGGCGCACGGACATGGCGTCCCGTGTTTTCTCGATGCGGCCGCGGACGTCCCGCCGATCGCGAACCTCTGGAACTACACGACGATGGGCTACGACCTGGTGGCGTTCTCCGGGGGCAAGGGTATTCGTGGGCCACAGAACGCCGGATTGCTGCTCGGCCGCAAGGATCTGATCGCGGCCGCCGCCGCAAACAACAATCCTAACGATCGGTCCGTTGGTCGCGGAATGAAGGTCGCGAAGGAGCAAATCGTCGGCATGGTCGCCGCGCTCGATTGGCTGCTCGAGCAGACGGACGAGGCCATCGAACGAGAAGCGCGCCGCCGCGCGGAGCACATCGTCGCCCACCTGCGCGACCTTCCGACGCTCACGACGGAAGTTTTCGTTCCTCCGGTGGCGAATCACGTCCCGCACCTGATGATCCGCTACGACCAGCAACGCATTGCCATCACGCCGGCCGACGTCGCCATCGCGCTGCGGGAGGGGCAGCCATCGATCGAGCTCAATCCTGCGACGGGTCGTACCTCGGGTGCCGCCGGTCTTCATTCCGATGAAAACACGATCGTAGTGGGGCCGTGGATGATGAAACCCGGTGACGATGTCGTGGTCGGGCGCCGGCTGCGGGAGGTGCTGTCCGGAGCGCTGCGTCGTCATGGCTGAGCGCCTACCATCTCATGGATCTCAGCATTGGACAGAAAGCGCGCGATCCTCCTCTCCAGATATCGCCTGGTGACGTCATGATGCTCCTCGTCGTACGATGCGGTACACTCGGACGCCACAGCGATCTCATAGTCCCGCTGGTACGCATCGATGACCGTGGCCCGAACGCACGCGTGGGTGTTTACTCCCCCGACGACCAGTACGTCGGGCTTCATCGTCGACAGCACGTCGTCGAGTGGCGTTCGAAAGAACGCGCTGTAGCGGTGCTTGACGATCACGCAATCGGCGCGCTCGACATCCAATTCCTTGAGGATCTGCGCTCCTTCGGTGCCTGCTATAGTGATTCGCGTGTCTTCCTTTCGCATCGCGAGAAAGGCATCGCTCAGATCCGGCTTGAATTCTTGCCGGACCCAAATAATCGGCTGGCCATTCTTGCGAAAGATGCGAACGACGTCATTGATCGCGCTCACCAGTCCGCTCCGTCGACTCGATAGCGGTTCCTCGAGGAAGAAATCGTTCAACATGTCGATAACCAGGAACGCGGATCTGCTCATGACCGTCGCTGACGCTGTAGATGTTTCGGTTTGTGCGGCCTGAAATGAACGATGGCCGCGATTCCTCGCCCCTGTCAGGGGTACTTATAGGGCGGGGGAGCTCATGATGAAGACAATTGCGCGCGTAGTGACGTCGTTGTTGGCGGCAGCGATGGCCGTCCCGCCTGTCGCGCGCGCACAGAGTGACGAGATCCAGGTGTACGACGGCGGGCTTGCTCCGACGGGCGTCTTCAACTTGACGTGGCACAACAACTATACCCCCGACGGCGTGAAGACCTCGCCGTTTCCTGGTGCGGTCGTGGCCGATCGGTCGTGGAACGGCGTTCTTGAATGGGCTTACGGTGTGAGCCGCTGGTTCGAGCTGGGACTCTATCTGCCGCTCTACAGCTGGGACCATGCCACGGGCTGGGGGCTCGACGGCGGGAAGCTGCGAACGCTGTTCGCGGTGCCTAACGCCGACGAGCGCCGGTTCTTCTACGGGGTGAACTTCGAGTTCGGCTACAACGCCAGGCGATGGGACACCAAGCGACTCACGTCGGAGATTCGCCCGATCATCGGCTGGCATCTCCAACCAGTCGACCTCATCATCAACCCGATTTTCGACACGTCATACGAGGGCCTGAACAATTTCGAATTTGTCCCGTCGACACGCGTCGCGTACAACGTGTCGAAGTCGTGGGCAATCGCGGCAGAGGAATACGCGGACTACGGGCCTGTACGTCGCTTCTTCCCCGGCGCGTCACAGGCGCATCAACTGTACGCCGTCGTCGATCACACGAACCGCTCGCTCGACGTGGAGGCCGGCGTGGGGTTCGGCCTCACCGACGCGACCGATCGATTGACGTTCAAGCTCATTCTCTCGCACGACTTCAACACACCGCGCGCGAAACCGTGAGGCACGCGCGTTCCCTCACATACCACGTCAGGGGTTTCTCCGGTGGCGAGCAGCTTAGTCCGACAGACGCGACTGCCGGCCGGGTGCAGGTTGATATCACCAAGCGCACGCAGTCACATCGGCGCAGATTCGCTCCCATCGCGTGGTTGTCGACCAGCCGGAGCGTGGCAGCGGCGCCGATACCGGGCCAATGCCGCTCGAGCTCATTGGGGCCGCGTTAGGTAGCTGCATTGCGCTGTACGTGCAGCGATTCCTGCACGTGCGTAATCTGCCGTACCACGGAATGCGGGTGGAGGTCGAGCAGCACAAGGCAGGCAATCCGAATCGCATTGGCGCGTTCGTCGCTCGGGTCGTCCTGCCCGCGCCGCTTCCGGCGGCGTATGTCGGGCTACTCGAGCGGGTTGCCCGAAATTGTCCGGCGCACGAGACGCTCACGCACCGGTCGCAGGTACTCGTTACGATCGAAACGCCGACCGCCGCCGCAGCCTAGCGGACGATCCGGGTGGGCAGCAGTGCACTCGCGGACGCATGGTGATCTTCACCGTAGAAGAGCGCGTTCGTGACGATCTGACGAAGTCCTCTCGCCCGGTTACCCCTTCGTTAGGGCGTCGGCCTTACCGTGATACGGAGCCGGTAGGGCGCCGTCGGGTTACTAAACCACGTGTTCTGGACATCAGTGATCGGCATCCACCCATACCCCGACAACGTGCCTGCACGCGCGACTACGAGGTAGTTCGGGTAGGACATCAACCACGGCGAACCCAAGGTCCCCGGATCGAACGGGTTCTGCGAAAAAACGTACTCACCCTGTGTGTTGGAGTAGACCACGAAGCGGGGGTTGGGATCGACCCGGTTCTGGAACCACGGCACCGGGTACAGCGTGATCGTCGCGTTGGCTTGCCGCACCCCCGCCTCGTCGTCCACGACGATACCGATCAATGACGGAAAGGCTTCCGTGATGTAGGTCGGCGGCGCGTTCACGACATCGGCGCTGCGGTTGATCAGGTTGATGGAGTGTTGGTCCCAGACCGTCTCGCCGTATGGGTAGTCCATGATTGACCGGCCGGGGTGATACGACGCGCCGTTCACCGGATTGAACTGGCCGTCGGCCTTGATCGCGTACGTGTCGATGGCTCCGCGAGCGTGCCCGAACTCGTGCACGATGGCGTCGGTTGCGCCGGGCGTCGTGATCTGAGAGAGCGGCCAGGACAGGAATACAACATCGTACTCACCGTACCAGCCGCCGGGACCCTGCCAGTCGACGATGTACCTGTAGTCGAAGCCGAGGTGCGGCCTGGCGATCTCCGGCCATCCCATACACGTGAAGCGGCAACCGGCGAACACGTAGATCGAGTCGAGCGAGAACCGGAACTCGCCGGCGAACACGTTCGGCGTGTTGAAGCGGCTATTCAGCGTATCGATCTGCGCACGCATGAAGCGCGCGGCCGCGTCGAATCCACCGAGATAGTCCGCGGTGATTTGTGAGATGGCACCGAGGATCGTGAACTTCCAGACCGGCTTCGCCGGGGGGATAGCACCTTTCTCGATCCGGAACTTGATCGGGATGGACCCGCCCTTCCAAGCGACGTCCTCGCCCCTGGAGCCCGCACCTAACGTCGCTGGTGTGCGACCAAGGCTCACGTCGACATAGCCCAGCACTGTGGTTCCAAGCTTGACCGAGATTCGGTACAGGCCGCTGCGGTCCCCGTACGGCTTCGTGTGCCAGTTGACGATGTACAGCTCGTCGGTCGTGTCGACGCGGACGCGTTCCGACCCGGAAGCGGTCGTGGTCGTAAACGAAACGAGCGGGCTACCGACGATCGCACCGGCGGCAATGGCAGCGACCTCGACGATCGGGTGTACGGTCGGGTCGAAAACGCCAGCGTATTTGGGTGGCGCGACAAGTGGCGGCAGGAAGTAGAAATGCGCATTCCCGCCGGCGTGTGCGCCATCGGATATCGCGAACTGAGCACTCTGGTCGGGCCGAACGGTTGCAGGATTAGTGGGCCCATCCCGCTCGCAGGCAAGGGCCGTCGCGAGGAGGAACGGCAAGACGCGTTCGATTCCCGTGAGACTCGGCATACATACCTCCGCCCTGAGAAGTCGCAGTGCCGCCGCGTTTCGTCTGGGCAGCTGATCGCTTGGGCAGCGGTCAGGCCCGCGTCAGGTGGGGCGGGATCCTGCGACACCGCAATCTTGCCTGGACGGGTGAGCTACCGTGTCAGGCCAGGCCCGATGTTGTGTCGGATAACGTCCGTCAACGACGACGCCCGGCGAGATTCGGCACCTGCTAACCATCAAGCTGGAGTAACCGATCTCACCCAACAATCAACGACGTTAGGCGGCGCTCGGCTATTCCCGCTCACCGACTTGCGCGCGCCATTCATGTGTGCCCGTGCTGCCGCAACGCCTCGCGCGAGTGTCGGACCGTCGCGGTACCGTACCAGTGCATCCAGTACATCCGCGGCGTCTCGTCCACCATGTGGTTGTGAATTGCGGTGACATGGAGGCCACGCTCCTCGAGCGCACGCCCGACGGCGTCGATCTCACGGGCGAGCGACGCGAAGCATGGATCGTTACGCCGTTCGCAAGACCGCGAACGCCATCGTCGCCAACATCGACGCGCTCTACCGACAGGACAAGGATGCCGCCCAGTGGCAGAACGCGTTGGTTGAAGTTGGCCAGTAAGCCGCCGGGTGATTAGCGACGGGGGGAAGCAACAGGCCGACGCTCACCCAGGACGTAAACGACTCGCTGGGCATTGCCCAGCCGTCGCGGACTCATGTCCCGCCCGAGCGGGCCGCGACCGAAGCATTGCCGCGCCCCAGCACTCAGGCGTCACGCCAACGCCGATGAGGTGGCCAACGGCATAGGTGAGACCAGCGGCTGCGAGGCCGAAGCCGAGTTGACGCAGCCCGGATGACAGGACACGTCGACCGGTCATGAGTGTGATGGCGGCGCCTAACGTGAAAAGCGCCACGGCACTCACGCCCATGCTGGTCGTGACCGCGCTGCGGCCCGCGAACACGAAGAACGGGAGCACCGGAATCACGGCGCCGATCACCGGAACTGATTCAGGAGCAGATGCAGGTGAATACGGTTCATACCAACCTCCAGGATGCTTCG
>Ga0207706_10005326_pt1 | contig 11993 bp, 8 predicted proteins | sample KBSC53metaG_FD_184318 | JGI IMG/M metagenome (GOLD analysis project Ga0207706, IMG submission 184318) | Corn rhizosphere microbial communities from Kellogg Biological Station, Michigan, USA - KBS C5-3 metaG (SPAdes) (version 2) | ecosystem: Host-associated > Plants > Roots > Rhizosphere > Soil ... | reverse complement strand
CACCCCGAACAATCGGGGCCGATTGTTCAGGGTTAAAATCCTGTGGGCCGCAAGCCCCGAATCCTCGGGGTGTGCGGGTTCAACTCCCGCCTGGGGCACTTTCAATTAGAAATCTGCGAAAATTCTTGCAATTTCATTTGACCTCCACCTTTTTTGTTAGGTATATTTTGGACATTATAAAGCCGACTTCCCGATTTTTGTAACAAATAATGGCATCAACTCGTTAAATATTGAACCGCCCAGAATTGCAATATTTTTTAAGTGATCTCGCTGGTCATTGAGGACTAAGCGGAAATATACAATGCAACAAAGAGTTTTTATCCTTTCCCTATTTTTTCTAATAATACATGTTCCATTTAGTGGAATATGCCAGGACACAACAAAAACTACTAATCAGAATAAACTCAGATCGACAAACAGGTCTCATTCACAGCCGGGGAAACATTCTTTACACGGAACAATTAAAGCCAAAGGAACCGGCGAAGTAATTATCGGGGCTACCGTGTCGGTAACAGGATATTCAACCGGAACGGTAAGCAATGAATATGGGTTTTATTCGTTAACGCTGCCCCAAGATGATTATACGCTTGAGATCTCTGCCGTAGGAATGACATCTCAGCAAATAAAGGTTTCATTGAATAAAGATGTGAAACTTGATATATTGCTCGAAGAAGAAGTCACCAATCTGCAGGAAGTAACCGTTAAAGCCTCGTCCACGGGCAGAAGTCTTAAGAATCCCCAGATGGGTGTTGAGAAGATCAACGTTCATGAAGTGCGCACCATTCCTGTATTATTTGGAGAACGGGATATACTAAAAACAATTCAACTATTGCCTGGTATAAAATCAGCAGGGGAGGGTAATAGCGGGTTTTATGCAAGAGGAGGTTCAGCAGACCAAAACCTCATCTTGCTCGATGAGGCGCCTGTTTATAATGCTTCTCATTTACTCGGCTTCTTTTCTACTTTTAATTCCGATGCTATTAAAAATGTTACCCTGTATAAGGGAACAATGCCAGCACAATATGGAGGAAGGTTATCATCAGTATTAGACATTAAAATGAACGATGGCAATAACCAGGATTTTGCAGTAAGCGGGGGAATTGGCCTTATCGCTTCACGATTAAATATAGAAGGTCCCCTGCAAAAAGACAAGTCCTCCTTTTTAGTATCTGCCCGGAGAACTTATGCAGATGTATTCCTTAAGTTAGGCGATTCATCACTAAAAAAGACAAAGCTGTACTTCTATGATCTGAATACAAAGATGAATTTCATTTTAGGTGAGAAGGACAAGATCTTTCTTTCAGGCTATTTTGGGAGAGATGTATTAAGCCAGGATAAAGTAGCCGGGATCAACTGGGGCAATGCAACAGGGACATTGCGATGGAATCATATTTTTAATAAAAAACTATTTTCCAATACTTCACTGATCTATAGTAATTACGATTACAAGATCGATGTTCATACGGAATCTACTGACTATGGAATTCTTTCGCGGATAAGGGACTGGAATTTAAAAGAAGAGCTTCAATTGTATGCAAATGCTAATAACACAGTCATCTTTGGGGTTAATTCGATCTATCACACCATCAAACCGGGAGAAATATCCGTTACCGGCAATACCGGAACTGTAACACAAGGTTTGCAGGATCGGTATTCACTCGATAATGCAATCTATGCAAACAATTCATGGCGAATAAACAATAAATGGAATCTTACTTATGGTTTGCGCATTTCAGCATTTACTGTTTTGGGCGAGGGTGACTATTACACGTTAGATGACAATGGTAAGGTGATTGACACGACGCATTACGGACCCGGGGAAATAGTAAAAACATATTTGAATGCTGAACCTCGCGTTGCAGCGAGCTACCAATTGAATCCTATCAGTTCATTAAAAGCATCCTACACACGCAATACTCAAAATTTACACCTGATCAATAATTCAGTCTCTTCGTCTCCTACCGATAAGTGGGTGGCAAGTACAAACATTATTAAACCTGAAATAGCAGACCAGGTTGCTATCGGGTATTATAGAGATCTGAAAGACCGGAAATATGAGATAAATGTGGAGACCTATTATAAAACGATGCAGAACCAGATAGACTATCGCGACGGGGCGGAAGTATTTACAAACGAGGCGATCGAAACACAATTATTATACGGCAAAGGCAGGGCATATGGTATCGAGTGGCTGTTCAGAAAGAAAACAGGGAGATTAACGGGATGGATCAGCTATACGCTGTCAAAAACCGAACGCAAGATAGACGGCATCAATAATAACCAGTGGTATAATGCCAGACAGGACAGAACACATGATATAGCTATTGTTGCCATGTATCAACTGAATGAAAAATGGACGCTTTCGGCAAATTGGATCTTTTACACCGGTGATGCTGTGACTTATCCCAGTGGTAAGTACACAGTAGATAACGAAGTATATTTCTACTACAGTGAGAGGAATGGTTATCGAATGCCTAATTATCACCGGCTCGATATCGGTGCGACTAAGCAATTAACCAGGGGAAAACGGTTCTCTTCAGAACTTAATTTCAGTGTATACAATGCCTATGGCCGGGCAAATGCATACCAGGTCAGTTTCAGGGAAAGTGAAACTGATCCAGACAAAACCGAGGCTGTAAAGACATCCTTATTCACTTTTGTTCCTTCTATTTCTTACAACTTTAAATTTTGAGCATGAAGCATATAAAAAGATTAGTGTTCTGTCTGGCAGTTTTATCTTTTTGTTCATGTCAAAAAGTTATTGATCTGAAACTAAACGAAGCGGACATTAAATATGTGGTTGAGGGTATCATCACGAATGAACCCGGTGTGTGTAAAGTGACATTGACCCAATCAAAACCATTTTATGAAAACAATCAATTTCCCGGAATAAGTGGTGCAATTGTAACGATTAAGGACAATGATGTGGAATTTTCATTGCCGGAAACACAACCCGGAGTGTATCAAACGAATTTAATTAATGGCACTCCCGGTCATGTATACCAGTTGTCAGTAGCGATCAACAGTTATGTATTCACGGCTTCGAGTAAAATGCCAATGCCTGTCTTATTGGATACACTTTATGTTTCCAACGGGCCTTTTGGAGAGTTTAAATTTGCAACTGTTGGATATAACGATCCTTCGGGTATTAGTAATAATTACCGGTTTGTTCAATACCTGAATGGCGTGAAGGACCCTGCAATATTCTGGCAAAATGACGAGTTTACTGATGGTCAGACAGTTTTGATACAGCTAGACACAGGTATCGACAAAAAAGATGATCCACGCAACATCAAAAGCGGAGATTCGGTAACTATAGAGATGCTTGGTATAGATGAGGCTGTTTACAAATATTGGTACAGTCTTCATTTCAATGGAGGGGATGGAGGAAATATTGCAACTCCCGCGAATCCTGTAACAAATGTTAGCGGAGGAGCTCTTGGTTATTTCAGCGCCCAGACCGTAGATCGCAAGACAGTCATTGCTCCTTGAGTGAAAGTCTCTGTTGTTTCGAGGCCTGTTCTTTAGGATCGTCTCTCTTATAATGGGCTATTAATTCTTCTGTTGACCGGTATGCTCTTTCCAAGAGATTATCCTTCTTTTTCTCAGCTCGCTCTTCAATTCTTTTGATCATGGCATATTCCTTCATAGTGTTGGCAAGGATCGTTTTTCGAAAGGTTTTAAGGTTTGAGATCAGCACATCGTGATCATGAACATTGCCGAGATGATCCAAAATTGTGTCAAGTTTTTTTAACTGCGATTTGGTAAAAAGGCCTTTGCCGTGAAACATTTTTGATTGATAAAAAATATTCTTCAGTTGTTTTCGAACCAGGTGTGATCTTTCCTTAAAATGTTTTAGATCGTCTTCTACCTTTTCAACAGAAGAATTAACTATTTCATTTGCCTTAGACAGGAGCTCTTCATTATTCAAATTTTCAAGCCCGGCTTCCATTTGCCTTGTTAGCGTCTCCAATTTTTTTGATTCAAATTGTTGAATAGATGGTCGACCATATTCGACGGCCTGGTCCTGCAATAATTGCAGGTAAACAAGAATGGGACTTAAAAGAGCTGTGTTTTTTCCTTCAAAAGATAACAGTAATTTTTTATTCATTTCAATATCCCGCTGTTTACCCAGGATAGAAAATAAGGAATCAAAGCCTGCGGGTAATTCTTTGTTATGTTTTTTTTCTATAAGGTCAGAGTATATTTTGAAGCAGGAACGAAGTTTTTTTATGGCCACGCGCAGATCGTGTGTTGCTTCTTCATTTATTTGTTGTTGAAGAGATAAAAGGTTTTTATTAAAAACCTGCAATTCAGATCGCCAATATATCAATATGGGATTTTCATCCGGCATTTATTTAAAGGTAAAACTTCCCGCAGTAATTTCTTATCGAGCCTGCAATACAGCCAGGTCATTGTCCAAACCGATAGGAATATTCGATCTTTCCCGTCATAGCCTTGTCCTTGTTAAAACTTGCTTCTTTTGTTTTCAACCCTTTATCATTATACACATACCTCCAAATAAGGTATCCAAGGTCCATCATAGAAAGGGTTGTGATCTTCTGCGACACCTGGTTGTTCTCTGTATACTCAAACATATAATCAGGAAGAAGGCGGCGTGCTTTTGTATTAAAGCGTACAATATCGGTTAACCTGTTTTTACCATCATAATAATAGTAAGTTTTTTCCCCGCTTATTTTTTTGATGTAGGGCAATTCTTCAATCACGTTTCCTTTTTCATCGAGAGTGAAGCGAACTTCTGTCGTATCGTTATTTGAAATTTTCAGCATCCTTAATGGTCTGCCCTGGTCATTGTAAAACCATTGATGGACCTCATTAGCATAAATGCTGTCATCTGCATCGGTTACCGTATTTTTTATGAGCACCGGGTTGTCTTTTTCATCATAGGCATAAGTGGTCGTGGATACCATGGAAGACGAAGTATCGGACATGTTTATCAATAACCCCTTTGGGTCGAAGCGATAATATTCATTGGTGATAACTGTTTTGTTCCTGGTTGCAATTTTCAACAAATTGCGGTCAGCAAAAAAATTATGCGTTTCTGAAAAATCGCTGTTTTTTACCCCATCGCCATCAAACCCGGTAGCCTCTGCGGACAGCACTTTGTTGCTGACATAGAGTTTAATTGTTTGATTTATATCCCGTGTGCCGATAAGGTCTTTGTAATAATATTGAGCATGGAGCGTTGCAGAACTGATCAGGATAAACAAAGAACCAAGTATGTTTTTCATCAGGGAAGATATTGTTTTTGGGTCAAAAATAATCGAATTGTTCAGTAACGAAAAAGAAATGAGGGCTTGTATTTTTTGTATTTATTTTAGCAAAAATTTATTGTGAGTCACACCCCGGAACGAAAGAACAGGAATTGCCTGAATTGCGGAGTTACTGTAATGGGCCGCTATTGCCATGTTTGCGGCCAGGAAAATGTTGAACCTAAAGAAAGTTTCTGGCATCTCCTCACTCATTTTTTTAATGATATCACGCACTTTGACGGTAAATTTTTCATAACGCTGAAAGATCTTTTATTCAGGCCAGGGTTTCTTTCAAAGGAATATATGATCGGCAGAAGGGCAAGTTATTTAAATCCTGTACGGATGTATGTTTTTACATCTGCCATTTTTTTTCTGCTATTTTTTTCCTTTTTTCGAAGTAAGGAGTCAATAAAAATCGATCCAACGATAAACGGAAAAACTTTGGGACAAATTGATAAAATGGATTCAGCCACATTTGCCAGGTTTACGACCCATATTAACGAAGAAAGTGATAGATCAACCAGGCCGATGACGAGGGAGGAGTTTAAAAGATACGCCGATACCATTGTCAGGATTTTTCTTGATTCTTCGGGACTTCATTTGGCCGGAGCAGGGCATATTTCTTCAAAGGAATTTGATTCATTGCAACATACCAATGCCAGGGAACATAGCTGGTTTAAACGGCAATTGATTTATAAAGAGCTTGAACTGAATGAAAAATATCATAACAATAAGCTGGAAATTTTCAATGCGACGAAAGAAGCCCTGGTGCATAGCTTACCCCAGATGCTTTGGATCTCTCTTCCACTTCTTGCATTGATCCTTAAATTAATGTACATAAGAAGAAAGCAATTTTATTATGTAAGCCATGTTATCTTCAGTATTCATTTGTATGTTTTCCTCTTTATTGCCCAGCTGATCCTGTTCAGTATTTCCAAACTGAACGACACCCTTGATTCTGGTTTTTTGAATTTTATATTAGTGAGTCTTGCCCTCGGGTTTTTTGTTTACGAATACCTGGCATTAAAAAATTTTTATCGGCAAGGCTGGATCAAGACCTTTTTTAAATTTTTATTGATCAATATTTCTTATATTATAATGGTTGTATTGCTGTTTGCATTCTTTGCAGTGTTCTCTTTTTTTAATATTTAGCGTATGAATAAACTTGCTGAAGAATTTTTAAAACTGGTTGAGATCATGGATGAACTTAGGGAGAAGTGTCCGTGGGATCGTGAACAAACCGTGGAGACCCTTCGTTCTATGACCATTGAAGAGACCTACGAGTTGGCAGATGCAATTACTGAAAAAAACTGGAAAGGGATTAAGGAAGAACTCGGAGATCTTTTGCTGCACATTCTTTTTTATTCGAAAATAGCGAATGAACAACATCAATTTATGCTTGAGGAAGTGATACAGGGGATCTCTGAAAAATTGATAACCCGGCATCCGCATATTTATGGCGACATAAAAGTGGACAATCAGGAAGATGTTAAGAAAAACTGGGAGAAAATAAAAATAAAAGAAGGAAAGCAGTCAGTATTAAGTGGAGTACCGGTATCATTGCCGGCCACAGTAAAAGCTTTGCGATTGCAGGAAAAAGCAAGGCAGGTAGGCTTTGAATGGGAGAATAAGGAGCAGGTATGGCAAAAGGTGGAGGAAGAAACCAATGAACTACACGCTGCGGTGGCAAAAGGCGACAGTGATAAAATAGAAGATGAATTTGGTGATCTCGTGTTTTCGTTGATCAATTATGCACGGTTTTTGCGCATTGATCCGGAAAATGCTTTGGAACGAACCAATAAGAAGTTCATTGACCGGTTTAAAAAAATGGAGACTGAAGCGCTAAAGCAAAGCAAAAATCTTGATGAAATGACCCTCGAACAAATGGACGCCATCTGGAATACGATCAAACATCGACATACTCCTTGAAAAACACTTTTCGACATATTTTGTTTTCCAGGTACACCCTGTTAGGGTTGTCTATTATCTCCTTTGCACTTTCTTTTGTTTTTAATTCTTACTATACCCGTGTATCTGCAATAAATCATGAAAAAAGATCTTTGACCCGGTATATCCAAAAACAGGAATTAAACTTCAACGAGGCTATTAAAGACACTCATTTACTGAGGAAATTGGTTCAAAACAAGGAAACTCTTGATGAATTCAAATCACTGGAGGAAAAAGATTATGGAATATATATCGTTGCGGAGTCTGTTTTTGGCACACAGCAAATGCTGTTCTGGAACAATCAAAACATAATTCCTCCTACGTCCAGCTATAATCTTGATGACGGTGAGTATTTTCAATTACTGGATAACGGCTACTATGTGATCATAAAAAAATCTTTTGCTCTTAATGGAATGAGCAACAGGTTGTGGACTTACGCATTAATACCGGTCAAATCAAAATACTATATTGAGAGCCAGTTTCTGAACGATGAATTTGCTTATAGCAAGACGGCTCATAAGCGTATTATCGTCAGCAGTAACAAGACCGATTACCCGATCAAATCGTCTTCCGGCGAGGTCCTGTTTTATGTTGATCGAAGACCTACCAGCGCCATACCCAATAATGATCCCATTACTGTGATCCTTCGGCTGTTGTCATTGTGTTTCTTTTTTGTATTTGCCCATTCGCTGGCAGAATTTGTTGCTCAAAAAAGGAATAACCAGTGGCGCGGAGTGGTTGCTTTAGTTGTTGTACTTATTGTGTTCAGGCTTTGCCTTTATTTTTATCCCCTGGTCTTTGAATTCCGCCAGTTTGAATTATTTGACCCGGCGGTTTATGGAACTAATTTAGTTAATCGAACCCTGGGAGACCTCCTGATCAATTCCCTGCTATTTTCATGGATCACTGTTTTTGCGTGGTCTAAACTGGGCAACCAGATGGACCTGTTAAGGCGGGTCAGGGGTGTGGGAAAATGGATAATCGCAACTCTGGCATTGCTGGTTCTTGTGGTCTCCACATTTATATTGGCAAGTACTATCAGCAGTCTTGTCGCGGATTCAAAAATATCTTTTGATGTTACGGACTTTTTTAGCCTTAATAAGTATAGTGTCATTGGATTTATCGTGTTGGCAAGCTTATCGTTGGGATATTATCATTTTACTCAAATCATGTTCCGGTTCATTTTGCCTGTATTTGAGAAGAGAAAAACCCTGATCTATTTTGCAATTGGAGTAACGGGTCTTGCCTATCTCACTTTTCGCTTTTCTGATCCTGCCATTCAATTTTATATACCTGTTTTATTATGGCTCATAGGTTACACATGGTTAGTAAGCCAGCGGGGATTTGTTATAAATCGCTTTCATATCAATGTGGCTGGTATCATATTCTGGATATTTGTTTTTTCAGTTTCCATCTCAGCGATCATTATCACAGAAAACAAAACAAAGGAATGGAGTACCAGGAAAACTATTGCTGAGAACCTGGCTATCCAGGATGATGAGTCAAATGAAATGCTTTTGAAGATCGCCCTGACCTATCTTGATAACAGATTTCTTGCCTCCAACTTCTATCGCTTTCATGACGAAGAGAACGGCAGGATCTTTCGTGACAGTATCCTGACTGCAAACTATAAGGGTTATGTAAATAAGTATGACACGAAATTGTATGTTTTTGAGGATTCAATCTTTAATCCCCTTTTTAATGATGACGACCTCACCTATGAGTCATTGAATAATATCATTTCAATACAAAGCAAGCAAAGTAGAACAATCCCTGACCTTTATTCTTACGTCTCCGGCAACAATAAAATTACTTACATCACAAAAAAGATCGTCCAGGATACAGGTGGCAAGGCAATGGGAGCATTGTTTATTGTATCTAATCCAAAAACAAATGCGGCGAATGCACTCGAGGCTACGTTATTCAGAGAGCCCAACGAAAATGATCCGAGAACTTCACCCAACTATTCGTTTGCTATTTATAAAAATAAGAACCTCGTTGAGTCGTCGAGCAAATATCCTTTTGCGACAACATTGACGGACGACCAATTGCCTACGCAGGAAGTTGAGAAAAGAAAGAACGCCGATTTTTATGAGATGTGGTACCGCAACAGCACCGAAAAAGTAATTGTATTAGCACGCAAAGTGGATTCGATCATTGAAGCCATAACCTTGTTTTCTTATATTTTTTGCTCGTTTCTTTTCCTTGTAACATTCATACAAACAATTGCATTTCTTTTAAAAATCGGGACTGACAGAAAAGGAATTGGCAACCTTTTCCAGATGAACATCCGGACCCAGGTACACAGCACGATCATTTTTATCAGTATACTTTCCTTTTTGATCATCGCTGCATCTACCATTTCATTTTTTATTACAAGGTATAACAGGAACAATGCTGACAAATTAAGCCGCACATTAAAAGTGATGGAAAATGAAATGAAAAAAAGGATCGCTGAACACAGCATATTTGATGATGTAACAAAAATATATGAGCCGGGTTCGAACAGGGAGTTGAAAAAACTGGTCTCAGATGTAGCAGATATTCATAATGTGGATGTGAATGTGTACGACCTGGACGGAAACTTACAGGTTTCATCCCAGGAGAATATCTATGAAAAAGGTGTTCTTAGCAAGCAGATCAACCCCGAGGCATTTTTTCATTTAAGCCATTTGCGGGAAGTGGAAAGAGTACAACAGGAAAACATCAGTGATCTGTCCTATCTGAGTATTTATGCTCCGGTAAGAAGCGACGATGGAACAGAATATGCTTATGTGAATATCCCCTATTTTCTGTCCCAGTTTGAACTGCACCAGGAAATTTCAAATTTTCTCGTAACAATTATCATACTGAACGCTTTTATTTTTTTAACGGCCGGTGTCATCGCATTATTTATCACCAATCGTATTACGCGTTCTTTTTCCATAATTGGTGATAAGATGCGGGAAGTGAATCTTGGGAAAATGAATGAGGAAATTGTGTGGAACCGTAATGATGAAATAGGAGAACTAGTAAAGGAATATAATAAGATGGTAGGCAAATTGGGTGAGAGCGCCGCTGTTTTGGCCCGCAGTGAGAGAGAAGGCGCATGGCGTGAGATGGCGAGACAGGTGGCTCATGAAATAAAAAATCCATTGACGCCGATGAAACTTAGCATCCAATATTTACAAAAGGCCATTTTAAATAATTCGCCCGATGTTAAAGAATTGACCGCTAGGGTGGCCAATACACTGGTCGAGCAAATAGATCATTTGTCAAAAATTGCCTTTGATTTTTCACAGTTTGCAAATATCGGTAACACACAAGTGGAGCTTTTTGACATGCATGAAGTCATTAAATCACTGAAAGAACTCTATCAACGCGGGCAGCAGGTCGAAATAAATTGGGAAGCACTTCCTGATAAAGTAATGTTGAGGGCAGATAAAACACAAATGAACCGCCTGTTCACAAATCTTTTCCAAAACGCGGTTGAAGCCTGTGAAAAGGATCAGTGCGTGATCAATGTAAATGAGTTTCATGAGAATGGCAGCATCGTTGTAAGTATAAAGGACAATGGCGAAGGGATCCCATTCCCCATGCAATCAAAAATATTTGCGCCAAACTTTACTACTAAATCTTCGGGAACGGGGCTTGGTCTCGCTATGTGTAAGAGCATAGTTGAACAGGCCCATGGTAAGATATGGTTTGAGACCATTTTGGGCGAAGGAACAACTTTCCATATTGAACTGCCATTGGCAAATTAAGCACCATTATTCCTGGACTGATTTTATTACATTGAGGATATCCATAAAATTATCGGGAGAAGAAGTAGCGGGGGACTGGGCAATCTTGTCTCTCCATTTTTTTATTTGATCCTGGCATCGATTGTACTGGTCCGAATTTCCATTTGTGTAAATACATCCCAGGGTTTCTGCTAATTTTTTTGAAATCCGGATAAGATACCCATCGGGATTCACAAACATTAAGTAAGGATCTGCATCTGAGATCAACGAACAATTTCCGGGAATATCTCCTTTCAGGCTTACCTGTCGAAAATCGGATATTGACCTGGAGCCAGCTAATGCAGGAAAGGTAGCCGCCATTTGAGTCATAGACACAGCCGGTTCCGACAAAGTTTTTTTCCTGGATTTAGTTTCAATTTGTGCAAGACTTGTTCCTTCCCGGGGCAAGTTGTTGCTGGGGGGTGGTGTGATTTGTTGGGCCTGATTTGGGATCAAAGCGGTTGACGAATCTTTTCGGGGTGAAACTGTTTTTAATGCAGTCGACCGACTATCCGTTTTTTGGTTTAATAATCTAAATGTGCCGAATGCTACAAGGCCGATAATACAGGCAGCTACTGCATATTTTAAAAACGAAATGATCCTTCCTTTTGAAGGAATTTCAGGAATAGATTTTTCCTCATCAAGTAAAGTCAAAATTTTATTCCATGTCTGAGGAGGAGGAGCGACTTCTAAATTATAAAGTTTAGTAGGATACTGTTCCTGGATGTCTTCTTCCAGTCTTTCTTCAATTCTATTCCATGCGTCAGAAGGGGGAGGTGTTTCAAGAGTATAAAGTCTTTGAGGAAATTCTGCATTGATCTCCTGGTCGAGAGTCGCAACAATCCTGCTCCACATTATTTCAGGCGGCTCGGCTTCATAGTTATATAATTTTCTTTTTAGTTCTTCACTCATAGTACTACCTGTTTCGTTCTTCAAGAAATTTTTTTACCAGTTCCTGGAGTACTACCTTGGCTCTTGACAATTGAGATTTGCTGGTGCCTTCACTAATGTT
>Ga0207706_10005319_pt1 | contig 12003 bp, 7 predicted proteins | sample KBSC53metaG_FD_184318 | JGI IMG/M metagenome (GOLD analysis project Ga0207706, IMG submission 184318) | Corn rhizosphere microbial communities from Kellogg Biological Station, Michigan, USA - KBS C5-3 metaG (SPAdes) (version 2) | ecosystem: Host-associated > Plants > Roots > Rhizosphere > Soil ... | reverse complement strand
AGAAGAAAATGAGTTGTGGAAAGATGAGGTGATGATGTGGAATACTGATGACCCCTACCTGTATATGTGCTCCGCAGACAAAAACCGTACTATCGTCGGAGGGCGTGATGTATCATTTACCAACATGAAAACCATGCACGCCTATCTTGATAAAAAATCGTCCTTGCTTGAAAAAGATTTCGCAAAAATATTTTCCGGATCCTCAATTAAAAAAGAATTTGCCTGGAGCGGTGTGTTTGGTAAAACAAAAGACTCGCTTCCGTATATTGGTAATTATTCCAAAACGCCTAATACGTTTTATGCACTGGGATTTGGTGGCAATGGGATCACATTTAGCCTGGTGGCCGCTGAGATCATTACTGATCTTTTGCTTGGACAAAAAAACAGGGACGCAGATATTTTCTCATTCAGCAGGTAATTTACATTCCATTCACATTGACAAAGGTTGGTTTTTTCTCAAAGAGCCTGCTATAAGTAAACCGCACATTGCTATTAAACTCCAAACGCCAGCGATCTCCTAAAAAGTTTCCATTGGGAAAATAGTAAGCCCTGAATTCCATGGTTTGAAAAACCAGGCTTTCATTCCTTGTTCTTAAGCCCGCACCAATGCTGTTGTACCAGTTGCTTTGCGAAAATTTTGCTTCTGTGGGAGTAAACAAACAAAGATCAGCGAACACAAAAGGGGCAAATCTGAATTTTGCCAGCTCCCAGGGTGTAAAAAAAACAGATTCGGCTTTTAAAGTGATACGCGTGTCCCCGGCCATCAATGTGTCACCATGCCACTCTCGTACTCCGAAATCACTTTGCAACAATAGTGGCTCATCTAAAGATCTTCTTACCTGGTGACTGATACTGGTGCTTATGAAATTTCTTTGACTCCATTTGCTTCCCATTCGAAGCAGTTTGGTAAAATAATCTACACTGAATAACAAATTGATATCTTCCAGTTGTTTGTCGCGCCAAAACCCGTCAGCTTTCAATGTATAATTAAAGTAACTTTCTTTGGCCGTGAAAAAATATCGCTCGACATCTATACCGATGTAAGGTCGCTCGATCCCAACTTTTTTTGTCCAACCGGTTATTAGTGAAATATCCGCGCCCTCAGGAATATCTTCATTTCGCCCAAAACCCAATACGTTGTGTACTTTATAGTAGTCCTGCCGGAAGATCGTGACGGAGCCCAATACCGCTCTCAGATCAGCATACTGATAACCATATTGAGTTTCGTATTTCAATGGCACAGTATTAAAGCTTTGCTGCAAATAACGAACTCCCAGGAGTGTTCTGAGACGATTGTCTTTATTAAAATCGGAAGAAAACTTCAAGGCGCCGGTATTCCAACCGATCCATCCATCATAATTATAATACCGGTACATGGTATTCGTTTCATATGCTGTATCAGTCGAATAATTGGCGTGTGTTTCATGCCACGCCGCAGTTGCTGCATACGTGAACTTGACATATGGATTTACCAGTGGACGTAAAATGCCCGTATAGACCATGTCCTCATTCTGAAATCCGCTGGCAAAGTTTTTATTATACGAAATATACCCTCCGTACCAGTCAATGAATGAACCGCCAATATTTCTGATGTCATATTCTCCACCATACCCAAATTTGGGAACACGTTTGTTATCAAAAAAACTTCGCAGCAATAGTTCCTGGCCTGTTCCGGCAATATTCGCATCCGAAATTGTCACGCCCACTTTGGTGGTATTGTGCATGCGAATCGAGCCTCCTAGGGAAAGAACATCCTTGGTCAGTACTATGATATCAACCGAATCTTTATTTACATTGACCACACTGATATCGGCATCATGTAAATAAGGAATATCACGTAAATACCTTTCATTGTCGGCAATAAGATAAGGAACAAGCTTATCCCCGCTTCTGAAAAAAAGGTTTTTTCTTATGACTGCTTCCCTGGTTTTGTGATGAAGATCGTTTGCCCAGCGAGTAAGGCGAGTTTCAAATTTCCTTCCCGTATCTGTTATCGGGGTACCAAAATCAAGTCGCTTGATAATTACATTCCGGATGTATTTTCCTCGATATCTACTGAACAAAAGATCCTTACGGACCGGGGCATTGGGTGAGGCCGGTTTATCAGACATTAAATTGTGGGCTAGTTTTCCAAGCAGACCTTTTTGATGCATCAAAAAACTATCAACTTTATTTACCGATGAATCAGTTTGTGCAGATGCATTCATGATCACCAGGCAAAAAAGGATTAAGAAGATAGTTTTATTCATCGGTGTTTCCAATCATTGGTACACAATTCAAATTAGATACCTGATTATCATTATTCAAAAACCTGCTGTCAATGATCATTCTGCTGTGAAAAATCCCAACAAATTCGGGGTGAAGTTATTGAACATATCGTTGAATACGAATCTTATGTGGATTTTATTCCACTACATTTTCCTTTAAACGCTTTACTCCATGAGCGAAACCTTATCGTGATTCTTTCAGGTTAGTTCCGGATGCAAATAAATTTTGTGCGATCCTCCCTGGTACAAATCATCAACAGGGTTTATTCATTAGCTATTCTAAATCTGTTTTTAGTTCTTTTTCCTGTTGAGATGAAAATACTATTGAATTTCTCAGGCCTTAGTAATCTTCCGTTAAAATCAATGATGGCACGAACTTTTATTTATTAGGGGCAGGGAGTAAAGAAAGCCAGGTGGAAGCCACAGGTTATGGTGGTGAACAACCCATTGGAACAGAGATCAAAAATCAAAGGACAGAGATCAAACTGCATTATAAAATATCCGTGCAATGAAAAAAGAAAGCGCCCTGATAAACCGGGGCGCTTTTATTTATATGATCCTGATCTATTATTTAGATCTGTTCGCAAACGATTGATATTTTGCAAGACCCTTCTCTCATAGCTAAAAATGAAGATCATTAAAAATAATGTTGTCCGATCATAAATCGAATAAGGCTTTTTGCCTATTTTTTATTAACCAAAGTGAATTTAAATTTAACAGTCATCATTTTTTACGCATCAATTTAGATCCCGGAATTTTTTTCCGGGATTCTATTTTTCGACCAAAATAAAAATCCCGTCGAAAGCGACGGGATCTAGTTCAGTTCTTGATATTAAATTAAGCTCTTTTCTTTTCAGGGGCTTTACGTTTTGCTTTCTTCAACGCAGCGTCGATCATTTTACTCAAATTTTCAAAACTGGGTTTACCCATAAGAAGTTCTTCATTAATAAAAAATGTAGGCACATCCTTTACCCCGCGGTCGATACCTTCCTTCAGATCATCCTGTACCTGCCATCCATATTTGCCATTTACCAGGTCTTCTAAGAATTTCTTATTGCTGATACCTGCTTCTCTCGAATGTAATTTTAAACTTACCGTACCGAGTTGCCGGCGGTTTTGAAATAAAATATTATGCATTTCCCAGAACTTACCGTCCTGGACTGCAGCCACCGCGGCTTCGCTCGCTTTTAAAGCGCGCTGATGGATCTTGGTCTGTGGAAAATGACGGAAATTAAATTTTATCTTCCCTTCATACTCTTCCAATAATTGTTTTACGACCTCGTTTGCTTTAGCGCAAGCCTCACTTTCATACTCTCCAAATTCCATTAATGTTACGGGTGCATCTTCATCACCAACAAATACATCTTTGGGTTCGATGATTACTTCAATCTCTTTTTTGAATGCCATGGTTAATCTTACTCCTTTCCCCGACGGATCGGGGGCTTTATGAAGTGGCCTTCTTTGTTTTCTCTTTTAAAGAGCTTTTTGTAGCCACTTCGTTTCTAAATACTACTGTGTTGTCAAAAACATCAACCAATACAGGCTGGGATTTGTCAATTTCGCCCGCCAAGATACGCCTGCTAAGCCGATTTACGATTTCTTTTTGGATGAGCCGCTTCAAAGGCCTCGCACCGAATTGAGGGTCAAAGCCTTGCTCGGCTAAAAAATCCAGGGCATAATCGCTGAATTCCAGCTGGATTCCGCTTTGAGCCACAAGTCTTTTCAGGTTGTTCAACTGGATATTTACAATACCCCGGATCTCGTTTTTCATCAAAGGCTGGAATAAAATGATCTCGTCAACTCGATTCAGGAATTCGGGACGAATGGTCTGACGTAACAAGTTCATTACCTCCACCCTCGTTTTATTAACAACTTCCTCTTTGTTTCGTTCATTAATGTCTTCAAAATTCTCCTGGATAATATTACTACCGAGATTACTGGTCATGATAATGATCGTATTGCGGAAATTCACCACGCGACCCTTATTGTCGGTGAGACGACCGTCATCAAGCACCTGTAACAGAACATTCCAAACATCAGGGTGAGCTTTTTCAATCTCATCCAGCAAAACGACGCTGTAAGGTTTTCTGCGTACAGCCTCTGTTAGCTGGCCTCCCTCATCGTATCCTACATAACCCGGAGGAGCACCCACCAAACGGCTCACGGTGTGTTTTTCCTGGTATTCGCTCATATCGATCCTGGTAATCATGCTTTCATCATCAAACAAATATTCTGCAAGTGCCTTTGCCAATTCTGTTTTGCCCACACCAGTTGTCCCAAGGAAAATAAACGAGCCTATTGGCTTCTTGGGATCTTGCAAGCCTGTCCGGCTACGACGAATAGCATCAGCTACCGCGGTGATCGCCTCATCCTGGCCTACCACTCTCTCATGCAGATGTTGCTCAAGCTGTATTAACTTATCTTTTTCACTCTGCATCATTCTTGAAACCGGGATACCAGTGGCTTTTGCTACAACTTCAGCAATATCTTCAGCATCTACCTCCTCTTTCATGATCCTTTTGTCGCTGATGGATTCCAGTTGACCGGAATAATTGCTGATGACCTTTTCCTTCTCTTTTATTTTTCCATATCGTATTTCTGCAACCTTTCCGTAGTCGCCATTTCTTTCCGCCTGTTCTGCCTCAAGTTTTAATTGTTCTATCTCAGCTTTTGCATTTTGAACTTTTTCAACCAGGTCCTTCTCTTCTTTCCATTTCGCTTTAAATGTATCCCGCTCTACAGAAAGATTAGCGATCTCAGTATTGAGCTCTTTCAGTTTTTCATCATCATATTCTCTTTTTATGGCCTCCCTTTCAATCTCCAATTGGCGAATTTGCCTTATTAGTTTATCGAGTTCTTCAGGCATGCTGTTCATTTCGAGGCGAAGTTTAGCAGCACTTTCATCGATCAGGTCGATAGCCTTATCGGGCAAAAACCGATCGGTAATATACCTGTTGGACAATTCAACGGCGGCAATGATGGCCTCATCTTTTATACGAACATGGTGATGAGTTTCGTACCTATCCTTCAATCCACGTAGAATAGAAATAGCATCTTCTACCGTAGGCTCATCGATCATTACTTTTTGAAAACGGCGTTCAAGAGCTTTATCTTTTTCAAAATACTTTTGATATTCATTTAAAGTCGTGGCACCAACAGCTCTTAGTTCCCCACGGGCCAGTGCCGGTTTTAAAATATTTGCTGCATCCATGGCTCCCTCGCCACCACCTGCGCCGACGAGTGTGTGTATCTCATCGATAAACAGGATGATCTCACCTTCACTTGTGCTTACTTCTTTTATTACCGCTTTTAATCTTTCTTCAAATTCACCTTTATATTTCGCACCGGCGATAAGCTGTCCCATATCCAGAGCGTAAATGATTTTCGATCTTAAATTTTCAGGTACATCTCCATTTACGATGCGAATGGCCAATCCTTCAGCGATGGCAGTTTTACCAACACCAGGTTCACCAACCAATATGGGATTGTTTTTTGAACGCCTTGAAAGTATGTGTAGCGTTCTCCTGATCTCTTCATCACGACCGATCACGGGATCAAGTTTTCCCTGCCTTGCAAGCTCATTTAAGTTTCTTGCGTACTTATTCAGTGCATTAAATTCCTGCGTCTGTGTTTGCGAAGTTACTTTTTCACCCTTCCTCAATTCTTTGATCGCTGCGATCAGGCCTTTTTCTGTAAGTCCGGCATCCTTTAATAATTTGGCCGTTGCATCATTACCCTGCACAATGGCAAGTAATAAATGATCAGGCGTTACAAATTCGTCACCAAATTGTTGCAGTGAAGCTCCCGCCCGTAACACAATATTATTCGCCTCCCTGCTAATGGATTGGGCCGGATCACCCGAGGTTTTTGGCAATTTGCTGATCAGTTCACTAAGCCGGGATTCAACAAGATTAAGCGTTACGTTATTTTTCTTCAATAGATATTCAACGGCGGAATCCTCCTGATCAAGCAACGCTTTTAAAATATGCTCCGATTCGATATTCGGATTTTGAGCATTAAAAGCAATTTGCTGCGCCTGCTGGAAAGCTTCTGCCGCTTTTATAGTGAAATTTCCAAGATTCATATGTTTATTTCGTATTGTTAGGTTTTTAGTTATTGGCGTTGCCAGGTACATCGCCCGCCGATAACGATAAATGGTCGGCTATTTAAAATTCAAATAACTTTATCCATATCTCAAATCGCAATCCAAGCCACAATTCCCGTAACAATGACATATAAAAACCCTTTCACCTGCATCAAAGGCATAAGTTTGTTTGCCATCCTGTTAATATTACAGTCTGAATTACAGGCCGTTCTCGCGCAGCAAAAATTCTCCGACCTGGATGACATCCTCACCCAAAAACAAAAACTTCTCGGAAAAGATTTCGTCGTCATGTTATGGAAAAAAGATGACACTCTTGTTTACAAAAAAGAACTGGGTGATTTTAACAGCAAAACTCAGGCCCCGATCGCCAGTTGCAGCAAGTGGTTAACAGCAGCATTAGTGATGACATTTGTTGACGAAGGTAAACTATCATTGGACGATAAGATCACAAAGTGGCTGCCCGAATATGAGAAATATGCAAAGAATTATATTACAATTCGAACTTGTTTGTCTCACATGACGGGCATCAGGTCTGAGCCTATTACCATTTTAAAACTGCTGGAACGAAAAAAATTCAATAGTCTTGAGGACGAAGTAAACTCTTTCGCCGCCAAAGATATCCAGGCAAATCCCGGCGAAGAATTCCGATATAGCAATATCGGGCTGAACATTGCAGGAAGAATTCTGGAGATCATCAGTAAACGAAGATTTGATGTGCTGGCAAGGCAAAGACTATTTGTACCGCTGTTGATGAGAAGAACAAGTTTCAGCTCTCTTGATGGCAGTGCAGTTAATCCATCAGGCGGAGCACTTTCATCTCCGGAAGATTACATGCATTTTTTGATCATGCTGATGAATAAAGGCGTATACCAGGGAAGAAGAATTTTAAGTGAGAATGCTGTGAATGAGATGCTCAAAATACAAACCACCCTTGGCCAGATCAAATATGCGCCAAAGGCTGCTGAAGGTTACAATTATGCATTAGGGGCATGGGTTGCGGATTGGAAAGATGGAAAAGCAACAGTGGTGACAAGCCCCGGTTTGTTTGGTACATGGCCGCTGATCGATTATTGCCGTGGCTATGCTTATTTATTTTTTGTAAAAAACTTATTAGGCGAAGAAAGAGCTGATGCACAAATGGAGATCAAAGCTGTGATCGATGAGAAATTTACCAATACCTGCAAATAGATTAATAAAAAACTTTTTACCATGTACGAAAATAAAACCGAACCACTTGCTCCTGCAATGGTTTATTACAAGCGTATCGCAGGCAACGCCTTCAGGGTATCCTTTTTACTTTTTCTCATGCTACTGATAGGTACGGTCGGTTATCATTGCGCTACCCGTCCATTTACAGAGTGGCTTGATGCCTTTCACAATGCTTCAATGATCCTTAGTGGAATGGGGCCGATCGTAACGAATGGTTTTACTGCAGGCGGAAAAATATTTTCTTCTGTGTATGCATTATTCAGCGGAATTGTTTTTGTAGGCGCCATGGGATATATTTTTGCTCCAGGCATTCACCGTATTTTTCACAAACTTCATTTAGAGCAAAAGAAGCGTGGTTAATTATTTCCCTTTTTTACAAACACGATTTTGTTGCGGTCGGCCTTATAGATAGAATCGTAGTATTTTACTAAGTCCGCATAATCTTTTGCAGGGAAGGTTCCGCTGTATTGCTCCTGGGTTCGGTAATAGAAAATTTTATTGTCAATGAAGATTATTTTGTTGGAGTATTTACCAAATTTTGTTTCCAGGTTAAGAGACTGAGGAGCCGATTCGATTTCATAACCTTTTGGAATTTCTATCTCAACTGAATCGATATGTTTATATTCATCATGAAGAACGATATCAAACTTTCTCTCCTCATCTGCTTTCAATTTCGTGTTTGATCTGCTCATCACATTGGGGGTGATGAATAAACGTTTCCCGGTGATAGTGGCATAGTTGCTTACATAGAGATCAAGTTTTTCCTCTACTTCCGGCATCATGGATTTATTCTCTTTGTAATCAAATTTATCAAGGTCATAAGTCGGGAAATCGAGTTTCTTCTGCAAATATTCTTTCACTTTGTCTTTGGAAAGATAATTGATCATATCATGAACATTATCCTGCTCTATTCCTTCATAAGTTGTATTTACCCCGACAGTCAGCGAGGCATCATCACTTAGCGTGGCTTTTAGCCTTCTTACCTGGAGATTATCCTTTAAACCATATTTGGGGGTGTGTATCAGTTTACCACCGGTCTCTTCAACCGCGAGAGCATACCTGTCGGCAGTAAACGCACTCAGGTATCCCGCAGGTAATGTCTGACTGGTACACTCCAGCCACACCGTATCCTTTTCAAGAGGTACAAATAAGATAACATGATCGAATTGATTGGAAGGAAAATCATCTGTCATATAATTTTGGTCGTCACCGGAACGAATTAAAGTATAATCTGAACGAATGCCAGCCTCCTTTAAAAGACTGTACATGTAATTTGATAAAGCCTTACAATCTCCATATCCTTTTTTTGCCACGTCGGTGGCATAGAAGGGCTGCCAGCCGCCAATTCCCAGTTGAATGCTGATATACCTTGTGCTCTTTTGCATGTATTCGTATAGCACACTGATCTTTTTTCTTACATCCGTTGTTCCATCCGTAAGTTTATGTACATCCTGTTTGACATTGTATGGCAGATCATCCCTTCCTGATTTTAGATTGTATAGAAATTTGCCATATTCCTTCCAGGTATTCATATTTCCTTTGTAGTCGCCCAACTGGAAATCTGTGGGCCCAGCTATTACCATTGTCGTGAGGTCATGCCAGCGGGGACAGTCAGTTTCTTTTACAATTGCCGGTATATTTCCCGCAGCCCAGGATGTGATCTTTTTGTTTTTTTCTGTAGTGATCTGAGGGCTTCCCTGGTAATTAAAGGCCTTATACCTGAATTGATAATCCAGGGGGCAGGCAATAGTAAAATGGCTTTCTTCGACAGATAATTTTTCTCCGCCCACGGGGATCCAACCAGGGAAAAACATCGTATGATTGTAACGGATCTCAACGGTGTATTCGATCGTGTATGGGTATACCCGATAATAAAAATTGTGAGCCTTGATCCGATTGTCCTCAATCAGGCTGCTTTCACCGGTTCCGCTATAATCCTGCAGATCTTTAAATTTCATTTTCTTTAATTGTTTACCCATCGCATCATACAAGTGGCCCTCAACTGAACTGATCTCGCGAAGCTTGTCATAGTATTCCGCAAATTGCGCCCATCTATCCCCGTTCTCATTGAGTATGGTAATGACATAGTGGTTGGTTTCAATAGCCTCTTTCGTAGAATGTATTTCAAACCTTATATCCTCAAATCGCAATACGGCATTTGCATTTTTCATCAAAGCGGGAGAGATTTTCGAAACCGCATAATCTCCACCGCCTGCAAATAGAAGAACAGGATTGAAGAGCAATGCTGTTATGAAAAATAATTTCCTCATAAATTATTTTTTCTTCTTTAGAACGATCTGTTCATTTTGTTTTTTAACCACCATGTTAAAAAACTCCCGAAGTATGTCATATTCACCAGGCCGGTAGTATGCCCTTTTTAGTTGTATTCTTGATCGCATTGAAATGGTCCCGTTTGATTCTGAAAGGAGATATTCAAACTGGCCATCTCCAGCCTCATTTAGCTTTACGACCATCGGTTTCGGTAATTCGTCAATAACATAGCCATCAGGAACTATCATGCTGAATACATATGTTTCATCAGACGTGTAAGGCATTTCTACCGGGCAATAACGCTCCTCAGACTTAAATGGATTTTCTTTATTGCCCTCTCCGAACATTGGGTTAATATAGATCAGGTCTTCTTTTGCCCCGCTCAATTTAAAATCATAGGCAATGCCAATACGTTCTTCAAAGTTATTTAGTGAGTCAATATGCGGATCGATCAAATCCACATCCTCTCCATACTCCTTTTTTATTTCCTTGAAAAACTCATCTTTCCCTTTTTCCCGTATTTTGTCGCGGATCTCCTGCGACTCAAAATAACCAGGTAACTTTTGAACAGAGCCGATTATCTCTCCTTTACCATTTGGCATTAGTCTTATTGAAGTCTGTTTTACTTCCCGTAGCGAGTCAGCAGAAAAATTAACAGGTGTTGCTGAAGAATTGATCACCCTCGCTTCTCCATTGTAACATTTAGGATCTAATTTGCCGAATCCAAGGGTAGGGTTTGTAGCATCAAGATAATATGTCTTATTGTGGATATCGACCTGACAGATAACGTAATTGTATTTGGACAAAATAGGATACTTGAAGAAGTTAATACCGTGATCCCTCGTACTGAGTAATATGGGAGCACAGGAGATCCCTTTTCGATTCAAAAGTGCAAGCAATAATAAATTGATGTCGGCTACGTTTCCTTTTCTTTTTTTGAGGATATCTTTTAAAGAAGAACCAGTCATAAGAAAACCATTATCATCAACGCAGGTAAAATTATTTTGAATATAAGAGTAAATTATCCTGGCAACTTGTAATTGATCAGTGATGTCATTCGGCAATTGAGCAACCTCTTTATCCAAGAAAAAATTGTCTTCATTAAGAAAGCTTCCAAAATCTTCTCTCTTTAATAATTCTTCAGAGGTCTTTTCCCAATCGTTCATAACATCCCTGTAACTCTCTCCATCGTTTGCCACCTTTGACAATTGAAATTCTACTTTATTGATGTAATTCTGGGGAGATGTAAGGTAATCCTGAATTTTAAAAGCCGGAATATTCTTCATAGCAAAATGACGAATATTCGTAGTTGCACCCACCGTAAGATTCTGCTCTTGCTCATAAAGATTTGCGGCCGGTTTTGTTACGAGGTAATTTTGACGACCTAATTTTGATTCGTTAATAGAGAATGGATAGAAACCCTGCGTGGCAGCGACATAAATAAGCAGGTTCGGCACAATGGTCTCATATTCGCTCCAAAGACATGGATAATTAACATACTGAAAAGCCCACGGCTGCATATCAAACAGAAAATCTGAATTGACAGTATAACTGTATTCGATAATGGAACCCGCTTTGATGGCAGGCATGGTAAATTTGTTCTCCAGGTGATTTTTATCCAGCTTGTCCTGGAATAGATCACTTTTTTCCAACTTCGTACTGATTATTTTTCCGTTTTCCAGGTTATGCGTAAAAGCTTTTAAGTCCACCAATGTTTCCCGGTCATCATCTTTGACATATAGGGGAATATGAACAGTAGCCAAATGGAAGGCTTTCTCGTTTAATATTTTTATCCTGGTGTAGCGTTTAAAAACGAGAGTAAACCACCCCTTCTTGTTCCCGATGAAAGTGCTGGATCCTATATCAGCAATTATAACTGCATTGGTATTACTGTCAATTATATCTGTATTTGGAAGATTGAAATTAGCGGGGGAAATTTCTCCAAATTTTGCACTGGATTTATCCTGTGCAATACCGGTTACCCAAAAAAGCGACAAGCAAAGAGTGCTAAAAAGCAGTTTTGAATTCATAATAATTGGTTTTGAAATATTTTTACTCACAGTAATTTAAATACTGCCGTAAAAATTATCCTTACTTCTTTCTTTTGAAAACGATCTGTTCACTATATTTCTGGATCACAAATGCAAAAAA
>Ga0207706_10005316_pt1 | contig 12007 bp, 14 predicted proteins | sample KBSC53metaG_FD_184318 | JGI IMG/M metagenome (GOLD analysis project Ga0207706, IMG submission 184318) | Corn rhizosphere microbial communities from Kellogg Biological Station, Michigan, USA - KBS C5-3 metaG (SPAdes) (version 2) | ecosystem: Host-associated > Plants > Roots > Rhizosphere > Soil ... | reverse complement strand
GGAGCGCCACGGCTTCCCCCGGGGCCAGGCCCATGTAGCGGCTACCAATGTCGCGGCTCCCGAACCGAGCGCGCGACAGAGGAGTGCCACGGCTTCGCCGGGGCACTCCGAACATCGGGGGGGTATGGGGGGCCATTTCGGGGCCCCCCATTCAAACGGACCGCTTGACCTGATCCGCGAGCTTGCAGAAGGCGCAGAGGGTGCCGGTGGTCACCTGGCCGCAGCGAGTGCACTCGTTGAGCACGACGTTCTCAACCTGCTCGAAAGCCACGCGCGCCCGATCCAGGAATCCGAACAGGAAGTTGTGCTTGGCGCCGGGGGAGGCATCCTCCATGCGATTGAGGACCTCCTTGTGGGCGATCGAGGTGGCGCCGACGGCGAAGGGACATTCCTCCACGAGGTAGTCGATCTTCCGGACGAACGCGTAGGCCGCCGTCTCCCGCTCGGAGAGGCGGAAGAGCGGCTTCACGCGGCGGACCAGCTTGGGGTGCGTGGAGGCCAGCGCCGGGGACTGGCGCGGCAGCGCCTCCGTTCGCCAGTGCATGACCGAGCCGAACAGCGTGGCCGCCTCGTCGTCGAGGTTGTGGCCGGTGGCCACGACCGGCAGCCCCTCGTCGAGCGCCACGCGATTCATCAGGTAGCGCTTGCTCAGCCCGCAGCCCGAGCAGGGCGGACGTCGCGTCACCTGCTTGATGACGGGCACCGGCGCGCCCACCTCGTCGGCCACCCGGCGAACCAGCAGCGGTACGTCGCGCTTGGCGGCAAACGCCTCGCACTTGGCGCGTGACTCGACCGAGTAGTCGAAGATCCCGAGGTCGAGGTAGAGCCCGGTGGTGCGGTAGCCCTCGTCGATCAGCACGTCCCACAGCGCGAGCGAGTCCTTGCCGCCCGACACCGCGACCAGCACCGTCTCGTCGCGCTCGAACATGTGGTAGCGGCGGATCGCCTCCCGTACCTGGTTGCGGAAGAACTCCACGAAGTCGGACGCGCAGAAGGCGGCGTTGTGGCGGCGCAGCTCGAGGATCGCCCGGTCACCGCACTTGCGACACTTCACCGGCCGCCTCCCGACATCACCGGGCGCAGCTCGATCGTGTCGGCCTCGGCCACGACCTGATCCGCGGTGATGAGCTCGTCGCCCCGGATGACCAGCACGGTCTCGGGCAGGATGTCGAGCTCACGCAGCACGTCCTTGACGCGGCGGTTGCCGGCGACCTCGACTTCCCGGCGCGGATTGCGGAGCATCACCTTCACCACGCTACTCCCGCGGGAATCCCGCCGCCGCCTTGACCTCACGGAGCTGCTGCAGGTGCATGCGGTCGTGGCTCGCCTGCAGGCGCCACCACTGCCCGAGATCCATCTCGCCCAGCCGGAAGTGCTTGAAGGTGAGCCGCCGCGGATCGCACTGCGCGAGCCGCTCGATCGACCCGCGGGTGCGCGCCCGCGTCGCCTTCATCGTCGCGATCAGCTCGCCGATCGATTTGCCGTGAGCGGGCCAGACCACGGGCGGCGCCTCGGCGGGGCCAGGCGGTCCGGGCGGGACCGGCGCGAACTCGGTCAGCTCGGACGGAAAGACGGCGGCGTTGCCCGGAAGCTCCTTCAAGAGCTTCGTCGTCAGCTTGCCGGTGTTGACCTCGGCGAGCGTCAGGTGATCGACGATCTCGCCGACCGACCAGTCCCGCTCGCTCGGCTTCCAGTCGGCCTGCCGCTGGGACAGTCCTTCCGCTTCGCGCAGCAGCTCGGTGCGCGCTCGTTCGAGCTCGTCCCAGAGCTTCTCGACAGGTTGCGGCAGGGTCATCGACACTCCTCGCGGCCGGCGGTGGACTTCGCAGGGCAGTATACCCGAAGATGTCGGCATGACAGACCGACGGCGCGCTCTGGCGCGCGCTCCATGGCGCACGGTCTCCACGCGCGAGGTCTACACCAACCCCTGGATTCGCCTTCGCGAGGACGTCGCCGAGCTGCCCGACGGCCGCACCACCATCTACGGCGTGGTGGAATGCCGGCCCTGCATCGGCGTGCTGCCGTTCCTCGACGCGCGCACCGTCGTGCTGGTCGGCCAGTATCGCTATGTCACGCGCGCGTTCAGCTGGGAGATGCCGACCGGGGGGATGCAGCCGGGCGAGAGCGAGGAGGCGGCGGTGCAGCGTGAGCTGGCCGAGGAGGCCGGCTACGAAGCGGAGCGTCTCGTCAAGCTCTGCGCCTTCGACAGCTCGAAGAGCGTGATGGAAGAACGGGCCAACATCTATCTCGCCGAGGGGTTGCGCCCGGCGATCCGCGAGCCGGACGCCACCGAGTTCATCGAGGTGCGCGCCTTTGCCTTCGACGAGGTGCTGCGGATGGTGGAGACCTCCGAGATCGTCGACGCCATGACGGTGGTCGCCGTGCTGCACGCCGCCCGGCGTCGCTGACGTCGTGGGCCCACGGCTCATCCGCGCGTTCGTGCGCGCGCTGCTGTCGATCTTCTACCGGCGGATCGACGTGGCCGGCCTGGAGCACGTCCCGGCCACCGGGCCGCTGCTCGTGGCCGGCAATCACCAGAACGGCCTGGTCGATCCGATGCTGCTCATGGCCACCATGCCGCGGACGCTGCGCCCCCTGGCCAAGTCCGGCCTCTTCCGCCATCCGCTGATCGCGCCCTTCCTGGCGCTGGCCCGCGCGCTCCCCGTCTACCGGCGGCAAGACGCCGACGGCGACACCGCGCGCAATGCGGAGACGTTTCGCTCCGTGTCGGACGCGCTGGCCCGGGGCGAGGCGATCGTCATCTTCCCCGAGGGCGTGAGTCAGCCCGAGCCCACCCTGAAGACGCTGCGGACCGGCGCCGCGCGGCTGCTCCTGGACGCCGAGGCGGCCGGGGCCCCGCCCGTGACGCTCTTGCCGGTGGGCATCGTCGTGAACGAGCCCGGTCGTTTTCGCTCGGGAAACGCGCTGGTGCTGATCGGGGCGCCGGTGTCGCTCGACGAGGCGCATACCCTGGCCGGGCGGGATCCCGTCGCCGCCGTCCGGCTGCTCACCGATCGACTCACCGAGGCGCTCCGGCGTCAGATCGTCGAGGCGGAGGATCGCGAGACGCTGCGCCTGCTCCGGGTCATCGAGCGCGTCTGGCACGAGGAGAGCGGCACGGCGCCGGAGCCGCGCTCGGCCACGTGGCTGCAGCGTGCTTCGCGCGCCTATCGGTGGCTGCGCCTGTCCGCGCCGGCCGAGGTCGAGGGCTTCCGGCGCGAGGTCGAGGAGTACGCCGACGAGCTCGATCGACTGGGCGTGCGGCCGGAAACCCTCGGCCGGCGCTATGCGCCGTCGGCGGTGGCCCGCTACACGGCTCGCGAGGTCGTGCCGCTCCTGCTGGGGCTGCCGCTGGCCGCCATTGGCATGCTGCTGCACGCGCTGCCCTATCAGATCCTCGCTCTCGGTATCCGGCTCGCCCGGCCCGACGCCGACACGGAGGCGACGTACAAGATGGCGGGCGGCGTCGTCATCTATCCCCTGGCGTGGGCCTTCGAGGCCTGGCTTATCCGCCATCTCGGCGGCACCGGGTGGCTCGTCGTCTTTCTGCTCGCGCTCCTGCCGTGCGGGTTCTTCGCGCTCGCCTGGCAGACGCGATCCCAGGACGTGGCGCGCGAGGCGCGGGGACTGCTGTCCTTTCTGGCCCGGCGTGGACTGCACGAACGCCTGATCGAGCGGCGGCGGGCGCTGGCCGAGGAGCTGGAGCGGCTGGCGGCCCGCGTTCCCGAGCCCGTGCTGGCCGGCGAGCGCTCGTGAGGATGCTCGATGTCGTCCGGGGCTGGAGCCGGCGCGGCCGTCTCGGGATCCTCCTCGGCGCGACCACGGCGGGCTTCGTCGCCGCCGCCCTGTGGCCGCCGCATCCGCAAGATCCCGCCTATCACAACTTCGCCGATCAACGCGTCCTCCTGCACATCCCCAACGCGCTCAACGTCCTCTCGAACGTGGGCTTTCTGCTGGTCGGGGCGTGGGCGTTCCGCCGAACGGCGCGCTCCGCGCTCGCGGGCTGGGAGCGCGTCGCCGGCTTCGTGTTCGCCGCCGGGCTCGTCGGCACCGGGCTCGGCTCGGCGTGGTATCACTGGGCCCCGAGCAACGCGACCCTGGTGTGGGACCGCTTGCCGCTGTCCGCGCTGTTCCCCACGGTGTTCGCGGTCGCCATCGGTGATCGGGTGAGCTCCACGGCCGGGCGCGTGCTGCTGGCGCCGCTCGTCCTCGGCGCCGTCGCGAGCGTCATCTACTGGCAGCGCCACGATGACCTGCGGTTCTACGGCCTCGCCCAGTTCTTGCCGATACTGCTCATCCCGCTCATGCTCGTGCTGTTCGCGGGACGCCGGCCGACCGCGCCGCTGATCGCCGGCGTCGTGATCTACGCGCTGGGCAAGGTGGCCGAGCTGAGCGACGGCCCGATCTTCGCGCTCGGGTCCGTCGTCAGCGGGCACACGGTCAAGCACCTGCTCGCGGCGCTGGCCGCCGTGCTGATCGTGCGCTGGCTGGTGTTCGAGTCGCTCGATGACGCGAGGAGAGAACGACCATGATTCGCTTCCTGCGAACGCGATGGCTCCTGATCGGCCTGGTACTCGGCATCCTCGTGGGGCCGGCGACGGGCCAGCAGCAGTGCCCGGACCCACAGCTCTACGCGCTCCTGCCGTCCGATTATCCCTGCCCGCTCATCCGCATCTGCTCGACGGCGCAAGGCATCTGCCTGATCCCGTTCACGGTGGCACCTGGCACCCCGTGTCAATGCCAGGCCGCCGACGGGACGTGGGTACAGGGCCTCTGCGTTCGCTGAGGGCCATCTCCTACCGCGCTCCTAGCGCGAGGCCAGCACGATCGGCCCGGTCGGTTCGGGGGCGCCGCCTTCGGGCTCGATCGACACGGCAAACCCCTTGGCCGGCATACCCTCGGCGGGCTCGAGCTTACGGCTCCCCTGGCCCGAGGCGTCGACCGTGAAGACGCCCGCCGGGCGCGGCGCCGGACCACCGAGCGTCCACGCCTCGTAGGCTTTGCCGGCGGGCAGCGGCGGCAATTTCGTGACGATCAGGAGGCCGCCGGCGCGCTCGTGCCAGACGACACGGCCGCTGGCCTCCGCGTTCGGTCCGGACCCACGCAGCTCGACCACCCGTGTGGCGGGATCGCCGAGGAGCTCCACCACGCGGCGATACACCTCGAGCTGCGCGAGCAGCGTCTCTTCGTGGCGCCGGACCTCGTCGCGCACCCTGGTGGTCTCACGCGCCATCTGGCCGAGCCTCGCCTCGTAGCGCGAGGCGACGAACCCACCGGTGAGCATCGCGCTCACCACCATCGCCGCCGCGGTGGCCGCCACCCACGGCACCCACCGCCGTCGCTCGGGCGCACGTCGCCGCACCGACGCCTCGCCGATGCGGCGCAGCAGCTCGGCCTTCACCTCCGGCGGCACGGCGGGCGAGGTCGCGCCCGCTCCGGCCGGGGCGAGCTGGGCCAACGCCTCGTGGGATTCACGGAGCGCGGCCTCGCAGCGGTCACAGCCGCCGGCGAGGTGGGCCTCGAGCTGGGCGAGATCGTTGCCGTCGAGCGCGCCGACCGCGTAGATGGCAATGAGGGTGTCGAACACGTCGTGGCTCATGGCGCCCGCCTTACAGCCTCGCGGAGCCGCTCCAGGCCGAGCCGGATCCGGGTCTTGACCGTGCCGAGCGGCTGCTTGAGGCGTTCGGCGATCTCGGTCTGGGTCAGCCCCGCATAGTATGCGAGCTCGATCACCTCACGCTGGGCCACCGAGAGCTGGCCGAGCGCTCCCTGGATGATCCCGCGATCCTCGGCGCGCTCCGCGGCATCACCACCGAGGACATCCGGTGCGGCCGACACCGCCTCGTCCATCGGCGCCACGAACGTCTCGCCGCGGCGGCGCAGCGCCCGCACCCGATCGATCGCACGGGCCCGGGCCCGCATGATCATCCACGCCTCGGGGCTGCCGCGGCTGGGGTCGTAGCTCGCCGCGCTCTGCCAGGCCTCCCAGAAGACGTCCTGCAGGACGTCGGCGGCGTCGCTGCGGTCGCGCACGATCCGGACGATCAGCGGATAGACGAGCGAGGCGTAGCGATCATAGAAGGAGCCGAACGCCTCGCGATCTCCGGCCGCCATCTGCCGGATCAATGTCTCCCCCGCCATGGCCACCGTCCCTGAGTAGCAGAGGGCGCTCACATTGACAAGGCGAGCGGCGCCCGGCCACCCGCCTTCACCGTGACTACGGATCGAGCAGGCGGCTGGATTCACGGCGACAAGGCGCCCGGCCCGCCGATGCTATGCTGGGGCGCTGTGAAATGGGTGCCCGAGACTGCCGCCTACGACGAGGCCTTCGATCGGTCGGCCGCGCCGCGCTCGCACTACCGGCCCCTGGTGACCACGCTCGAATCGTTCACGCTCACCGAGATCGCCCGGCGGGAGCGACTGCAGAAGATCTCGCTGGTCGACCAGGGCATCACCTTCACCGTGTACGGCGAGAAGGACGGTCTCGAGCGCATCTTCCCGTTCGACTTCGTGCCGCGCATCATCCCGGCGCGCGAGTGGGAGCTCATCGAGGCCGGGCTCATCCAGCGCGTGACCGCGCTCAATCTGTTCATCGCCGACATCTATCAAGAACAGAAGTGTCTCCAGGACAAGGTGATCCCGCCCGAGCTGGTGCTCTCGCGCAAGGAGTACAAGCGCGAGCTCTTGAGGGTGACGCCGCCCCGGCAGATCTACACCCACGTGGTCGGCACCGACATCATCCGCAACGATCGCGGTGAGTTCCTCATCCTGGAGGACAACTGCCGTTGCCCGAGCGGCGTGTCGTACGTGCTGGAGAACCGCAATCTCCTGCATCGTGTATTTCCCGAGTTCTTCACCCGCTACCCGGTGCGCTCCATCCGTGATTATCCCCGTCTGCTCCTCGACACGCTGCTGTGGTCGGCGTCGCGGGCCACCGAGAATCCGGTCGCGGTCGTGCTCACGCCCGGCATCCACAACTCCGCCTACTTCGAGCACTCGTTCCTCGCCCGCGAGATGGGCGTGTTCCTGGTGGAAGGGCGCGACCTCATCGTGGAAGACAGCTACCTCTACATGCGGACCACCGGCGGCCGCCAGCGCGTGGACGTCATCTACCGCCGCGTGGACGAGGATTTTCTCGACCCGCTGACGTTCAAGCGCACCAGCCTGCTCGGGGTGCCGGGTCTCATGAACGTCTACCGCCAGGGCAACGTGGCCATCGCCAACGCGCCGGGCGCCGGCGTGGCCGACGACAAGGCGGTCTACGCCTACATGCCGGCGCTCATCAAGTACTACCTCGGCCAGGACCCGCTCCTGGGCCAGGTCCCCACCTACGTGGGCCTGCGCAAGGACGACTTCGCGTTCATGCGCGACAATCTGGCCTCGCTGGTGGTGAAGACCACCGGCGACTCCGGCGGCTACAACATGCTGATGGGGCCCTTCGCCACCCGCAAGGAGATCGACGCCTACGCCACCCAGCTGAAGAAGGCGCCGGGCAACTACATCGCCCAGCCGCTCGTCGAGCTGTCGTCGCATCCCACCTGGGTCGACGGCTCGTTCGAGCCGCGGCGCATCGATCTGCGGCCGTTCATTCTCTACGGAGAAACCATCCGCGTGCTGCCGGGCGGGCTCACGCGGGTGGCGCTGCGTCCCGGTTCCTACGTCGTCAACTCGTCCCAGGGCGGCGGCAGCAAGGACACCTGGGTGCTGGCGCCGCGGGGCAGCTGAGTGCTCTCACGGGTCGCCGACGCGCTCTACTGGATGGGGCGCTATCTCGAGCGCAGCGAGAACCTCACGCGGCTGCTGCTGGTCACCGAAGACATCTCGTCCGAGACGCAGGGGCTGGCCGAGCAGGTGGCCCAATCGGCCTGGAAGGACCTGCTGGCGATCTTTCCCTCGTCCCACGTGGGACCGCCGGCCTCGGCCTTCGCGCCCATGTCGATGGCGTACCTGGCCGGCTTCTACCTGGACGCCGGCAACCCGTACTCGGTGCACTACTCGCTGCGGCGGGCGCGGGAGAACGCGCGCTCGGTGCGCGAGGCGCTGACCGTCGAGGTGTTCCTCGCGCTGAACGAGACGTTCCGGGCGCTGGAGGCGCACGCGCGGCGGGGCCTCGGCGACCCGCCGTCGTTCCGCGACGCGCTCACCAGCACCCACAAGGGCCTGTTCACCATCGTGGGCGCCATCGAGCACACGTTCACGCGGGATCAGGGCTGGCTCTTCCTCAAGCTGGGGGAGGCGCTGGAGCGCGTCTACCGCACCGCGCTGATCCTGCGCGCCAAGCTGCCCGGGCTGGCCGCCGCCGAGCCGCGCGCCGACGTCGCGCTCTACTACACGCAGTGGCGCACACTGCTGCGGGCGCTGGGCTCGCTGGAGAACTACCGGCGCTCGTACGGCGCCCGGCTGGAGCCGGAGCTGGTCGTGCCGTTCCTGCTCCTCGATCCGCACTCGCCGCGCTCGCTGCGGTACGGGCTGGAAGCGGTCAAGGACCAGCTGGAGCGCATCGCCGGGGGTGGCGAGCCGACAGCGGCGGTGCGCCTGGTTGGACGGCTGCACGCCGATCTCGCCTATCAGGACCAGCGGGTAGCCGGGGGCGGGGCCGACACCGCCTTCCTCGAGCGCGTGGTGGACATCATGGGCCAGACCCACGACGCCCTCTCCGCGCAGTACTTCGTCACCTGAGCATGCTGCTCGACATCGAGCATCGCTTCGCGTTCGACTACGACGCCTACATCAGCGAGTCGTTCATGGAGCTGCGCGTGCATCCCAAGACGACCGGGGACCAGACCGTCAACACCTTTCTTCTGGAGGTGGGCCCGCCGACCCGCGTGCACCGCTTCCTCGACTGGAACGACAACGTCACTCACCACTTCACGATCACGCGCTTCCACAACCGGATCGAGGTGGCCAGCCGCTCGCTGGTGAGCACGCATCCAGCCGCGCCGCCGATCGACAGCATCACCGATCGGGTGCCGGCCGGTGAACTGCCCTACCCGCTCCTGGACTTCCTCGCCCTGGGCGGGCCGGTGCAGGCCACGGCCGCGCTGCGGGCCGCGCACAAGGCCGCGACGCCCCGGAAGGGCGCGACGCTGGGCGAGCACGTCCTGGCGGTCGGCCATCACCTGGCCAAGAACTTCGAGTACCGCAAGGACGTGACCGAGTACGATTCCACCACCGAGGACTTCCTGAAGATCCGCGCCGGTGTCTGCCAGGACTTCGCCCACCTGATGCTCGGCGTGCTGCGCCACAGTCAGATTCCCTGCCGCTACGTGAGCGGGTACCTGCACGTCGAGCGCACGAGCGAGGAAGTCTCGCAGAGCCACGCCTGGATCGAGTTCTGGGCGCCGTCATACGGCTGGATCCCGTTCGATCCCACCCACGATCGCGCCATCGACGAGCGCTACGTGGTCGTCGGCCACGGCCGCCACTACGACGACGTCCCGCCCAACAAGGGCATCTTCCGCGGCACCGCCCGGGAGGCGCTGCGGGCCGAGGTCCACACGCAGCAATCGACGTCGCGGACGCTGCCGCAGCTCACGAGCGAGACGCGCCCGATCCCGCTGCAGACGTTCCGCGAGGCGCCGGCTCGGCGGCCCGCCCGTCCGGCCCTGCCGATCGAGGACGAGCAGCAACAACAGCAGCAGTAGCGGAGGCCCCATGGACTTCGGACTGTTCTTTCTCATGCAGCGCGACGAGGCGTGGAGTGAGCAGCGCGTGTACGACTCGGCGCTGGAGCAGATGCTGGCCGCCGAGCCGCTCGGCTACCACTCGGTGTGGATCGCCGAGCACCACTTCAACGACTATGGCCTGTGTCCGACGCCGCCCGTGCTGGCGTCGTTTCTGGCCGCGCGCACGCGCACGCTGCGGCTGGGGATGGGCGTGAGCCTGCTGCCCCTGCACCATCCGGTCGACCTGGCCGAGCAGCTCGCGGTGCTCGACGTGGTGAGCGACGGCCGGCTCGACGTGGGGATCGGCCGGGGCGGCACGCTGCAGGACTACCAGACCTTTCAGTCCGACCGCGAGGACAGCCGCTGGCGCGTGGAGGAAGGCATCGCGCTGATCCAGAAGTGCTGGAGCGGTCAGCCCTTCGACTTCACGGGGCGCTTCCACTCCGCCGAGCAGCTTCACGTCCGCCCGCGTCCCGTGCAGCGTCCGCACCCGCCGCTGTTCATCGCCGCCAACAGCGAGGACAGCGTGCGCTCGGCCGCCCGTCTGGGCCTGCCCACCCTGTCCTCGTTCTTCGTGCCGATCGCGGAGCTGGCACGCCGCCGTTCCGTCTATCGCGAGGAAGCCCTGAGCGCTGAGCGCTCCGAGTCCGAGATCGACGGACTCGAGCAGCAGGCGTGGGGCATGCGCGTCGTGCACATCGCGGAGAGCCGGGAGGAGGCCCTGCGCCTCACGGAGGCCCCGTTCATGGGGTATCAGCAGCGGATGGCGCGCCTGCGCTCGGAGGGCACGGGCGGCTCGATTCCCAATTCGTTCGACCGCACCTACGTGCGCCTGCGCCCGTTCCTCGACTACATGAAGGATGGTCTGGCCTTGATCGGCACGCCCGACGAGGTCCGCGACGGGCTGCGGCAGTACGTCGAGGCCACCGGCCACCAGCGCATCCTGCTGCTGATGGCGCTACCCGGCCTCGAGACCGAGGCCGCCCTCCGCTCGATGCGGCTATTCACGGAGAAGGTCGCGCCGGAGCTGACCGCGGTCGTCCCGAAGTAACGCCCGCGCTCCGACGCCGCGCGGCGACCGTCAGGCGCCCTTGTGCTCCTGCAGGCACTGCAGCGCGAGCCCGCCGTGGCTCCACGCCGCGCCCGCCGCCATCGCCATCGCCACGAAGGTGGTCTCGGCGATCTCGGCGTCAGAGGCGCCCGCCACGGAGGCCTTCTTGGTGTGGGCCTGGATGCACCACGGGCACTGGGTGATCTGCGCGATGCCGAGCGCGATCAGCTCCTTGGTCTTGCCCGGGATGGCGCCGTCCTTGAACGCCTGCTTGTCGAAGTCGAGGAACGCGCGATAGGTCTCGGGCACCAGGTCGCGCATGCGCTTGAACTGTGTCGCCACGTCCACGCCATGAAACTCCATCATCGATCTCCTTGATCGCCCGCGCCCGGCTCGAGGCCGGGCGCGGAGGTCGCCTGATGCATTCGGTCCGTCAGCCCGTTCACACCGACGGTCGGCGCGTATGCCAGGTCGTGGCCTGCTCGTACGCGTGGCCGGCGCGCAGCACCGTGCTTTCCTCGAAGGGCCGGCCGGACAGCTGCAGCGACAGCGGCAGCCCGGAGGACGAGAACCCGCACGGCAGCGCCAGCGTCGGTGAGCCGGTGATGTTGAACGGCGGCATGTTGCTGCGTGGGAACCCGAGCTCGGGATCGAGGGCTCGCGTGAACGGCAGCGCCGGGAAGAGCGCGGTGGGCGTGGCCAGCATGTCCACCTCGCGCAGCACCGCCGCCACCTCTTGCGCGATTTGCGCGCGGATCCGCTGAGCCTGCACGTACTCGCTGGCGGTGACGAGCCCGCCGGCCATCAAGCGCTCGCGCAGCACGTTGCCGTACAGCTCGGGATGCGTGCGGAGATCGCGCTCGTGATAGGCGTACGCCTCGGCCAGCATGATCAGCAGGAAGGAGGGCGCCGCGGCCAGGCTCGGGATCTGCACGTCGCGCACCTCGACGCCCAGCTGCCGCATGGTCACCATCGCCTCCTCGAACGCGCGCGCGACCTCGGGATCGACCCCCTCGAAGAAGAAGTTGCGCGGGACGGCGATCCTGAGGCCGCGGACGTCGCGTCCGATCGTCGCCAGGTAGTCGTCGACCGGTGCCCGGCTCGAGGCCGGATCGAGCGGGTCGTGGCCAGCCAGCGGCTGCAGCAGCAGCGCGCAGTCTTCCACGGTGCGCGCCATCGGACCCGTGTGGTCGAGCGTCCACGACAGCGTGAGCACACCGGCCCGGCTACAGCGGCCGTACGTCGGCTTCAGACCGACGATGCCGCAGAACGCCGCCGGCCCCCGGATCGA
>Ga0207706_10005315_pt1 | contig 12007 bp, 9 predicted proteins | sample KBSC53metaG_FD_184318 | JGI IMG/M metagenome (GOLD analysis project Ga0207706, IMG submission 184318) | Corn rhizosphere microbial communities from Kellogg Biological Station, Michigan, USA - KBS C5-3 metaG (SPAdes) (version 2) | ecosystem: Host-associated > Plants > Roots > Rhizosphere > Soil ... | reverse complement strand
ACAACACGATCACAACATCTGATAATGGAAACAGGTCTTCTACTTTACACCTTGTGCTGATAGCCAATACGTATGATCCAACTATTGGCTCAGGTTGTGCCAGTGATGAAACCAACCTGAAAAATGAATTCCGGCAAGTGGCCGATGCCCTGGGAATTTCTTTCAGGCAATATATTGTTGACGGCTCCACCTTTTCAAAAGAAAATGTTGTTTCCACGCTAAACTCCTTGTATCCCGGCAGCAATGACGTTGTACTTTTTATTTACAGGGGACATGGTTTTCGCTGGAAGGATCAAACGAATGACTGGCCACGCATGGACCTTCGCCCTTCATCCTACGCTGATATCACTGAAAACAGTTCAATGAATCTATCAGAAGTATACAGCCTTCTTAAAAGTAAAGGGGCACGATTGAATCTCATTCTTGCCGACTGCTGTAACAGCGAGGTTAATATGTCACCCGTCACAAACAGCAACTACCTCACCTTTCAATTTGATAATAACTCCGATGTATCCAAACTAAGGAAGCTTTTTATGAACAGTAATGGCATCCTCCTGTCATCGGCTGCACAAAAAGGAGAAGTATCATGGACCACCTCACAGGGTGGATTGTATTCTATGAGTTTTTTACAGGCATTAAGAGAGGGCATTAGTTACCTCAGTAATGACCCATGCAGCTGGAATAATATTATTTCAAAGACCATCACGCTCGCACGCAGTAAGTCCACCCCTACCTTTTGCTCAAATTGTACACTCCAGGACGGTATTAAATATGTAAGTATAACCGGTGATTATTAAGAAAGGACCCCGATACTTAAAGAAGGTTTATTTATGGGGAGGAGAACTGAACGCCAATTTATCCCATGACTTTGAATTTCTCTGGCTTAGTATCCTATCAATGACCTTATTTGAATAAACTGTAGCTCCGGAAACATTCAGGTGAGCAATATCTGCAAATAAATTCCGGTTATGCAGAATGACGGTGTCCTGGGAATAATCAAAAAACCTGACCTTATATTTTTCAGCAATTGCTTTACCCAAAACTAGGGATTTGTTTACATAATCAGGTTTAACGAACAGGGGCGAACTAATAATATACAATTCGACATTTGCATTAACACAATCCCTGATAAAGGACTCATATATTCTGACTTTATTACTATCTACTTCGTCGTGTAAAAAACTGTTGTCAAACTTAATTGGATCACTCCATGTCCTGTACAACGGAACAAAGCCATTCATATCTTCCCTTCTCTTTTTGTTAAACTCTGCATTACCCGCAGAAATGGTAAAAACTAAAGAGTTATAAGGATATATATTTGAGATCATCTTATACTTCTCATAAGGTCCTCGCAGATCTACGATGCTGTCAATCTCAGGATGGGTTTTATAATAGGGTAAAAGGGCCGATAACCTGTCATAGCTCTCCTGGGTTCGACTGAATTCTTCTTTTTCAAAATCCAGTATTATTATTTTAGGCGTGTATCGTTTCAATACAGTCCTTAGTACAGCATAATCATAAAGAATACAGATGCCGTCTCTCCCAACATTGTAAGCGGTTAGATTTAAACGTTTTTCGAATGTCCCGGGAATATAATCGTGAATTGCCGTAGAAGAACCGAATACCAGCACATCTGCCCTGGTCTTTTCGATCGAATAAGTAGTTCGGTAATCGATCCCCGACGTTTGTTTGAAATAAAATGCCTTCAACACCCTGCCAATACCAAAATCGAGGATCATTACAATAATAAAAACAAACAAAACTATTGCTACAAACCTGAGGTAGACATTCTTTTTCAATATGCTATATGATGCAATCAGCATGTAATGGTTCAGCTAACTAAGTAAAAGGTTTATTAAATTTCCTCTAAGCGGTGTTTCCCAAAAGGCAGAAAATACAGAGCCTTGGCAGCAAAGCAAGTGTAGAATACAAAGATAAAGCCAAATTATCAAGCGAAAAACCCTCAGAACTGAAAATAGATAAATTGGCCTCCGTCAAAGACCCCAATCAGTAAAATAATGATAATCAACACCGCATAGGAAAGTTTCCTGACAATCCAATTTTTATTATTGAGAAAGGGAAGGGCTGCCTGGTGGTATTCCATTTGCCATTCAGCTGAAAAAAGGATCAGTATGCCCAACAACGAAAAAACGATTGTTGAGGGATTACCAAAATAAAGAGGGCTCATGAAGTTTGAAAATATTTTTTTAATGATAAAAAATGCTTTTTGCATTGAATCGATAGGGCCGCAAAATAATTCTGAGAAGGCGAATAACAGGTAAGTAAAAACACAGCTTATAAAAATGAACCAACCTTTTTTAACAAGGTCATGTTTCTTGAAAAAAGACCTCCTTTGTTTATTTGTAATGGCTTCTATACTTAAAAATGAACCCTGGAGAAGACCCCAAAAAATAAAGGTTAAGGCCGCACCGTGCCATACTCCCGAAATAAGAAAAGTCAGCATAAGAGCGATCACAGTCCCTAACATTCCATATTTTCTGAGATTGAAAGATAGAGGCGTGTAAACATAATCTGTAAGCCATGAGATCAGCGAAATATGCCACCTGCGCCAGAACTGTGACATGGATGTTGCGAAAAATGGACGATTGAAATTTTGCATTACATCGATCCCCATAACCGCTGCTGATCCGATCGCTATCAGGGAATATCCACCGAGGTCAGCATAGACCTGGATCGGGTAAAGGAGCACTCCCAGGAAGAGGGATGAGCCGGTGCTATGGTCAACATCACGAAAAATAACGTGTACCAAAATGGCGATCCGGTTTGCAACTACCAGTTTCATAAAATAACCCCACAGCATGAATTGAAATCCTTTCACGGCCTTACCGTAATCAAACTGAAGTGTGCCTTTGAATTGAGGAAACATATTGGTTGCTCTTTCTATTGGACCTGATAAGACAATGGGGAAAAAAGACAGGAATAAAGCAACGATACCGAGGTTCTTTTCCGGTTTGATCTCTTCATGATATACATCAATTGCATAACCCAACGCCATGAATGTATAAAAGGAAATTCCCACAGGCAGAATGAAACTTATTTCAGGCAAGGGCCATCTTATCCCGGCAGAATTCAACAAACTGTAAATACCTGTATTTACAAAATTGTAATACTTAAAAAAGAATAATGGTAACAGCGTTATAACTATATCGAGTACCAGTAATAATTTTCTGCTTTTCTCCGTCTTTGCCCTGGCCATTAAAAGAGTGAACGCATAAGTTACTAATGTGATGCCGGCAAGTAGAACAGCATAAACAGGTTTGAGATTTATGTAGAAATAATAACTGGCAAGCAGCAGGAACCAGCCCCGGTATTTTCCAGGCAGACAATAATAAACCAGTATTACCACAGGGAAAAAGATCAGAAACCCAAAGCTGGTAAAAGTCATGAGAAATAATTGGCTATTTAAGGGTCAATATTTTTAATTAAAATCAATTAGCCGACTTTGACTCAATTAGCTTGATCAGGGCTCCTACATTCTTAAGCTTATTTATTTCTCTCAATGAAAACTTGATCGAAAAAGCGTCCTCTACCTGGGCGATCATAAGCATATGCGATAATGAATCCCACGCCCCTATATCATTCGCTGTCAATTGATCATTCAGCACGATCGCCTCATCGTCAAACACCTGCCTGAATATTGTTGTCAATTTTTCAATATGTGCTTCCATCTGCGTATTTGAAAAATATCAGTTTTAAAATTCTAAGAATAAGATTTAGGAAATGCCGGGCTTTGTAGACTAAGGGTAATCATGCTATTATGTATAACAACTGCAATTATTGAGCCAGCAGAAGTAAAAACAGTTCGAAGATAGGCATTCTGCTGAATTCGCTTATACCTGCCCCATTTTCTCTTTTAATTTTCGCTTATCAACCTTGCCATTGGAATTCAATGGAAACTCTTTTTCAATGGCTATTTTTGTCGGGACCATGTATGGAGGAACCTTGTTTCTCAAATGATCAGTTAAAGCCGAAATATCGACCTCTTTCCCCTCAACAAAAATGACGAGCTCAGTATTTCCAATAGAATTGGTAAACGTGAGCACTACAGCATTGTTTCCTTTCAAATACTCCCGGGCATGATGTTCAATTTCTCCGAGTTCGACACGGTATCCTTGGATCTTCGCCTGGGAGTCAAGCCTTCCATAAAGCATGAGGTTGTCGTCATTATCAATATAACACAGATCGCCTGTGTGATAAAACCTTTCTGTTAAGGCATTCCACTCTTTTTCAAAAAAAGCCTGGGCATTTTTCTCAGGACTATTCCAATAACCCGGAGAAACCTGCTCACCGCAAATGCATAATTCTCCTTTCTCTCCTTTTGGCAAAACATTGCAATTCTCATCAACAACGATGGCTTTTACATTTTTCATTGGTTTCCCAATTGACAGCATCCCGTAAAGGCTTTTGATCTCGCCTCCCCGGTCAATCTCATAGTATGTACAATAAATGGTCGTTTCCGTAGGTCCATAGAAATTAAACAACTGGGCATTGGGAACACATTTTTGCCATTGGTGAACCAGGTCAACGGGCGAAGCTTCTCCTGTAAGAATGCAATATTTAAGCACGGGCAGATTGATTTCACCGAAATATGGTTTCAGATACCGGAGCATCGACGGAGCCACTGCTCCAAAGGTTAACTGGTGATCTTCCAATAAACCAAAAACATAGCTATATTTTATCTGGTCGTGTGGAATTGTATACACACAAGCCCCCCTTGTCAAAGGTGCTATGAAGCATTGTACAGAAACATCAAAAGTCAAATCAAAGCACTGCAAGCATCTATCATCTTCCGTGATCGTAATTCCACTATCCCAAAAAGAATCCATAAACGCTCCTACATTTTTCCTGCTCAACGTAACCCCTTTGGGAGTTCCTGTGCTACCTGAAGTAAATAGTACATATGCAAGATCATCATCACCGGAGTCAACGTCATTGGTCAAAAGATCTTTTTTATATGCTAAAGCAGACGTTTTGATGACATTGTTTTTTAGAAATCTTGTTGTTTCACCTGAATCCAATACTGTATTTATATTTATCTGTTTGATTATTTCCTCGCACCTGTCTAAAGGTTGGTTTGGATGCAGCGGTACGTATGCTTTTCCTTCAAGCCATAAAGCAAAAATCGAGGCGTAAGTTTCAATATCATCATTTGCCACCAAACCAATATGACGCTCATCACGGGAAAGATCTTTGATCACAGGCCTGATCCGGGAAATGCATTGACCAAACTGTGAGTAGGTACAAAAGGTTTCACTGATGCAAAAAGCATTTTTGCCAGGGAACCGGTCGATCATTGAAAGTATGGGACCAATGACTGTGTTTTGAAATGAACTGTCGTGTTTAATATTATTCAAAATTTTAAGTAATTAAACCAGAAAATATGGTGCCTTAATTTACAAATTGATCTCTAAGATGTTTTTTCTTGAAGTTTGATGGATTTTCCCCGATGAATTTTTTAAACGTTTTATTGAAGTAAGAGATATTTCCAAAGCCACTTTCATAACAAGCCTCGGTAACCGTCATATCCTGTAAAAGGAACTTTTTTGATTGATTGATGCGGTATTGATTCAAAAAATCAGTAAAGGTATAATGAGTTGATCTTTTAAAATACCTGCAGAATGCTGCTGTTGTAAGATGACACAATTCAGCCACTTCATTCACGTCAACATTTTTTTGATAGTGTGTCTCTATAAAATGATAGACCTTATGTAATCGTTGTTGCTCTTTCAGCATCGAGGCACTGGCGATCGGCTGAGCTTTGAGCAATTCTGCTTCATTGCTTTCTGCAAGTAAATAGAAAACCTGCAGCAGCAAAACAAGTTGATCAAAATGATGTAAGGAATACAACTTCTTAAGCTTCTCCCCTGCCACCCGTTTTGTTTCTCCATAAAATGCCAGGCCGTGTCTTGCTCTTTCAAACAGATCCTTTATAGTAACCATTTCGGGAAGTGAAAGGAAATCCTTACCCAGGAAATCTTCTTGCATTTGAACCACCACAGTTTCCACTGTTGCTTTTACGCCGTAATCAAAATTCAGGTGAGGTATGTTGGGCCCGATAAGCGCAAGATCGCTGCCGCTATACTTTGATATATGATCACCAATATGACGAAAACCATGATCGGCCTCTACATACACAATTTCAAACTCGGGATGAAAATGCCAGTAAAATAATTCATTCAGATTAGGAGTGAGCAAAATTCTAAAAGAACTGTTCTCATCGGTTGATATTGCTTCGCGTTGAGCTTTCATTTGCTCCTTATTTGCAAATTTTTCTCCAAAATAATGCAAATATATCAATACAGAACAAAAACATGCATTTAAAGATGTAGGTTATGGCCTTACCTCTGTGCTACATTTGATAAAGTAAAAACGAAAACAATGATTCATAGCTATGCTGATGTTTATACGCAAACAGGCAAAAGAGAATTCGGGCTAAGACCAGACCGGAGGAGTCATCCAGGTAATAAAATTAATGCGGGCGTAAAGATCTGTAACCACCTGGCACCTGGCGGCTGGTGTAGCAAAAAACATCAACGCTGTCCTCTATTGAATCTACTATTCATCAATCAATAATTTGCTTTATGGAACAAAAAACAATGGCCGCCACAATGGCTCCGACTATGATCCCGGAAAATGCGCACAAAGATATCCCCGGGAATCCATCCACTGCAAAAAGCAGTACAGTTAAACTAAATGACAGGAGCAATGGAAGATCACTCCGCGTATTGAGTGAATATGATTGGAATTTCTGGACAAACAATGGATACATCGTGATCCGCAATGCTGTGCCAAAGGAACAGGCATTAGCGACTGCAAATTTTTTATGGGAGTTTGAAGAAAAGGATCCAAACGATCCGCAGACCTGGTACACACAGCCACGGGCTGAAATGAAGATGAAGGAACTCACTAATACCGGCATGGTAGAGGTTTACAATCATCAGCAACTATGGAACAACCGGATGACTCAAAAAGTATATGACGCGTTTGTTGATATTTGGGGAACTGAAAAATTATGGGTCACGATCGACCGGGCAAACTTAAATTTTCCAATCCGACCGGGTTTTGAATACAAAGGTTTTATTCATTGGGATTATGATCCCGAAACGAAGCCGGTGAATGTACAAGGTGTTTTGGCATTGGCCGATCAAACCGATGAAAACATGGGAGGCTTTCAATGCATTCCTGGACTATTCCGCACTTACGATACCTGGAAACTTACGCAACCGGAGGATCGTGATCATTTCAAACCGGATATAACAGGTTTCGACCTGGTGAAAGTAAAAATGGAAGCGGGTGACCTGCTGATCTTTAACAGTCTTCAACCGCATGGCATTCGTCCGAATCTGAGTGGTAATAAGGTTCGTATGGCTCAGTACATTTCCATGATGCCCGCAGAAGAAGATAATGAACCATTACGGCAGTGGAGGATCGCTTCATGGAAGGACAGGATCGCTCCCGAAGGTTATGCGTTTCCCGGAGATCCCCGCAAATGGGAACAAACCAAATATTCAACGGCTGTATTAAATGATCTTGGCAAAAAACTATTAGGGTTGGAAAATTGGTGAGCACCATATTGTTTTTTCCAATCCCTAATATTGCAGGATGAAATATAAACTTATTCATTCTGCTTTTATCCTTTTTCTTCTTTGCTGCGATTGCTCTTTTCAAAAGAAACCGGCAAGTAACAATGTCTTACACGCTTCATCACTTTTTCCTTTTGGAAGATATGCATGGAATGAAAAAAAAGACCTTGAGCTCATTAGTTCGGCAATAAATTTTGGTTTTAGTTTCTCCGGCACAGAATGCAAGGTGTTTGCTTATCTCACTGATAGCACTGCGCATAATTACCTGCAATATGAATTGGATGGCGTTTATCAAAAGCGAATAAGAATCGTTGGAAACGAAAGAAGACCACTGGTTATAACTGCGAACCAGAAAGGAACGCATATAGTTTGGATCTATAAGGCTACCGAGGCTCATACAGGTCCCATCTTTATTGAAAAGATAGCAGGACAGGATCTAAAACCACTCAAAAGGGCTGAAGCGCCTTTGATCGAGTTTATCGGCAACAGCATAACATGTGGCGCGGCAGCCGATCCCTCCGAAACACCATGTGGTAAGGGAGTCTATCATGACCAGCATAATGCTTACTATGCTTATGGCCCAAGAGTGGCGAGGACACTGGCAGTTAATTTTATTTTGAGCAGCGTGAGCGGCATTGGGATCTATCGTACCTGGAATATGAACGGGCCTTCAATGCCCCAGGTGTATGAAAAAACGGATTTCCAGGTGGACGGCAAACGTCTTTGGGATTTTAACACGTACAGGCCCGCTATTGTAAGTATTGCTCTTGGAACAAATGATCTTAGTAACGGCGATGGCAAACACGAGCGTGCGCCCTTTGACAGCACTGTATTTGTAAATGACTACACAAAGTTTGTTCAATTGGTAAAATCAAAATATTCCCAGGCAACGATTGCATTATTAAGCAGTCCCATGATCAATGGCGAAAGAAGGATCACTTTACAGAATTGTCTTACTGCTGTAAAAGACAATATCGACGCTCTATATCCTTCTGATAAAAAAATTGCGTTGTATTTCTTTAAACCGATGCAGGCAAGAGGTTGCACCGGCCATCCCAACGTTGAAGATCATGCCATACTTGCTGAGGAACTTGCTCCTTTCTTTAAAAGTTTATTATAGAGATCGCTTTAGTGAATAATGAGTACTCATCACTAGCGTCCTAAACATTAATAGAACACGTTCAAATTGTTATGTTAAAGAGAGCTTTTATTCTTTCTTGCCGAAAAGACGGGAAGACGTTAAGTGGATTTATGGTCTCTTACCGTCTTACTGTCTTCCCGGCCACACGAATCGTTTGAACTGCAAAAAACTCCGAAATGCTTACTCAGTAATACTTTTAAAGAACTAATGTTTCAGCTTTAGGACGGTAGTGATTACCCATCACTGATCACTCATTACTCATTGGGTAAACAGCAAATTCATATCAATAACAAGACTGTTCACTTTGTCGATGACTTTTGGAGATTGATTAAATATTACTGCATTTTCAAATTGTACCACCGTTGTTTTTGCTGCAATATTTCTGTCATTGGTTAGTTCAAAGATCATCTGTTTTATAATCGGTTCGGGCACCCAATCCCTGTAAGTTGAAGGCGCCCCCAATTCATCCCTGTAAACCTTTGTATGAAATTGAGGAGAAAATAAAAACTTATCAGCCCTGATAAAATAGACCTGTGTAACCGACGGCTTATAATTTTCCCGGAAAAAATTTCTTAAAACGGAATATTCCTTTTTTAACGGGTTAATATATTGAAAATTGAAAGTGCAAAAACCGGTGAGTAGCACCCAGGCAAAGCCCATTACTAGAAATATCTTTTTTGTTCTCTCCTCCTTAACAAGAGAAAACAAACTCTCGGCCACCATTAGAAAAACGGCGAGATTAAATACAAATAAAGTTCGATAAGATGGGAAATTTTCAACAGCGATCATTGAAGGCAAATAGATCAACGCCAGCAGAAATAATATAAGAGCGACAAAAAAAATATTCTGTGGGAAACTATTATCACGGTTACGTTTAAAGGTGATAAGAAGCCAGAGTAAAAAAATGGCAGGATAAAAAATTTGCGAAAAAATACTGCCGGCATAGAAAAGAAGATTCAGGCTAAAACCCTGCGGGAAAGGACCAGAAAAGAAAAATGAAATTTTCTTCAGAATGTTAAAATGTAATTCGGTACGTGTACTGGCTTCAATGTGATAACCTCTCAGAGAATACTTAAAACAGAAATAATAAATAATGTAAATAACAAAATAAAAGATCAGCCCGATCATAAAAACTGAATCCGGTCTCGCTTTTTTTCGCGTTACATAACGTAAAAAAAATGGGACAAGAAAAATACCAAAAGAAGGTTGATAAATAAACAACGAGATAATACCGAAAAACAAAGAGCCGGCAATTATTTTAACCGGCAAATGAATTTCACCCCCTTTCAGCAAATTGGCAAAAAGTATGTTTGCACTTATAAGACCAAAGGCAACTGCCAGGAAAACTTCCATGCACGAGGCCCATCCTATATATACGCAAACTGATATGCTGCATGCTACATATACAATTGATAAACCCCAAAGCTCCTGGTTAAGTTTTACTGAACTTAACCATTTCCTGAAAAAATATCCCCAGGCAAAAGTGGTCAGCATCCAACCCATGAATGAAAAGATCCTTAAATATTTAAGTTGTTCGATCCTTGAGATCGAAGAAAACAATTTTTGGAATAAAAGGCCGGTGAGCCATCTGCCCTGCGTATGGAACATCAGGAAGTTCGAATTATCATCATTATGCCACAATTGATGGATCTCATCGAGATAAGCATAATCAGCAAAAAAAACCTGGAAATAGACCAGGATAAATAACAGGGGAATTAAAAAATAATACATCCTGGGATCGTGTAATGTTACCTTATACATTTTACAGAATCGTAGATAATTATTTTTTAAAGAAAAGATCCGGGTTCTCTACTTGCTAAAATGTTGCATCATCGCTTTCGGATAATCTGCCAGGGCTATCTCCGGTTCATCAATATCAGGATGCCATAATTTTTCCCATTCAAAACTATAATAACCTTTATAGCCATCTTTGTATAAAATATCGATCGCTTCGAAAATGGGGACTTCTCCTTTTCCCATCAGTTTGTATTGCGGGCCCTTGTCTGAAAGCTTCGCATCCTTTATGTGAGTGTGGTGAATATAATTTTTTAACAAGCCATAGACCTGTGCAGGCGGCTCTTTGCTTACCGTCCACATATTACTTACATCCCAGACAAGCCCTACCTTCGGATGAGCTACAGCATCCATGATCTTTTTTATCTCGGCGCTTTCAACGAGATCTCCATGAGTCTCCATTAAAACCATTACCGAGGTCCCGTCTGCATAATTCCCCGTTTCTTTCAGTCCACCTATAATAACATCAATGGCGGCAGCCCGGTCTTCCTTTGGTAATTTATTGGGGAACACTCTTACATATGGACAATTCAATTGCTCCGCTAACTCAATGAATCGCCTGGCTTCGTCTAAATTTTTCTGGCGTTCAGCGGGGTCACTGTGGTGCATTTCTGCCGATGAGCCAAGGTCAACAAATCTTAGTCCTTTATCCTTCATGAGCTTTAGTGTAGCTGCGATATTTTCGGGACTGCTGAATTCTTTGCATTTGGTAAGATCCATTTGACGCTGTATGCCACGCACCTCTATACCGCTATAATCATTTTCCGCCGCGAAGCTTACAATTTTTTCGAATGTCCAGTCGGGACAACCAAGAGTGGAAAAGGATAATTTTGGTTTTTCCTTTTTAAAATCAAATGTAGTTCCTGCGATAGTTAATGCAAGAAACCCTGTTGACGTTTTTAGAAATTGTCTCCGGGTTGGGTATACCATAGCAAATTATTTTATCTGTCAATTATTCAATCTTAATAGCGACTCTGACGTCTCAAGAATATTCCCGATCTCCTTCATTTTAACCTCCGAAAATTTTACCGGGGGTTTTGGTTCCATCGAATAATCATTTAACTGCAATTGCCACCAGCCCACGTTTTTCCACCTGCCTAATTTATACCCCACATTTTTATAGGTAGCAAAATATTCAAAACCGAGATTTTCATGAAAAGATACGCTTTTATCATTGGGCAAATTGATAACCGCATACAAATTCCGGAATCCCTGTAATCTTAAAATACTGATCAGTGCTGTATATAATGCCCGTGCCACACCCCTTCTTTGATAATCATCATGTATATATACTGAGCTTTCAAGGCTCCATTGATACGCTACTCTTTCGCGATGCCTTGCTCCATAAGCATACCCCGCAATGACCCCGTCAATTTCACAAACAAGCCAGGGCCAGTTTTGCAGGTAAGAAGAAATTCTTTTCTTAAATGAATCAATCGACGGCACTTCTGTTTCGAATGTGTAAGAG
>Ga0207706_10005314_pt1 | contig 12007 bp, 10 predicted proteins | sample KBSC53metaG_FD_184318 | JGI IMG/M metagenome (GOLD analysis project Ga0207706, IMG submission 184318) | Corn rhizosphere microbial communities from Kellogg Biological Station, Michigan, USA - KBS C5-3 metaG (SPAdes) (version 2) | ecosystem: Host-associated > Plants > Roots > Rhizosphere > Soil ... | reverse complement strand
CACCCGCATTACGTCAGCGTCTGCAACACGATGGCGAAGTTCACCGGCGATACTCTGGAAACGAGTATTCCGTCGCTCTCCGCCGAAACGGACGTGGAGCGGGTCATTGCCGCGATCGACGAGCAGACGAGCGCGGTCGTCGTGCAATATCCCGACATCCTCGGCCGGATCATCGACCTCGCGCCGATCGCCGAGGCTGCGCACGCCAAGGGCGCTTTGCTGATCGCGGTGGTGACCGAACCGGTCGCGCTAGGGCTGATCAAGTCGCCGGGCGAGATGGGCGCCGACATCGTCGTCGGCGAAGGCCAGAGCATCGGTGTCGGGCTTCAGTTCGGTGGGCCCTATGTCGGGCTGTTCGCGTGCAACGAGAAGTTCGTCCGCCAAATGCCCGGACGCCTCGCCGGCGAAACCGTCGATGCCGAAGGCAAGCGCGGCTTCGTGCTTACCCTCTCGACCCGCGAGCAGCACATCCGGCGCGAGAAGGCGACCAGCAATATCTGCACGAGTTCGGTGCTGTGCGCCTTGGCCTTTACGGCCCACCTGACCCTGCTCGGTGAGAAGGGGCTGAGGCAGTTGGCTTCCCTGAATCACGCGCGCGCGTGCGAGGTTGCTGATCGTCTGGCGGCGATCCCGGGGGTGAGCCTCATCAACGAGAGCTTCTTCAACGAATTCACTCTGAAGCTTCCAGTTGAAGCGCGGCCGGCGGTTCACGCGATGGTGGAGAAGGGCGTGCTCGGCGGCGTGTCGCTGGGGCGCCTCTATCCGGACGCGGGAGACCTTGCGAACGGATTGGTCGTCGCAGTCACGGAGACCGTGACCGATGAGGATGTGGATGCGTTCGAAGCGGCGCTGAAGGAGGTGTGCGCGTGACCGTCAATCCGTCAGGCTGGCGGCCAACGACCCCCGCCAATGAGCAGGGCCAGGCCGCGACAGTGACCGGCAACCGCGCTCTGCAGCTGGAAGAGCCCTTGCTGTTCGAGCGCGGACGTCTCGACCAGACCGGCGTGGACTTGCCCGACACGAAGGTTTCGGGCGGGCGTCTCGGCGGCCTCGAGCGAAATCGCGACATCGGACTTCCGGGCCTGAGCGAGCCCGAGATGGTCCGCCATTACACTCGGCTGTCGCGGCAGAATTACGCGATCGACCTCGGCCTGTTTCCGCTCGGGTCGTGCACGATGAAGCACAATCCGCGCCTCAATGAGAAAGTCGCGCGGATGCCGGGCTTCGCCGACGTGCACCCGCTGCAGCCGCAGGAGACGGTGCAGGGCGCGCTTCAGGTGATCAACGAGCTCGCCTTCTGGCTGCTCGACCTCACCGGAATGTACGGCGTTGCGATGAGCCCGAAGGCTGGGGCCCATGGCGAGTTATGCGGACTATTGTGCATCCGCTCGGCGCTGGAAGCGCGCGGCGATGCCCGCGAAGTTGTGCTTGTTCCGGAAAGCGCGCACGGTACCAATCCGGCGACCGCGGCCTTCGCCGGCTACCGGGTTGAAAATATCCCGGCGAACAAGGCGGGGCGTGTCGACCTGGAAGCGCTGAAATCGCGGCTTGGGCCGGATGTTGCGGCAGTGATGATCACCAATCCGAACACCTGCGGCCTGTTCGAGCCCGACATGATCGCGATCTCCGAAGCGGTGCATGCTGCAGGCGCCTTCGTCTATTGCGACGGCGCCAATTTCAACGCGATCGTCGGCAGGGTTCGTCCGGGCGACCTCGGTATCGATGCGATGCACATCAACCTTCACAAGACTTTCTCGACCCCGCATGGCGGCGGCGGGCCCGGTTCGGGTCCAGTGGTCCTGTCCGAAGCGCTCGCGCCGTTCGGTCCTCTGCCGTTCGTCGCGAAGATGCCCGACGGCGTCTTCAAGCTGGTCGAGGAAGAGAGCGCAGGCGAGGACCATCCGCAGACCTTCGGCCGGATGACGGCCTTCAACGGTCAGATGGGCATGTTCACCCGTGCGCTGACCTATATCCTCAGCCACGGCGCCGACGGCCTGCGTCAGGTTGCCGAGGATTCGGTGCTCAACGCCAATTACATCCTGCGCAGCCTGGAAGACACGCTCGACGCGCCGTTCGCGGCGTCGGGGCCGTGCATGCATGAGGCGATCTTCTCCGACGACGGCCTGCCCGAGGGGTTCTCGACGATCGACATCGCCAAGGGGCTGATCGACGAGGGCTATCATCCGATGACGATGTACTTCCCGCTCGTCGTCCATGGCGCGATGCTGGTCGAACCGACCGAGACCGAATCGAAGGCGGCGCTCGATCAGTTCATCGGCGCGCTGCGCTCGGTGGCGGAGCGGGCCAAGGCGGGTGACGAGTCGCTACGTTCGGCGCCGCATTTCGCCCCGCGCCGCCGCCTCGACGAGACGCTCGCGGCGCGCAAGCCGGTGCTGGTGTGGAAGGATCCGGAGCTGGCGCAAGCGGCCGAATAGGGCTAGCGCGAGAGTGAGTTAGGTTGCTATGACAGTCTCCGGGGTTTCTCGGGGACTGTCATGCAGCAGCAACAGCTTATCAGTTACGCCGTCACCACAGTCGTCGTTGTAGCATTGCTGGCATTCCGCTTGCGGCGGATGAGCCAATTGCGCCGATTGCGGCTGGAGACGCTCTGGATCGTTCCGGCGATCTATCTGATCTTCGCCGGGGTGATGTTCTATCAGTTTCCGCCGACGGCGATCGGCTGGGCGATCAGCGCCGCGGCCTTGCTCGCCGGCGCTGCGATCGGCTGGCAGCGCGGTAAGATGATGCAGATCCATGTCGATCCCGACACGCATGTGCTCAACCAGAAGGCGTCACCTGCAGCGATGATCTTCATCGTCGTCCTGATCGCGGTGCGCATGAGCGCCAAGACCATCCTGGCGAGCGGCGTGGGGAACGGCTTTCACGTCAGCACGATGCTGGTCACCGATGTGCTGATCGCGCTGGCATTGGGGCTGTTCGCGGCCACGCGGCTGGAGATGTTTGTGCGTGCCCGCCAGATGCTCGACGAGGTGCGCGGCGCCCGCGCCTAATCCGCAATCGCCTCGCGCACCTGCGGATGGCGCGCGACGCGGTGCTCGCGCCAGACGATGTACAGGCCGCTGGCGACGATCACCGGCGCGCCGACCCAGGTCCATGGGGTCGGCAGCATGCCGAACAATACCCAGCCATAGAGTGTCGCCCAGATCAGGCTCGAATAGTCCATCGGCATCACCGCGGAGACCGGCGCGTATTTGAGCGCGGCGGTGAAGGCGATCTGGCCGAGCCCGCCGACCAGGCCCATCGCGATCAATACCGCGAAGGTCGTGGAGTCGTGGCCATGTGCGTAGAACGGATAGATCAGCGTCAGCGGCACCATCGACAGCGACGAGAACCAGAACACCGTCGTGACCGGCGCGTCGACCTTGCCGATCTGGCGGAGCTGGATCGCGACCAGCGCGACGAACACCGCCGAGGTGAGCCCGACCAGTGCGCCGCCGATCGGGAAATGCCCGCTGCCCGGTTGGGTGACGATCAGCACGCCGAGGAACCCGGCGGCCACCGCGCCCCAGCGATGCCAGCCGGTCGGTTCCTTGAGCACCAGCGCGCCCAGGATGGTCGCGAAGATCGGGACGGTGAAGGCCAGGGTGGTTGCCTCGGCCAGCGGCAGCAACAGTATCGCGCCGAAGTTGAATACCATGCCGGTCAGTCCGACCGCGGCGCGGATCACCTGACCGCGCACCGCACGCGACCGCACTGCGCCCAGGCCCGGACCGGCGATCATCATATAGGCCAGCACGACCGGCACGGCGGCACCCTGACGGAAGAACATGATCTCGGCGAGGTTGGCGCCGCGCGTCTCGGCGACCTTGATCAGCGCGGACAGGCTGGACAGCAGGAACACCGCGAGCAGCCGCATCGCGATGCCCAGCATCACGCGATCGTTATTTTCCTGCGCCGCTGCCCCCATATCATTGCCATGCGCCGCGCCGTCGCGCAGCACAAGGCGGCGGTCAGGGCTTGGCTGCGACGGTTTGGACCATGAAAGCGGTGAAATTATCTGCTCGGGCATCGGGCAATGCGTCGATTCCCTGCAGCAACGCGAGACCTGCGCCACACTCGGCTTTGTCGGGCAGTGATGTTCCTGCCAGCAGCTTATCGACGTCGTCCTGATTCGACCCAACCTGCGCCGCTCTCGACATGATCGCCTTGACGTCCTCTACGCCCGGCTTGGCCACGGTGCGCTTTACCGATTGGTCCCGTCCGGCTGCCGCGGTCGTCCAGGTCTTGATCTGAAACTCCGTCATCGCCGTCTTAACCGCCGACGTGGCTTTGGGCAGGTTGATGACGCCAGTGGTGAAATAGGCAGCGCACGAGGCGGCATCGTCGATCTGCAACGCCTGCAGCGCCGCGATTTCCGATTTGCGATAGTCGGACAGCGACGCATGCGGGGCCTCTCCGATTTCGCCAAGGTGCCGCTTCATCGCCGCGAGCAGATAGGCGCGTCCGCCGCTGACGATATCCTGTTTGCTCTGGAATTCGGCGCCGCGCCGCGCGAGCTCATTGGTCAGACCGTCGAATTCGCTCGGATAGGTTTTCTGTAGCGTCTTGAAGAGCGGACCACTCTGCGGATCGTTCAGCAGCTGTGACTGTGCCGCCAACGGCGTCATCGGTGGCAGGCCGCCAAAAATCCCAGCCAGTCCACCGCACATCTTCAGGACGAAGGCGCCGCCGATAAGGATCATCGCCACGGCACCGTATTTGACGCCCTGATAGCCGTCAGACCGCTCGTTATAGCTCATAGAGTCCCCCCTTGCCCCGCAACAGCGTAAGGGACGCACTGGCCTTTCGGCAAGAGCAGGCGCTTGGACCGGGCAGACTTTCCCGCTATCCGCCCCCGTCATGATCAAGCACGCTTTATCCGTCACCCGCGCCGAGAACTTCGCGGAATGGTATCAGACCGTCATCGCCGAGGCCGATATGGCCGAGGAAAGCGGGGTGCGCGGGTGCATGGTCATGCGGCCATGGGGCTACGGCATCTGGGAACGCATGCAGCGCCTGATCGACGACCGCATCCGCGCGCTCGGTTACGACAACACCTACTTCCCGCTGTTCATTCCGCTTTCCTATTTCGAAAAGGAAGCGGAGCATGTCGAAGGCTTTGCCAAGGAAATGGCGGTCGTCACGCACCACCGCCTGATTCCCGACGGCAAGGGCGGGCTGGTGCCCGATCCCGCCGCCAAGCTCGAAGAGCCGCTGATCGTCCGGCCGACCTCCGAAACCGTGATCGGCGCCGCGTTCGCGCGCTGGATCCAGTCATGGCGCGATTTGCCGGTGCAGATCAACCAATGGGCCAATGTCGTCCGTTGGGAAATGCGCACGCGCATGTTCCTGCGCACGTCGGAATTCCTGTGGCAAGAAGGGCACGCGGCCTATGCCTCGGCCGAGCAGGCGAAAGCGGAGACGGCCAAAGCGCTCGAACTCTATCGCTCGTTCGCCGAGGAATGCGTCGCGATGCCGGTGATCGCCGGCGAGAAGCCCGAAAATGAGCGTTTCCCCGGCGCGGTCGAGACCTGGTCGATCGAGGCGATGATGCAGGACGGCAAGGCGCTCCAGGCGGGCACCAGCCATTTCCTCGGCACCCATTTCGCCGAGGCGCAGAACATCCGCTTCCAAAACACCGAGGGGCAGTTCGAGCCGGCCAACACGATCAGCTGGGGCATGTCGACGCGCATGGTCGGCGGCCTGATCATGACGCATGGCGATGACGACGGGCTGCGCGTGCCGCCGCAGGTCGCGCCGTGGCAGATCGTGATCGTGCCGATGCTGCGCGACAATGACGAGGATGCCGCGCTGATCGATTATTGCCAGGGCATCCGGGAGGCATTGGTCAAGGAAAGTGCGTTCGGCGAGCCGCTGCGCGTGCTGCTCGACCTCAAGGCGACCAAGTCGACCACCAAGCGCTGGAGCTGGATCAAGAAAGGCGCGCCGATCGTGATCGAGGTTGGCGGGCGCGACATGGCGGGGGGCAACGTCTCGCTGATCCGCCGCGACGCGCTCTATCGCGAGGACGGCAAGCTCGACAGCGCTGTCGTGACGAAGAACGGCTGCGTGGCGCAGGCGGCCGCCTTGCTGACCGAGATCCAGCACGGTCTCTACACGCAGGCGAAGCTGCGGCTGGACGGCAATATCGCGACCGACGTGACCGATATGGACGGGCTGAAGGCGTTCTTCGCGGAGGGCGTCGAGAGGCCCGGCTGGGTGCTGGCGCAATGGTCGAAGCCGAGCGGTGCCGATCTCGACAAGGTCGAGGAGCAATTGAAGGCACTCAAGCTGACCCTGCGCAATACGCCGCGCGATTCGGCGCCGGCTGACGGTCCGTGCATCTTCACCGGCGCGCCGGCGGTCGAGCGCGTGCTGATTGCGCGGGCTTACTGAACATGGACGCTCACGTTCGCGGTGCGTCTGCTTTCGCAGGAGCGCCGGCAGCATGATCTGGTTCGGCGGCCAAAAACCCGACCTCGCAGCGATGACGGCGATGGGCGGAAAATCGATGCCCGGCTTGCTCGGGATCGAATTCCTGGAAGCAGGTGACGATTGGGTGTCGGCGCGCATGCCGGTCGATCATCGCACGCATCAGCCGTTCGGGCGGTTGCATGGCGGCGCTTCGGTCGCGCTGGCGGAGACGGTCGCCTCGATGGGCGGGGCGATGACGCTCGACCCGGCCAAACAGGTCACGGTCGGGATGGAGATCAATGCCAACCATATCCGTCCGGCAATGTCGGGTTACGTCATCGCGGTCGCCAAGGCCGAATCGCTCGGCCGCACGACGCAGATCTGGACGATCCGCATCACCGACGATGGCGGCAAGCTGATCTGCCTGTCGCGCATCACGCTGGCGGTGATCGCGGTCGCCTGACGCGAAGGGTGGCCGGCCCCTCGCGCGTTGAACGCGCATGAGGGCAAGGAGGGCCACCATGCGTTGGATCTTGGTATTGATGGGGATCGCCGGCATCGTGCTGCAGCTGCCGACTAGCGCGCCAGCCGCCGATGGGCCGCTGGTGTCGCATCGGATCGGCAATCGCACATATCAATTGTTCGTTCCGCCCGGTAGCGGGCGTCGGCCCCTGGTCATCGCGCTCCATGGCGGCGGCGGCAATGGCGCGCAGGTCGCCAAATCGGCCGGGCTGATCGACAAGGCGGCGAAGGAAGGCTTCATCCTCGCGTTGCCTGAGGGATCGTCGCGCCTGGGCAAGCTCGAAACCTGGAACGCTGGTGGCTGCTGCGCTTATGCGATGCGCGAGAAGATCGATGATATCGGCTTCATCCGGTCGATGATCGACGAACTCGACCGCACGCAGCCGGTCGATCCGAAGCGCGTCTATGTCGTCGGCATGTCGAACGGCGGGATGATGGCCGAGCGCGTGGCGATCGAGCTGGGCGATCGTATTGCCGGCGCGGCGATCTTTGTCGGCGCGTTGTTCGGCAACGAGCCGCGGCCTTTAGCCGCGGTGCCGGTGCTGATCGTCAACGCCGAGAAGGACGAGCAGGTGCCCGTCGCCGGCGGGACCAGCACGACAGGCATCGTTCGGCGGTCGCAGGGCATGCCGTACAAGCCCTCGCGCTACGCCGCGACTTATTGGGCGGCCGCCAACCGTTGCACCAAGGGCCCGGTGCGGAGCGAGACGAGCGATTTTGTTCGCGAAACATGGACCGGCTGCGCCGCCGGTGCGGATGTCGACTTCTACATCATGAAGGGCGCCGAACATGGCTGGCCGGGACGCGGTCTGGGAAGGCCGGGGGTGACTCGCAATACCGGCAAGGTCGACGGAACCGCGTTGATGTGGGAGTTCTTCGCCGCGCACCGGCGCTGACGCGACAGGCGCGACTCAGGCGATGCGCAGCGTCAGCGAACGCATCATCTCGCGCTCGATCGGCTCGTCGAAGCGCGCGCCGATCAGGCCGTCGGCACACCAGATCACGGTGGCGGCGATCGGCGCGCTGCGGTCGAAACGGAGCGTCAGCGATTCGCCCTGCTCGGCTTCGATACGGCTTGAGAGGCGGCAGCCGTAGATCGACAGCTGGTGAAGCGCGGCTTTTCGGTGGCGTTTCACGCTGGCATGCGCGACCGAAAGGACCGGTTTCAGATCGTACTTGGCGTCAGTCGCCCGGCGGCGAAAATGCGAAAATGTCGTAGCCATGATCCGGCCCCCGTCTGCCCTTGGAGCGGCTATGCAACAAGGCCGGTTAATGACTGACTAAACGCCGTTTTCCTGCCACCAATGGTCGACGCGATCACGCTCGGCGGTGGTCAGGCGCAGCCCGAGCTTGCTGCGCCGCATGAGAGCATCCTCGGCGGTCCGTGCCCATTCGCGGTCGCGCATCCAGCGCGCCTCGATCTCGGTCAGGCCGCCGCCCAGATCGGCGCCCATGCCGGCTTCGTCAGTCACGCCATCGAGCATGTCGCCGAGCATCGTGCCATAAGCATGCGCCATTCGCTGCGACCGATCGTCGCCAAGGAACGGCCAGGTCGCGCGGACCTGGGCGACGAACTGGTCGAAGTCGGCGATCGCGCCACCTGGAAATACCCGCGCGCGCGACACCGGACGGCGCTTTAGCCCCAGCTCCGGGCCGAGCTTGCCCATCGCGTCCTCGGCCAGATGGCGCCCGGTGGTGATCTTGCCGCCGAATACGCTCAACAGCGGCGGCCCGTCAGTGTCGAGTTCGAGCACATAATCGCGCGTCACCGCCTTGGCCTCGCTCGCGCCATCGTCGTACAGCGGGCGCACGCCCGACCATTTATAGGTCACGTCGGCCGGCGCGATCTGCTTGACGAAATGATGGTTCGCGCCCTGGCACAGATAGGCGATCTCATCGTCGGTGATCTTCGCGTCTTCGGGCGCATCGACCGGGATATCCGTGGTGCCGATCTCGGTCCCGCCTTGCCAGGGAATGGCGAAGATGATGCGGCGGTCGGGCAGCTGGAGGATATAAGCGTGGTCGCCCTCATAGAGTTTGGGCACCACGATATGGCTGCCCTTGACCAGCCGGACCTTGGCCTTGCCGTCGAGGCCCAGGCGATCGAGCATCAGATGGACCCAGGGACCCGCCGCATTGACCAGCGCGCGCGCCTCGACCGTGCGGCCGTCCGACAGGGTCGCGGTCCAGCGATCGCCCTCGCGCCGCGCGGCGTCGAGCGAGACGCGCGTGCAGATCTCGGCGCCATTGGCGTGCGCGTCGACCGCGTTGAGCAGCGTGAGCCGCGAATCGTCGACCTGCGCATCGGAGTAGACGAACCCGCGCTCGCCGCCCTTGAGCGGCGAGATGTAGTCCTTGTCCGACGCGCGCAATCCGCGCGAGCGGGGCAGGGTCATCTTCCCGCCGAGCATGTCGTAGAGGTAGAGCCCGATCCGGACCATCCACCATGGCCGCACGGCATTCTCCTGCGGCAGGACGAAGCGCAATGGGCGGATGATGTGCGGCGCGGCGTGGACCAGCAATTCGCGCTCGCGCAACGCCTCGGCGACCAGCCGGAAGTCGTAATATTCGAGATACCGCAAGCCGCCATGGATCAGCTTGGTCGAGGCCGATGACGTGTGGCTGGCAAGGTCGTCGCGCTCGACCAGCAGGACTTTCAGCCCGAGCAGCGACGCTTCACGCGCGATCGCGCAGCCATTGATCCCGCCGCCGGCGATGAGGAGGTCGTACGTCACGGGTTCAATCCTGGTTTCGGCACGGGGGCGGAACAGTTGCCGGTCTCACCGGTTCATCACGTCTACGTCAACTGCAGGATGCATCCCATATGCGAAAATTCCTCATCGCGGCTAGCGCGGTCGCGGTCGCGACCATGCTCGCCACATCAGCGAGCGCCGATCCCGGCCAGGGCCGGCACGGGGGATGCCCGCCTGGGCTCGCGAAGAAAGGCAATGGCTGCATGCCGCCGGGGCAGGCGCGCAAATATTATTGGGATCGCGGCGCTCGCATTCCGGCCGGCTATAACGGCTGGACGCGCTACGACGCGATACCGCGGGCGTATCGCTACCGCGTTCCATACAATGCGCGCTATCGCTACGTTTATCGCGACGATTCCGTCTATATCGTCGATCCGCAGACGCGACTGGTACGCGACATCATCGACCTGCTCGCGCGCTGACGCGGGCGGGGTGACGGGAAGGCCGCTTGGGCCTATCTTGCCCTGACATGGCAAAACCAAAGCATAAACCCGGCCTTCCCACGCGACAGCAGATCCTCGATTTCATCGCCTCGTCCGATACGCCGGCGGGCAAGCGCGAAATCGCGCGCGGCTTCGGCCTGACCGCACAGGAGAAGATCGCACTCAAGGCACTGCTCAAGGACATGGCCGACGAAGGCCTGATCGACAGCGCGCCCGGCCGCGCCTTTCACAAGATGGGCGGGCTACCCAAGGTGACCGTGCTCCGCATCTCCGATGTCGACGATGGCGGTAATGTCTGGGCGGTCCCGGAACGCTGGGAAGCCGAAGGCGTGCCGGTGCCGCGGTTGCGCGTGCGCGAACGGAGCAAGCGATCCGCGCTCGGCGTCGGCGACCGCATTCTCGCCCGCACCGAAGAGGCCGGAAAGGGCTGGATCGCGCACCCGATGAAGCATCTCGCCAAGGGCGAGGAGCTGATGCTGGGCGTACTCCGGCGCGAAGGCGATCGGCTGTGGCTCGAAGGTGTCGAGAAACGCGAGCGGCGGCAATATCAGGTGTCCGATGCCGGCGATGCCGAACCGGGCGACCTGGTGCTGGCCGAAAAGGCCGGGCGCCCGCCGCGCATCACCGTGCGTGTCACGCAACGATTGGGCGACCCGTTCGCGCCGCGCAGCTTCTCGCTGATCGCGATCCATGAGCACGACATCCCCGACCGATTTGCCGACGAAGCGTTGGAGGAAGCTGAACGCGTCGCGAAGCAGCCGCTGGGTGAGGGGCGCGAAGACCTGACTGACCTGCCGATCGTCGCGATCGATCCCGCCGATGCGCGCGACCATGACGATGCGGTCTGGGCGGCGCCCGACGATGACCCCAAGAATCCCGACGGCTGGAAAGCGGTGGTCGCGATTGCCGACGTTTCCTTCTACGTTCGTCCCGGCTCGGCGCTCGATCGCGAGGCGCGGCGGCGCGGCAATTCGGTCTACTTTCCCGATCGCGTCGTGCCGATGCTGCCCGAAATCCTCTCGGCGGAAGTGTGCTCGCTCAAGACTGGCGAGGATCGTGCGGCGCTCGCCTGTCATTTGCAGATCGCCAGGGACGGGACGCTCAAATCTTGGCGCTTCACTCGCGCGGTCGTGCGGATCGCGGCGAATATTGCGTATGAGGACGCGCAGGCGGCGATCGATGCGCGGTCGTCACCCCAGCGAAAGCTGGGGTCTCAGAAGGCGTCAGCCACAGCGACACGAGATCCCAGCTTTCGCTGGGATGACGAGCTGGTTGAGGGCGCGTTGGTGCCCCTCTGGTCCTGCTGGCGGGCGCTGGCGACTGCCCGCGACAAACGCGAGCCGCTCGATCTCGATCTGCCCGAGCGCCGGGTGGTGCTCGACGAGATGGGCCGCATCCTGTCGGTCGCGCCGCGCGAGCGGCTCGACGCGCACCGGCTGATCGAGGATTACATGATCGCCGCCAACGTCGCGGCGGCCAAGGCGCTCGAGGCGAAGAAGGCCCCGGTGATGTACCGAGTCCACGAACCGCCGGCGCGCGAGAAGCTGGTCGCGCTCAAGGACTATCTCGAAACCTGGGGCGTCAAGTTCGCGCTCGGCCAGGTGATCCAGCCGAAGACTTTCAACCATATCCTCGACAAGATCGGCGATAAGGATTTCCGCCCGCAAGTGATGGAACAGGTGCTGCGATCGCAGACCCAGGCTTATTACGCACCGGGCAATCACGGCCATTTCGGCCTCGCGCTCGGCAGCTATGCGCATTTCACCTCGCCGATCCGCCGTTATGCCGATCTGGTCGTCCACCGTTCGCTGGTCGCGGCTTATGCGCTCGGGCCGGGGGGGTTGACCACCGACGAAGCGGCGGGGATGGAGCGGA
>Ga0207706_10005310_pt1 | contig 12008 bp, 12 predicted proteins | sample KBSC53metaG_FD_184318 | JGI IMG/M metagenome (GOLD analysis project Ga0207706, IMG submission 184318) | Corn rhizosphere microbial communities from Kellogg Biological Station, Michigan, USA - KBS C5-3 metaG (SPAdes) (version 2) | ecosystem: Host-associated > Plants > Roots > Rhizosphere > Soil ... | reverse complement strand
GTGGCCGGAGCCCAAGACACCCGTGAAGTGCTGCTCCGCCTGCACCGCGCGGGCGACACCGTGTCGATCCGCGGCGCGACCGTCACGATCGATCATACCATCGAGGCCGGAAACACCGACTCCGCGGGCATCGTCCGGATCCCGGACCTGCTCGACGGTGGGCACATCGTCGAGGTAGTCGCTCGAGGCTATCAGGCGTACTTCGACAACTTTGTCAGTGGCGCGAGCATCAAACAGCCGATCCAGCTCGAGCTCCTCCCCGTTCCGGCGTCGGACACGGCGAGGGCGAAGGGACAAAAGACGGACCTGACCTTCGTCGGCTTCAATGCTCGGCGAACCAAGGGACAGGGAAAGTTCTTCACTCGCGCGCAGCTCGACGCAGCGTCCGGACGTCCGCTTAGCAATCTCCTCAAGACGGATGCGGGCGCGTTCTTCGTGCCGGGACCGCGCGGAGAGTCCCAACTTGCCATGCGGGCGTCACCGACAACGGCGCCCTGCTACGTGACGGTGGTCCGCGACGGCGTTCGAATTTATCCGTTCGCAAACGCCAATCCGCCCGACCTCGACAAGATCTTCGCCGAAGCACTCGGCGGGATCGAGTTCTACGCGCGGCCCGCCACCGTGCCGCCCGAGCTTCGTGATGCCGCAACCTGCGGGGCACTCGTGCTCTGGAGCCGCTAAGCGAACTATGGCGGCGGCGGGCGACCACTTGAGAATGTCATCCTGAGGCGCGAAGCGACGAAGGATCTACTGTCCTTGACTAGCTACCAACTCAGGACAGTAGATCCTTCGCTTCGCTCAGGATGACAACGCCCGCCGCCCGGCGCCCATCGCCCATCGCCCATCGCCCCTTACTTCGACACCGCCGCGAGACGACGGATCTCCGACGCCAGTGACTTCACGCGCGCTGAATCCTTCGCGCCTTTCACGTCGCCGTCGACCTGCGTCGCGAGCTTCGTGAGCGAGGCGCCGCGCGCAGCACCCGACTGTTTCTCGGCCGCGTCGAGTGCCTTGGCGATCGCCGCGGTGCGATCGCTCGCCAAACCGTCGTTGCGTACGAGCTGATCGAGGTACGAGCGAATGACCGGGAACGCCGCCGGCCAGACGAGCTTCGGCTGGCTTTGCGGGTTGTACTCCTTCAGCGTCACCAGCTTTGCCGCCGCGAGCTCGTTCGCCGACAGCTTCGGGCTTGGCGTCAACTCGTAGACGTCGAAGCCGCGGTCGAGCTCCGACGAGTAGACGTAGCCGTTCCAGTAGTACGCGCCCCAGGATCCGCCGATCGTGTAACGTGCGCGATTGTTCGCGTTTGTCGTGTCGCCTGGCGCGTCGATCGGACCGCGATCGAAGAATGCGATCTCCGTCGGATGGTCGGCGTCGGTGAAGTCCATGACGTCGATGCCACCCTGATACCAACCTTGCACATAGAGGTCGCGCCCCGGTACCGGGATCAGGCCTCCGTTGTGCGAGACGCAGTTCTCCTCCGCGGTTTGCGCGGAAGGAAGCTTGAAGTAGGCGTGCTGCGTCAGCTTCTTATTGTCCGCGCTCGCGGTGACGATCGTGTTACCGCCCAGCTCCATGATGCTGCCGGCCTGACACATCGGGCCCGTGCCACCGCCCCACTCATCGGTCCAGAGAGTCTTCTTGCCATCGTTGCTGAACCCAGCGGTGTGGCGACTTTGGAAATTGTTTGTGTCGGTAATGGCGGTCAGCCGCACGGGCTTCTCAGGGTTCGAGATGTCGACCATGATGGCGTGGCTCGAGCACGCGGCGGCGAGCAGGTGCATCGCCGGGTACGCGGTCACGTCGTGACAGTTGCGCGGGCCGGTGTGCAGCGGCCTCGCGGGAACCGGGTTCGCCGAGTCGCCCGGGGCGGCGCCACGTCCACCGCGTCCACCGCCACCGCGTCCGCCGCGACCACCAGCCGGACGGCGCGTATCTGCCGGAGCGCAGAAGGTGATGCAATCCGGAGAACCTTCCAGGCCGGTGAAGATCCGTGCGCCCGGGATCACGGCGGCCTGCTCGGGGTGATCGAGCGGCACCTTGATGATGTCGAGCTGGTAGAGCGAGTTCGTTGGGTCGGCCGGGTCATCGCCGTTTTTGCATCCGGCAAGCTCTGTCTCCGGCCGCGCACCCTGCTGCCCCGAGACATAGATGTACACGATCTTCGGGTTCGTCGGGCTGGGGATGAGGGTATGCGTGTGCGAGCCTTTGCACGTCTGCACGTTCTTGATCAGCTTCGGCGCTTTCGGGTTCGAGACATCGTAGATGCGCACGCCCGTCATGTGATCCTTCGGATCCTGCACGCCGCCCTTGCTGCAGTCGTTGCGATTGCCCGCGCCTTCGGCAGAGACGAAGAGGAGGTTGCCGACGATCGAGGGATCGCCCTGCGACGTGATGCACTCCACGACCGACGCGAGGACGGGTTTTGCCGGATTGCTCACGTCCCACACCATGAAGCCGGCGAAGTTGCCCTGGTAGGCGTAGTGGCCGTTGCCGAACGCCAGGTCGGAGTTGATGAACGTCAGACCGCGCGCCGTGTCGAACTGCGCCGGCTTCGGCGAGAACGACACGAGGCGCATGTTGCTCGCCGCGACTCCCGCGTCGAGCCGGCCCGGTTTGAGGTTGTTCCGAGGATCCTCGGCGTTTGGATAGGACTGCGCCGGCAAAAGCGCCGGTGCGGCCAGCATCGCAACGAGGCCGATCAGCTTCCATGAACTGCGCATCGGGCGGGCTCCAGTGTGTGGGGACGGGCGAGTAGCTCTATTTCGCCGGCAACTGTGAGAACAATCGCTGCATGATGCCGATTTCGGCGGTTTGCGCCGTGACGACGTCGTTGGCGAACACGTTTACGTCCACTTCCTGTCCGGCCATCGAGACGTTGAAGAGGTCGTCCACCATCTTCAGCGCGCCGGCGTGGTGCTGAATCATGAGGCGGAGGTAGGCGCGGTCGAAGGCGACTCCCTTGGCCGCGTCGAGCTCCTTCAGCTGCGCGGCCGTCAGCATGCCCGCCATCATCATGTTGTGCCACGACGACGTATCGGGCGCGAACTGGTTGTTGCGCTTGAGCCAGAGCTGCATGATGCGAATCTCTGGTATCTGCGACTGATCGATCTTGTTCGAGAGTTTCAGCACCTGCGGATTGGCGCCGTGAGACTCGGCCATGCGGGACATGACGATCGCCTGCGCATGGTGCGCGATCATGCCCTGCATGAACTCGACGTCGGCCTTGGTGTAGAGGGCGCCTTTCGGGATCACGATCGCATGACCCATGTCCATGCCCTTCATGCCCGCCATGTCGCCACCCTGGGCGACGGCGAGCGAGGGGCCGGCAAGTAGAGCGGCGGAGAGTACGAGCGCACCGGCAAAGTGTTTGGTCGTCACGATGACCTCCGTCAGTCAGGTTGCGCGACCAGGAATGGATCGCCTTCGAGGACCTGGGAATAGGGATACGATACGCCGTGGCGCGTTGGCTTACTAGACGGGCGGCGCATCGGAATTGCAGCCTCAGTGCGTCGCGTCGTTCGATGGCTGGCGAGGCTGGCGAGGCTCGCGAGGCGGGCCCGGCGCTCTCGCGGAACCCCCCGGCAAACGGCCGGGGCCACCAAGTCGCGCGATGGGTGATCCGCAGTAGATTCCGACCATCGGAGGTTGCCATGCCAATGTTTGAAAAGCGAACCGCTTTCCGCCGCGCGGTCGGCGGACCACTGGATGGGCAGACGGTCGAAGCATCGGCCGACTACGATGAATTCACGATGCACCCGACAGACCGCGCCCTTGTCCCCGCTATGGGCGGCACTCGCGCTGCGCACTACGAGGTTCGCGACGGGATTCTCGTGTGGCATGAGCGGACCGTCTGACGGGCGGACGGTGCTCGGTCCGTAGCCCGCTCGCGTCGGTCAGTCTTGGATCCGCCGCCGCCTCAGCGGCGGCGGACGATTACGATCCGCTCGCCGTCGGGCGAGACGTCGTACATCGAGTTTAGAGAACGCTCATACGCCGAATGGAACAGCACTCGTTCGGCGCCAAGAACGGGTGGCCTGTCGGTGCGCGATCCGTCGATCGGGACCCCGATGAGCGCGTCGCCGCTCCAGTAATACAGCTCGCGGCCGTCGCTGCGCCACACTGGGTCGCCGCCGCCGGAACGCGATACCATCACCCGATTGCCTGGCCGCGGATAAGAATCGACATACACCTCGTCGCGGCCCGACTCGTTGGATGTGTACGCGACCCAGTGCACGTGCGGCGAGACTCGCCCCGCGGTCTCTTGCGCGCCCGTGGCGGCATACCGGCGCGCTGCCGAACCGTCAGTCGGCTGCACCAGAATGTCGAGCCGATTGCTTCCGGCCTCTTCACTCACGAGGAGTGCACTGCCGTCATGCAGCCAGTCCGTTGGGAACCGCGTGCCCGGTCCCGTCGCGACCATGCGTGCGTCGCCGCCGCCGATCGACCGTTCGGCGACTTCGGCGCCTCTTGGACCGTTCACCGAATAGGCGACGACGCCGCCGTCGGGACTCCACTGCGGATGATTGCTGTCCGCGTCTTCATTGGTGAGGCGGCGTGTCGCGCCCCCGAGATCGGTGATCCAGATGTCGCTCGTGCGGCGACCATTCCCGAACGCGCCGTACGCGATGCTGCGGCCATCGGGAGAAAAGCGCGGGGCCCACGGTCGATCCGCGGCGATGTCACGCACGACTCGACCAGCCCGGTCCACGACAACGAGCGACAAGTCAGCCGCTCCCGTCGCTCCGTTCGGCGCCGCGCTGAGCGTGGCACGCGCACCAGGAGAATCGGTCGCCTTCGCCTGTTGGCGAATTGCGTTGAGCGTCCCGCGCCATCGCTCGATCGTCGCCGAGTGCGCGAGGTTCCACCCTGCGACGGTGCCCAACCCGAGTGCCGCCGCGGTCGTGTAAAGGGCAAAGCGGGCGGAGACGCGTCGCTCCGGTCGCGCTCGCGCGGCGTCTGAGATTGCCGGCGCGGCCGGCGCCGGCGCCGGCACCGAGCCCAGGCCATGTTCTTCGATCGCCGGTCGCTCGAGAAAGTCGGCCGGCGTTCCATCGTGCGCGGCAAGCAGGGAAGACACTTCGCCGCGGAGCGCCGTATCGTTGCCGCACGACCTCGCGACGAATTCATTGCGGTGATCGCCGGTGTAAATGAGCGCGCCCTGCAGGATTTGATCGACGGCGCGCCATCGCTCGTATGTCATCGGCGGAGTGGACCGAGTCATGGCTCGAGCTCCCGGCGCAACCACGCGCGGGCGATGGCCCACTGGCGTCCTGCTGTCGCGGGTGAGATGCCAAGCGCTTCGGCGGCCTCCGTCATGCTGAGTCCCGCGAAGTAGCGGAACTCGACCAGGCGCGCCTTCTGCGGGTCCAACGCGGCAAGGCGTGTGAGTGCGTCGTCGAGGGCGACGAGGTCGATCGGATCGAGCGACGATCGCGGCACCGCGGAAGCCCGATCTCGCTGAGCCTCGCGATCGACGGCGCCAAGTGTGACTTGGGTCGGCGCGGCTCCGCGCTTGAGCGATTGGCGCCGGCGGGCGTGGTCCACGAGGATGCGTCGCATCATCTGCGCGGCGACGGCAAAGAACTGCGTCCGATTGTCCCAATGCATGTCATGCTGCGCATCGAGGCGCAGCCACGCCTCGTGCACGAGCGCGGTCGTCTGCAGCGTGTGTCCGTCGCCCTCGCGCCGAAGCGCCAGCTGCGCCTGTCGGCGCAATTCGTCATAGACGAGCGGCGCGACGGCCGCACTGGCCTGTACATCCCCCGCGCCCCACGCGCGCAGGAGATCGGTGACGTCGTTCGCGGACTGGTTGTGCATCGTCGATGAGGTCGAGAGCGAAGCTGATGCCGGCCTGTCAAAGGCCGTGGGCTGCGAACGATGAGACAACGCGTGAGCGGGATTGGTTCTGTTTTGCGCGCTATGAGAAGAGGCGCAGAAGGCGCCCGCTTCTTTTCATGGGAGATACCGTGCTTACGCGACAGACCCAATCGATGGTTTCAGTGCCGCTTGTAGTTCGCGGCTTTGCGCTCGCAGCCGTGCTTGTCGTGACCGCGTGTGCCGGAAGGCAGCAGCCCGTTGTGCAAACAGAGCGCGCCGAAAGCAACACAGGCGACCTGGAGTCCGAACGGCAGGCAGCTGTGCTGCAGTTCGACAATCAGGGGACGGTATACGTGGACCTCTATCTTGTCGGCGCGCAGATCCAATGGAGACTCGGGCGGGTTCCGCCGGGGATGCGCCAGACGTTGAACGTTCCCGAGTCGGCGATCGACTGGACTACGGGATTCGTGCAGCTGGTGGTGATCCCCGGATCACAGGCGTCGCCCGAGGCGTGGCGAGATCCACGAGCGATAGTCGCGATCAGGCAGCCGGTGTCCGAGGTCTTGGCGCAGCGGTGGACGTTTCGTCAGGGCGCGGGGGCGGGCTTGCAGCTCCAAGCAACCCGTTTGGCCGGGCGGCAGTGAGATGGACCGTCTACGCCATCGCCCCCCTCCGCCTACGTCAACTGACGCATAGGCGGTTTCTCTTCCCGCCCCGACCTTTCTGGCGAAACAGCGCACCACCGGTTCGTCTGGAACGCCCGCGAAGCCGGTACAGAGTCGGGGAGGGAACATGAATGCGATCACACGCGCCATGCTCGTGGCCGGATGGAGCGGAATGCTCGGCGGCGTAGTCTCGGGCGCAGCTCTTGGGCTGTTCTTTCATAAAGAGAACTGGATGGGTGGCTACGCCAGCTTCCGCCGACGCCTCGCGCGGCTCGGCCACATCTCGTTCTTCGGACTCGGCTTCCTCAACCTGCTCCTCGCCTTTACCAACCAGCTCGTCGGGCTGCCGGACCGCGCGGCATCGGTCGCGGCGGGTGCTCTGATCCTTGGAGCTGTGGCCATGCCGACGTGTTGCTTCCTCTCTGCATGGCGGCCCTCGTTCCGACACCTCTTTGCTGTGCCGGTGGCCGGCGTGTTCACCGGAGTCGTGGCGACGCTTGTCGGCGTCGCCACCAAATGACGAGGGGAGGAGGACACCATGAAAATCGGATTCATCGCCATGAGCGGCGTCCGGGTCCACAGCAAAGAGCTGCTGGATTTGGGACTCAACCTGCCCGGATTCGTCGAGCGCAGCAAAGTGATCGCGTCATTACCGAGCCTCGGGCTGCTCACGCTCGCGGGCATGACGCCGCCGGACATCGACGTCGAATACATCGAGGTGGCCGACTTGGACCCCGCTGCACCGCTACGCGGCGGCTTCGACGCGGTGGCAATCTCCAGCTTCACCGCGATGATCAAGGATGCCTACACGCTCGCGGACCGCTATCGCGCGGCGGGCGTCGTGGTCATCCTCGGCGGCCTCCATGTGGCGCTCGTGCCCGACGAAGCTGCTCTCCATGCTGACGCGATTGTCGTGGGTGAGGCGGAGCCGGTCTGGCCCGAGGTCATTCGTGATTTGCGCTCCGGCCGTGTGAAGCCGCGCTACCAGACGCAATCCGGAGCGTTCGATCTGTCGCTGGCGCCAATGCCGCGCTTCGACCTGCTGGACCCGTCGCGCTACAACCGGCTTACCGTCCAGACGCAGCGAGGTTGTCCGTTCAACTGCGAGTTCTGCGCGGCGTCCATCCGATTGCGCCCAGGCTACCGCACGAAGCCGGTGCCGAAGATTCTCGCCGAGATCGAAGAGATCCGCCGCATTTGGCCCGACCCGTTTCTCGAGTTCGCGGACGACAATACGTTCGCGGACAAGCGCCACGGCCGCGCGCTCGTGGAGGCGCTTCGTCCACTCGGCCTCAAATGGTTCACGGAGTCCGACGTCTCCGTCGCTCGCGACCCGGAGCTGCTCCGTGCGATGAAGGCGGCTGGGTGCGCACAGATCCTCGTCGGCTTCGAGAGCCCCCAAGCGCTCGCGCTCGACGGTCTGGAACACAACTCAAACTGGAAGCGAAAACGGCTCGATGAATATCGGACGGCGGTCGACGCGATCCAGGGAGCCGGGATCACGCTCAACGGGTGCTTCGTCCTCGGGCTGGACGGCACCGATGCCGGATCGTTCGACGCCGTGTATGAGTTTGTCAAAGAGACGGGATTGTACGAGGTGCAGATCACCGTCATGACGCCATTCCCCGGAACGCCGCTCTACAGTCGCCTCCTCGCCGAGGGACGGATTCTCGAGCCGGGTGCGTGGGAGCGATGCACGCTGTTCGACGTGAACTTCGTCCCGGAGCGAATGACGGTGGACGAATTGGAGCGCGGCTTCCGGGATCTGATGGTCAGAATCTACGACCGGACGTTCGTGTCGAACCGTCGCCGTGATTTCTTCCGTAACCTTCGCGCCGTCCGCAGAGGCGCCGAGAATGCCGCTTAAAACGCCGAGCCCCGTTGCCGTGCCGCTTACCGGACTTCCTCCGTACCTGGTCGCGCGTCACCGAGCGTGGCGATCCGCCGCGACGTCGGCGAAGCGCACGAGCCGATGCTGATCCTCGTCCCAGAGTGCCAGACGCAAAGCGCTCATGCCGGAACGAAAGGTGATCACGGGCGACTGCGCGAAGACGGCGTTCGAGTCGTGGCACGCTTGCAGCCGGTAGTTCGGAATACGCGGCGCGACGTGATGTACGTGGTGTAGGCCGATGCTGCCGGTGAACCACTGAAACGGAGCGGGCAGCCGCAGATGCGAGCTGCCGCGCAACGCGGCATCCACGTAATCCCACTCGTCGTGCGGCGCCCAGTAAGCGTCCTCGAACTGGTGCTGCACGTAGAAGAGCCAGACCCCGGCCATGGCCGCGAGATAGTAGGGCACGGCATACGCGAACACCACCGATTTCCAGCCGACGGTGAGAAGTCCGACGGCAAACAGGACGGTGATGCCGAGGTTGGTCAGCCAAACGCTGGCGATCTGCTTGGAGCCGGTGGCAAGGCTCTTCCCGCGCAGCCGCTGACCAATCATCAAGTGGAAGGGCCCGACGAACAACAGCGACAGCGGGTGTCGGATCGTCCGGTAGACGAGTCGCGCGCGTGGCGTGCGAGCGAGATATTCGCGCACGGTCAGCGTCGGAACGTCGCCGTGACCGCGCCGGTCGAGATCTCCGGAGCTCGCGTGGTGCAGTGCATGGTCCCGACGCCACTGCGCAAACGGCGTCAACGTCAACACGCCGGTGACGAATCCCACGCCGTCGTTCAGCGCCCGTGAAGGGAAGAACGACCCGTGCGCGCAGTCGTGCATGAGGATGAACGTGCGAACGAGAAGGCCTGCCGCGGGAAGCGCGAGGAGGAGCGCGGCGAGGACCGACGCCGGCAGCACGAAATGGATCGCCGACATCACGAGGAGCAGCAATCCGAGCGTTGTCACCAGCTGAAACGACGCGCGCCGCGCGTCCGGGCCGATGAACGGCTCGACCGCGCGGCGCCAGTCCGCTCCCCTCGCGGGAGGGCGAGCGACCGGTTGGCTCAACGACCCAACTTGGTCACGTTTTCGGCTGCGGGTCCCTTCTGCCCCTGAACGATGTCGAACTCGACGCGCTCACCTTCGGCGAGGGTCTTGAACCCGCCGCCCTGGATGGCCGAGTGATGGACGAAGCAATCCTTCTGTCCATTCTCCGGCGTGATGAACCCGAAGCCCTTCTGATCGTTGAACCACTTCACCGTGCCGGTCGTCCGCATTGTCCTTACCCCAGATTTGATGATGTCGGAACGAAAAAAAGGCCTGCTCGCAATTCGGCAGGCCCCAAGAACGTCCGGAACTTGTCCACGCGTCGCGGCGCGTGTGTGCTTGAACGCACGTTAACCCGGCTGAAGCGCCTTCGCAACCGAGCAGATCGGCCCCCCCCGCTATGGCGGCCTGGCCGTCCCGGGACGCATTTTGACCGTCGATGCGAGAGATCGCGCGGTACCGCCAGCTCGACCAATCCCAAATCGGGCAGACCCTCCGCCGCCTGCGCGATCGGATCGCCGAGCGGTTCCCCGGGTCTGGACTCTCGAACGTAGCCGGGGAGCTGGTGTCGCTGTCCGACGAGGCGTTCGACTGCGTCGCGTACCTCCAGAAGCCCAACTGGCCAATTCGCGCCGCCGTCGGGATTGTCATTGCGACGATGGTCGTGGTTGTGGGTCTTGGCGCGTTGAGCATCCGGCTCTCGAGCCGCGTCAACAGCGTGTCGGAGCTCGTGCAGACGCTCGATGCCTCGATCAACGACATCGTGTTCCTCGGCATCGCGATCTTTTTTCTCGTCACGGTCGAAGCGCGTTTGAAGCGGCGCAAGGCGCTCGGGTCGTTGCAGCAGCTGCGCAGCGTGGTGCACATCGTCGACATGCACCAGCTCACGAAGGACCCCGAGCGCCTGATGTCGCCGCAACCCGACACGAGCTCGTCGCCGGCGCGCCCGATGACGCCGCCCGAGCTGGGGCGCTATCTCGACTATTGCAGCGAGCTGCTGTCGCTCACGAGCAAGATCGCCGCATCGTTCGTCCAGTCGTTCAACGATCCGGTCGTGCTCAGCACCGTCAACGAGATCGAGACGCTCGTGACCGGACTATCGGGAAAGATCTGGCAAAAGATCACGCTGCTGGATCGGGCGACGCGGTCGGACGAGACCGCGATCAAGTAGCGCGGGGAATCAGGCCCCCGCTAGGGCGCACGCGACGCAACGTACGCCGCCACCGCCAGCATGTCGTCCGGCGCCATCGGACCGACGACGCGCTTCATGAGCTCGGACCAACTGCCCGTACGCGTGCCGTGCTGCATGTCGAACATCTGCCGCACCATGTAGCTCGGCGACCGGCCCGCGATCCCAGGGACGGGGCCGAGCCCCTGAAGCGTCGTGCCATGGCAGAGCGCGCACTGGCCGCGCGTCGCCACGGCCTCGCCCTTCTTGAGCGACCCGGCTGGCACGTAGGCGATGAAGTCGGAGCGCGGATTTCGAAGTGTCTCCGTTTGCTCGCCGTTGACGGGTACCTCGATGATTCGCTGTCCGATCGGTTCCGTTCCCGCCGCGGCGCCCTCGGCGACGATGAACAAGCCGCCGGCGATCCGTGTTTTCGGAACGGTGTCCGTCTCGACGACTTTGACCCACGGTGTCCATTTCATCGACGAGAAGTAGGTCGCGGCCGCGTTGATCTCGTCGTCGGTCATCGCCTTCGCGAACTGGATCATGCGGCCCGTGTTCGTCTTCCGCGTATCGGCGCTCTTGCGAGCGTCGTTCTTGAAGTCCGACATCGTCTTCATGAAATACTCATAAGGCAGTCCCGCCACGCCGGCGTTCTCCGGGCGACCCTTGCCGTTCGGATAGTGGCAGAGCGAGCACGCGGTGATCATGGCTTCGCGTCGACCTTGCGCGACGATCGGCGGCATCGTGGGATGGTCACCAGGGAACCAGTCGGCCGGACCGAAGCCGTCGCGCACCTGCGCGAGCGTGAAGGCGACCGAGCTTCCTTGGATCGTATGCTTGGTCGTGTCGGGCGCGGCTTGCTGTGCGGCACCACGTCCGCCGCCGCCCCCGCCGCCCCCGCCGCCCCCGCCGCGTCCCTGCGCCGGCGGCGCGTTCGGATCGAGCGGCGTCGCGAAGCCGTAGGCCCAAGCCGGCGGACTCGCGGGCTGCTGCGCGGCAACGACTCTAACCCCCAAGGCAAGCAACAGTAGCGCGACGTGGTTCCTCATGGGCGATTCCGGTGTGGGTCGTCACCAATGTTGCGCCCGGCCGGCTCGACCGGAAGGCAACAGGTCCCGCCGGCGGGCCTTGCCAAACGGCGATTTGTTCTACAAAATAGAGACATGTCAGCGAGCCTCGGCCAACTCGAGCTCACAGTCCTCCTCGCCGTCGCTAGGCTTGGCGACGACGCCTACGGCCTCGCCGTGCGCCGCGACGTTTCGGCGCGCACCGGGCGCGACTACTCGATTGGGGCGGTGTACACCACGCTCCAACGCCTCGAGGACAAGGGACTGCTTCGCTCTCGTACGACCGACCCGCTCCCGGTGCGAGGGGGCAGATCGCGACGACAGTTCAAGCTCACCGCCAGCGGTAGTCGCGCGAT
>Ga0207706_10005309_pt1 | contig 12009 bp, 10 predicted proteins | sample KBSC53metaG_FD_184318 | JGI IMG/M metagenome (GOLD analysis project Ga0207706, IMG submission 184318) | Corn rhizosphere microbial communities from Kellogg Biological Station, Michigan, USA - KBS C5-3 metaG (SPAdes) (version 2) | ecosystem: Host-associated > Plants > Roots > Rhizosphere > Soil ... | reverse complement strand
GGCGGCGACGCTCGAGGCGCTCGAGGAGCAGGCGCGCGCTGCGGTTCAGGTCGATCCGCTGGCGCTGCAGCGCCTGGGTCAGGCGCGCGGCGAAGCGATCCAATCCGGGCTGCTCGCGGGTGGTGAGCTGCCGCCGGACCGCGTCTTTCTCGCACGCAACGACAAGGTCACGGCCCAGGACGGCAAGGTGCGATTCGAGCTCGGGATCAAGTAGCCGACGGAGGGCGCCAGCGCATCAGGCCTTCCTGCGCGACGCTTGCGACCAGTGCGCCGCCGCGATCGTAGATCCGGCCGGTTGCGAAACCGCGCGAACCGGAAGCGCTCGGGCTCGAGAGCACATAGAGCAGCCAGTCGTCGATGCGAACCGGGCGGTGGAACCACATCGCGTGGTCGATGCTCGCGATGGTGAGTCGTCCGTCGAAGTGCGACACGCCGTGCGGCAGCAGCGCGGTCTCGAGCAGCTGAAAGTCCGACAGATACGCGAGCAGGCAGCGATGGAGAATCGGGTCGTCCGGGCAGCGCTGGGTCACCCGAAACCAGACATGGCGGACGCTGTCGGCCGGCTGCGGCTGGTCCGGCACAGGCTCGACAAGGCGGAATTCCCAGGGCCGCTCCGACTCCCATACCCGTCGCCGCTCGGGGGGCAGGCTGTCGAGCCGCTTGCGCAACGCTGTCATATGATCCGGCAGCGATTCCGGCATCGGTACGACGGGTGCGGAAAGCTGGTGATCGAGACCAGGCTCCGGCTTCTGGAAGGACGCGGACATGTGGAAGATCTGGTGGCCGTGCTGGACCGCCACAACTCGGCGGCTCGAGAAGCTGCCGCCGTCGCGGCTCCGGTCGACCTCGTAGACGATCGGCGCCTTGAAGTCGCCGCGCCGCAGGAAATAGGCGTGCAGCGAGTGGGCGTCCCGACCGTCGACGGTCGCGCTGGCGGCGACCAGCGCCTGTCCCAGGACCTGACCCCCGAATACCTGCGCGCTCCCGATATCGCGGCTCGCGCCGCGAAACAGGTTGATCTCGATGCGCTCGAGCTCGAGCAGACGTAGCAGGTCGGCCAGCAGCGCGTTCATCGCGGCCGGTTAGCCCGCAACCCCGAGTCGCTTCTGCATGATCGGGCTTGTGGTGGTGTACTGCAGGTGCACTTTCTTCGCGGGATTCAGGTGCTCGGCGATCGCAAAGGCAGCGAGCGCCGCCTCGTGAAACCCGCTCAGGATGAGTTTCTTCTTGCCGGGGTAGTGGTTGATGTCGCCGATGGCGAATATTCCCGGCACGGTGGTCTGGAACTTCGCGGTGTCGACCCGGATCGCCTTTTTTTCCAGATCGAGCCCCCACTCGGCGATCGGTCCGAGCTTCGGATGCAGCCCGAAGAACGCGAGCACGTGGTCGGCGTCGAACCCAGCCATGGTGCCATCGGCGCGCTTGACCTCGACACCCTCGAGCCGGCCACCTTCTCCGATGCGGAGCGTGGCCGCCGTGCCCTCCACGTACTGCATCCGCCCGGCCGCAACCAGCTCGCGCATCCGGGCCACCGACGCCGGCGCGGCGCGGAACTCAGTGCGGCGATGGACGTGAACGAGACTCGCGGCCTTGCCGCAGAAGTCGAGCACCCAGTCGAGGGCCGAGTCGCCGCCGCCGAAGATGACGAGCCGCTGGCCGTGAAACCGCGCGGCGTCGCGTACACGGTAGTGCAGTTGCCGGCCTTCGAGCAGGTCTGCACCCTCGACGGCGAGTTTCTTTGGCTGGAACGAGCCTAGGCCGGCCGCGATTACCACGGTGCGGGCGAGAAACGTCGTGTCGAGCGCGGTGCGCACGAAGAACCGGCCGTCGTCGCGACGGGTAAGCTCGGCCACTTCCTGTCCGAGGTGGAATCGCGGCTCGAAGGGCTTGATCTGCTGCAGCAGCCGATCGATGAGCTCCTGCGCGCCGCATACCGGCAGCGCCGGGATGTCGTAGATCGGCTTGTCGGGATAGAGCTCGGTGCATTGACCGCCCGGATGCTGGAGCGAGTCGACGACGTCCGCCTTGATGCCGAGCAGCCCGAGCTCAAACACCTGAAACAGCCCGCACGGACCCGCACCGACGATGATGGCGTCCGTTTCGATCGGCGCCGCCGACGCGGAAATCTCGTTAGCGGGGCGCATCGGGCGGTCTCTGTGTGGTGCCGCGGGGGGCGGCGGCACTGCGCTTCGATGTGGCTGGCATGAACGGTGAATTGTAGCGGATGGACGCATACGGCGACTCGCGCCCTCCGTCGCCGACCGGCGCCCGACCCGTTGGCGTCGGAACCGTCCGATGCCGGGCGGCGCGAGCGGCGTGCTACGCTCCGGGCGACCCCATCCTGTTGATGGCGCACGCGCACGGAGGATTCCGCGATGGTCAAGACGCCTGAAAAGCCGTTCCTGACGGACGTCATGATGCTTCGGCGGCGCGCCCGCGAACACATCATGGAAGGTGCGGTCACGCCCGGATACACCGCGGACCGCGAGACCGTAGTGAAGCTCCTCAACGAGGCGCTGGCGACGGAGATCGTCTGCGTACTCCGCTACAAGCGGCACTATTTCATGGCCGAGGGGATCGCTGCGGACGCGGTCAAGGCCGAGTTCCTGCAGCACGCGAACGAGGAGCAGCAGCACGCCGACCAGATCGCGGCGCGGATCGTGCAGCTGAATGGCGAGCCCAACCTGAATCCGGAAGGACTCACCTCGCGCAGTCACGCGGAATACGTCGAGGGAGAGGACCTGATCGACATGATCAAGGAGGACCTCGTCGCCGAGCGCATCGCGATCGACAGCTATCGCGAGATGATCAACTACATCGGCGACAAGGACACCACCACCAAGCGCATGCTCGAAGGCATCCTCGCGATGGAGGAAGAGCATGCCGACGACCTGGTCGGGCTGCTGGAGAAGATGGACAAGTAGCAGCGGCGGCTAGGCTGCGAGGCGGCCCGCGTCCGGCCGCAGGGTCCAGAGCACCCATTTGCCGAGCAGGGTCGCGACAAACACGATCGCGCAGGCGACCAGGGCCGTGCCCAGGTAATCGATCACCGAGTCCTCGAGGTTGCGGTGCTGTACGAGCAGCACCGCCGCGGGCGTCAGGAGCAGTGCCTGCAGCGCGGCGGTCTGGCGGCCGACGGTGAGCATCAGGAGCAGCAGCGCGCCCACCAGCAGCACGCGCAACGCCGGAACGTCGAGAGACTGGATCAGCACTACGAGCAGCAGCGTCGCGAGCAGTGCCATGGCGAGGCGCGCCACCGCGCGCCCCGGGGGTCGGTTGAGCGCGGGCTCACCGATCGCGGCCGTCGCGAGCGGCAGCCACCAGCCGTGCGCGAAATCGGCCACGCGCGCCGCGAGCCAGGCGATCAGCACGAGCACCGCGAGCAGGACCGCGTAACTCAGCGCCGTCTGCGGATGCACCGCGCGGCTTTCCACCTCGACGTTGCGCAGCAGGGTGACGCCAAGGATGACGCCGTAAACGCAGCCCGCGAGCATCGAGCCCGCACGCTCGAACACAGTCAGGCCCGCGGCCGGCTCGAAGGACCCGATGAGCGCCGCCGCGAGTACCGACAGCAGGCCGCGGTGCAGCCCCTGCGAGCTCGCGGCGCCGACCGCGGCCGCAACCGCGACGATCAGCGCGGCGACACCGTCGGTCGACTCCGAGGTCACGGCGGCCGCCGCATAAGCCATCGGCAACAGCGCGGCGAACGGCGCAATCGGGCGTGCGAGCAGGGTCAGGTTGATGGCGAGCACGGCACCGAGCGCGAAGTACTGCGACACATCCGTATACCCGGCAAGATACGCCGCTGCCGTGGGTCCCAGGACCAGCAATACCAACCCGAACGCTTTCGCAATCATGGTCACCCGCCCGCCTCGCCGGTCTCCCCAGACTGGCTGCAGCACCTTCCTTTTCTTGTAATCTCAAGGTTTGCAAGATCCACGCCATTATTCGTATCCCCTTCTAAATCAGTGCATTAGCTTGTCCCGCTGAAGTGAATGTCCATGATATGTAAAAACGCCCGACGCCGGCGTCGACACCTGCAGCGGCATTCCGCGCTGCGCGCTTGTGACACTTCGCCGGTGCAAGTCGGAGACTCCCGGCGATCTCGCTCCTTGTGCCGGGCGGTGCTGCTGGCGCTCGCCGTGGGGGTCCTAGCCGCCGCCTGCAGCGGCGGCGGCGGGAACGACGCCTGCCATGTGAACGCGCAGAAGGAGTGGGTGCTCGCCACGACGCGCGACTGGTACTACTTCGATGACTTGCTGCCCGCGAGCGTCGACCTGGCGCAATTCCCTACCGCGGCGGAGCTCCTTGACGAGCTGACCGCCACGGCCCGTGCACAGGGCAAGGATCGCTTCTTCAGCTTTCTCACGACGCGCGACGAGGACAGTGCGCTGCTCGGCGAGGGAGAATTCATCGGCTTCGGCTTGCGCACGCGCACCGACCCCGGTCCGAGGGTATTCGTGAGCGAGGTCTTCGAGCAGAGCCCGGCGAGCGACGCCGGGATCGAGCGCGGCGACGAGATCGTCGCTGTCGACATCGGCAGCGGGTTCGTCTCAACTGCCGACCTGCTCGCCTCGGGCGACACCATCAGCGACGTGCTCGGTCCTGCAGAGACCGGCCTGCAGCGCGGATTGCGGCTTGCAGATGCGTCCGCCGCGACGCGCGAGGTGTCGCTGACGAAGCGCACGGTCACGATCGACCCGGTGCCCGACGATGATGGCGTGCGGATCCTGCCGCTCGCCGGCACGTCAGGCGTGGGCTACATCAGCCTGCGCAGCTATATCTCCACCGCCGACGAACAGCTGCGAGCGGCGTTCACCGAGTTCCGCGCGCAGGGGATCCAGTATTTCATCGTCGACCTGCGCTACAACGGCGGGGGTCTGATCACGACCTACGAGCTGCTCGGCGACCTGCTGGGCGGCGCGCGGAGCACCTCGGACGTCATGTCGCGAACACTCTTCAACACGAGGCACCCTGGGTCGAACGCGACCCGCACCTTCAGCCCTCAGCTCCAGTCGGTCGCGCCGGTGCGGATTGCCTTCCTCACCACCGAGGCGACGGCCTCCGCGAGCGAGCTCAACATCAACACGATCCGACCCTGGGTCGAAGTAGCGATCGTCGGCACCGACACGTTCGGCAAGCCGGTCGGTCAAAGTGCATTCGATCTTGCCGGCTGCGACGACCGGATGCGGCTCGTGACGTTCAAGACGGTCAACGCACTCGACGAAGGAGATTTCTTCGGCGGGCTCGCGCCGTCCATGACCTTCGCCTGTGCGGCGACCGACTCGCTCACCGAGTCGCCCGGCGACCCCGTGGAAGGGCTCACGGCGGCGGCGCTCCATTGGCTATCCACCGGCGCGTGCGACAGCGTGATCGCTGCTGCGAGCGCGCGCCTGGAGTCGGGCGCCGGCCACAGGATGACCCGCTATCCGCGGTCGGCTCGGCCATCGGCGGCTGAGGTCTGGATGCCCGGCGTCCAGTGAGAATCACAACACCGTCGGACATCACCACACCGGGTCGGTAATTACGCCCTCCTCGATCGGCCGGCCAATGCCGAGCACCACTTGCCAGTCGTCATCAGTGGTCACCGACATGGACAGGCGCAACGGGCCGAGCGGCGTGCGCCCACCGAGCATCAGCGTGCCTGCATACAGTGGTTCTTTCTGCAGCTGGTCGATGCGGCCCTGCATATCGCCAGCGGTAAGCGCGAAGCCCAGGTACAGCGCCTGCCCGAACAGGCTGCTCAGATCAGCGATCTTGTGCATGTACATCGCCGAGCCCAGCCAGTAATCCTCCCCGCGCAGCTCGCCAAGGTTGAGGCCCGGGAAGCTGGTCGGTCCTCCGAGCACGAACAGGTCGTAGACCGGCAAGGCCGTGTTGAAGGAGGTTCCGCCCGCGGCGCGCCAGTGCACCAGCTGACTGCCGAAGTGATAGGAGCCGGCAACAAGGGCGTCGAGTTTCTCGTACGCCGGCACGGTCTCGGAACCCAGCGATTCGTCCGAGTGAAAATAGCTCAGGCGCCCGAGCCATCCCTGGCTGGGCAGATCCACGCGATCCCGCGTGTCGTACACGAATCGCCCCGTCCAGCCGCCATAGCCCTCGGTGGGCACATCGGGAAGCGCGGTGTTCGCGATGTCGCGATCCGCCGACTGGATTCCCGACACGATCCCCGCCCGAAGCTCCGCTCGGGTCCCAAGCACACGGCCGATATCTAGGAATCCGTAGGCCCGTTCGAAGTCGTAGCGGGCGACCGCCTGACCATCGAGGAACAGGTCTTCCACCGAACGACGAGCCGTGACGCCGGGCTCCACGAAATAGTCGGCAGCATGATCGAGCGGCTGGTACAGGGACAGCTCCGCGGTACTGGTTCGCCCCAGGTAAAGGGATCCGTGGACCTCCCCACCGAGTGGATTGATCCAGGTCCGCAGGTAATCCCCGCCAATGACGAACGCCGTGTTGCTGTCGGTGCCCATCTGCAGCCCGACGTCGAACCGCACGATGTTCGGGCCCCAGGATTTCTCGCGCAGGAACACGTCCAGCGTCGGCCGCGATGCATCGCCGCGCAGCGCGAACTCGGCGCGTTCGAATTCCCCTAGCGCGAAGAGTCGGTTGATGCGGTCGCTCAGTTCCCGCTCGTCGACGACCGAGCCCGCCTCCACCCCTAGCTTCTCGATGACATGTCGCTGCTGCACGCGCTCGAGGCCATGTACCTGCACGTCCGCGAGCTGCACGCTCTCCCGCTCGCCGCGGCTGGTAGCCGTACGCCAGTCAGCGTACTCCGACTCGCCGACCGAGAGCCGCGACAGCTGCTCGCGATAGGCGAGCGCCGCCGTCCGGCCAAGCGGTATCGCGTCGTTCGCCCGGTCGAACGCGCCGCTGGTGATGTCGCCCATGTGAACCACGATGGAGACATCGTGCGGCGCGAGTGTCTCGAGCTGCTGGCGCTCATTCGCGCCCACCAGCACGTCGATCGTCCGCATGACCATGGTCAGCGGCGACTGCAGCTCCTCGGCGGTAGGAACGGGGTTGGGCACAGACACCGCAATCACGATGTCGGCGCAGGTCTCGCGGGCGATATCGACCGCTACGTTCCGGCTCAGCCCGCCGTCGCCGAGCACGCGACCGTCGATGATCACCGGTGCGAAGATGCCGGGAATCGACATGCTCGCGCGCAGCGCATGCGGCAGGTCCCCCGAGTCGAGCACGACCATCTCGCCGGTCTGCATGTCGGTCGCGATGGCCCGGAACGGTATTGGCAGCTTGTCGAAATCGCGAACCCCGAGACTGCGCGAGACCAACAGGCCGATCGTCTGCTCAATGTTCTGCGTGTTTATGAAGCCGCTGGGCGCCGTGAGCCCGTCGTCGCGGATGCCGAACTCGAAGCGATTACTGTAGATGTCACCTGCGAGCTTCCGGCGCATCGACTGGTGCCTGCGCTCGCCCTCGAAGCCGATAGCCTCCTGGAAGGAAATCCGGCGGATGGCGGCGGCGACCTCCGCGGCGGTCAGCCCCGATGCGTAGGTGCCGCCGACCAGCGCGCCCATGCTCGTACCGACGATGCAATCGATCGGAACGCGCAGCTCTTCGAGCACCGACAGCACGCCGACGTGCGCGGCGCCCTTGGCGCCGCCTCCACCCAGCGCCAGACCGATGCGTGGGCGTACGGCCTGCGGTGCGGCCGACGCAGGCATCGCGGGCGCTGTGTCGGCCGCAGCAGCGGCCGCCAGCGCGAATCCCGCGATGGCGAACGCAAGACCGTTTGCACGGATACTCGCCACCCGTCCATCGTGGACCCGTCGACTCAATTCCCTTCCCGGCATGCGAGCGCATCCTAGCAGCCCCACGGGCGCGGGCGATTGGCTATAGTCATCAACAGATGAAGACCAAACCCGCCAGGCGACGATCCGTCCCGGACCTGATATCACCGTATCGCGTCGCGAGCGGCCGAAGCTTTTCGCTCGCGCGGATAGACCCGGACGACACGCTGTGGTTCGCGAAGGACGACAAGGACCGCGCGCAGGACGATCTGAAGAAATGCGTCAAGGAGCTCGCCGACCTGCAGGACAAGCTCTACGCGCAGGACCGATGGTCGCTGCTGCTGATCTTCCAGGCGATGGATGCGGCGGGCAAGGACAGCGCGATCAAGCACGTCTTCTCGGGTATCAACCCTCAGGGCTGCCACGTGACCTCGTTCAAGGCGCCCTCGCAGGAGGAGCTCGACCATGACTACATGTGGCGCTGCTTGCGCGCGCTGCCGGAACGCGGCCGCATCGGGATCTTTAACCGTTCCTACTACGAGGAGGTGCTCGTCGTGCGCGTGCACGATGAGCTGCTCGACGCGCAGAAGCTCCCGCCGAAGCTCGTGACGCCGCGGATCTGGGACGAGCGTTTTGAGGACATCCGAAACTTCGAGCGCTACCTGGCCCGAAACGGGACTGTCATCCTCAAGTTCTTCCTGCATGTGTCGCGCGAGGAACAGCGAAAGCGATTTCTCGAGCGGCTCGATGAGCCGGAGAAGAACTGGAAGTTTGTTGCGGGTGACGTACTCGAACGCGCGCACTGGAACCAGTACATGCGGGCCTACGAGCAGATGGTCCGCAACACCGCCACCAGCGATGCGCCCTGGTTCGTGGTGCCGGCCGATAACAAGTGGTTCACGCGGCTGGTCGTATCCTCGGCGATCGTCGATGCGATGTCCTCGCTGCACCTGCATTATCCGCGCGTGAGCCACAGCCGGCGGCGCGAGCTGGCAGTTGCGCGCAAGGGGCTCCTGCGGGGGAACGGCAAGCGTCGCGACCGCTGAACCGGCCTCAATCAGTCCGCGAGGCCCGCGAGCGCCAGCGTCTCGACGTGATGCGTCTGCGGAAAGAAGTCGAATGGCAGAATCGCGTCGATACGGTATCCCGCGGTCTCCAGGAGATCCAGGTCGCGGGCAAGCGTGCCGGCGCTGCAGGAGAGGTACGCCATCCGCACCGGCCGCAGCTCCCGCGCAAGTGACTGCGCGACCTCGCCGTCGAGCCCGGAGCGTGGCGGGTTGACATAGGTGAGCCGCTCTCCGCGGCCTTCCTTCCACCATGCCCGGATCTGCGGCAGCCGTTGCGTGCAGGCGCCCCGGAGCACCTCGGCGTGCGGCGCGTTCCGGGCGGCGTCGCGCACCGCCTCTCCCGAGAGCTCGACCCCGAGCGTTCGTGCACCCATTCCGGTCCAGAGGCGGAGCGTCGCGCCGTGCCCGCAATAGAGATCGAGCACGCTCGAGCCCTCCCCGACGCGCAGATGCGCGGCGGCGGCCGCGAGCGCCTCGAGATGCAGCGCGGGCAGCGGCTGCAGGAAGGCCGTCGGGCCGTGTACGAGTCCGAGCCCGTCGCGTGACACCCCGGCGCCCCAGACGAGGCGCCAGCCGGAGCGCGCAAAGAGCCGCCGTCCGGCGGACGGATGCAGATGCAGCCACAGTCCCTCGATCCCGGTTGACTCCAGATCGCCGAGCACCGCGTCGAGCACGGTCGCCGCAACCTCGCGTGCCTTGACGATCAATGTTGCCTGCCGCCCAGCGACCTGAAGGTAGGCAAGCGGCAGCACGTCCGGTGACGGCAGGCGCTCCGCGAGATGGTGCACGAGCGCCCGCACCCGCTCGTCGTGCACCGGGCAGTCGTGTATCGCGATCAACTCGTCGCGTCGCATCAGGCCGAAACGCCATCCGGTGGCAGCGTCGTATATAGCGTTCAGGGTTACGCGCTGCCGGTAACCGAGGCGCGCCGCGTCCGGCACCGCGCGCAGCGGTCGCAGTCGATCGGACCACGCCGCGAGCACCCGCGCGAGATACCCCTGCTTCTGCGCGTGGCTCGAGGCCATGTCGAGGCCGCGATGGCGGCAGCCGTGGCAACGTGGCTCACAACCCGGCGGCAGCACTTGGTGTACGCTCACGCGCCAATGTTGCTCTCTGCCCGCTTCCGCGCTCAACGGGCCGTGCGATGAAGCGCCTGCCGACGGTCGCCGATATCGAGGCGGCCCGCGACCGGCTGCTCGGTCACGCGCGGCGCACTCCGCTGCTCGCGGCGACGCCGCTCGACATGGAAACCGGCGGCCGTATCCTCTTCAAGCTGGAAACTCTGCAGCGCACCGGGTCGTTCAAGTTCCGAGGCGCCTATAACCGCCTGGCGCAACTCGACCCGCAGGCGCGCCGCCGCGGCGTAGTCGCCTACTCCTCCGGCAACCACGCGCAGGGCGTGGCCGCCGCCGCCCGGCTGCTCGGGGTGCCGGCCACGATCGTTATGCCGTACGACGCGCCGCGCACCAAGCTCGAGAACACGCGCGCGCTCGGCGCGAGCATCGTTGCGTACGACCGCGACCGCGAGAGCCGCGAGGAGATCGCCGCTCGGATCGCTGCCGAGCGAGAGGCGGTGGTCGTGCCGGCATTTGACGACCCCGATATCGTCGCAGGCCAGGGCACCGTGGGTCTCGAGATCGCCGAGCAGTGCGCTGATCTGGACGTGGCTCCCGACGACGTCGTCGTGCCCTGCAGCGGCGGCGGACTCGTCGCGGGTATCGCGCTTGCGCTCGAGGCACGGATCCCCGCCGCGCGCGTCTGGACGGCGGAGCCTGCGGGGTTCGACGACCACCAGCGCTCGCTTGCAGCCGGCCGCCGTGTGCGGAACGAGCGGCTGAGCGGCTCGATCTGCGATGCGCTGATGGCGCCCACTCCGGGGGAGATCACTTTCGAGATCAATCGCCGCCTGCTCGCCGGAGGAGTAGTCGCAACCGACGACGAGGTCCGCGGCGCCGTCGCCTGGGCGGCGCGGACCCTGAAGCTCGTAGTCGAACCGGGCGGAGCGGTGGGACTTGCGTGCGTACGGAACACGCAGCTCCCGACCCAGGGGCGGACCGTGGTCGTGGTGCTGACTGGCGGCAACATCGACATGCCCCTTCTGCAGTCGATTCTCACGGTCGTGCAGGGCTCCGCGGCATGAGATTCGGTACGCGCACACGTCGTCGCTGCGCGATCCGCGGTCCGATCCCGGCGTTGCTTCTCCTGCTGGCGCTCATCATCGCCGTGCCCGCGCAGGCCGAGTGGCTGCAGGGCGAGCAGGCCATCATGGGCACGCGTTGCGTGGTCGAGCTCTGGAGCACGGATCGCGCGCGAGGCCAGGCCGCGATCGATGCGGTCTTCACTGAGTTCCGGCGCATCGACGCGCTCATGAGCACCTACAAGCCGGAGAGCGAGCTGTCACGCGTCAACGGGACCGCGGCGACGGCTCCCGTGCCGGTATCACGCGAACTCTACGACCTGCTCGCAACGTCGATCGAGTATTCGGAGCTCACCGGTGGCGCATTCGACGTTACCTACGCGAGCGTTGGCTACCTGTACGACTACCGCGCGCGCGTGCATCCCGACGCCGAGGCGATCGCGGCTGCTCTGCCGGGCATCAACTACCGCCACATCGAGCTGGACCCGGCTACGCATTCCGTGCGTTTCCGGCGGCCCGGCGTGCGCATCGACCTGGGCGGCATAGCCAAAGGACACGCGGTCGATCGGGGCATCGCGGTGCTTCAGGCGCTCGGAATCGACCGCGCGATGGTCAACGCCGGTGGCGACACGCGCATCATCGGCGCTAATGGTGCGTCCCATGACCAACGTAGCGAACGCGCGGTGGTAACCCATCGTGCGCGGCATCAGCAGGCTTGAGGCACCTTCCGGAACCAGGCCGAGATGGATGAAGGGTGTAGCGAAGGTTGCCGTCTTGCTGGCGAGAACGTAATCGCAATGAAACAGCATGGTGGTGCCGACGCCGATGGCGATGCCATCCACGGCAGCGATAAGCGGCTTGGCGTTGTTGGCCAGTGCATGCAGAAATTTGATCGCGTTCGAGGCGCGGGGCTTGTCGCCGCTTGCAGTGCCGTCCTTCAGGAAATCTTCCAGATCGTTGCCTGCGGTGAAGACTCCGGAGCCGCCGGTGATGACGATGCAGCGGATCGCCGCATTATCCTGCGCGCTGTCGATGGCCTCGCTCATGG
>Ga0207706_10005308_pt1 | contig 12010 bp, 10 predicted proteins | sample KBSC53metaG_FD_184318 | JGI IMG/M metagenome (GOLD analysis project Ga0207706, IMG submission 184318) | Corn rhizosphere microbial communities from Kellogg Biological Station, Michigan, USA - KBS C5-3 metaG (SPAdes) (version 2) | ecosystem: Host-associated > Plants > Roots > Rhizosphere > Soil ... | reverse complement strand
AGACAAAACCTGTTGGCAGTGACGTAACGTCGCCGGTGCCCCAATAGCTCGACCAATCGACCCACGGTGTTCCGCGAAACTGAACAGCCTGTTCGCCTCCACGACAAAGAGCAGTAGCCTCCGAAACTTTTCCCTGAAATCGAAGGCTGCGCGCATTTGGAATTTTCAGCACACCAAGCTCATCAGCTACCATCTGCGCGCAGGCCAGCAGGGCTTTCGCTTCCTCTTGCTTCGGCGATGACGCCGATTGAGATGGAGTTTGGCCGGATACGGGGATCGCCGCAAGTAGGAAGAGGCATGACACTGACAATAAGGCCGACTTAAGATAGTGCGACTTCATAACTCCTCCCATGTACCCCAGCTATATCCCTGAAGAGTTATCTGGGCACGCCGTATTTCTCAAAAGAAGCAAGTGAAGACAAACGATGTCTACTTCACTCCACCCTGCTCTATCCATCACGAGTCATGTGAACCGTTTCCAGAATCCGTCAGACCTCGAGGAAAGAGGTGCAAGAGACAGCGCTTCTCCAGGATGTGGCACCGTATCACAGGGGAAAAAATCTTCGGCGATGCCCATCTCGGGCAGAGCCCCAACAACGACAGAGCAGGTTGACGTTCTTAGAGGTCTCAGGGTACGACACTATCGATCGCAAGGTGCAATTCTGGAATCATGCATCCTTGCCTTACCGTATCCCGAGGCTAGCGTTTCCTTGCGACAGGCGAGGGAATCTTGCTCAGTCGAAAAGGCTCTGGGACGGCATCTAAGAATTTGTCAAGGCCTGTCACAATTGTCAAGACTTATTTGCCCAAATCAAATCAGAAGTATCATGCTACGTAATAGTTCTATGTTCCACTAACTACTGGCGCAAGCACGCCGCCAAATGCCCTCCAGCAATGCGGGTACCCATTGCTCTGCCGGGCATTGACTCCAGGTCTGTCTTAGAAACACCAGGCTCTCGTCGGGTGACTTGGCATTCGCAGCTTGCAGATCGAGAACAACGAGCGTGCTAGGCTCAAGACCGTTATTCGAATTATCTGGACCCACCGGCTGCCGGATCACGCTAGCCGGAGCAAATAGACATCGGCTCCGAACTGATTGAGGAGTCAGTGAGGCGCGAACAGACGGATCCCTGTAAATCTCACGCATCGCATCCACGCCGCTCACGATATTGTGAAGCGCAATGCCGATTGCATGCACGGCCGCCAAATCACCTCCAACCATATCCGAGAGAAGCTTCTTGGCCTTATCAACTTGCTTCGTCACAGCCCACCATGCAAGCAATGCCGGATTCATCGTGCGCGGTGCCTTATCAAGCAGTAATGCGGCGTCCCAACTGGCTGATGTCGCGTTGAAACCAGGAACAAACAAGGAACCCACAACCTGCTGTACCAGCGGACCGCACGTTCCCGTCTCCCCCCCGCCTCGAACATAGGCTGCGAGCCCTTCCAACTGAACCGGGCCGGCCGAAAAATCCTGTGCGAGCGCGCTCAGACGCTTCCAGAGATCAGTTTGCGCCGCAGCGCGTCCCTCCCCACACCGGGGTGTAACCGTCGGAAATGGAACTCCGTTGACTTGAAGAGTCTCTCGCACTTGTTTGAGAATGTGCGTATTCACTGGGAGAGAGCGATCCGAATACTCACGATCCAGATTGAGGTCCTGAGCAAATGACTTGATCTCAGCAGGGTCGTCTGAGCGAACAATATCCACCACCCCGGGAATGCGAATTCTCTTCATGGTCGCTCCTGGAAACTCTTAGCGCTTTCAGCGCTCACCGCGCCGGCTATTTGCGTCCCACCGTGGCCAAATAGCGTAATGCACTAAGACTCGGAAGAAAGAAATAGGCGCCGCCACGCACAGTGACAAACTGAGGCACTTCTGCGACATGCTCGCATGCGCCAGATTCTTGCGGCAACGAGAAAGCGTTGGTAAACCGGCATCCTGCGATTGCTTCACGATTGCCCAGCAGCGGATCACTCTCTTCAGTCAGAGCATCGAATTTCGTGCCCATTACCCATGCATTTTGCACAAACTCAAACTGCCGTAGGATATTCGCCACGATACAAATGAAATGAATTCCGTGTTCTCCCATGTCGGGCCCATCCGCCACTGCCTGCTCCGGAGTGATCCGTGTTCCATATTCACGGCCGCGCCGGAGCATTCGGTGAAATCGTGTCGATGCAATCACATCATCTCGATACTTTGCATTTCCGAAGCCGAGCATATGAAGCAATCGACCGACCAACCCATTCGAAGCCGGAAGGTCGGCGTTGCGCGGGTTTGCACGTCGAACATGCGCGCCAAACGGACAGCGAATGCCATCTTCGTCCAAGTCATATGTGAATTGATTCTTCGATGCTGACTTCGGATCGATCCCTTCAATATGCTGCGATTGCGCTGGAACAAGTGGAGTGCCATCCATCCGACGACCAACCATGGATTCTGCTAGTTGTAGTCGGGCCTGGGGATTGGAATGGGTCTGCTTATCTATAAAACGCCAAAAGCCCCTGACGTCTTGTTGCAACTGCCTGAAGACCAGGTATGTCCCGTTACGCCCGATGTCCCGCTTATCTGGATAATCTTCTGCGCACGGAAGCCCGGCGCTTCCGGGCTCATCAGCCAATAACGGGCGGGACGTGTACTTGCCGTATTCGTTTGGGTAGCCAAGCAGGAACTCGCCAAGGGCCAGAATATTCCCATACCTGAGTTGATCTCCGTGAGTCTTACGTTCGCGCGTCCAATCAAGTTCGGGTTGGCTGATGCCGTCATTAAATCCGAAGGGTTCGGTACCCTGAAGATTCGAAGTAGTCAAACAATCCGATATCTCGAATGCCGCGTTCCACCCCGTGCTTCGAATTCTTCGCGTTAGCTGGTCCATCTCACCCGGTTGCGCATACAACATCATCAGCATGTGAGGAACATTCCCCGCGCTTCCCCACTTCCACCATTCCGGCGAATTGGCGCCAACATCTCCCAGTCTCCGCGAACGGCTCGCCTCGCCTGTCATACCCGAAAGGAACTCGGCAGAAAATCCTGCAAGCACGTCCGCGGCAACGCCTAGAGCTTCCAAACCCTCGCGCGTGAAGGCGACTTGTAGAGCTGTAACTGGTGGCGCCCCTAACTTCTCCGCAGTCGTTACGGGAGCCGTTGCCAGCCACGCGCGCGCGGCAGCAGCGTCTCGAATTTTCAGTAACCAGAAGGAGGCGTCCTTCAAAGGACCAAATCCAAAACGCACGACCCCTTGAATGTCCCTCACGTCCACCGATGCGGTACTCATATCGCCTCTATCCATAAGATCCCTAAAGAAGCCGAAGCCAATCTCGTACCTCGCCCGTTGTCATTGTTGTCTTTTCCAGTCCCTCACGAATCTGTGCATTCCGCCACTTATCGAGTGCCGTTAATCCTGGGAGAGCGTTGTACCAGACTTGCGTAGGCATCTGGTGCCGGCGCAGATAGTTCTTGAATGTCTGTTCATCTTTGGCTCCATTCAGGACGAGCCAATTCGTCGTGGGATACCCTATCCCGTTGCTGAAGACGACGTTCAGTCCAAATGCAACCTTGTTGATAAAGTCGTCCATGTAGGCTTCAAGGCTCCCATCGTAGTTACTGGTGAAGATCACCCTCCTCTTGCCATCGAGAAAAACCCAACGTGCAAATTGAATCGACGTAACACGGGCCAGACGTCCGCGATTGAAAACATGCCTCGCCGTATAGTCGATAGCCGCAAGCACCAAAATCATGGTCAGGCGCCGAAAAAGGCCGGGCTTCAAACTACCCATGGCACTGAATTGGTTGGTGACATCGTGATCTTCCAGCGATGCGAGCACTTTCGCATGGTCAGCATTCACCCGAGGAGCTACCTCAGGATCGGACCGCTCGCTCCTGCGGAGTTGAATCAAAAAGAACGGAAGCGCCACGAGCAACACCGGCGACAAAACAAGCAAAAGAACTGGCATGCCCAGAAGATGAAAAAGGTTACGAACTTGCCATCCAAAAGGCGTTGGTGTTGCAGGCGTCAACTTGATGCGTCCTGATTGCACCTCGTCCGCGACAAATCCCTTCAACATCTCACGCACTTGCGTTGGCTGCATTCCCCGCATTGATTCGGCGTTTTTCCGAACGAACTCCTCAATGCACTGCCGTAACGCCTCTTCTTCCCTTACCTGCCGAACGGTTCGCCCAATCCAATTTATGTAATTGGCAGAGGGCAACAAATTGCGAGCGCTCATCCACACCAAAAGATCAGCATCGGACCTGAATCCATCACAGTGAGCAAAAATCTTCCGCAATCCTTCGCCAGCTCGCTTCGCCATTTCAGCGAGCAACTCCTCAGCCGGTCCATCACAGTCTCCAATAAAAGCCAGGTACGTCGGGTAGTCGATTCGTGGCATCCCGTATACCGTGATGTCGTCCAGGGTCTGATCCTCAAGGATCATGATCCGCGCGAAGTGAAGCTGGTCGAATTGCCCGAATGGCACATACGAATTCATGGAATTCAAGCGCCCCGGCTCGTAATTCATTTCGGCGAGCAACCGCCGTAGATCCGCTTCGTGTGACGGAGTGATCGGTGCCAGGATCATGAAGGTGGACTGAGGCGTCATCGATGGTTACTCAAAGACCTCGTCGCCTGTTGGCTCATAGTGAGGTGTTGCGTTCATGTTGTGTCGTAACGTTGCGAGTGCCCAATACATGCGTCTTCGCGCCCGATTTTGATTTCCCAGGGGACGATGCTCCGCGATGCAGTGCCAGGGATTGTACGAAAGCTTCTTGGCGAAATCCAATTGCTCAGCAGAATCGAACTTCTGTCGCGGCATGCGTAATGTTGCCGCTGAAATTCGTGGCGAGAGCTTTTCAGGCCATAGCACCGCATTGTTTTCCAACGGCATCAAGTGCGAGTCTCTTTGCAGTTGTAGTCGAATGTCGAGTTCGACGTCCCCTGAATTCAGCGCAGCGACCATCGCGTCACGCAGGTAATCGTCGGGTGGCCGAAAGGGCAATCGGGGAATTCGTGTCCGGCGCTCGATCTTTGGCCAAACCGAATACTGCATCGCCTGTCCCTCCCCAAGCAAGTATGGGACGCAGCTGAAATAGGGCGCCTCAAATGGGCTGCTCTGTGTCTTGATCCAAAGCGATTGCATGATGAGGTCTAAGACGTGATGCTGATGAAGGTTCAGAAAATAGAAAATCTGTGCGTTCTTCAGGCTCTCGATCTGCAACTGTGCGTTTGCCCTTACGTCCGGCGTCACAAATGTCGGCGTGGAGACAGCGAACATGTCCTGGGTGAATTTTTCCTCTTCCATGAGCTTCGGACCCGCCACGCGCATCAGCTTGATGCCGATGCTCATGAATCCCACGTCGTCGATATCTGGAGTGATGTAGGGTCCTGGTCCAGAAAACCGGACCCAGGCCGGATATGTGCGCGGCTGAGCGAAAATGCCGCGCCGCAGTTCCGGAGGAAGGTCGTCGTGAACAATGAACTCAGCGCGCACGATTCCGTGTGTCTTCGTGTTTCCGCCTCGCTCAAATCTTCCTGGCTTCCAAAGCAGGGTCATCTGATCGGTGAAGCTCTTGATGATCGAGTCGACCCACTCCTCTTCATCTTGAAGAGCCTTTTCCTCGGCGATCTCCAGACCCTCGTTAGTACGGCGCGAGTTGATCAGGGATGTGGCGAGGCTGGTGAGAGGATCGCGAAGAATCGCATCGAATGCCGGACGGAAAAAAGGATCGAAGCGCCGCTCAAGATGCACGAGAGACGTCGAAGCATCGCTCAACCAATTTCGGATCGTCGAACCCGTATTCGCCTTGGGCAACGGCCGATCAGGGTTGGACTGGATCGTCATGCGGTCGGAAATTCGAGCGCGAAGTGAATTGTTTTGGTCTTATCCCAATACACGAGGCCCAGGTACATCCCAGGGCCAATCTGCCGAATCTCGTCTCGAATGTGCTCAGCGACAAACGAAGTCTTCGAGTAGTCGAGAACAATGCATTCCTTGTTATCAAACCAACTCGGAGTCTTGTAGACCTCAGCCACAATCGCATTCAACCCAAAGGCAAGTATTCGATTGCGCAGGGTTCCGTGTGCGGCGTCAAACGTCTTTCCCTGCCAAACGAAGATGTTGATCAATGACGCGATTTCCGAATTGAATTTTGTACCGGGCGCGATGATTGCGGTACCCTTCGCCTCGCCGTTGGGGATTTCGCCGGACGGACTGCTTGAGAACAGCTTGTCCAAGTCCTCTTGTGACATGGAAAGAAGTTGCGGCGTGTTATACGCCATCGAATCCGCCTCCTCGAGAAGTAGGCTTATGATCCTTGTTTCGGCGCAGACGCAACTGTGGGGGCGCGCCGGTTGGAGTCCTGCCAATATGCCAGCAGATCGAACGATTGTCAATAAAAATGGGGATTGTCGCTTGAACTTGGTTAATCAGCAGAATTCCGGTCAACTAGTTTTCGATCGAATTCCTCTCCTCGTTGGTTCACCTGAACGATTCGGAAAGGCGAGTCGCGGGCTTGCTATGCAGAAGTTTTTCCTTGGCTACGACTTCAAAGCCCCGTTAGACTTCATAGCACAATTTTTCCAGAACCGGAAAGGCGACTCCGGCTATGCCCCTACGGCCCCTTGTATTGATTCATGGTTATTCCGCAGACTGCAAGGCGTTCCATCCGCTGCGTGAAGCACTCCTGGCTAACCCCAAATTGAGAGCATTGGGAATTGACGTGAACTACATCGACGTTTGCTCATATGTTTCGCTCAACAACGAAATCACGATCAAAGACATAGCGGAAGGCCTCGATCGCGCATTTCGCTTTGATCCGCAACTGAAATCTAAGTACGATTTGCAGAACTGCGAGTTTGATGCAATCGTGCATTCCACTGGCATGCTGGTGCTTCGGTCATGGCTCACCAACTATGGCACGCCCGATCGCGCCTCGAATTCGCGCCTCAAACGCCTCAAGCATTTGATCGGAATTGCCCCTGCCACCTGGGGTTCTCCCCAGGCCCACAAAGGCCGCACGTGGCTTGGAGCACTGGTGAAGGGCAACCGCGAACTTGGACCCGATTTTCTCAATGCGGGCGATGCCGTACTCGACGGGCTCGAACTGGGCAGCAAGTTTACCTGGGATCTAGCACATATCGATCTTCTCAGCGAAAAACCTTATTACGGCAAGGGAAATGACACCCCGTACGTCGCGGTTTTCATCGGCAACACTCCCTATACCGGTCTCGCCAGCGTTGCAAATGATCCAGGCACCGACGGCACCGTGCGCTGGTCCGGCTGCGGTCTGAACACGAGAAAGATCACCATTGATCTGACCCGTTTTCCTATAGACGCCGAAGGCAAGCCCGCCGCCCACAGATTGAGCATCACGCCGTGGGCAGATGATCGGCTCGAAGTCCCCATCATTCCCGTCGACGGAAAGAGTCATTCGTCCATACTTTCGGACCCCGATCCCGCCATGGTCGACTTGATCGTCGACTTTCTCCGCACCGGAGAAGTTGACGGAACAGGGAAAGCCCTCTCTGAGACCTTCGATGACTGGTTGGCGCGGGCCCGGCACTATGGCGACATCGGCAAACCAAAGATGCGAACGAATCCGGGTGCCGACGCGTCAGGTGTTGGCGGAGAGGCTCAAAGATTCTTCGGGCATTTCTTCGGCAAGAATCCAGACCAACCTCTCGAGGGATGGCAGCAGTTTGTAGTACACGCCATCGATGAGCGCGGTGATCCGGTCACCGACTACCTGCTCGACGTGCTTCGGTCAGAGGGCGGCAAGGATGTCCCTTTCGAAGAGATGTATACCGATGTGCATGTCTACCGCGCCGATCCAAGCTATCGGTGTTTTCATATCCGCCTTCCCCAAGGCATTTCCAGTGAATCGGGTAACCTCAAGATCCGCGTCCATGCATCTTCGGGAACACAAATCATAGGCTACCAAGGATACAAAGAGATCCAGCCGGCCCCCGAAGCGACGTCCCTTGCTATCCAAGGACAGGAGATGGACGCCGAGTCTGCGCCCGTGATCCTGAACGTCGGCGATCTCGGAGATGATGCCGCGTCCTTGTTTCATCCATTCACCACCACACTCATTGAACTGCGGCTCAGTCGCGAACCTCTGCCGTTGGAAAAGGTCAGTAAGGTCCTCGAGTTTGTCTGGGATTCTCTAGCCGCGTCCTCCAATTGAGGTTTAGCGAGAAGTTCATCGAACGAGTCACATCAAGGAGTGAGGGATGCCCGCAGATTCGCACGAAATGCAGGAGAATCGTCTTTCCGTCTTCGCAAATGTGTTTAAGGGATACATGGGCATCATGCCCATTGTGACCGCGACCCTGGCGCCTTTACTCACCGCCCTAAACGTGGTGCCGACCTATGAGTGGCAGAGAAAGCCACTCGCAACGATGGCTGGCGTGCTGGGGTTCCTGTTGCTTGCATGGATCTTCTACGTCCGCAGGACGATCGCATTGGGAAGCATTACGCCAGGCTATAGGTGGATCTACAACCTTAGCCCCCTGGTTCTAATTCTGGGCAGCATTGGATGCTATATCGGATACGCTAACACCCTCGAAACTTCACTGCAGTTGCTTCTCAAAGGGAACTCATCGATCACTCGCACCCAGGCCCTCGGCAGTTCAAGTCTAGACACGGTCATTCCCCACTCTGTGGAATTGCAGTTGTTGTACTTGGGGATGTTCCTCTGCGCCGAGGGGGCATTTGTGATGATGGCCCTCCGCGATTACTGCAATGATGTCCGGCATGTCTCAGAGTACGAATGGATGTTCGGCGCGCAAGATGGATCTGCCCCGGTGCCGCCCAGACAATAGAGATCAGTTTCCGAGGACGGCTCTTCAAACTTATGCTAATATCGCAACTCTCACGGTGAACAGGATTGTGCGGAGGTATGCGCCGTATGAGCTTGAATAATCTCACCTACAGTGAAAAGGGCCTGGCGCTAACCCGACAATTTGAAGGTTGCCGCCTCACGGCCTATCAGGACCAAGTCGGCGTCTGGACGATTGGCTACGGTCATACAGGCCCCGATGTTACACCCGGACTAACAATCACCGAGGAACAGTCAAAAGCCCTGCTGGCCAAAGATGTGTGTGGTGCAGCCGCCAGCGTCAACAATCTTGTGACGGTAAAGCTCAGCCAGGATGAATTCGATGCACTCGTCGATTTTGTTTTCAACCTTGGCGCGGGAGCCTTCAGGGGATCGACAATGCTCCGGCGACTCAACTCCGGCGACTTCGAAGGCGCCGCCGCCCAATTTGAACGGTGGAGTCGTGCCGGAGGAGTCATTGTCGCAGGGCTTCTGCGTCGCCGGCATGCCGAGGAATCTCTGTTCCGGGGCGAAGACTCGTCAACCCAATCCGTCTAGAAAAGTACGCCTTGGTTTATATGCAAGATAATGCCTCTAGCCCGCGGCGCAGCGCATGGATTGTTGCAGCAATGCTCGGAATTGTCGCTGTCCCAATGGGCATCACCCTGCTCGCCGTAAAGGTCCCGGCCACCGTTGTAATCACCAGTTCGAATCCCACGCCCTACGGTTATAGCTGGAGCTTGCTCTTGTTCATCATCCCCATTGCAGTCATCGGCGGATGGTTTCTACCGAGCGAACATGTGAGGATTTCCAAGCGCGCCTTCTGGCGAACAATTTGGACTCTGGTGCCGATCGGGTTCGGCCTCGATTTCTTCTTCGCCAGCCGATTTTTCCACTTTCAAAACGCCAACGCTACCCTGAAAATTCTTGCGCCGGCAATAGGAGGCGGGGTTCCCGTAGAAGAGTATGTCTTCTACTTCACCGGCTTTCTTGCGGTTCTCCTAATCTATGTGTGGCTCGATGAATACTGGCTGGTTGCTTACAACGTGCCGGATTATCAAGGCGAAGCCCAGCAAATCTCGCGCATACTCAGGTTTCATCCAGCTTCTGTGATCGTTGGATTGGCGTTGATCGCAGTGGCAATCCTCTATAAGAAATTGCGATCTCCCGTTCCAGAAGGATTTCCCGGCTACTTCACCGTACTCGTGATGGGCGGAATGATTCCCTCGGCCAGCCTTTTCCAGACAGCACGGCGGTTCATCAACTGGCGGGCGTTCAGTTTGACGATATTCATGATCCTGCTCATAAGCCTCTTTTGGGAGGCCACACTGGCCGTCCCATATCAATGGTGGACCTACCAGCAGAATGCGATGCTGGGGCTCTTCATTGGAGCCTGGGCAGGACTTCCAATCGAAGCCGTTTTGGTTTGGATTGCGGTCACCTACGGAACCACAATCGTCTACGAGAGTGTGAAAGTCTGGCAAGCCTCCGGCAAGCCCGCGAAGAATGCCTTCCTCGGACAATCGACCGAAACCAAAAAGCCGAAGGACTAGCGACTCACGACATCATCCGCCGAGACGAATCTCCACGCTCAAGATTGCCAGCCGCCGCCCAGTGCGCTGTACAGTTGCACTAGCGTCAATGCCTCGCCTTGCTGCGCACTGACCAGGTTCAGTTGTGCCGCGAAAAAGTTTGAATCAGTCGTGAGCACCTCAAGATATCCGGTCGATCCACCCTGGTATCGAAGCCGAGCCAGCCGCGTCGCGTCTCTTGCTGCCTCAACAAGCTTCTCCTGCTGCTCACGGTAAGAACGCTGCTTATTCAATGCGATGAGAGCGTTGGAAACATCGCGAAAAGCACCGGCGATTGTCTTTTGATAATTGAGTACCATCTCCTTTTGGGTCTCTTGCGAATATTGCAATTGCCCGCGAAGCCTACCCCCTTCGAAGAGTGGCTGAGCTAGCGTCCCGATCCCGTAGATTGTCTTCCCTGCAGGATCAAAGATACTCGATAACGAGTCTCCGCCAACGCCCCCCGCGGCAGTGATTGAAAGGTTGGGGAAGAACTGAGCGCGAGCCACACCAATTTGCGCATTGGCCGCGACAAGTGTCGCTTCTGCCTGTTGGATATCAGGCCGTCGCTCGAGAAGCTGAGACGGCAGACCGGTTGGAAGATCCTGCGGCGGAGGAGCGAGCGCATTTGGATCTTTGTGGACGATTGGTCCTGGATTCTCTCCAATCAGAAAAGCGATTGCGTTCTCCTCTTGTTGGATCTGCTGTTCAAGCTGAGGTATCTCTGAGGTCGCTGCATATAACAGTTGTTCCGCTTGCCGCACATCCGACAGGGGAACCGAACCTCCGCTTTCGAGGGTCTTCGTGAGGTCGACAGAGTCCTGTCGGACTTTGAGCGTCGCTTTTGTAATCTCTAGTTGCGAATCAAGGGCGCGAAGTTGTAAATACTCGGTCGCCACTTGCTGCACGAGCGTTAACCGGACCGCCCGCTGAGCCCAGGTCTGGGCCAGCAACTGCGCGCGGGCCGCCTCCGTCTGCTTGCGATAAAGCCCCCAAAAGTCAGGTGTCCATGCGGCGGAAAGATTGAAGGCTCCGCTGACAAACGGACTGGAAATCTGTGTGCCAAGCGACGATGGTAACGTGGCGCCAATGGCCGTCCCTCCAACGTTGACCGTCGGAAACTGCTGGGAGCGGGTGATCTTCACCTGCGCCTGCTGCTCGAGGATGCGCTGCGCTGCAATGCGCAAATCATAGTTGTTGACCAGTGCTTTGCGGATCAGCTCTTGAAGTTCAGGCTCACGATATACAGCAGCCCACTGTTCATCGCCGAGAGAATTCGTTGCGTCGCTTACAACTGCTGCACCTTCCGCTCCACGAAACGCGGGTGGCGCCGGGTAATTTGGCCTTACATATTTCGGCCCAACGGTGCACCCGGCGAGAAGTCCGATCACGCCGCCCAGCCCCAGCACCATCGGGATCGCGTAACGATGTCGATAGCCGCCAACCACAAACCCGACCGCCACGGCCAGCGACCTGTACTGGAGCCTGTCGAACGACCGCTCCGAGGAGACGGCGGTGCGCACCCCGCTCGACGGCGTCGGCGGCGGCGAGCTCGGCGAGCAGCGGTGCTGCGGGTTCGGGTACGCGTTCGGCGCCGAGGAGGTGTTCTACTATCACGTCGTCG
>Ga0207706_10005304_pt1 | contig 12019 bp, 13 predicted proteins | sample KBSC53metaG_FD_184318 | JGI IMG/M metagenome (GOLD analysis project Ga0207706, IMG submission 184318) | Corn rhizosphere microbial communities from Kellogg Biological Station, Michigan, USA - KBS C5-3 metaG (SPAdes) (version 2) | ecosystem: Host-associated > Plants > Roots > Rhizosphere > Soil ... | reverse complement strand
GGCTGCCTGATGATGCTCAAGGACCGGCTGGGGGGCCTTGCGGGCAAGGAAGCGGTGGTGATCGGCCGATCCAATATCGTCGGAAAGCCGATGGCACAGTTGCTGCTGGGCGAAAGCTGCACCGTCACGATTGCCCATTCGAAAACGCGCGACTTGCCCGATGTGGTGCGCCGCGCAGACATTGTCGTCGCGGCGGTGGGGCGCCCCGAAATGGTCAAGCGCGACTGGATCAAGCCGGGCGCGGCGGTAATCGACGTCGGCATCAATCGGATCGATGCGGGCGAGGGCAAGACGCGCCTGGTGGGTGACGTCGCCTTTGAAGAGGTCAGCCAGGTTGCCGGCGCGGTCACACCTGTGCCCGGTGGTGTCGGGCCGATGACGATCGCCGTCCTGTTGCGCAACACGCTCGTCGCGGCGCATCGAAATGCAGGCGTGCCGCTGGAAAAAAGCGCGATATGATCCCTGCCCTCCTGCTCGCCGCTGCGGCCGTGCCGCCGGTCGAGCAGGCTGAGCGCGCCTTCGCTTCCACCGCGCAGATCAAGGGCCAATGGACCGCTTTTCGCGAATTTGCGGCACCCGATGCGCAGATGCTGCTCGACGGGCCGCAGCCGGCCGCGCCTTTCCTTAAAGACCGCGCAGACCCGCCCGTGGCGGTAATGTGGTGGCCCGCACACACGGTCACGTCGTGCGACGGTAAGCTCGCTTTTTCCACGGGCCCGTGGCGCCGCAAGGGTGGTCAGACGACGGGGCGTTATTTCACCATCTGGCGCTATGGCGAGGATGGCTGGCGCTGGATTTATGACGGCGGTGCGGAGGATCATTCCCCCACCTTGGCGGGCGACAAGCCCTCTGCCGTCCGCGCTTACTGCCAACGCGGCGCCTCGCCGCCGGCCGCACCGGCAGATCAAGCGATCGGCGGGATCTCAAAAGATGGTAGCCTCCGCTGGAGCCTGCAGCCGCAGGACAAGGAGCATTACCGGCTGACCGTGACCTATCGCAGCAGCCGAGGCTGGAAGAGCGAAACGGCGGTGGTCGGCTGATGCTCGCGCTCTTCCTTGCCGCCTTTGTCACGTTCTTCGTCGTGATCGACCCGCCCGGCTGCGCGCCAATCTTCGCCAGCCTGACGCGGGGCGGGAGCGACGCGCATCGCCGGGCGATGGCCCTCCGCTCGACCGGCATCGCGACCGTCATCCTGATCCTGTTCGCGCTCGTTGGAGAACCGCTGCTGAAGGCGCTCGGCATCAGCCTTGATGCGTTCCGCATCGCCGGCGGCATCATGGTGTTCCTGATCGCGCTTGAAATGGTGTTCGAGAAGCGCACCGAACGGCGCGAGGAGCGTGCAGAGGAAATCCAGCGGCGCCATGCCGAGGCGCACAAGGAAGAGCCTGAGGACATCTCGGTCTTTCCAATGGGCATCCCGATGATCGCCGGCCCGGGATCGATCGCGACCGTAATGCTGGTCACATCGCGCAACCATGGCTTGCATTTGATGATCGTGCTGGCCGCATTGGCGGCGGTGCTGCTCGCCACGCTGATATCGCTGCTCGCAGCCGGGGCGATCATGCGCGTGCTCGGCGATAAGCTGGAGGCGATGATCACGCGCATCCTGGGCGTGTTGCTCGCCGCGCTGGCGGCGCAATATGTGATCGACGGCGTGAAGGCGAGCTTCAGCTAAGGCCCGGCAATCATCGGAAGAACGGGGCACGCTCCAGACCATCGAAGATGAACTGGACCGCCAACCCCGCGAGGAGCACACCCGAGACGCGGCTGACCACGTCGGTACCGGTTCGGCCGAGTGCGGCGACGAGCCAATCGGCTGCACGCATCGCCGCGAAGGTCAGGCCCAGGCACAGCAGGATCATGGCAATTACGCCCGTGCCTTCAAGGAACCCTTCGGTACGCCCCATCAGCAGCACGACCGCCGATAGGCTACCCGGCCCCGCAATCATCGGAAAAGCCAACGGGAACACCGCAATATCCCCCGGCCTTTCCGCATCGCGCCGTTCGCCCTCACTGATCGAGGACAGTCCTGGGCTGGAAAAGGTCAGCGTCAGCGCCTGCAGAAACAACAACACGCCGCCAGCGACGCGGAAAGCGGGCAGCGAGATGTGGAGCAGCGACAGCAATAGGCCGCCACCCACCGCGAAGAGGAGCAGAACCAACCCGGCGATCGAGGTCGACCGTATCGCCAGACCGAGCCGATCGCCGCGATGCTCACCGGCGGTCAGGCCGGCGAACACAACCGCGGTTTCCACCGGGCCGATCGTGACGAGCAGGGTGATGAAGCTTGAGAAAATGCTGGGAGAGACGTGCATCGGCAAAGAGTGGCCGGCGAGACCGAAGCGGCCTCCGCCGGCCTTCAAGGCTATCGAGTTTTATCGCGGATGGATTCGGCTCATGCCGCCTTGGCATTGATCGGAATGCGGCGGACATTCTCATTCGCCGCTTCCGATTTGGGCAGCGTGACGGTCAGTATGCCGTTCTGGAAGGTTGCGCTGGCTTTATCCTGCTCCACGCCCCGCGGCAGGCTGATCCGTCGCTCGAACCGCCCGTAGCTGCGTTCCGAATAACCGCGCTCGGCATCGTCCACCTCCGACTTCTTTTCGCCCTTGAGCGTCAGCACGCCATCGGTGACGGTTATTTCGACGTCCTTCTCGGTCAGGCCCGGGAGTTCGGCGGTGATGCGGACGTCCTTTTCCGTTTCGCCCAACTCCAGATTGGGCCAGGCCAGACGCCGATCGACGCCTCCGAACGAGCGCAGATCGAAGCCGCGAAGCACGTCGTCGAACAGCCGGTCCACCTCGCGCTGGAGCGAGAGGAGCGGATGGTCGCCGCGCGTGCGTTCGGCGGGCAGCCGGTTTTCCTGCCGGCCCCAGGGAACTAGGTCACGAAAGGCCATGGATCATCTCCTTATCTGCTGATGGCGGACCGCTCAGGCCGCCTCGCGCGCTTCGCTCTTCGGCGCCGCCAGCCTATCATTGGCGGGCGAGCCGCCCGAGATTTCGATTTTGCGGGGCTTCATCGCCTCGGGTAGGACGCGTTTCAGCGCGATGCTGAGCAGGCCATTGTCGAAGCTGGCGGAGCCGACCTCGATGAAATCGGCCAGTTGGAAACGTCGCTCGAACGCACGCGTGGCGATGCTGCGATGCAGATATTGGCGGCCATCATCCTGCTCGTCGGGGTGACGGCCCCGGACGGTCAGCTGATTCTGCTGCGCCACGACCTCGATTTCGTCGGGGCGGAAACCGGCTACCGCTAGTGTAATCAGGTAGCTATCCTCGCCCTCCTTCACGATATCGAAGGGCGGAAAGCCGTCCCCGGCATCGACGCGGGGGCCGGTCTCCAGCAGATCGAACAGGCGATCGAAGCCGATCGTCGACCGCCGATAAGGCGAAAAATCGAAACTGGTTCTCATCTCCAAATCCTCCAATGGAAGCGATCTGGGCATGAGATGCGCCGGAAAGAGAGCCGGCGCTCTCCATGTCCCACCGGACCCGGAATCGGCATCCGGCGATGCGCGATTTAGGAAAGGCCATCGATCCTTCAAGAGGTTCGGGAGCGCACTTTCCCGATGGAAACAAAGGAAAATCATTCGCCTGCACGGATCGATCGAGCTTCGACCAAACCCGGATCAGGCAGCCTGATCGACCGGGTTGGAGAAGCGCTGGTGCAGGAAGTGCAGCACCTCGGCACGCGCATGGGTATAATCGGGCGTCTCGGCGACATCGATCCGGTTGCGCGGGCGCGGCAGGGCAATGCGGAGGTCCTCCCCGATCGTCGCGGCCGGGCCGTTCGTCATCATCACCACGCGATCGGCGAGCAGCACCGCCTCGTCGACGTCGTGCGTGATCATCACCACCGTGTTGCGCAGCTTGGCCTGGATCTCCATCACCGCGTCCTGCAGGCTGGCGCGCGTCAGCGCATCTAGCGCGCCGAACGGCTCATCCATCAGCAGCACGCGCGGGCTCATCGCGATCGCGCGCGCGATGCCAACCCGCTGCTTCATCCCGCCTGAAAGCTCGCCCGGTCGCTTGGCGAGCGCATGTCCCATATGGACTAGCTCGAGATTGTGCCGGACCCAGTCGCGCCGTTCGGCGCGGCTGCCCTTCAGCGTCTGGTCGACCGCGAGCCGGACATTTTCCTCGACCGTGAGCCAGGGCAGGAGCGAATGATCCTGGAAGATGACGGCGCGATCCGGACCGGGCCGGTCGATCACCTCATTGTCGAGGAACACCACGCCACGGCTGGGCTTGGTGAGGCCCGAGATCACGTTCAGCAGCGTCGATTTGCCACAGCCCGAATGGCCGATCAGCGCCACGAACTCACCCCTTTCAATCGACAGGTCGATCTGGCCGAGCGCGGTGAACAGGCCCTTCCGGGTCGGAAAGGTGACGCTGATGCCTTCGAGCGCCAGATAGCTGCGGGTCTTCATCGACGATTTCCTCGTGCGTGGCGTGATCAGGACTGATGGGCGATGCGGCGGCCGATCCAGCCGACGATCCGGTCGAGCGCAAAACCGACCAGCCCGATCCAGATGAGTGCGACGATCGTGTCGGTCAGCAACGAGCTATTGTAGCTATCCCAGATGAAGAAGCCGATGCCGGTGCCCCCCTGCACCATTTCGGCGGCGACGATCGCGAGCCAGCTCATGCCCACGCCGATGCGCAAGCCGGTGAACATATGCGGCACGGTCGCAGGCAGCATGATTTTGGTGAAATATTGCAGCGGATTGAGCGCCAGCACCTTGCCTACGTTGCGATAGGTCGGCGGAATCGACTGAACGCCGGCAGCGGTGTTGAGGATCACCGGCCAGATTGCGGTGATGAAGATCAGGAAGATGGAAGAAGGCTGAGCCTGCTGGAACACCGCCAGGCTGATCGGCAGCCAGGCGAGCGGCGGCACCGTGCGCAGTACCTGGAACAAAGGATCGAGCGCGCGATAGGCGAGCCGGCTCTGACCGATCAGGACGCCGAGGCCGATGCCCGCCAGCGCCGCCAGGCCGAACCCGATCGCGACACGCCGCAGGCTGGTCAGGATGTGGACGGCGATGCCGACATCACCCTCCTCGACGCTGGGTGTCAGGCCGTGAAAGGTGACGCCCTTCAACGGGTGCAGGATCACCTCGTGACTCTCGGTCCAGATCCGGGAGGGGCTGGGCAAGGCCGAACCCGGCGCGCCGCAGGCGAACTGCCAGACCGCGAGCAGCAGCCCGAGCACGACGATGGTGGGCAAGGTCGCGGCGGCCGCATCGCTTGCGGCTTCCAGGATGCGGGGTAAGCGGCGCACAGGCTGCTCCTTGAGCGACGCCGTCGCGGCGGTGGCGGGGGGAAGCGGCAGGGCGAGTACGACCCCGCTTTCCGCGGCTTCCGCCGCTTGGGGCGTGGGGCTGTCGTTCGCCACGGCATTCGCGGTCGAGAGCATGACGGTCTCCGGGACGGCGGCCATTCAGGCCTTCTTGATCGTGAGGCTGGCGAGATAGGCGGCGGGATTGGCCGGATCGAAGCTCTTGCCATCGAAGAAATGCTCGACCCCGCGGCTGTCGCTGGTCGGGATCTGCCCGGCCGGCACTTTCGCCAGCATTGCCGCGCGCCGCCAGATGTCGGCGCGGTTGACCTTGGCGATCACCGCTTTCTTGTCGAGCTTGGCAGGCAGCTTGCCCCAGCGCTGATCCTCGGTGAGGAACCAGAGGTCGTGGCTCTTGTATGGGAAGGAGGCGTTGGCCGCCCAGAATTTCATCTTGAACGGCGCATTCTTGAAGACGCGGCCATCGCCCATGGTGAAATTGCCGAGCAGGCGATCCTGGATGTCGGTGACCGGCACCTTCAGCCAGTCGCGGCCGCCGATGATCTGGGCGAGCTTGGCATTGTTCGCGGGGTCGTCGGCCCAGCGCTGGGCGTCGATTACCGCCGCGGTCAGCGCGATCGCCGCCATCGGATGGGCGGCGACCCAGTCGGCGCGCATGCCGAAGGCCTTTTCGGGGTGGTTCATCCACAATTGGCCGGTCGAGACCGCGGTATAGCCCAGTCCCTGCGCGACCAATTGGTCGTTCCATGGCTCGCCCACGCAGAAGGCCTCCATCGTACCCGCCTTCATGTTCGCGACCATCTGCGGCGGCGGAATCGTGATCAGCTCGACGTCGCTGTCAGGATTGATGCCCTGTGCGGCCAGCCAGTAGCGGATCCACAAATCGTGCGTTCCGCCGGGGAAAGTCATCGCCATCGTGATCTTGCGCCCGGCCGCCTTGCGCTGAGCAATCAGCGGCTTCATCCGCGCCGAATTGATGTCGACGCGCGAGCCGAGATATTGCTTCTCTACCGAGATCGCCTGGCCGTTGACGTTGAGCCGCGCGAGGATGTTCATCGGCGTCGCTTTGCCGATCGCGCCCAGCGTCAACAGATAGGGCATAGGCGACAATATGTGCGCGCCGTCGATCCCGCCGCCAGCCGAGCCCAGCACGAGATTGTCGCGCGTCGCGGCCCAGCTGGCCTGCTTGGCGACGACCACGTCGGGCATGCCATATTTTGCGAACAGCCCCAGCTCTTTGGCGATGATCAACGGCGTGGCGTCGGTCAGCGCGATGAAACCGAGCTTGGCGCCGGTCACTTCGGGCTTGAACGGAGCGGCCTGCGCGCTTTCGGCAAGCCCGCCGCCGAGCGCGATGGCGGTCGCGCCGGCGCCGGCCAGCGACAGGAAACGGCGGCGGCCGAGCGGCGCTCCCAGATGATCGACAATCGTCTTGCCAGTGTCCGTCATTCTATCCCCCGAAGTCCAAATACGAAAAAAGCCGCGCTGGACCCGGAGGGCCCAACAGCGGCTTTGCTGATTCCGTTGGCCGGTCCGGCCCATCATTGAGCCGGCGACCGATGTGACGCACGAGCGTTGTGCGTTGCAGCGATGCTGACTGATTCGACACTGCGATGCAACAATTTTCTACCGTATACAGCGATTTATCGCCCTTTCAGGGCCTCGCTGCATCGCAACACGATATTCATGCCCCGGCGGTTCACCAACGAAATCAGCGCCGAATATAGCGGGACATGATATGATTTGACCGGCGACGATCCGGGGCTGCCAGGATGCTTTCGGCCCTCCGGCCATGTGCCGCCGACGGGAAAACAAAAAACACCGGAAACGAACTAGAGGAAACGGGTGCGCACGGCGCCGATCGGGCCAGTGGGGCACGGCGGCCAGGACGCAGACCCGCTCCATGCCGTTCTCACATCTGAGAAAGAACCAGAGGTTCGCGGTTAGCCAAGTATGGGCTAAGCGCGATCCACCCCCTCGTACGTTTCGTGCGTACAGTTGTCAAACGATAATCACGGGAGGGCCCCCATCACACAGCAGACGGGGGGGCATCTATTCCAAAGTTGACCTCGGGCGGATGGCGGCCGAGAAAGGCGCCGTGCGCGCGGAATATGCCCCTTCATATGTCCGGCCCTGCGCGATCACGCTGATCGCGATCTGCCTGCTGCTCCTACTTCCGGCATTGGCATTGGCATATGCCGGCACCGGCTGGCTCGACCTCAAGCCGCCGTCCCTTTACAGCGCAGCCGCTTTGTTGATCGGACCATTGCCCTTCGCTTCCGGCGCGTTCTTCGCCTGGAAAGCCGCTCGCGAATTGCGCCGCGCCCAGCTTCTCAAGGCGATCGCAGCCCTAAGCCTATCGCTGCCAGTATATACAGTGGTCTGGGCATGGGGCGGCCGGATGCTCATTTAGCCTGCCTTCGGCCGACAGACGCCGGTCGCGATAAGATCAGCCGAAACCGCGGCCCCCGACCCTTCGCTGACATTCACCAATGGCGACAATCGCGATCGCCATTTCAACCAGGCAAGCTCCGGCGACGAGCCCCCCATTGGAGATGGGCTTGCCTCGGCAGCAATGTGTCGGGAGCAACCCGCGTGGTCGGTGCGAATGGCCGCCTCGACGGATCCGCCCCTAATTGAGCCGCCGCCACAACCGATAGGGCGACCCCTCAGGCAAGGGCATCGGCGCAAGCCAGCTGGGTACCCGCCCATGGATGAGTTGAATGTAGAAGCCCTTCGGCGCCTCGCTGCCATAGACGGTCGATTCCGACAGGCCGGGGCAGATCAGCAGCAAGCTGGCACCGTGGCGGCGCATCACCTGATGCGCGACCTCGGGGTCGGTCGCCCGGAAGCTGTGCTGCACATCGAGGATCGCATCGCTCGCCCGGTGATAAGGGCCGGCGATAACGCTGTGATGCGTGACCGCGATCATACGCGGTCCTAGATCGATGAAGGTGAGGATCGTTTGCGGCGGCAGCGCAGCGATGGGCCGCAGCGCAGGCAGGGTCGGGCATCTGCGGTTGGCCAGATCCACTTTCTGGCGATAGGCGCTGCGATGTTCGGGGACGTACTTCACGACCAGCGCCGAGAAAGATCCCGAGACCAGCAGGAACACCGCGACCGACCCGAACACGCGAACCAGCATCCAACGGTGCGCCAGCGTCCACGTGAGCATCGGCCAGCCGAGCGCGGTCGCGCCGATCACGCCCATCAATTGCGATGCGGGGCCCGCGCGCGTTTGCCAGAAAAGCAGAAGCGCGGAAAAGAGCGACAGCAGGAAAACCAGCGCCCAGGGGACCGCCTTGGGGGTGCCGCGCGCGCGCAGGAAAGACCAGGCTGCACCCAAAACGCCGATTACGGAGAGTGAAAGCGTGGGAAAGGCGATGCGCCAGCCGTGCTGATAGAGCGGCTTGGCTTCCTTGATGTGACTGAACCACAGCTTCTCCGCCTCGGGCGGAAGGCGCTCAGGGCGCCCCAGGCACTGCGGAAAGGCCCCCGCGTAAAAGCCGCAGATGGCGGCGCCCGCCGCAAGCGCGGCGACGATCCGCAGCCAGCGTTCGGCGAAGGCGAACGACCCCAAAGCGAACAGGATCGCGCCCGCACCGACCAAGGTCGACAAATAGACCGGCGTCAGCGCATCGCAGAGCAGCTGGCTGTTATCGAATGACCCGAAGATCAAATAGCCGAGCGCGGTGCCGGCGGCGAGGCTGAGGCCGTAGCCGCGAAGCCGATTGGCCTGATCCGCCTCGATCACCCACCAGAGCAGGATCAGCGCACCGACCACGGCTAGATAGGGAAGCAGTTCCAGCCCGATGGTAAGCGAGAAGGCGGTCGCGAACCCTGCGGTGAGACCGCCCCGAAACCTCTTGCCGTCGGCCATCCCGGCTACCGCCACGATCAGGCTGGCCAATTGCCAGCCATGATGATCGATGCGCAGCGGCATCCACATCAGCATCGTCGTGTTCGCGCAAACGAGGATCGCCGCGGCGAGGAAGAAGGCCCAGCGATCGACCAGCCGCCGCACGGCCAGCATCACGCCGTAGAGCGCCGCGCCCAAGGCCAGCATTGGCGCGATGGCGCAGGACCAGCGCGCGGCCTCCTGCCCGCCGACGAGCGGCTTCAGCAGCAGCATCAGCGCGGCGAGCGGCAGATCGACCAGACGCGACCAGTGGATCGAAATGCCTTGCGGGGGATCGATCCGGTGTTGGCGCAAATCGTACCAGCCCTGACCATGGAGCAGCGCCTGAACCTGCGCAAAACGCATATTGTCGTCCGTGTCGCTCAGCGAGAACCAGTGGATGGCGTTCCACTTGTAGTTGAGCATGTAGATGATGACCGCGGCCCAGCAGGCGATGAACCAGCGACGCCAATATGTAGGTTTCTGCGTATCGCCCTTCACCGCTGCTCTTCCCTCGCTGTCGGCGCGGCTCTAGAGCTTGATCATCGTCCGGGGAAGCACCACAGGCCTCGCCCGGTCGCAGAACAAGGATTGCAGCTCGGACATGACGGCGGTGGCGGCCCGGCGCGAGATTTTCTGGCAGATCGTGCGCTATGGCGTGAACGGCAGCATCGTCACGTCGCTCTATTCGGGCGTGCTGGTGGTGCTCGACAGCTGGACGCACTTGCCGCTCCAGCTCTGCAATCTCGGGGGCTACCTCGCTGCTGTGTGCCTCGGCTATTTCCTGCACAGTCGGGTGACCTTCCGCGACCACGGCACGCGAAACCGGGCAAGCCAGATACGCTTCGTCCTCGCCTCAATTCCGAGTGTCGCGCTCAATGCTTTCTGGGCGTGGCTGCTGACCGAAGCGCTAAAACTGCCGCATTGGACGCTGTATTTGCCGATCTGGTTCGTTACCCCGGCCTTGATCTTCGCCCTCAACCGTTGGTGGGTATTCAAGTGAAGCTTGCCTCGTCCAATCCCGCGACACGGCAGAAGCCTGTATCGGCGGTCGCCAAGCGGCCGCTGATATCGGTCATCGTGCCCGTCAAGGACGAAGAGGACGGGATCCAGCCCTTCCTGACGCGCGTGACGCCCGTGCTCGACGCCCTGCGCGATCCGCAGGGCGATGCCGTGCTGTGGGAAATATTGTTCGTCGACGACGGCAGCTCCGACGCAACCTTGGCGGCGATCATGGCGGCCAACCGACTCGATCCCCGCGTGGTCGGCGTTTCGCTCTCGCGCAATTTCGGCAAGGAGGCCGCGCTTTCGGCCGGGTTAGACCATGCGCGCGGGCAGACGGTGGTGCCGATCGATGTCGACCTGCAGGATCCGCCCGAGGTGATCGGCCCCATGCTCGACCAATGGCGGCTTGGTAATGAGGTCGTGTTCGGCGTGCGGCGCAATAGGATGACGGACAGCCTGCCCAAGCGGCTCACCGCCGACCTGTATTATCGCGCGCACAACTGGCTGAGCGAAGACAAGATTCCCGAACATGCCGGCGACTTCCGCCTGCTCGACCGGAAAGTGGTCGAAGTGATCCGGGCGATGCCGGAGCGCAACCGCTTCATGAAAGGCCTGTTCTCGTGGGGCGGATTTAAGCAGGCGGCGGTCTATTATGACCGTGCCGAGCGCTCGGTCGGCCGTACGAAATTCAACTATCTGAAGCTGTGGAAGCTTGCGATCGACGGCATCACCTCGGCCTCCACCGCGCCGCTGCGGGTCTGGTCCTATATCGGCTTCGCGATCGCCGCGATCGCAATGCTCTACGCCTTGTTCCTGATCGGCCGCGTCATCCTCTATGGCATCGATCTGGCGGGTTATGCCTCGATGATGGTCGCGGTGCTGTTCCTCGGCGGCGTGCAGCTGATGTCGCTCGGCATCCTCGGCGAATATGTCGGCCGCATCCTGGTCGAAACCAAACGCCGCCCGATTTACATCGTGCGCGAGAAGATCGGCGACGCAGGTGATGACGAGGCCTGATGGAACGCCACGTCTATGACCGGATGGCCGAGATCGACCGAGACCATTGGTGGTTCGTCGGCCGCCGCAAGATCCTCACCGCGCTGATCGAGCGTTGGCGGCCCAAACAGGAGCCGCTGCGGGTCCTGGAGGTCGGCTGCGGCACAGGATCCAACATCGCCATGCTGCAGCAGTTCGGGACGGTCGATGCGATCGAGCCGGACGATCATGCGCGCGCTTTCGCTGCCCGCCGCACGGGCGTGGCGATCAAGGGCGGCTATCTGCCCGACGTGCCGCTGAAGGACGGATATTACGACCTGATCGTGCTGCTCGACGTGCTCGAGCATATTCCAGACGACAAGGCTGCGCTCGCCGCGCTCAAGCCCAAGCTCGCGCCCGGCGGGCGGCTGATGCTGACCGTGCCGGCAATGCCATCCTTGTGGAGCGGGCATGACGTCGCGCATCACCACCAGCGCCGCTACACCGCACGCGCGTTGGAGGCGGTCGTACGGTCGGCCGGATATCGCCCGTTGCGCCGGACAGCTTTCAACAGTCTGCTCCTGCCCGCGATCGTCGGCGTGCGCTGGCTCAATCGGCTGCTGGGTCGGACGGGAGGCGACGAGGATCGAATACCACCGCGGCCGGTCAATGCGTTGCTGACGCGGCTATTCGGCGCCGAGCGTCATGTGGCAGTGCGGGGCCTGTTCCCAGTCGGCATATCGCTCGCATTGTTGGCCGAGCCGATCGGCACCGACCAGGAGGGTCGCGGCCCTACCCGGTAGAGGATACCGCTTTCTCCGCCGGTCCAGATCGGCG
>Ga0207706_10005302_pt1 | contig 12020 bp, 11 predicted proteins | sample KBSC53metaG_FD_184318 | JGI IMG/M metagenome (GOLD analysis project Ga0207706, IMG submission 184318) | Corn rhizosphere microbial communities from Kellogg Biological Station, Michigan, USA - KBS C5-3 metaG (SPAdes) (version 2) | ecosystem: Host-associated > Plants > Roots > Rhizosphere > Soil ... | reverse complement strand
CCAGTAACGGGGTTACCCCGGCCACCGGTCGCTGGGCCAACACATCGCCTAACGCCTGGAATCGATCGGCCACCTCACGCGCTGCCATCGACCGCCCTTGCGAGATTGAAATGCTGTAAGCCAGCGTGCGTACGCGCGCAGCGAGTGTGAGCCGAAACTGCTGGAGATGAAGCTCGGCAAGAGCAATGTCGCCCTTCGCAATTGCCTTCCGCAAAGCGATTCGTCCCGGATATTCGAACGTCTGGTTGACCGCGACCGACCACGTCGCTCCTTCACCGCTCGCGCCGCCGGAGTTGTCCCGCGTGTTCTTGTGTCCAGCCTCTGTATGCAGCTCCGGATTTCGCATTGTCCCGGCGGTTTTCAGCGTTCCCCTAGCCGCGGCGATTTCGGCAGCGTAAAATCTCAATTCCGGATTGTTCGCGAGCGCCTGCCGGACCAACGCCGCTGGCGTCGTGTCCTTGGGCGCAAGGGAGGCGTTCTCCGGGCGCGCCAGTGCAGCGCCAGTGATCAACACACCAATGAAGAGTCCCAAAATATTTTGCCTCATAACTGCTATACAGCTGCAATCGAACGAAACAGACCGCGGCGTAGAAAAACGCCGCCCGACAAATCCTCAGGACGAGGAATTCAGTTACGAGACGAAAGAAGGAGCGCGCGGATTTGCTGCCGCGCGAATGCAAAACTGCCAACTGCTTCGAAGCTCTGGAGGCGACTCACAACCTTTTTGCACGACTGACGTGCCCACTCCCAAATGCGCATCGAAGGTATCTCGAAAGAGCGATATTTTGTGCCCGAACGCCGGCGCGACCGCGGAGCCGTTGTCATTAGGCTTGTAAGCACCGGAAGCCAGCACACAGCAAGGCGACGCCTGTTGCGAAGGACAGTCACGACAGTGATCAATGTTCCCGACGAGCCCCGCTTTCTCAGCCAAACACAACGACGTCGCTGGTATCCAGGCCACTAACAACGCATTCGCTGCAACAATCTTTAGCCGCCTCACGTTGTAGAGAAATAGAGCCTTCGGCTGCCTAATTCCAGCCAAATGTTTCCGGCCCCGATCACGGCGAACGTACCATTGGGGATTGCTGATTCTCAGCAGGATCTTGGCGTTCCAATCTGCGGACGTACGGCAACGACGGTTTCAAATAATCCGAGAGAGCAGAAAGGCGAAGAAAAACCCAATCGCATATACAGCCGCAGAGAAACAAAGAATGCGCGCCGAACAACGCCGCAGTCGCAGACATGACCTTGCTTGCGCTGGATCAGCGGGACACGGAGCGTTGCGATTGCGATAGGCCGAAACGCCCGACAGGACGAGCATGAAACCGGCAAACGCGAACAGTGGAATTTTATGTTCGGAAAGCCAAACGAGCTGGGGCACTGCGGTGACAACGCTGGCGAGCGCGGCGCCTGCGCCAATTGACACGAGAGCTGCCGGGAGCGCACAGCATACGAGCGTGCTGAACGAGCTGAGAATTGTCAGGACTTCCAGAACGATATTTCGCAAGTTCATTATTTCTGTCGCGCAACGGCGACGACCGAGTAGCCGGCGTTGCCCAGCAACTTTTTGATTTTCGAGTCGTCGAGTGTCTGCCCTTGTTTTGTCTGAATCGTGACCAGCTTGTTTTCCAGATCGACATTGACGGCTCTGACTTCGGTCTGGGTCTTGAAAGTTTTTTCAATTCCAGTAGCGCAGAAACCGCAAACCATTCCGTTGACAGTGGCCTTGATGGTGTCGGCAGAAACCGCTGCCGGTAGGCCGAAAATGACGATGATTGTAAGTAGATATTTTTTCATGTTTCCTCCTCAAAATTGAATGGTCCAGTTGACCATGATGTGTTGATTGCTGCCGTAACCGACCTCGAACAGGTAGGTTTTGTAGAAAAAGCGGATCAGCGGCGTCGCGACGAAATGGTCGCGCTTCGCCGGATGATGATCGACCTGAAACATGATCCAGGTGTTCAAGTCGTTGTAGTTCGCGAGATACGGCGCGATGCCTATGCGGGTCCGCTGCCACACTGATTTCTCGATGTTGCCATCCCAAACAAACCGTGGCTCGTACGAAAAGAACCAGCGACGCGATTCGTAATCGGCCAGGAACGCAGTCCAAAGACACGGCTGGTTGTTGCCGCGATAATGCGCGAGACCGGCACCCGTCATGTTGAAGATATTCCCTTGGCCGTCCGGCAGGTTCCATCGCTTGAGCAAAGTGTTGAACTCCGGCGTGAGCATGAAGATCTCTTTGCCGTTCTCCTCTTGTTTGATGTAAAGGCCGAACGCGTTGGTTGGAGTAAACGTGTAGTCCGACGAGATCGTGTGACCGGTCTCGTCGTTTTCCTGCATGACCATCGTGCCGCCGACGTAGGACAGCGGTTTGGCTTTCGAAACCAAAGCCGTGCCAAAGGTGGTAAGTAATAGAGTTAAGAAAGTTGTTGTTTTCATTGATCCAAAAGAACGGTTGAAGACGAGGCAGGCCCGCGAATGGGGATACCTCCGGCGTCAGCGTTCTTGGATCAGATGAGAAACGTGCAGAACAGTACCAGCCGGGGCGGTGAGTTCGCCGATGGCACTGTAGCTTCACGCCCGAACCGCTCACTTCGGGCTTCGCAACTCGAGAAAGACAGAGCGGCGACAAAGCCAGCCGCCTTCACCTGTTGACTGGAATCACCTTTCGCAAGCGGCTGCGAAGACGGCGCTGTGTTCTTTGGCGATGTTGCGCAACAGGTCTTGTTAGCGCAACAACTTGACTGACAAGCTTTTTGACCTGGCGCGTTGGAAAGGATGCACGATCGCGCGGCGAGGCCCACCGGAGCCGTGAAAAGCGCGGCAACCATCGCCAGCGAAATTATGTTCCTGCTCAACATTGATTTCCGTATACCACAAGTTAGACCGCGCGTCGAGGAAGGCGTTCAACGCCAAGGTGCCTTGCTCGCGTTCTTGCTCTACTCGGGCTCGGAGATCATGTTTATGATTACGAGGACGAGATGTTTTAGGTCGCTCCTTGCAACGGGCCTTCGGTCAATTGTGAAAGCTTTCGAGGTTGCGACCAATATGTTAGTTGTCATTATGGAGAGCAGCGAAAATCATTTGAAAGGAGAGAACTATGAACACTGAAAATTTGGAATCTGTAGCGAAAAAACTGGTCGCCCCGGGCAAGGGAATTCTGGCAGCCGATGAAAGTACGGGAACAATCGAGAAGCGATTGAAAAGCATCAACGTCCCATCGACGGAGGAGAACCGCCGCGCGTATCGAGAAATTCTATTTACCACTGCCGATGCAGGCGATTTTATCAGCGGCGTAATTCTGTTTGACGGAACAATTCGGCAGAAGACTCGCGACGGGCGTACCTTCGTCGCTGCGCTGGAAGAGCAGGGGATCATTCCCGGTATCAAGGTGGATAAAGGCGCCAAGCCGATGGCAAATTTTGCCGGCGAGAAGATCACCGAAGGTCTCGACGGGTTGCGCGATCGACTGGCGGAATATCAGCAGTTGGGCGCACGCTTTGCCAAATGGCGCGCAGTCATCGCGATCGGCGACAAAATTCCCACGCGCACGTGCATCGCGAGCAACGCGGAGGCGCTGGCGCGTTACGCGACGCTTTGCCAGGAAGCTGACCTGGTACCGATCGTCGAACCGGAAGTTCTCATGGATGGCGCGCACACAATTGAAAGATACTTCAACGTTACCCAGCAAACGCTGGAAAGCGTTTTTAATGCTCTGTATGAGCACCGCGTTGTTTTGGAAGGAATGCTGCTGAAACCTAACATGGTGCTCTCGGGAAAAGACTGCCCACATCAGGCTTCGGTGAAGGAAGTGGCTGAAGCTACTGTGCGCTGCATGAAACACGTCGTGCCCGCCGCTGTTCCGGGACTTGTCTTTCTCTCCGGTGGGCAAAGTGATCAGCAGGCCACCGAACATCTCAACGCGATGAATCAGCTTTCTGATCTGCCCTGGCAATTGAGCTTCTCCTACGGGCGGGCTTTGCAAGCTCCGGTGCTCAAAGCCTGGAAAGGTGATGCGGCGAATGTGGCCGCTGCGCAACAGGCATTCCATCACCGCGCCGAGTGCAACAGCAAAGCGCGCTTCGGCAAATACACCGAAGACATGGAGTCCGCGAAGGCTGCGTAACGCTAGCAGTCTTGTAGCCACGGCGCTGTGTCGCCGTGTTGGGACGCCACCACCATCATTAGCGCCTCGACACAGCGAGGCGGCTACAGCCAGAAACCTAATGGTCTAGGTTTGCAGGAGTCAGTGACGCCGTTCGTCATTCCTTCGTCATTCGACATTCGTGCTTCGTCATTTTATAAACATCCCAATGTGACTCTCGCGCTGCGCTCCATCGAGCGCACCTGACTGGACGCACTTAGACATCTCCCATGATCTACACTTGCCCCATGCATCCGGAGATCGAACAGGATCGTTCGGGTCATTGCCCGATCTGCGGGATGACCCTGGAGCCAAAGACGATTGGGGCAGGGGACGAAGAGGAACAAAAAGAGATTAGCTCGCTCTCACGAAAATTCTGGACCGCGCTGGTGCTCACAATTCCGGTCCTGTTTATTGCGATGAGTCACGCGATCCCGGGGTTGCACGTGGATGCGATGCTTCCGAAACGAATCTCGAAATGGATCGAATTTGCTCTTACAACCCCAGTAGTTCTATGGGCTGGCGGCTTTTTCTTCACACGCGCCTGGCAATCGATCGTCAATCGCAGCCTCAACATGTTTACACTGATCGCCGTGGGCGTCGGCGCTGCGTATTTCTATAGCGCTGTTGCAGCGATTGCGCCCGGAATTTTTCCGCAGTCTTTATGGAGCAACGGCGAAGTCGGCCTCTACTTTGAAGCGGCAGCCGTCATCACGACCCTCGTCTTGTTTGGTCAGTTGATTGAGGCGAAAGCGCGTAGCCGCACCGGACAGGCGGTAAAGGCGTTGCTTGGTCTTGCCGCGAAAACGGCGCACCGTGTCCGCAATGGCCAGGAAGATGAGATCTCAGTAGATGAAATTCAGAAAGGCGACGTGCTGCGCGTTCGACCTGGCGAAAAAATTCCGATCGATGGTGTGATCATTGAAGGCAAGAGCAATATCGACGAATCGATGATCACCGGTGAACCGATGCCTGCGGGCAAACGTCCTGGTGACAAAGTAATCGGCGCGACACTGAATCAGACCGGCTCGTTTTTGATGCGCGCCGAGAAAATCGGTTCGGAAACGCTGCTGGCGCAGATCATCCAAATGGTGGCGGACGCCCAGCGCACTCGCGCACCCATTCAAAGACTTGCCGATACGGTCTCCGGTTATTTCGTTCCGGCGGTCATCGCCATTGCACTGATCACCTTTGTGATCTGGTCGATCATCGGACCTGCACCGGCGATGGCTTACGCGCTGGTGAACGCTGTTTCGGTCCTGATCATTGCGTGCCCGTGCGCGCTTGGTCTCGCGACGCCGATGTCGATCATGGTTGGCGTGGGACGCGCCGCGCAAGCAGGAGTCCTGGTAAAAAATGCGGAAACCATGGAGACCGCCGAAAAAGTCACGCACCTGATCACGGACAAAACCGGCACGCTGACAGCCGGCAAGCCGGAAGTCGTCAGCCGGATTGGCACGGGCAACACGGGGGAACGCGATGTTCTACAGATCGCAGCATCGCTGGAGGCTCAAAGTGAGCATCCGCTGGCGCGGGCAATTGTAGAAGCCGCGAGAAAAGAAAAAATCGAGCTGTGCAAGGTGACGGATTTTCAGTCGACCACTGGTGGCGGCGTGTCCGGCAGGCTCGCCGCAGCGAGTCCGTCCATTGGCGGACTTGACGGCAAGATTGTCCTTGTCGGCAAAGAAAAGTTCCTAACCGACTCCAAGGTCACGATCTCCGAAGAGCTAAAAAAAGAAGCCCATCGCTTGCAGGAAAACGCACAAACGACGGTTTGGCTGGCGGTGGATGGAAATGCAGTCGGCATTCTCGGCATTGCCGATCCGATCAAACCCACCACCAAAAAGGCGATCCGTGAGCTTCACGAGATGGGTCTGAAGGTGATCATGTGCACCGGGGACAATCGTCGAACGGCCGAATCTGTTGCGCGCGAATTGGGCATCGACGAGTTCAGCGCCGAAGTCATGCCAGATGAAAAGATCGACATCGTAAAGAAATTGCAATCAAAAGGCGCCATCGTCGCGATGGCTGGAGATGGGATCAACGATGCGCCTGCCCTGGCCGCCGCCGATCTCGGAATCGCCATGGGCACGGGAACCGATGTGGCAATCGAGAGCGCTGGCATCACACTCGTGAAAGGCGACCTGATCGGAATTGTCAAAGCGATGCATGCCAGCCGCGCCGTTATGCGAAATATCCGGCAAAATCTGTTCTTCGCGTTTATCTACAACGCGCTCGGCGTCCCGATCGCTGCCGGCGCCTTGTATCCGTTCTTTGGTATCCTCCTCAGTCCGATGATCGCGGGCGCTGCGATGAGCTTCAGCTCCGTCTCGGTCATCGCTAACGCGCTCCGGCTGCGATCGATGAAGCTGTGAATTTCGCTTCCCAACAGCGTAAGCGGCACGATAAGATGCCTGGCGCCTCTCGATAGACCAATTGGAATCTTAAATTCGCTTATGAATACACGACTTACCATCGCCGTTTCGGTTTCTTTTTTTCTCACACCGGCTACGCCGCTCCTCGCTGCCGGAGATCATCCAGGCCCAGCGCAGCAATCGCAACTGCAACAATTCCCACAGACAACATCAAGAGCCCAGCAGAACAGCATGCAGACGAGCGAATTGAACAACGCTGATATCTCCAACGGAATTAAGAGACACATCGCAAACGACATCAAAAAAGCGAGTGACAGAAAGTTTCACGTCAAATATCAGAACAAGGATCTCGCGCTCAATCTGGTCAAAGTCCATGATGACCGGCTCTCCAGTCTCGGCGGCGGCAAATACTTCGCTTGTGTCGACATGAAAGCTGTCAACGGCACAATCTATGACATTGATTTCTTTATGGCCGGACAGCCGGGCAGCATGAGAGTCACAGAAACTTCTGTTCACAAGATCAACGGCAAGCCGCTTTACAACTGGAAAGAAGAAGGCGGCGTTTGGAAAAGAGTACGGGCCTCGTAAACCCGCTGCGGCCGTTAACCGCCGCTGATTAGGATTGTAGGGCAGGCGCGCCGCCTGCCGAGGCGTACGAATGGCAAGCGAGGCGCTTGCCCTACAACGATTCGTCCGGCAGCTTGACTTCGTGCCGAAGACATTCTCCATCACCACGGCAATCGATTACACCAATTCGCCGCCGCACATCGGGCACGCTTACGAAAAGGTGCTGGCCGATGTGCTCGCGCGCTATCACCGGCTCAAGGGCGAAAAAGTTTTCTTTTTAACCGGCGTGGATCAACACGGCCAGAAGGTCCAACAGTCGGCAGCGAAAGCAGGCGTGCCGCCGGCCGAATTCGTTAAAGGCATCACTCAAAAGTTCATCGATTTGTGGAAGAAGCTGGATGTCCGATACGATGAATGGGCAGAGACAACGAGTGATCGGCACAAGAAAGTCGTTCAAGGCATTCTGCAGCGGCTCTTCGATGAAGGCCAGATCTACAAGGACAAACAGTCCGGCTACTACTCAGTTCGTCAGGAACAATTCTTAACTGACAAAGAACGCGGCCCCGACGGCCAATTCGGTCCACAGTGGGGCGAGATCGAGTTTCGCGAAGAGGAAAATTACTATTTCAAACTAAGTCAGCACAAAGATTGGCTGTTTCGGTATCTCGACAATCGAGTAGACGCAGTCATTCCTGATTTTCGCCAGACAGAATTACGCAACGCAGTCGAGAAACTAAGCGGCGATCTCTGCATCTCGCGTCCCAAATCACGGCTTGACTGGGGAATCGAACTACCGTTCGACAACAATTTCGTCACTTATGTTTGGTTCGACGCGCTCACGAATTACATCAGCTTCGCCGGCTACACTGTAGGGGAAGCTGACAGCTTCCCCTACAACTCTCAACCAGCAACTTTCCGCGACAAATGGCCTGCGCTGCAAATCATCGGCAAAGATATTCTCGTTCCCGCGCACGGCATTTACTGGCTCATCATGCTGCACGCCATCGGATTTCCCGATGACGCAATGCCTCAACTTCTCGTGCACGGGTGGTGGAATCTCGGCGGCGCGAAGATGAGTAAGAGCGCAGGCAACATCGTTGATCCGTTTGTCCTCGCGGATAGATACAGCCCCGACGCGCTCCGCTATTATTTGATGAGCGACATCGCCACGGGCCAAGATGCCGATTTCTCTGAGGAACGCCTGATCGAACGCTACAACGCCAATCTGGCCAACAATCTCGGCAACTTGCTCAACCGCACGCTAAATATGACCCATCGATATCGAGACGGACGACTACAAAGGCCGAGTGAGAATCCGAAATTGCCTGATGATGCTATCGACGGATACAAGCAGTTATTAAATGAATACACGGCAATAAAGGTTGCTGCCCGTCCCGATGTGATGAGCGAACGTTCGTTATATCTTGCATCGGTCCTCAATGGCTTTATCGAAATTCGCTCGCCATGGAAACTAGCCAAGTCATCGAGGACAGAAGATCGTGAATTTTTGGATGACCTTTTGTACGATTGTGCAGAAGCTCTTCGAATACTAGGTACTTTGATTTCACCAGTGTTGCCGCGAGCGGCACATGGAATTTTCGATCAATTGAATTGGAAGATGGAATTGAGCGGAAAAGAAGAACGGTTCTCACTGGCAGATGCAGAGTGGGGGAGACTGCCCGATGGGCATGTCGTCGGCAAACCGGTGCCGTTGTTTCCACGGATTGAACGGTGATTCTCTGGGGAACGCACGCGTCTCGCGCGCTGGTTTCGGCGTCGCGCCGAAACAGACTTCCTTGGAACGAGACTTTTACTTGATGGGCGGCATTAAGAAAAGTTCGCGACCGCGAGGACGCGTTCGCCAGCACGCGAGACGCGCGCGCTCCCCAGACCTCCGCGTTCGCATGACTCACTGTGCGCATTCTTCGAACGCGGCGGGTTCACCGCGCAGATGCGCGAGAACTTCGCCGGCAAAATGGAGTGAGCCTGTAATCAAAATCGGATTCGGCTTCGCGTGCGCCAGAGTGAGGGCTTCACCAAGACTTGGAGTGATGCAGTAGGGGAGTGATGGAGTCAAGGTGGATATGACTTTTGCTAACTCTTCTGGGGCGGCTGCGCGTTCACTACGAATCTTGGGAAGAAGAAGCGAATTAGCAATTGGCGCGAGCGCGTCGCAGATGCCGCGCAAATCTTTATCCGAAAGGACCGCGAGTATAAGCGTTGCCTTCTGATCGCCAAAATTTTCGCGCCACGTTTCGGCGAGCGCGCGCGCCGCAGCAGGATTATGTGCGCCATCGATGATTGTGTGTTCGTCCCAGTATTGAAAACGCGCGGGAAATTTGGCTCTCGCAAGTCCGTGGACTACCGACTCGTCACTGATGTCCACCTTAGCGCCGCGCAATGCCGCAATTGCCAGCGCGGCATTCTGCTTTTGGTAGGATCCCGCAAGCGCGATCGCCGTCTGCTCATAGGCCCCGGTTACAAATTCCAGCGGCGCACCGCACTCGCTCGCCCGCACGCGAAGGACCTTTTCGGCTTCCGGTCGCTGCGGAGCAGAAACAACGGGAACCTGTGGCTTAATAATTCCCGCTTTTTCACCTGCGATTTCAGCGAGCGTGTTTCCCAGCCATTTTTCATGGTCGAAGTCGATTGGCGTAATGACTGAGACATCCGATTGAACAGCGTTAGTGGCGTCGAGCCTGCCGCCCAGACCCGTCTCAAGGATGACCACATCGCTGCTGGCTTCAGAAAAACATTTCAGCGCCAGTGCCGTCGTCACTTCAAAAAATGTCGGATGCGGGTCCCAATCAGCGATCAGATTGCGAATCGTCATCAGCCCGTTGGCGACCACATCCTCCGAAACCATTTCGCCGTTCACGCGAATGCGTTCACGAAACGTGACAAGGTGAGGGGATGTGAACAGACCGGTGCGATATCCTTGTGCGCGCAAGATCGAATCGATCATGGCACAAACGGAGCCTTTGCCATTCGTCCCGGCGACGTGGATAATTTTGGCAGCGGCAGAAGTTTCCGGCGAGGCGCCGGAGACAGCACGCGAGGCGCGTGCGCTCCCCAGACTGATGTGGAGCTCCCTGAGGAGCCGCTCGGTATTCTCCAGTCCCAGCTTGATCCCAAAGCGTTGCAGGCTGTAGAGCCAGACGAGTGCTTGTTTGTATGATAGGGAAGGTCGCGGCACTTCTCCCGAAAGCTTTCGGGGGACCACGTTCACGGCGCGACCGCGAAGTAACTGAGCAATTGGCCGAGCTGCTCGCGCATTTTTTTCCGGTGAACGATCATATCGATCAAACCGTGTTCCTGAAGGAACTCGGCGGTCTGAAATCTTTCCGGCAAATCCTGGTGCGTTGTTTCCTTAATCACGCGGGGCCCGGCGAAGCCGATCATGCTCTTCGGCTCAGCGATAATAACGTCCCCTAACGAAGCGAAGCTGGCCATGACGCCAGCGGTAGTCGGATTTGTCAGAACAGAAATGTACGGAAGTCGCTCTTCTGCATGGCGGGCGAGTGCGCCGCTTGTTTTAGCCATTTGCATCAAGCTCAACATTCCTTCGTACAAGCGAGCGCCTCCGGAGGCAGCAATGATAATGACGGCGCAGCGCTCAGCAGTTCCATATTCAATCGTGCGCGTAATTCTCTCACCAACGACCGATCCCATCGTCGCAGCGAGAAAGCCGAAATCCATCGCCGCGATTGCGACTTTGTAGCCATCAAGAATTCCGTACCCGCTAATCACGGCATCGTGGAGTCCGGTGCTTTCCTGATATTTCTTAAGGCGATCTTTGTAGCTGGCCATTCCTTGAAAGCGCAAAACATCTACCGACTTCAGGTCAGCATCCATTTCTACAAAACTGTCTGGGTCGAGCAGATTTTCGAGCCACTCCCGGGCTGATTGGGCAAAATGATAATCGCAGCGCGGACAGACGCGCTGGTTTTGGGCGAGCTCGATTTCGGGGACGACCTCCGAGCAGCCGGGACATTTCTGGAAAAGACCATGCGGGATGTCGCGCTTCTTGCGATTCTGCGCCTTGATTGCTGGTTTCTTGAAAATGGCCATGGGAATTATGCCCGCGCGGCCGTGGCCGCATGAACAGAAATGGCGCCGGCGCGTTTCAAAATACGCGCGCACTCACTCAGCGTCGAGCCAGTTGTCAGGACGTCGTCGATCAGCAACACTCGTAAACCTCGCACGTCCGTCTTTTTTCGTAAACGAAACGCATTATGCAAATTTTCCATGCGCTCGGAGCGATCGAGCGCGGTTTGTGTCGTCGTGTACCGGATACGCTCGAGCGCCGGCTTAGATTGAATTGATACCTGCGCACTTAATAGCTCCGCAAGCAAGCCGGCCTGGTTAAAGCCGCGTTCTCGTTGTCGGGTCGGATGCAGCGGCACCGGGACGATAAGGTCGAACCGGCAATCACGCAGCCGTTCGTCGTCCAACGCAGCGCGGAGCCAGCGCGCCACGGGCTGACGCAGATGAATCTGGCGACCGTACTTAAAGTCGTGAATAATCTGGCGAACAATCCCGCGACTGCGATAGGCGGCAACGGCTGCGTCGAAGTGAATGGTGCGATGGGCGCAATTCGCGCAAGTGAATTCACCGGTAATCGCGCCTTCGAATGGCTCGGAGCATTTCTGGCAAAATGGCGCAACAATCCGGATGACCTTTGCTTCGCACTGATCACAGAGATGCTCGCCGGCTCGAACATTTGCGCCACAGATTGCGCAGACTGACGGATAGAGAAGCGATGCGATCGCACTCAATCCATCAAACTTTGGAAGTACGATCATATTTCAAGCAGATTCGCATTAGCGCCCACGTCAAACAGGCTACGCCGAGCGGGACAATTCCCACGAGCAGATTCTTTCCCAACCAGGGGAGAATAAGCATTTCCTGGCGCGCTACCCGGCTAAAAG
>Ga0207706_10005300_pt1 | contig 12021 bp, 8 predicted proteins | sample KBSC53metaG_FD_184318 | JGI IMG/M metagenome (GOLD analysis project Ga0207706, IMG submission 184318) | Corn rhizosphere microbial communities from Kellogg Biological Station, Michigan, USA - KBS C5-3 metaG (SPAdes) (version 2) | ecosystem: Host-associated > Plants > Roots > Rhizosphere > Soil ... | reverse complement strand
CAAGGGCTTGCACGCGGCTGCGTTCTTCGTCGTCCGCGGCGGCAGTGAACCCCTGCAACGATGCCAGCGCTTTCTCGAACGCCTGGCGCGCCACCTGGTACTCCGCGACGTCTTCCGGATCGGAGAGCATCAGGTACCCGCGCAGATGCAGCTGCATGCGCAGCAATGCCTCCTGCGCCTGCGCCGAAGCCAGCGAGGCCGGTGCGCGCACCGCCTCGCTCACCTCGATGTCGCGGGTCGCATCGCGGCCGGCCACGAAGGCCAGGGCCACGACGAGCAGCGTCAACCCGACCAGGATTCCGAAGCCGGCGGTGAGCTTGGTGCCAATCCCGGGCGTCGTGACCTGGAAGAGTCGGCGCATGCGCACTCAGAAGCCCAGCGAGGTCCGATAGGCCTCGCGTTGCCGCTCGCGCCCCAGACGGATCGTGATCTCTTCGAAATCGACCGCGGTCGCCTTCAGCGCCGCCGCGGGAGTCAGCTGCCCGCTGGCCGCCTCGCCCAGATGCAGGTCGAGCGCCAGCCAGTAGCTGTAGGTCCCCGGAATGCGCAGATAGGGGAACTGCTGCTTGTCGTTGAAGGTGCGCTGAAACGCGCTCAGATAGTCGCGCACGTCGGCCTCGTCCCAGCCCGCACTCAGGTACGGCGCCAGCGACCCGCTGCCCTCGGGCGGCAGGAAGTGGTATCTGCGCCCCGGGTCGATGCCGTCCGAGCCGCGCGCGGCGTACACCAGCGACTTCTCCTTGCTCGCCAGCAGCGCCAGCAGGAAGTACGTGGCTTCAGGCGCCTTCGAGTACTTGGAGATCACGCCGGCCCAGGAAGCGCCGGTCGTGTTGCCGACCCGGTTGACGCTGGCGGTCTTGACCCACTTCGCATGGGCGATGTCGTAGTACTCGTCATTGCCCGGGACCTGCGCGGCGCCGGTCTTGCCTTTCACGCGGCTGCCCGGTTGCTGCGCGAGCGCGCCCAGATCGCCCCACGTCAGCGCGAAGGCGGCACGGCCGGCCAGGAAGTGATCCCAGCCGCGCCCGTGGTCCCAACCCAGCATCTCGCGCGGCCCCGACTTGATCAGGCTGACGAAGAATTCGAGCGCCCGCAGATGGCCGGGGCTGTCGATCAGCGGCTTCATCGTCTGCGGATCGAACCAGTACAGCCGCGGGTTCGTCGGGCCGATCAGGAACGACGCCGACAGCGACATGAAGTTGAACATGCCCTGGCTGCCCGGCTTGAGTGCCAGCACGATGCCGTGATCCGGGACGCCGTCGCCGTTCAGGTCCTGCCCGTTGAAGTATTCGACGGCATCGCGAAACTGCGACCAGGTCTGCGGCACCGCCAGCGGGTACCTGTACTTCTGGCTGAACGCCGCCTGATGGCGTGGGTCGTTCAGCAGGTCGCGCCGGTAGTACATCACCTGGCCGTCGTGATCGTAGGCGACCATGTACTTCTTGCCGCCATACGACAGCAGCGTGCGCGGGCCGGGCAACACGTCGTCGATGTTCCATTTCGGAAAGCGCGGGTCGTCATAGAACTTGTCGTAGGGCAGCAGATGCCCGCCTGCCACCATGTCGCCGAGCCACCAGCCGCCGGCGATCGACGCGTCGAACTTGCCGACGTGGTTGGTCATGTCGGAGATGATGGTCGGGAAGTGCTCGACGCCCGGCGCACGTTCGATCTCGAGTTGTGCCCCGGTGGCGGCTTCGAACTCTTCCTTCACCTCGACCAGCGCCGTGCTGATGGCGCTCTTGGTGGCGATCACGGTCACCTTCTGGCCCTGAAACGGGCAACTCCCCGGCGTGCAGGGCGGCAGCACGCGCGGCACCGGCAGGTCGTTCGGCTGAACCACCGTGACGGTGGTGCTCTCCGGCCTGGGCGGCGCGCTGGCCGCGGGAGGGTCGGCGGGCAGCGCCGGCGGGATCCAGCCTGTCGCCAGCGCGAGCAATGCGATGGCAAGCCTGGTCTGCGTCATGGTCGCTCTCCTCTTCGGGCCCGACCGGTCCGATTATGTCGTCTGCGTCACCCGCGGCAGCGTGAACCGGAACACCGAGCCGTTGCCCGGCGTCGACTCCACCCAGATGCGCCCACCGTGGCGCTCGACGATCCGCTTGCACAGCGCCAGGCCGATGCCGGTGCCCGAGTATTCCTTGCGGCCGTGCAGGCGCTGGAACAGCACGAATATCCGCTCGAAGTACTCCGGCGCGATGCCGATGCCGTTGTCGCTGACGGAGAAACACCAACCGTCTTCAGCGGGCTGTGCCGCCACGTGCACATGCGGCACGGCAGCGCCGCGGAACTTGATCGCATTGCCGATCAGGTTCTGGAACAACTGCAGCAGCTGGGTCGCATCGCCGAGCACGGTGGGCAGTTCGCCCTCGGTGATCGTGGCACCGGCTTCCTCGATCGCGATCTGCAGATTGAGCCTCGCGGTCGCGACGACCTTGGCGCAGTCGGTCGGCGCCGGCGGCCGGGCCCGGGTATTGACCCGCGAGAAGGCCAGCATGTCGCTGATCAGCGCCTGCATCCGCTTGGCGCCGTCGACCGCGTAGCCGATGAATTCATGTCCGTCGGCATCGAGCGAGTCGCCGTAGCGCTGGGCCACCAGTTGCAGATAGCTGGCGATCATGCGCAGTGGTTCCTGCATGTCGTGCGACGCCACGTAGGCCAGTTGCTCCAGCTCGGCATTCGAGCGCTGCAACGCAGCCTGGACCTGCTCCCGTGCGGCAATCTCCTGCCGCAGCTGCTGGTTCTGCGCTGCCAGTTGCTGGCGCAGTGCGTACAGCGTCAGATGCGTGTCGACTCGCGCCAGCACCTCCTCGGCATTGAGCGGCTTCGTCACGTAGTCGACCGCGCCGGCCCGAAAGCCGCTGACCTTGTCTTCGGTGCCCGTCAGCGCCGTCATGAAGATGACCGGGATGTCGCGGGTCGCGTCGTTTCGCTTCAGGCGCCGGCACGTTTCCAGGCCGTCCAGGCCCGGCATGAGCACATCGAGCAGGATCAGATCGGGCTGGGCGAACTCCGCACGCTCGATCGCCTCCTGACCGCTGCGCGCGACCAGCGCGATGTAGCCCCGCGCTTCCAGCTGCGAGGTGACGATCTGCAGGTTGGACGACACGTCGTCGACGATCAGGATCGAGCGCGCGTCGCCGCGTGCCGGGCCCTGTGCATCGTTCGTCGCGCTTGCGGCCATGGTCACGTCCTCGCCGTCCTCGCTCCGTCGGCGTCGGCCGTCGCAGGGAAAGTCAAGGCAATGAAGACCCCGTCGGTGCTGCTGCGTATGTCGAGCCGTCCGCCCAGCATCTGCGCGCGCTCGTGCAGCCCGACGAGTCCGAGCGACTTGGGGTCGCGCACGGCAGCCGTGTCGAAACCCTTGCCGTCGTCGCGCACGGTCAGCAAGTAACCGTCCGGCCCGTGCGCCAACGCGACCACGACCCGCTGGGCTTGCGCGTGCCGGGCGATGTTCGTCAGCGACTCCTGGACGATGCGAAAGACCATCGTCGTCTGGTCGGCATCGAGATCCAGCTGGGTCTCGCTCATCTGCAACTCGCAGTGCACGCCGCTGTGCCCGGCGAATTCGCTGACGAGCCACTCCAGCGCGGGGCCGATGCCCATGTCGAGTATGGCGGGCCGCAGGCTCGAGACCAGGTCGCGCTGGACCCGGATCACGGAATCGACCAGCACCAGCATGCTCGCGGCGCGCTCGGCGATTCCCGGGTTGTCCTGCGCGAAGCGCATCCGCAGCCCGGCCACCTCCAGCCGCAGTGCGGACAGGATCTGCCCGAGCTCGTCATGCAGTTCGCGCGCGATGTACTTGCGTTCTTCCTCGCGCGCCGCCTCGCGCCGGAAGTTGAATTCACGCACCAGTCGCTCGGCCCGCTTGCGCTCGGTCACTTCGCGCGCGATGGCGAGCACGGTGATCACGCGACCGCGGTCGTCCATCTCGGGCACGTGGCGGACCTCGAAGAATCGCTCGCCGTCCGGCCCGGCCCAGGGCACCTCCCCGATGTTCGGCGCGGCCTCCTCGATCGCGCGCCGCAAGGCCTCTTCCATGAGACCGTCGGGATCCAGCCCGAGCGCGCGCATCGTCTTGCCCGCGTAGCCGTGCGCGGGCATGCCGAACACGCGCGCAACCGCCGGGTTGACGTAGAGGCAGCGCCCTTGCTTGTCGAAGCGCGTCACCATGTCGGGAAGTTTCTCGAGCAAGGTGGTCAGCTGCCGCTGGGTGTCCATCAGCTCGGTGACGTCGCGGCCGATCGCCAGCACGCTGGCGACGTTTCCGGGCACGTCCCGCTCGGCCACCAGCCGAAACTGGATGCTTGCGCGACCCAGCAGGACGTCGACCGACGAGTCCTTCCCGCTGGCGAGGACTTCCCGGATCTTCGCTTCGTAGTGCCGCACGTGGTCTATCGACATGCCGGCAAGGTCGGTCGGCTTGTGGCCGAGCAGGGATCTGGCAGCGACCCCGAGCTCGCGCGCCAATGCCGGATTCGCATAGGTCGTCCGGCAGTCGCCGTCGTAGCGTGCCACCAGGTCCGGCGTGTGCTCCACCAGGGCGCGGAACCCCTCCTCCGCGCGTTTTCGCTCGTTGATCTCGGCGTGCAGTGCGTCGACCGCCTCGGCCAGTTCGGCGGTGCGTTCGACCACGCGCGTTTCGAGCTCGGCATGCGCCTGGCGCAGGGCTTCTTCAGCCTGGCTGCGCTGCATCGCATAGCGGATCGCACGGATCAGCAAGGCGCTGTCGACCTGGCCCTTGACGAGATAGTCCTGCGCTCCCGATCGCAGCGCCTGCACGGCGACGCCTTCGTCCGTGAGACCGCTCAACACCACCAGCGTGGGCACGCGAGCGCCTTCGCGCAGCCGCTCCAGCGTCTCGAGACCGCTGCTTTCGGGCAGGCCGAGGTCGAGCAGCACGACGTCGATGCCGCCGCCGCGAATCCGCTCCATGCCTTCGGTCAGGTTGTCGACCCAGCTGAACTGAAAACTCAGTGCGGTCGCCTCGGCAAGCATCAACTCGATCAACCGGGCGTCAGCCGGGTTGTCCTCGATCAAAAGGACCCTGATCGGTTCTTGCGTCATGTCGGGGCCAGTGTCACACGGTGAGCCGGAACTCCCAGTCGATGCGCGCCGACTTCAGTGGCAAGCGCGGGTCAATCACGAGTGATTCTCACAGAATTGCCTCGCTCGCTGACGAGAAATGCTTCGTGTGGTCGACAAGGATCCGGCTACGGCGTCCCAGCTCAGCCGAGCTGCCCCTGGCACACGTACTTGATGTGCAGGTAGTCGTCCAGCCCGTGCACCGATCCTTCGCGCCCATAGCCGGACTCCTTCACGCCGCCGAACGGCGCGGCCTCGGCCGCGAGCGCCCCTTCGTTCACGCCGACGATGCCCGACTCGAGCGCATCGGCCACGCGCCAGATGCGGCGCACGTCGTTCGAATAGAAGTACGCAGCCAGGCCGAACGGCGTGTCGTTCGCCGCGGCCACGACCTCGGCCTCGTGCTCGAAACGAGTGACCGGCACGACCGGGCCGAAGGTCTCCTCGCAGCTGCACTCCATGGTCGTGTCGGCGCCGACGAGCACGGTCGGCGCGAAGTAGTTCGGCCCATCGCAGCTCGCGCTGCGCAGCCGATCGCCACCGACCACCACGCGCGCGCCCTTGGCCACGGCATCGCGAACATGGCGTTCGATCTTCTCGACGGCGCGCGCGTTGATCATCGGGCCGATCTGCGAGTCGGGCTGCGTTGCGGGCCCGACCTTCAGCGCGCGCACGCGCGCAGCCAGCTTCTCGACGAATTCGTCGTGCACGCTGTCGTGCACGAACACGCGGTTCGGGCACACGCAGGTCTGCCCGCCGTTGCGGAACTTGGCGACCATCAGGCCCTCCACTGCGGCATCGACGTCGGCATCGTCGAAGACGATGAACGGTGCGTTGCCGCCGAGCTCGAGCGAGAGCTTCTTCAAGGTGCCGGCCGATGCGCGCGCGAGATGCTTGCCGACCGGCGTCGAGCCGGTGAAGCTGATCTTTCGCACGCGCGCGTCGGCGAGCCACACGTCCACGACCTCGGGCGTGCGCTCGCGCGAGGCGGTCACGATGTTCAGCACGCCCGCCGGCACGCCGGCCTCCTGCGCCAGCTTCACGAGCGCGAGCGAGGTCAGCGGCGTGTCTTCCGCCGGCTTGCAGACGACGGTGCAGCCGGCGGCCAGCGCAGGTGCGATCTTGCGGGCGATCATCGCGGCCGGAAAGTTCCACGGCGTGATCGCCGCCACTACGCCGACCGGCTCCTTGATCGCGAACATGCGGCGGCCACGAACCGGCGCAGGAATCACCTCGCCGTTCGCGCGGGTGGCTTCCTCGGCAAACCACTCGACGTAGCTCGCCGCATAGGCCACCTCGCCGCGGCCCTCGGCGAACGGCTTGCCCTGCTCGCGCGAGATCAGGCGGCCCAGGTCGTCCTGGTGCGCGAGCATCAGGTCGTTCCAGCGCTTGAGGATCTGCGAGCGCTCCTTCGCGGGCACCGCACGCCAGGCGCCGAGCGCGGCATGCGCGGCGTCGACCGCGGCGCGCGCGTCGGCGGCGCCGCCGTCGGGCACGCTGGCGAAGGCGAGATCGGTGGCGGGGTCGGCCACCTCGAGGCGCCGGCCGTCATGCGCCTCGCGCCACTCGGCGCCAATCAGCTGCAGGCCCGGCAGCAGGTCGCCGCGGCTCAGGGTCAGGGAAATCGGTGGCATGTTCGGGGGTGTCGAGTGATCAAAGGGCAGCGACGCGTTCGGCGATCGCGCGGCCGACGTCGGTGGTGGAGGCGGTGCCGCCGAGGTCGCGCGTGCGCGGGCCTTCGCGCAGCACGGCTTCGATGGCCTGCAAGATCGCGTCGTGCGCAGCACGACCGGCGCCCTGGCTCTGGGTCAGGAAGTCCAGCATCAGCGCGCCCGACCAGATCATCGCGATCGGGTTCGCGATGTTCTGGCCGTAGATGTCGGGTGCCGACCCGTGGACCGGCTCGAACAGCGACGGGAAGCGCCGATCGGGGTTCAGGTTCGCCGACGGTGCGAGGCCGATCGTGCCGGTGGTGGCCGGGCCGAGGTCGGAGAGGATGTCGCCGAACAGGTTGGTCGCGACCACCACGTCGAAGCGATTCGGCTGCAGCACGAAACGCGCCGAGAGGATGTCGATGTGCTGCTTGTCGGTGCTGACGTCGGGGTACTGGCGCGCCATCTCGTCGGCGCGCCCGTCCCACCACGGCATGCTCACCGCGATGCCGTTGCTCTTCGTGGCGACCGTGACGTGCTTGCGCGCGCGCGAGCGGGCGAGCTCGAACGCGTACTTCAGCACGCGGTCGGTGCCGTGGCGCGAGAACACCGCCTCCTGGATCACGAACTCGCGCTCGGTGCCGGGGTACATCACGCCGCCCAGCGAGGTGTACTCGCCCTCGGTGTTCTCGCGCACGACGAAGTAGTCGATGTCGCCTGGCTTGCGCCCCACCAGCGGGCAAGGCACGCCTTCGAACAGGCGCACCGGGCGCAGGTTCACGTACTGGTCGAACTCGCGCCGGAACTTCAGCAGCGAGCCCCACAGCGAGATGTGGTCAGGCACCGTGGCAGGCCAGCCGACCGCGCCGAAGTACAGCGCATCCACGCCCTTGAGCTGCTCCTTCCAGTCGTCCGGCATCATCTGGCCGTGTGCGGCGTAGTAGTCACAGCTTGCCCACTCGATGGCTCGGCAGTCGAGCCCGAAGCCGAAGCGATCGGCCGCGGCCTGCAGCACGCGCATGCCTTCGGGCAGAACTTCCTTGCCGATGCCGTCGCCCGGGATCAGTGCGATGCGGAAGGTAGGCTTCATCAGGTATCTCCTATTCGGTTGATCCCGTTCGCCCTGGGCCTGTCGAAGGGCCGGCCGAGGTGCGCGTGGCCTTCGACAGGCTCAGTCCGAACGGGGTTTGGGGTTTCGTTCACGCAAGGGCCGCTGGGTCCGAGCCGGGTTTGAAGTTTCGTTCACAACTCGTCAGGCGGCGACCGGCGCCGCGCGCCGCGCGTCGACCTCGTCGAGCCAGCCGCAGCGCAGCTCGGGCACCGAGCGCGCCAGCAGTTCGTAGTATGGGTGGTGCGGGCCGCGCTCGTAGTCGGCGCGCGCCACCTGAGCGAGCTTGCGGCCGTGCTGCATCACGACGATCTCGTCGCAGACGGCGCGCACGGTGTGCAGGTCGTGGCTGATGAAGAGGTACGAGACGCCGAGCTCGCGCCGCAGCTCGGCGATCAGGTCGAGCACCGCGGCGCCCACCACCGTGTCGAGCGCCGAGGTCACCTCGTCGCACAGGATCAGGTCGGGCTCGGCCGCGAGCGCGCGCGCGAGGTTCACGCGCTGCTTCTGCCCGCCCGACAGCCCGCCGGGCAACCGCCCCGCAATCGCGCGCGGCAGCTTCACCAAATCGAGCAGCTCGTCGATACGGCGCCGCAGCGGCTCGCCTTGCATGCCCTTGTAGAACTCGAGCGGGCGCGCGAGGATGCGCGCGATCGTCTGCGACGGGTTCAGCGCCGTGTCCGCCATCTGGAAGACGATCTGGATCCTGCGCAGGTCGTCCTTGTCGCGTTGCGCGAGCGACGGCTTGAGCTCGCGGCCATTGAACAGGACATAGCCGTGGCTGGGCTTGATCAGCCCGGCGATCGCGCGCGCCAGCGTCGTCTTGCCGGAGCCGGATTCGCCGATCACGCCGATCGCCTGCCCGCGATAGAGCTGCAGGTTGATGTCTTCGAGGATCGGCGTCGCCGGTCGGCCTTTCAAGTCGACCGGGCCGTAGCCGGCACCGAGCTCGCGCACGTCGAGCAGCAGCTCGGGGTCGGTCGCGAGCTTTGCCGACACGCGCGGTTCCGGGCGTGCCGCCGCCAGCAGACTTTGCGTGTACTCGTGCGCCGGGGTCGAGATGATCCGTCCGGTCGTGTTGAGCTCGCGCATCTGCCCGTCGCGCAGCACCAGGATGTGATCCGCCATCTGCGCGACGACCGCCAGGTCGTGGCTCACGTAGACGGCAGTCGCGCGGCGGTCGCGCACGACGCGGCGAAACGCACGCAGCACCTCGATCTGCGTCGTCACGTCGAGCGCCGTGGTCGGCTCGTCGAGGATCACGAGCTCGGGGTCGGTGATCAGCGCCATCGCCGCCATCAGGCGCTGCAGCTGCCCGCCCGAGACCTGGTGCGGATAGCGCGAGCCGATGAGCTCAGGCTCGGGCAACGCCAACTCGCGGAACAGCTCGACGGCCTTCGCCTGCGCCTCGCTTTTGGTGCAGGTGCCGTGGATGCGCGTCGGCTCGATCACCTGGTCCATGATCGTGCGCGACGGATTGAAGGATGCCGCGGCGCTCTGCGCGATGTAGGCCACCGTGCGCCCGCGCAGCGCGCGTTGCTGCGCCGGCACCAGGCTCAGCACCTCGGTGTCGCCGATGCGCACGCGGCCGGCCGAGATGCGGCAGCCGCGCCGCGCGTGCCCCATCAGCGCGAGCGCGGTCGTGGTCTTGCCCGAACCCGACTCGCCGATCAGCGCAAGCACTTCGCCCGGCTTGATCGAGAAGCTCAGGCTGTCCACCAGCGTCTGCGCGCCCGCGGTGATGCACAGGCCTTCGACGGTGACTGAAGCGCCCATCAGCGTGCTCCGCGTTCGCGGGCCGCGCGGCCCGGCAGGTTGTCGATCACAAGGTTGACCGCGATCGTCAGGCTGGCGATCGCGAGTGCCGGCGCGATCACCGAAGCGCCGCCGTCGGCGAGCGCCCCGATGTTCTCGCGCACCAGCGAGCCCCAGTCGGCGGCCGGCGGCTGGATGCCCAGCCCGAGGAAGCTCAGGCCGGCCAGCAGCAGCACGATGTAGACGAAGCGCAGGCCGAGGTCGGCCAGCATCGGACCGATGATGTTCGGCAGGATCTCGCGCAGCATCACGTACAGCGTGCCTTCGCCGCGCGTGCGCGCGACGGTCACGTAGTCGAGCGCGTTGATGTTGACGGCCAGCGAGCGCGCGATCCGGTACGCGCCCGGCACGTAGATGACCGCCGCGGTGGCGACCAGCATCGCGACCGACGAGCCGAAGCCCGCCACCATGATCAGCGCGAACATCTTGCTCGGGATCGCGGTCAGCGTGTCGAGGCCGCGGCTGAGCGTCGCGTCGATCCAGCGGCCGCTCGCAGCCGCGAGCAGCGCGAGCGTGGTGCCGATGCCGCTGGCCAGGAGCGTCGCGACGAACGCGACACCGACCGTGTAGCGCGCGCCGTCGATCACACGCGCGAGCATGTCGCGGCCGAGGTAGTCGGTGCCGAGCCAGTGCATCGCACTGATCGGCGCGAACACGGCGCCGCCGCCGGCCGCGCTGCGGCCCTGCGGCAGCAGCACCGGCCCGAACAGCGCCGCGAGCAGCCAGAACGTGAGCACGGCCAGGCCGATCAGGCCGGTGATGCCGAAGCCGGCGAGGTGGGAACGCAGCGCCGGGCGGCGCATCGGCGCCAGGGCGGGCACGGTCGTGGTGGTCGGGAGGGTGTCCATCGTGTCGGGGCTCTCTCTTCAACGATGGCGAAGCCGCGGGTTCGCGACGATGCCGCACACGTCGGCCAGCGTCACGAGGATCAGGTAGCCGGCGCAGAAGATCATCGCGCAGGTCTGCACGAGCGGCATGTCGCGCTGGCTCACGCCATCGACCATCAGCTTTGCGATGCCCGGATAGTTGAAGATCGTCTCGATGATGATCACGCCACCCAGCAGGTACGACAGGCTCAGCGCCACGGCATTGGCGATCGGCCCGATGGCGTTGGGCAGCGCATGCGCGAGCACGGTGCGCAGCGGCGAGGCGCCCTTGAGCGTCACCATCTCGACGTACGGCGCCTCGAGCTGGTCGATCACCGCCGCGCGCGTCATGCGCATCATCTGCGCGACGATCACGCAGCACAGGCTCAGCACCGGCATGGCGAACGCACGCAGCAGCTGTCCGAGCGACTCGATGTCGTTGACGTACGAAAGCGCCGGCAGCCAGCGCAGCTTCACCGCGAACACCAGCACCGCGAGCGTTGCGACCAGGAACTCGGGCACCGAGACGACCGCGACGGCCGTGGTCGACGCGAGACGGTCGAACCACGAACCACGCCACACCGCCGACGAGATGCCCAGCAGCAGCGCGATCGGCACCGAGAACAGCGCGGTCACGGCCGCCAGCAGCAGCGAGTTCGGCAGCCGGCTGGCGACCAGTTGGCCGACCGGCATCTGGGTTGTCGTCGACGTGCCGGGGTTGCCCTTGACCATGCCGACCAGCCAGCGCAGGTAACGCTCGGGCGCGGGCGCGTCCAGGCCCATCTGTGTTCGCAGCGCGGCGAGCGCCTCGGGCGTGGCGTCCTGCCCGAGCTGTTCCTGCGCCGCGTCGCCGGGCAGCACCGCGGTGATCGCGAAGACGATCACCGACACCGCGAGCAGCGACAGCAGCGCGAACGCGATGCGCTGTGCAAGCAAGGTAGCGATAACGCGGTTCATAGGTGTTCTATCCAAGCAGTCGCCGTGGATCCGGCTTTGCCGGGCCGCTGGCGGCGCCCCCTTGAGGGGGGGCGCCGCAGGCGCTCCGGGGGTGGGTTACTCCAGCCACACGTTCTCGGCGAAGTTGTAGCCCATCAGGCCGCCGAGCGGGATCGGCGACAGCCCCTTCAGCTTCGACGTGTGCCCGTCGATGCTCGTGAGGAACAGCGGGATGCCGATGCCGGACTCCTGGTGGATCATCGTCTGCATGTCGGCATACATCTGCTTGCGCTTCGCGAGGTCGGTCTCGGCACGCGCCGCGAACAGCAGCTCGTCGAACTTCGGATTCTTCCAGCGCGACTCGTTCCACGCCGCGCTCGACTGGAAGAACTGGGTGAGCAGCACGTCGGCACTCGGCCGCGGATTGACGTTGCCGAAGCCGACCGGGCTGTTCAGCCAGTGGTTCGACCAGTAGCCGTCGGCGGGCATGCGCTTGACGTCCAGGTCCAGCCCGATGCCCTGCGCAGCCTGCTGCAGCACGAGCGCGATTTCGACCGAG
>Ga0207706_10005296_pt1 | contig 12027 bp, 9 predicted proteins | sample KBSC53metaG_FD_184318 | JGI IMG/M metagenome (GOLD analysis project Ga0207706, IMG submission 184318) | Corn rhizosphere microbial communities from Kellogg Biological Station, Michigan, USA - KBS C5-3 metaG (SPAdes) (version 2) | ecosystem: Host-associated > Plants > Roots > Rhizosphere > Soil ... | reverse complement strand
CACAAAGGTTTCCTGGGCGATATCGACGGCCTCTTCGTAATCGTTCAGGAACCTGTAAAGGTAATTTGTCAGCGGGTTTCGATATCGTCTTACGATCTCGGCAAACGCAGTTTCGTCGCCGTTTATCGTCGCTTCGATCAGCTCGTGATCGGACAAATTCTTTTCAGACACGATAAGAGCCATTGCCTCCGCGTCTGATTTCCTGAATTTGTCGAAAGCCATACATTCATACTCTTTTACAATAGATTTTCAATCAAAACAAAAGCCGCCCCGTTTTGAAACACGCGCGGCGGTCTGTAAAGTTGCGAATTCTTGCCGTTTTTGGCGGTTAAAGCTCTGTTTTAGCTCATTCCGCCTTTCGAAAGCTTAGACAAAATGCGTAGCGTCGATAGATCGGCGTAATTTGCAGTTCGCCCAAACTTTTGTTTTCCAGGCACTTGAAAAAGGGAAGCAGGTCGTCCCAGAATTGCACGTGGAACTGCCGAAGCCAGCCCTTCAGCATTTTTTGAAAGAATTTCGGCAGATCGCGCTGGTCATAAAAATCAACAATATAAAGCGTTCCACCGGGTTTCAGATTTTTCAAAGCATTCTCGATCGATTCGCGCCACGGCGGGATCATCGAGATCGAATACGAAAAAAAAACGGCATCAAATGGCTGATCTAGCTCGAACGTTTTGTCGCAGCTGAATGAGTCGGCAAGCGCGGTCTTCAACGTTATGTTGGTCAGGTTTGATCTTGCGACCGTTTCCGCGGCCGTTTCGAGCATTGCGGCCGACGCGTCAAGTCCAAAAAAGTGCGCGTTTGGAAGCCGTTTCGCCAAAATCGCCAGATTTCTGCCCGTTCCGCAGCCTATTTCGAGCACGTTTTCGCCAGACTGCACGTCCATTTCGGAAAGCAGTTTGTCGCGGCCGAGAAGATAGTATTTTCGCGTTACATTATAGAAATACCGCTGGTAGCGATACATCCGATCCATGCTCGAAAAAGCGTCTTCATCCTGGATCCTGGATTCCCGATTTTGTGGCGGTTCTAGATCGGTCATTTCAGTATGTACAAGTGAAATCCGCCATAGATCGAGGCTCGGTCCTGCTTGAAAAGCCGATCGGACGCGTCTCTTTCGTACACAAAATTCTCGCGCAGCGTTTGCGGCAAACGTGTTTTTATCGGCGATTCGGCTCCGGCCGTGCGGAAGATCAGTCGCGAATTTGGCTCCGCCTTTTCCGCGATAGCCGACCACAGTTCGGTCAAAGCGTCGGCGTTCATCCAGTCCTGAGCGTCGAGGAACACAAAACGGTTAAAACTTCCGTGCGGTTGAGTCTTGATCTCGTCCGTTACCGAGCCCACTTTTGCTCGAAGCCGGCCGATGTTCGACTTTAATTTTCCGAAATTTTCGTCTTTCAGGTATTCCGGAATCGCCTTACGTTTTTCGGTGTCGTATTTTCGCGCGAATGCCTGCCATGCGAAGTAGTTTTCCTCGATCGGGAAGTCGCACGCCAAGCGCCGAACCCGTTCGCGATAGACATCGATTATCGTTGTTTCAGCGTCGGTTTCGCGCGTCAGTTCGTCGAACTGCTGCGGCGGAATGCCGAGGCCGAACAATGTGACTGGCATTCTGCCGACAAGCCTTATGAGAAAATTGTTAAAGAACGGCTTGATGTTTTTTCTGTAGAGCGATGCTTGCTCGTTAAGTGATCGGGCGTTCAGCACAGCGTCAGGCCGGCAGCCGATCAGCCTGGCAAAGCGCTGAAAAACACGCAGAAAATAGCCGTTGCGCGAGTGGTCGTAAAGTCCGCCTTTTTTGAATATTTTGATCCTTTTGTCCCAAACTGCTTTTGCGCCTTCGTCGAGATTAGGTGCGAGAAATTGCTTGTACATTTCATCGGCATTTTCGCTTTTTCCAACCCCAAAAAATTCGAAGAACTGTTCGTGAGCGGGCAAATGTTTGACCGCCGCCGCCTTCAGATTTAGAAGATAGATATGATGCCGGTTCAAGTCGACAGCGGTAACCGATTCAGGCTCGGAAAGCAGGTAATTCAACGCATTGCAGCCGCCGGACGAGATCGTCAAAACGCGGGAATTTTTGTCTAGTTCGAGTGCTTCGAGATCGACGCGCGGGTCCTCCCAGATCTGGTTATAGATAAATGCGTCGAACCAGACCGCAAAGAGTTTTTGTAAAATGCCTTGTTTCGACGCAAGATCGCGATCTTTTACGGCATCGAGAATTTGTGAGTTCGTGCTCATTTTTAGCGCAGGCTTTTGTGAAATTTATCATTCCGTGAGCACATCTATGAAGTTCGTGGGAGCGATAGTTCCAATCTTGTTAACATTTGCTGCAATTTTGAAACAGACTGCCTATTCGTTGACCATAACCTCGACCGGATCGATGCCCGATGCGCGCCATGCCGGGTAGAGAGCTCCGAGCAAACTGCCACCGATGGCAATAATTACGGCCGAAATTATCCAGCCGCTTGTAAATTCGAATTGAAGCTCAAATCCTTTGGCGATCGCGAAGGACGCGGCAAACGCGGCTAAAAACCCGAGAATGATTCCAAACAAGCCGATCATAAAGGCTTCGCCTTCGATGCTGCTTACGATAAATGAAGTCGAGGCTCCGAGCGATTTCAGGATGCCTATTTCCTTTCGGCGTTCGGTAATTGTCGTGTACATCGACAGCAAAACAAAGATCGTGCTGACAAACGCTCCCAGGCCGACGAGGACTTTGAGAAACGTGTTGAGACCCGGTATGCGCTCCGTGGCGTCAATTATTAGGTCGCGAGTTAGATTGACCTTGTTGCCGGGAAGTTCCTGATCAATTCGAGCCGCGACAGTTTCAGGATCGACTCCGTCCTTTGTTTTGACAAGGATGTATGTGCATTTGTTGGGGGATTCGAGTTCCTCCTGCAGCGCGGCGAGCGACATCTTGATTCGCGATCCGGATGGCGGCTCAAAAACGCCAACGACCTTATACTGCTTTCCGCCAAAGATCTCGATGTCATCGCCTAGATTTACCTTGTCTTCGCGAAACTGACGTTCATCCAGTATCACTTCGTTGTTTGCCTGCGGAGCTCGTCCTTGAGTGATGCTCATACCGTTCATTTCGGCAAACGGCTTCCAGTCAACTCCATCGATCTGCTGAATGCCAAAGCGGCCTTTCGAACTGGGCGTAATGTAACGGCCGACGGGCACGACCGATTGCACGCCGTCGATCTTTACCAGCCGGTCCGCATATGCAGTACTAACATTCATGTTTGAGCTGTTCATCTCCATCGCTCCGGGCCTTGTAAAGACGATCTCCGCCTTCCAATTCGAAGCGCGGCGCGCCATATCGCTGGTCATGCCCTGTGCAAGACCGGTGAAAAGTACTACGAGGATGACGCCAAGTGCGACGCCAACAATGCTGATCAGCGTGCGAAAAGGACGAACACGTAAATTTGCAAAAATAAGTTCAAGCATTCAAAACTAGCCGCGAAATTACGCGAGATCAAAACCGAATTACCCGCGAAACTACGCAATATTTACCAACTCCATAAAATCGAATTCCTTTACTGCCTCGACATCTGTGAACAATTCATTGCGGGAACGAAAATCGTCGTAAATCCGATCGTATGTCGCGATCAATTTGTCCGTCGACGCCTCGCGTGTATTCGCCCGCGCGGTCTCCAAGGCTTTTCGTACTTTCAATTCGGTCGCCTGAGGGTCGGTTATCACCTCATGGACGGCGGCAGCAAATTCTTCAGCTTTCGGTTCGACAAGCCAGGCGTTTTCGTTCGTCGCATATGACAAGATGCCGCCGCTGTTCGGTGCGACGGTCGGAACGCCCGAGGCCATCGCTTCGAGCGGCGCGATGCCGAATGGTTCCTTCGGGTTTGGATGCACAAAAATATCGACATTTGCGTAAAACCCTGCAAGCTCATCCTTCGATAAATGTCCAAGCTGTATGATCTTGCCGGGAAATAACGCGTCCGTCCGACGCTTAAGCCATGCACTCTTCGGCCCGTCACCCGCGATCAGCAACCGGAAATCCGTTTCGGCATTCCTGGCGAGTATTCGCATCATATTGACCAACAGGCCGATATTCTTTTCCGGTGATATTCGTCCGGCGTAAAGAAGCAAAACAGCGTTTTCGGGAACGCCCGAAATATCCAGCATCTTCTGTCTGATCTCATCGGACTTACGCTCCGGCGTAAAAGTTGTAATATCGACCCCGCGCGGGCACACGAAGATGCGGTCCTCGATGGCCACACGCGGAGCCTTAAACAAACGCCAGCATGCGTTCATAAACCTGCCTGAAAGCCCTCGGTTGTTTTTTACGCCGACCGATTCGTAGAACTCATCCGCAGTATAAGCCGAATTCGCAATGTGAAAATCGAAATTGGGAAAATTGTAATTTCCGATGATTTGCCGCGAAAGCCATTGTCCTATCCTGCCTCTGAACAAGAACGATGCAACATTGTCGTCCATTCTCTCGCACGAAAAATGGACCAGCATAGGACGACCAATTTTCTTGAATTTGTTCATCCTGATCATCGGCCCGATCATGCTGAGTGTGTATTTGTCGGTCACCTCGATCATGTCCGGTTTTTCTTCGAGCAATATTTGGCGAATGATCGAACCTTTGACCATATATTGCCAGGGCATCATTACCCTATAGCGCCTGTCGAACATAGGTGACGGTTTTGCGGGGACGTAATAAATTTTTGCGAACGGATTAACTTCTTCGATCTCCTCGCGTTCTCCGGGCACGATGAGTCGAATTTGCCTTTCGTGCCGCGCCGCAGCGGTCAAAAGATTGTTATATGAGGTGCTGATGCCGCCGGAGTTCTTGTGATAATAGTTCGTTATATGAACCGATTTCAACCGCTGGGCCATACAATGAGGCGCTCCCTGTCATGTTAAGCTTTTGAGTTTAACAGGTTGTAAACCGCGCCGCAAAGTTGATCCCGGACGGAGATTCCTTGTACGCATAGAGATCGCGGTGACCGGTAAATTCGGCGTGCATCTTGTCGTACATGGCAAAAAGCGCATCGGTTGATTCCTGCCAGGTGAATTTTTGAGCGGTTGCCAACGCGGCATTTATCTTGGCGGTTCGCAACTCGTCATCATTAAATAACTGACGGATGGCGTCGGCAAACTTTTCGGCGGCAGGTTCGACTAACCATGCGTTTTCCGCGTTCGCATATGAAAGTACGCCGCCCGCATTTGGGGCGACGACCGGTAAGCCAGATGCCATCGCCTCGAGTGGTGTTATGCCGAACGGTTCACGCGGATTTGGGTGTATGAAGGCGTCGCAGTTGGCGAAAAGGTTCGCGAGTTTTTCCTTATCATTTATGTGGCCTAAGATCCTTACCGCATTCGTGCCCAATGATGACGCTTCTTCCCGGAGTTTCTCAAGGCTCGGGCCCGCACCCGCAATTAGCAGACGAAAACTGTCAGACACGCCGCCGGACAGGAGCTTCATAATTTTCGTCAACAGCCCGATGTTTTTCTCAGGTGAAAGCCGTCCTGCGTATAACAACAGCTTGCTGTCGTCTGGAAGGCCAAATTCCGTGAGTAGTTCGTCGCGTATGGATGAACTCTTTCGTTTGGCGGTGAACGTCTCATTATCCACGCCGCACGGGTTAATATAAATACGATTCTTTAATTCCACTTTAGGAGCGCGGAGAAATCGCCAGCAAAAATTGAGAATAACGTCTGAGCCGTCACGGCCGTTCGACACTGCGTCGATCATCTCCTGCGCCGTATACGCCGAGTTTGCGAGGTGAAAATCGAACATCGGCATATTGTATGTGCCCATGTACCGACGGCAGAACCATTTGCTCAGCTTACCGGCGGAGATAAACGAGCCGACGTTGTCGTCCATCCTCTCGCAGGAAAGATGCACGAGCATCGGGCGTTTTTCCGAGACATTCAGAATGCCTTTGCGGAGGAGGCCGGCCATTAAAGGAAGGGTATATTTTTCACCGATCTCGATAATGTCCGGAGCCTCTTTGCGGAGAATTGTTTTGATCGGGGCCGCGTCGAGCAGGTACGTGTTCCACGGCATCATGATGCGGTATCGCTTATCGAAAACGGGCGAGTAATTTGCCTTGATGTAGTAAATTCGACCAAATTCGCCAACCTGCTCAATATCGGACTTTTCACCCGGGACGATCAGACGTACAGGACGTTGCTGACGGTTAGCTGCTTCGAGAAGCTTGTTGTAAGCAGTACTGATGCCGCCCGAATTCTTATGATAATAATTGGTGATGTGGACTGATTTGATCGGCACAAAAATCCCCTTGATCTAGATTCCTTATTTACGTCCGTTTTTATTTCCGTTCAGAGGACACGAACGCACCTTTTTATCGTATTGAGCGCAGATCACGTAATACTCATACGTCTTTTTGAAAATTTCGGTCCAGGAATGCTCTTCGGCAAATCGCCGCGCCGCGCACCGCATCGGCTCCAACTGCTCGGGCCGCTTTATAACGTCCAAAACCTTTTCGGTCATGCTGCGTTCCGACGCAGCGATGAAACCGCTTACTTCATTTTCGATCAAAAATTTTGGCCCGCCGACAGGAAAGGCGATCGCAGGGACACCAGCCGACATTGCCTCCAGAACAACGTTTGCAAACGCGTCAGTCAAGGACGGAAATACGAAAAGATCCATGTTCGCAAATGCCTTGGCAACGGCTTCGCCGCGGACCTCACCGGTAAATTCAGCATTTTTCAGGTTATTTACGAGCCATTTGCGCTCGTCACCATCGCCGACAATGAGAAAGCGGTAATTCGACAGTCCCGCCTGTTGTAATGCCTTATCAAGCCGGGCCAAAAAACGTACGTTCTTTTCAGGCCGGAGCCGCCCCACAAAGCCTATGACAAGGTCCTTGTCACTTTTTTCGCGATCGCGTTTTGTTGGGCACAGGAACTCGGTTTCGACGCCGCGCCGAAGCAGGAACGACGGCCGCTGTGTCATGCGGTTGATCTGGTCAACGAGGTCCGGGTTCGGCGCAAGCTGCATCTGAGCTGCAAAATAAAGTTTCATCAGGCCGAACATCGCCATCCGTTCGACGGCCTTTCCGATCGTGCGACCCGCGCGTTTCGGCATCCACGGCATCAGGCTCAAAAAGCGTTCGGCCGCATACTCGTGCGTGTTTGTGTGCCACGTCGCTACGGCGGGAACTTTCATCGAATGCGCGCTGAGAAATCCGAACTGGCTGATATCGTTAAGCCCGGTTACGTGAATCACGTCCGGCTGAAAATCCTTTAGAGTTTGTTTAACGAGTTTTCTGTTTTTCCAAAGAAACGGATCATATTTCAGATCACCGTCGATCGGTACCGATGCGCGCCCGCGCTTCAGGTCGAGAAACTCGACGCTGCCTTGTCGGGTCAGCGCCGTATTTCCGCCCGACCGGACGCACAATAACGGATAATCGTTTTCCTCGGCAAAAGCGGTAAGACGGCGTAAAAAATTCGCCGCTCCGTTCGCCTCGTGAAACGTGTCCGCGAATAACGCGACACGCGGAATCTTTATCATTTCTCTAAAATAATTATCAGGTAAATAAGACCCAATGCTCGTTGAAAAGCTTGCTCAGCAGGAGTACATCAAATCGGTAGAGCGACCATGGAGATTTGATGCCGTTGCTCGTGGGAGAGTTGTGCCAGCAACAGCGACTTAAGTTTTTAGCCTCTTCTTGATTTTCGCCACGTCCAAACAAGGGGGAAAGACAAAAACTCCAGTGCGAGCCATGGCATCCGCTTCAGGTCGCGCCATATCGACTGCTCGCTTTCGTCCTTCACAAGCAGGGCGCCCCGCCGCATCGCAAAAAGATTGAATACGGCCGAAATAGCCGAAATGATGATCGAAACTGCGATCGCCTTGCCTTTTCGATCCGCGCCTGTCTGATTGTCGTAAAGCGTCTGCACGACGAACTCCATAATATGGCTAAACGCCGCCAGGACAAGCGGAACAGTCAGTATCGCGTGCCACGCCGGCTCGACCTTGCTGAATGCTTGGATAATTGCTCCATTTACGCCTCCGAATATGAACCTGAAAACGGACTGTGCAACGGCGGCGCCTATCGCAAGCTTTAGACCGTCCTTTTTCGTGATATAAGTCAGGAAAAAGATCGGCGCGCGCAGCAAAGCGCTAAGGACCGCTGCCTTCCAGTTCCAGCGAAAAACCGTCGTTTCAAGCGGATGCCTTATCAAATAACGAAAAACGTCCGCGACCCTGTTCACGGCCGGTGGATTTCCAACTTCCGGTTGATCCATCAAAATTCTTTTTCCAGGGTACTTTTCGACTTTTTCGGATCTTTCCGCCGGGCGTCGATATTTACCTGTCGCCTCTCTTTTTTAAAGTCTAAATATGCCTTCGCCGCCTTATAACTTTCGTAAACGTCGTCAAAAACCGCGTCCCATGAGCGAGTCAGCGCGACCTCGCGCGACTCCGATTTCATCGCCGCGAGTTCTTCCTTGTTGTCCATCAAGCGCACGGCGTAACGCACAAAATCATCCAGGCTTTTTGCGACAAAGCCGGTTTCGCCGTCGCGAACGATAAATTTTGGGCCGCCCTGATCCGAAACTATTGACGGAACGCCGGACGCGCCCGCTTCCTGGACCACGTTTCCGAAGGTTTCCGTGTCCGAAGGGAACACGAAGATATCCATATTAGCATACGCCTCCGATAAACGGCTGCCCTCAAGAAAGCCCGGAAACGTTGCCGTCTGCATATTTGCCTGGAGATATTCGCGTTCGCTTCCTTCGCCGATCACCAGAAACTCGAAATTGCGTTTGCCGGCGGCAAAGAGTTGCCTTTCGATATCGACAAGCATGCGGACATTTTTTTCCGCCTGCAGCCGGCCGACAAACCCGAACCGTATAACGTCATCATCGATCGTTCGCTTATCGGGAGAGAACTCTTCGACATCGACGCCCCGCACCATTAGACGCGTTTCGCGCCCTGTGCCTTCTTCAAGCATCGCCGCCAGTTCGCGGTTCGGGGCAAGTATCCTGTGCGGCATTTTGTAATAAAGCTTTGCTCCACGGAGAATGCGGTCTTCCGCAAAAGCTGCGATCTTTTGGCGGGTCGTATCAGGCAAAAAACGAAGCTTTTTTCTTAGACGGCTCGATGCAAATTCGTGCAGATTCGTATGCCACGCGCCAACAAGCGCGATGTCCATCTTTTTTGCGAGATAAGCGCCGATAATGCTTACATCGTTAAGTCCGGTGATGTGGATAACGTCGGGCCTGAATTCTTCAAGTTCGCGCCGAACGCGCCCAACATGACGCTGAAACAGCGGATCGTATTTCAGGCTTTCGTCCATCGGGATCGCCAGCGGCGAGCGTCTCAGTGAAAGCGAGACGAGATTTTTTTCACGGTGAACCTCGGTCTTGCGGCCGGCGTAAACGTATAGGAAAGGATATCCGCGTTTGCGAACAAAATCCACGAGTTTTTTGCTGGTCATCGCGACGCCGTTTACCTCAACAAATGAATCAGGAAAATAGGCTACGCGTAATACTTTCTCCACAACAGGTTCCTTATAACCGCAAATGGCGGGGCAAGCCCGCCGATAAAATCAGAATACATTAAGGCCTCGGATCGAACTCAGACTGTTTCCGACGATAGCTCTCGTGTCAGATCACTGAGGTCCGGAATCTCAAAGCTCGTTCTCGTAACATCGCTTGGGACGCGATCGCGTTTCTTGCGAGCGATCTCGAATGCCGGCCGCATTCTGGGGCTGCCTAGTACGGCGAGCGTCCATATCGCCCATCGCAGCCATACGGGACCGCCTTTTTTCCAATGGACCGAAAGCTGTCGAATCCCTTCGCCGTCACCGATGTCGAAAAAGAGGCGGTCGAACCATTTCTGGCGGCCTTCACGAAATTCCGGATAGAACTTGAGTATCTCCGAGAACGACTGAAGCTGCCGCGAATGGAGCGGATAGCGATATTCGGGCATTAGCACGACCTCGCTGCGTTTATCGACCCGAATTTCGTCAACGAATTCTTCAAATGTTTGGCTGTTTGTCAGATTGATAACCGTGTTCGGCTTACAGCCGTGGCGGTCGCCGCCGGTAGCGATAGGAATACCGAGGGCCTCGGCCATCTCGATGACGGCTTTGTTTTCCGACCATGTGCGGAATCCATTGATCTCAAATGCGTGTATCCACCGGCCGTGCTCACGGATAAAGTCTTTGAGCAGAACCTCATGCCGCTCCTTTCCAACCATCTCGATATCCCAAAGCGGATGGTTCAGGATGACGAGAACGCCCGGCAATTCGTTCAACATCGCGAACATCTCGCGAAGATGTTCATTCGAATGATTTGCCTCGTTGAATGTGTAATCGAGCAGAGTTTTGGTCAGATCAACGGCGCGGTCCTTGGGAAGATTATGAACGCCTACATGAAAAAAACCGTATTCAAAGGGAACTGTCCATTCGAGTGATATAGGAGAGTTTTCGGTTTCTTCGTTGATTTTTAGGTTTGCATCGATGCTGTCGTGGTCCGTAATAGATACCATCGCATCGAGGCCCGCATCATTTATTTGACCTTTTTCGATACCGTAAACGCCCTCCGCGGTCAAAGGCGGTGACCAATAACCTGTCGAAAACGCGATCTCGATATTCTTACCCTCTTTTTCGAGGTACTTATCCCGCTCTTTCTTCCAAAAATACGAAATGATCGGCAGCTTTTCGGCATAGTGGGGAACGAAATCCACCATTTCCTTCGAATGTTCGGTATGACAATGCAGAGAAACGCCCGTTTTAGCCTTGGAAGCCAGATTCTCCGCGCTTTTCATGATGTGCAACCGGGTCTGTTTTAGATTCATTTCCTTACTCCAATTCCAGGCTTGGTCAAACGTATAAAGCTACCAAATCCCCATTGAATTGTAAATGCGTCAGATGCTGCTGCCTTTTTGTATGTTGCCATTGTAGTTTGGCATCTAATCCGTGTATCGAGTCGTTTTATTCATTTTTCGAGATGGATAAGAAAAATGAAAATAAATATAAAATTTTGTCACAAACCCAACCCTTGTGGTGTTTACCTATCAGACAAGGGAAATTATCCTGAAACACCCATAGAGGAGATGCAATTATGAGTTGGTTATATTCGTTAGTTTTTGCCGGATTGTTGTTTTCGTCGCAGAACAGCCCATCACCCGGAAACGTGGAAAAGAACGCGTTCACAAACCCGGCTGCTTCCGTGAAGCAGGACGAGACCGAGAGGTTCGAGCAATCTTATCCTTTGAATGCAAACGGCCGCGTGAGCGTATCGAATATAAACGGCTCGATAGTCGTCGATGCCTGGGACAGGAACGAGGTAAAGCTCGAGGCTGTAAAGACCGCCGACTCAAAGGAAACTCTTTCGGAAGTCGAGCTCAAGATCGAATCCAGACCTGATTCATTCAGTGTAGAGACCGACTATGACAAATGGCGGAACCGTAGCGATTGGGGACGCAACAACCACAAGCTTGAGGTTCAATTTCACCTGACCGTTCCGCGAGGCGCCGTTCTGGACGAGGTCGAAACCGTTAATGGCTCGGTTACCGTCGCGAATTTTTCGAACTACACAAAGATCTCAGCCGTTAACGGCAACGTCAAGGCGACAAACCTCCGTGGAACCGCAAATTTGTCGACGGTAAACGGAGAAGTAGCAGCAGACTTTGACAGTTTGGAAACCGGCAGCAAAATAGTTCTTAGCACGGTTAACGGCCGCGTGAATCTGGTGATCCCTTCCGATTCGAGCGTCACGCTTAAGGCCGACTCCGTCAATGGCAACATTTCAAACGATTTTGGCTTGCCGGTTCATAAAGGCCAATATGTCGGCCGTGATCTGTATGGAAAAATGGGCAATGGCGATGTGCAGATCAAACTGAACAGCGTCAACGGCCCGTTGAGCGTCGGACGCAAAAACGACGGTAAAAACCCGCTGCCTTCAACCAACCTGCTTCCTCAAAAGAACAAGGACGACGAGGACTGGGATGACAGCGAAAACGTGAATGATAATGATGACGATACAACAGTCAATACAGCAAAAATTAATCGCGAG
>Ga0207706_10005295_pt1 | contig 12027 bp, 10 predicted proteins | sample KBSC53metaG_FD_184318 | JGI IMG/M metagenome (GOLD analysis project Ga0207706, IMG submission 184318) | Corn rhizosphere microbial communities from Kellogg Biological Station, Michigan, USA - KBS C5-3 metaG (SPAdes) (version 2) | ecosystem: Host-associated > Plants > Roots > Rhizosphere > Soil ... | reverse complement strand
TATTCGCCGGAGCAACTGTTCGACCTCGTCGCCGACGTCGCCCGCTATGATGAATTCCTGCCGTGGGTCGTCGCCGTGCGCGTCCGCTCCTCGAGCGAGAAAGAGACGGTCGCCGACCTCGTTGTCGGTTTCAATGCCTTCAAGGAGCGGTTCACCAGCCGAGTGGTCAAGGATCGGCCGGGCCGGATCTGCGTCGACTATGTCGAGGGGCCGCTGAAATATCTGCACAATGAGTGGAAATTCGAGCGCGCGACCGACGGCGGGTCGAATGTCGAATTCTCGGTCGATTTCGCCTTCAAGTCGCGGCTGTTTGAAACGCTCGCCGGTTCGATGTTCGACCGGGCGCTACGGCGAATGACCGGTGCGTTCGAACAGCGCGCCGCGGCGCTTTACGGAAGCAGCAGGTCGAGCGCGCAAAGCGCTGCCTGAAGGCGCACGCCCGAACGGGTCTTTTCATCGAAGAATTTCTGGTCGGCGACGATCTTTGCCGGGTCGGCGTCGCGCTCGGCCCGGGCGAAGACGACGGTGCCGACCGGTTTGGACGGAGTGCCGCCGCCGGGCCCGGCAATTCCCGTGATCGCGACCGCAACGTCCGCGTCGGACGCGGCCAGTGCACCGCGGGCCATTGCCCAAGCGGTCGCGACGCTGACCGACCCGAATGTATCGACAACCTCTTCGGACACCTTGAGCTCGGCGATTTTCGCGGCATTCGAATAGGTTACGTAACCAGCTTCAAACATTTCCGAGGATCCGGGGATTTCCGTCAGCGCCGCGCTGACCAGGCCGCCCGTGCAGCTTTCTGCGATGGCAACGCGACGGCCGGCGGCGCGGTTGGCTTCGACCACTTCGCGCGCCTTGTTCACCAGTTCGTCGGGCAGGAGTGTGTCGCTCACTTCATCAAAATCCCATTCGAATGCTTGCAACGGCCTGGGCGGCAATCCCTTCGCGCCGCCCGGTGAACCCAAGACCTTCGGTTGTCGTCGCCTTCACACTGACCTGGTCGAGCCGCAACCCGGAGATTTCCGCAATCCGGGCGCGCATGGCATCCCGATGAGGCCCGATCTTTGGCGCTTCGGCGATCACGGTGCAGTCGAGATGGTCGACGAGCCCCCCTTGGGCCTGGAGAAGGTCCACCGCGTGTCGAAGAAACAGCGAGGATGAAGCGCCTTTCCAGCGCGGGTCGGATGGCGGGAAGTGTTGGCCGATGTCGCCCAGCCCCGCGGCGCCCAGCAACGCATCGGTGATCGCATGGAGGACGACGTCCGCGTCGCTATGCCCGGCGAGGCCGCGCTCATGCGCGATCTCGATTCCGCCGAGCATGATCGGCCCCTCGCCAACGAAGGCATGGACGTCAAATCCCATGCCCGTGCGCGGCGCGAGCCGACCAGCGAGCCACTGCTCGGCCCGCTCGAAGTCCGAGGGGAGCGTGATCTTCTCGAGCGCCGGGTCACCCTGGACAGCGGCGACCTTCATGCCCGCGGCGCGGAGCACCGTCGTTTCGTCCGTGGGCGAGGGGCCCGACCAGCGCTCATAAGCGGCCTTGAGCGCCGTGAGGCGGAACGCCTGGGGCGTCTGCACCCGTCCGATGCCGCTGCGGTCGACCGGCTCGTCCAGCGTTTCACTGATCCGCGAGAGTGTGTCACCGACCGGGAGAACCGGCGCGGCGCCTTCAAAGAATTCGAGCCGGGCGAGGAGGCGATCGACCACGGCCGGCGGGCAGAAGGGGCGAGCGGCGTCGTGCACCAGGACCGCATCGCCACTCAACGCATCAAGACCGGCACGAACGGAATCGGCGCGTTCGGCACCCCCGATCAAGAAGTCGCCGACGTCGATCCCGTTCAGCGCCTGGGCAGCACCGTCTTCCTGGCCCCGTCCCACGACGACCCGGACGCTTCGCACGGCAGGGTGGCGGCTGAGCGATTCGACCGCCCATCGGAGCACCGGCTTGCCGCCCAGCAACAGAAGCTGCTTGGGGACGCTGCCGCCAAGGCGCTCGCCCCTTCCGGCGGCAACGATGAGGGCAGTCGTCGTCATGGCGCCGCGCCTTGCCCCTCCAAAGCCCGTCCTGTAAAGGCGCGCCTTCCCATGAATGTGCTGAGGCCCATCCACGTCGGACCCGTCCGGATCGACGCGCCAGTGATCCTGGCGCCGATGACGGGCGTCACCGATCTGCCTTTCCGGCGCGTCGTGAAGCGCTACGGCGCGGGCCTGACGGTGAGCGAAATGATCGCCAGTCAGGCAATGATCCGCGAAACCCGCCAGTCACTGCAGAAAAGCCTGTGGGACCCGGTCGAGGAGCCGGTCTCGCTCCAGCTGGCCGGATGCGAGCCTGAGGTCATGGCCGAGGCCGCGAAGCTCAACGAGCAGCGCGGCGCCGCGATCATCGACATCAACATGGGTTGCCCGGTGCGCAAGGTGGTCAACGGCGACGCCGGTTCGGCCCTGATGCGCGACCTGCCGCTCGCGGCGAGGCTGATCGACGCCACGGTCAAGGCGGTAAAAATCCCGGTCACGCTCAAGATGCGGATGGGCTGGGACCATCAGAGCCTCAACGCGCCGGAGCTCGCGCGCATCGCCGAGGGTCTCGGAGTGCGGATGATCACCGTGCACGGGCGCACCCGCTGCCAGCTGTACAAGGGTGAGGCCGACTGGGCGTTCGTGCGGAAGGTCAGGGACGCGGTTTCAATTCCAGTGATCGTCAACGGCGACATTTGCTCGATCGAGGATTCGCGAGAGGCGTTGCGCCAGTCCGGCGCCGACGGCGTGATGATCGGCCGCGGAGCCTACGGCCGTCCATGGCTGCTCGCCCAGACGATGAGCGAGCTTGGGGGGACGGGGCGCCGGCCCGATCCGAACCTTGATGAGCAGCTTTCGACGATGCTCGAGCAATATGACGACATGCTTCGGCTCTATGGCACGCACACCGGCGTGAACCTCGCTCGCAAACATATCGGCTGGTACACCAAAGGGCTTCCAGGCTCGGCGGAATTGCGCAACCAGGTCAACCAGCAGGACGATCCCGCCGTGGTCGTCAGCATGTTGCAGGAATTCTATGCGCCGTGGCTCGAGCGTTCGGCGGCCTGACGCAAAAGACGTCCAGAGAAGTGTGTTGTTGATGCAACGGTCATGCTAGTGCCGGGGCGAATGGATGCTCGTACGGCCGAATCGCCGGTGACCACACAGCGGGAAAGCTGGCTCCAACGGGAGCGGGTGAGCGGCCGATTCTACGACCGCGTCGCGGCCATTGCCGCCGTGGTTCTCGTGGGAATGATCGGCCTTAGCGTCTGGATTCTCAGCCGAAGCGCCGAACCGGGATCGTTGCTGTCGCCGCCGTTGATCGCGCTGATCCTGGTCGCGCTGCTCCTGCCGGCAATTGCGCTCATGGCGCTGTATGCACGCAAGGTCGCGGTCCGCCGGGCGGAGGAGGGCGGGCTCGGAAGCGGGCGCCTCCATGTCCGGCTCGTTGCGTTGTTCACTGCCATCGCGGCGGTGCCGACCGTGCTTGTCGCCATATTCGCCTCGGTCCTGTTCCAGAGCGGACTGGAATTCTGGTTCTCCAACCGGGCGCGCAACATGCTCGAGAACACGGTCGAGGTTGCCAGCGCGAGCTACCAGCGCGAAGTCGACCGGGTAGCCAACGAAACGGTCACCGCCAGCGCCGACCTCTCCGGCTATCTCCGAATGACGACGCTCGACGATCCTCGTTTCCAGGAGGCCTTCGCACGCAACCAGGTGCTCAACCGCAATCTCTCCGAAGCAATCATCTTCACCTATGGCAAGGACAAGCAGATCCGGACGATCGCATTGGTCGATCCCTACGACCGGCCCCTTGGCAACGATATTCCTCCAAAAGCACTGGAGACGCTTCAGCGCGAGCAGGTCGCGCCGATCCGCTCTTCGGACCGGATTGGCGCGGTCACAAAGCTGAACTTCGGGCCGGATACCTATCTCTACGCGGCGCGAGTCTTCGATCCGCAGTTTCGACAACAGATCGACCAAGCGAATGCCGTCCTGAAGGACTATCACACACTGCTCGCGCGTTCGCGCACCAATCAGCTGCGCTTCAACGCGGCATTGCTGCTCGGTGCGCTGGTCATTGTCGGACTGGCCATCGTGACCGCTCTGCGGCTCGCGGACCGGCTGGTTCGGCCCGTGGGGCAGCTGGTCGATGCCGCAGGACGTATCGAAGCGGGCGACTTCACCGCGCGTGTTCCCGTCACCAAGACCGAAGACGAGGTGCAGACTCTCGCGACGGCCTTCAACCGCATGACCGGGCGGCTCGAGGAGCAGACGACGGCGCTGCGCACGGCCAATACGCAGCTCGAAACCCGCCGGGCCTTCATCGAAGCGGTGCTGTCGAGCGTTACCGCCGGTGTCGTTGCGGTCGACCGCAATCTTCGAGTGCTGCTCCTGAACCGGTCGGCCGAGACCTTGCTCCAGAAGGACCAGGCGGAAATTGAAGGGCAGGGGCTTTCCACCGTGTCGCCAGAGCTCGACGAGTTCATGCGCGGCGACCAGTCCGAGGCCAACGTGCTGATCGTCGCCGACTCCGGCCAGCGGACGCTCGCGGTGAAACGGGTGCGCTACCAGGACGGATCGGTGCTGACCTTCGACGACATCACGGACCAGCTCACCGACCAGCGCCGCGCCGCTTGGTCCGACATCGCGCGACGGATCGCACACGAGATCAAGAACCCGCTAACGCCGATCCAGTTGGCGGCCGAACGGCTGCAGCGGCGCTTCGGCAAGGAAATCTCGTCGGACAAGGAGACGTTCGAGCGTCTGACGGCGACCGTCATCCGGCAGGTTGGCGACCTTCGCCGAATGGTCGACGAATTTTCAAACTTCGCGCGTATGCCCAAGCCCGTTTTCCGCGACGAGGACATCCACGAAATCTCGCGCCATGCGCTGTTTCTCCACGAAGTGGCGCATCCTGCGATCACCTTCACGCTCGATCCGCCCAAGGGTACATTCCGGATGGTCTGTGATCGGCGGCAGCTTGCGCAGGCTCTGACAAATATCGTCAAGAACGCAGTTGAAGCCATTGAAACAAGGCGTAATCGCGGCGAACATAGCCTCGCCGGCGATCGCGTCGAGCTCAAGCTGCACGAGGACGATGCGCACCTTGTGCTCGACCTGCTCGACACCGGAATCGGCCTGCCCGAGGAACGCGAGCGGCTGACTGAGCCGTATATGACGACGCGGGTGAGGGGCACCGGGCTCGGACTCGCGATCGTCAAGAAGATCGTCGAGGAACACATGGGCGAGATCGCGTTCCTAGACCGCGCCGGCGGGGGCACGCATGTGCGCATTTCCTTCGACACGGCCAAACTGGCTCACCTGGCAACGGCTACGCAGCCGGAGGCGATCGAAGATAACGACAAGGATGAGGAAGCCTGATGGCGCTTGAAGTGCTCGTCGTCGACGATGAAGCCGACATCCGCGAACTGGTCAGCGGGGTCCTGGAGGACGAGGGCTATTCGGTCCGCTCGGCTGCCGACAGCACGCAGACGCTGGAGGCGGTCCAGGAGCGGCGGCCCTCGATGGTGCTGCTCGACGTCTGGCTACAGGGATCGAGGCTCGACGGGCTGGAACTGCTGCAGGAGATCAAGCGCCGCGACCCGACGATCCCGGTGCTGATCATCTCCGGCCACGGCAATCTCGACACGGCGGTAGCCGCCGTGCGGGAAGGGGCTATCGATTTCATCGAAAAGCCGTTCGAGGCCGAGCGCCTGATCTATCTCGTCGATCGGGCAACCGAAACCGAACGGCTCCGCCGGGAGAATGAAACGCTCCGGCTGCAGGCTGGTCAGGAAGATCAACTTCACGGAAGCTCGGTGGCGATCAACACCGTGCGCGCAACGCTCAAGCGCGTGGCGCCGACCGGCAGTCGAGTCCTGATTTCCGGGCCGCCGGGCGTCGGCAAGGAGATCGCCGCGCGGATGATCCACCAATGGAGCCCGCGCGCCCGCGCTCCCTTCATCGTCCTGTCCGCGGCCATGATGAGCCCCGAGCGGGTCGAGGAGGAATTGTTCGGCAGCGAGCTGGACGGAGCGATGCGTCCCGGCCTGCTCGAACATGCGCACGGCGGAACCCTGTTCCTCGACGAAATCGCTGACATGCCGCTGACGACGCAGGGCAAGATCCTGCGGGTCCTGACCGACCAGAGCTACACCAGGGTCGGCGGCCAGCGGCCGGTCAAGGTGGATGTGCGCGTGCTTTCGGCGACCTCACGCAACCTGCAGGACGAAATCGCCGCAGGCCGCTTCCGCGAAGATTTGTTCTACCGGTTGAACGTGGTCCCGGTGAAGCTGCCGCCGCTGCGCGAGCGCCGCGAGGACATTCCCGAGCTCGTCAGCCATTTCCTGGCACGAATCGCGGCCGAGCGGCGCATGCCGGCGCCCAGCATTTCAGAGGAGGCCATGGCCGCGCTTCAGGCCCATGACTGGCCGGGCAATGTTCGCCAGCTAAGAAATATCATCGAGCGAACCTTGATCCTCGCGCCAGGGGACCGGGCGTCGTGCATCGAGGTTGACCTGCTCCCGCCGGAGATCCTCGACAACCAGAGCGCGATGAGCGGCGCCAGCAGCGCGATGGCGATCATGGGCAGCCCGCTGCGCGAAGCCCGAGAATCCTTCGAGCGTGAATATCTGAAGATCCAGATCCGGCGCTTTTCGGGCAACATCTCGCGCACCGCGTCGTTCATCGGCATGGAGCGCTCCGCGTTGCACCGGAAGCTCAAGGCGTTGGGAATCGGCGATAAGCGGGAGGACGAGGAGTAGGAGGTAACGCCATGGCCGCGCGATCGCTAAGCCTGCAGGACCATTTCCTGAACAGCCTGCGGCGTGCGAAGCTTCCGGTGACGATTTTCCTCGTGAAGGGCATCAAGCTTCAGGGCGTGATCACTTGGTTCGACGCCTTTTCGCTTCTACTCCGCCGGGAAGGCACTTCCCAGCTGGTCTACAAACATTCGATCTCAACGATCATGCCCTCGGAGCCGCCTCCCGACTTCGTCGCGAGCGGCGGAAGCGTGGACGGCGCCAAGGCGACGCTCCAGGACCTGTTCCTGGCCGCCGCGGCCCGCGAGCAGGAACGAATGACCCTGTTCCTGGTCAACGGCGTGATGCTCCAGGGCGCGGTGACCGCCTTCGACCAGTTCAGCCTCGTCCTCGAGCGGGGCGGCCAGGTACAGCTGATCTACAAGCATGCGATCTCGACGCTGCAGCCTGCGCATCCGCTGACTCTTGGCCCAGACAATGCCGGCGATAGTGCCGACGAGGAGACAGGATCCTGAGCTCGTTCGATGGCAATGGCGCGATCGAGGTCGCGCGCGGCGAGCGCGCGGTGATCGTAGTCCCTGAACTGCCCCGCGAGGGAGCTCGCCGGTCCGCGGAAGCTCGCACCGACGAAGCAATGGGCCTTGCCCAGGCTATCGGGATCGACGTCGCCGCCGCACGCCCGGTCAGGGTGCGGACGGCACGTCCCGCAACCCTGCTAGGCAAGGGCCAGGTCGAGGAAATCGCCGGGATCGCGAAGGAGGAGGGCGCACACTTGCTGATCGTCGACTCATCACTGTCGCCGATTCAACAGAAGAACCTGGAAGAGGAGGTCGGCACCAAGGTGATCGATCGGACGGGTCTCATCCTGGAAATTTTCGGCGAGCGCGCGGCTACCGCCGAAGGGCGTCTGCAGGTCGAGCTGGCGCACCTTGATTATCAGGCTGGCCGGCTGGTGAGGAGCTGGACCCACCTCGAGCGCCAGCGCGGCGGCTTCGGATTCCTTGGCGGTCCGGGCGAAACCCAGATCGAAGCCGACCGCCGGCTGATCCGCGACCGAATGGCGAAGATTCGCCGGGAGCTCGAACAGGTGAAACGAACGCGAGCGCTCCATCGTGACCGCAGGCAACGCGCACCATGGCCCGTGATTGCGCTCGTCGGATATACGAACGCCGGTAAGTCGACCCTTTTCAATCGCTTGACCGGCGAAACGGTATTCGCGGAGAACCTGCTGTTCGCGACGCTCGACCCAACCATGCGCGACATCAAGCTTCCGGGTTTCGACAAGGTGATCCTGTCCGACACCGTGGGATTCGTCTCCGACCTGCCGACAGAGCTGATCGCCGCGTTCCGCGCCACGCTGGAAGAAGTCGCGTCGGCCGACCTCGTCGTTCACGTGCGCAACATGGCGCATCCTGATTTCGAGGCTCAGCGCGAAGACGTCGAGGACGTTCTTGCCTCGCTGGGGCTGGCGGAAGAGGACGGGCCGCCGCGCATTGAAGCCTGGAACAAGATTGACCTGCTTTCCGATGAGGAGCGCGACCGACTTTACGAGGAGGCAAAGCGCCGCGACGACGTGGTGGCGATCTCCGCGATAACCGGCGACGGATTGGATGCACTGCGCGAGCTGATGGCCGAGAAGCTCAGGAGCGGGGAGCAGGTCCATGAAATCCGGGTTCCCGCGAGCGCCGGTGACAAGATCGCCTGGCTTCACTCACGCGGCGAAGTCCTCGAGCAGACGGTCGATCATGACGAGCTTCAGCTTTCGGTGCGCCTGTCACCGGACAATTGGGCGCGGTTTCAGGCGCTTGGGTCGGCCTGAGCCTTCTTAACGCGCGCCCAGAGCGCCTCCTTGTCGTCAAGCGGCAGGTCGGCGAAGCCGGGTGCCGTCTCGATCGCCCGGAAGCGCTGCTCGAACTTGTGATTGGCCTCTCTCAGCGCGGCTTCCGGCTCGACGTTAAGATGACGTGCGAGGTTCACGACGGCAAACAGCAGGTCGCCTAGCTCCTCGAGCTTCCGGTCATGTTCGGTCTCCGCATCCAGCTCAGCCAGCTCCTCGTCGATCTTCGCCCGTGGACCGGCGACGTCCGGCCAATCGAAGCCGACACGGGCCGCGCGCCGCTGCAGCTTGGCCGCGCGCTCGAGTGCGGGCAGCGCCAAGGCGACGCCGGCCAAAGCGCTCTTGTCCGGGTTCGCGGCGCGCTCGTCAGCCTTGATCTTCTCCCACAGGTGATGACCGCCGTGCTCGGCGTTACCGAAGATGTGCGGGTGACGGCGTTCCATCTTGTCGCAAATGCGCTTCAGAACGTCCTCGAGCGTGAACAATCCGGCTTCTTCGGCCATTTGCGCGTGGAACACGACCTGGAGCTGGAGGTCGCCAAGCTCATCGGAGAGCGCGTCCATGTCGCCGCGAGCGATCGCGTCGGCGACCTCATAGGCTTCCTCGATGGTGTAGGGCGCGATCGTTTCGAAAGTCTGGACCGTATCCCACTCACAACCGCTGACCGGATCGCGCAGGCGGCGCATGATCTCCCGGAGGCGCTCAAGCGGCATGGAGGGGCCCCCGGGCCGCATGTTCTGTAAGTATGATAATATGCATTATGTAAATCATAGCCATGGTTCAGGAGACGAGCACCAGCCATCGCCCCTCAACCCCCCAGCGGCTGAGTGACGACAGATAATTCATCCCGAGCACGTTGAGATCGTCGTTGTCCGCGACTTCGAGCGGGACATCGCGCCGGGCAATCTCGCCAACCGTCAACTCGGCCGCGCGGCCGCTCGCAACGCGGATCACCCCGTTGCCCGTCCGCACGAGCCGGTCGCGCCGCGGCGACATTTCAACACCGGCGGCTTTGGCGGTTTCGCGATCGATGGTGGTCATCGTGGCCCCGCTGTCGACCAGGAATTTGACGTCATGCCCGTTGAGCTTCGCATCGACCCAGAAATGGCCGTCGATCGCCATCGGAATGCGAGTTTCCTGGCCTTGCTGGACCGGCGTTCCGACAGCTTCGGCCCTGAGCCGCTGCGCAACCCAGCCCAAATTGTCTCGAAATGTGAACAGGATGAAGCCCGCGGCAAAGATGGATACCCATGCAAGCGCCATGGTGAAGAGCTTCGCGGCCGGCTCGCGTCGCGCCATGAGCGAGCCGAGCACGAGCATCATCGCCATCAGCAGATAGACGCCGCCCAGCATCAGGTCGTTCGTCATCATGAGTGGAACTCGAGCCCGTCATAGGCCGGCGCAGCCCAGTCAGGCAGTTCGGCGATCAGCGCGCGATAATCGAGGCCATTGCCCATGTGCACCAGATAGACCTGTCCGACGCGCAATTCCCTGGCCGCGGCAAGCACGCCGTCGAGATGCATGTGCGTAGGGTGCGGGCTGCGCGTAAGGCAATCGGCGATCCACACGTCAACGCCCTCATAGAGCGACATCATGTCATCGCTTAACTCACTGAAGTCTATCGCGTAAGCGACCGATCGATCGTCTTCGTCGAAACGCAGGCCGAGCGACGTCGGGCCGCCATGGGGTTGGTCCACGAAGCGAACGCGCGTGGTTCCGAACCGCAGATCTTCCCCGACCTTTCGTGCCTCTACGATCGGGCGATAGAAGTCCCCTTCATCGAACGCATAGCCAAAGCGCGCCTTGAGCTCCGCCAGCACATCCGAACGGGCATGGAGCGGCACCGGACGCGCCATGGCCTGCGCGACAGGCCGAAGCTCATCGATCCCGTGGCAATGGTCACCATGCGCGTGAGTCACGATCACGCCGTCGAGGCAGCCGATGCCGGCGGCCAGCAGTTGCTGACGTAGATCGGGCCCGCAATCGACCAGCATTCGCTCGCCGGCGCTTTCCACGAGCAGCGAGGTACGGAGCCGAGCGTTGCGCGGCTCGGACGGATCGCACTGCCCCCACTCGTTGCCGATCTTCGGAACGCCGGTCGACGTACCGCAACCCAGGATCCGGACTTTCAAACCTTTATCCTTCAGCCTTGGCGAAGAGCTTGAAGAAATTGGCGGTCGTCGCCTCCGCGAGCCGCTCGGGATCCTCGCCCCTTAGTTCGGCCACGAACTTGGCCGTGTCCGCGACGAAAGCCGGCTCGCACTTCTGTCCGCGATGCGGGACCGGCGCCAGGAATGGCGAATCCGTCTCTACCAGCATTTGATCGGCAGGCAGCCACTTCGCCGTTTCCTGCAGGTCCTGGGCATTCTTGAAGGTGACGATCCCGGACAGCGACACGTAAAAGCCGAGGTCGAGACCCTTTCGCGCCAGCGCGGCTGAGCCGGTGAAGCAATGAAGCACACCGCGGACGGCCCCTTCCCTGACGGCCGTCTCGAGGATTTGCGCGGTGTCTTCTTCGGCGTCGCGCGTGTGCACGACCAGCGGCAGGCCCGTCTGCCGGGCAGCTTCGATATGCGCCTCGAAGCGCTCGCGCTGCGCCTTGCGGTCTGACTTGTCGTAAAAATAATCGAGCCCGCACTCACCGATCGCGATCACGCGAGGGTGATCCGCGACATCCACAAGCGCGACGCTGCCGAGGTCGGGATGAGCATCGGCTTCGTGGGGATGGACGCCGACGCTCGCCCAGACGTCAGGCTCGCGCTCGGCAACGGCGATGATCTCATCCCATTCGCGTTGCCGGGTCGAGATGTTGAGGAAACCGGCGACTCCGCGTTCTCGGGCGCTTTGAAGGACTTCCGCCTGGCGGTCGACGAGGCCGTCGTAATTGAGATGGCAATGGCTGTCGATCAGCCTCACGCCGCTTCATCCTCGTCCGTCGGCAGCTCGATCCGGGGAAACAGCGGAGTGGGCTGCGGGATCGGTGCCCCGTCTTTGCCGGCGTCGATCAGGCTCATGAGCTTGTCCGCGGAATCCGGGATGATCGGCGCGATAGCTTGGGTAAGTTGCCGGACGGCCGCCACGAGCGCTCCGAGGACGGCTTCCATCCGCTGGGGATCGGTCTTGCGCAGCGCCCACGGGGCCTGCGTGTCGACATAGGCATTGCACGCGAACACGGCCCGCAGCCACGCCTCTATGCCGACGGAGAAGGCGAACCGCTCGAAGGCCTGCGGAATTTCCTCATCGACAGTGCGGCGGACAAGGTCGAGGAGCTCGAAGTCGTCCGGAGCTTGGCCAGGCGGCGGAAGGATCCCGCCCAAGTTCTTGACGATCATGGACAAGGTGCGCTGCGCGAGATTGCCGAAGCTGTTTGCAAGCTCGGCATTCGCGCGCGCGACGATCGCTTCGGCGCTA
>Ga0207706_10005292_pt1 | contig 12029 bp, 13 predicted proteins | sample KBSC53metaG_FD_184318 | JGI IMG/M metagenome (GOLD analysis project Ga0207706, IMG submission 184318) | Corn rhizosphere microbial communities from Kellogg Biological Station, Michigan, USA - KBS C5-3 metaG (SPAdes) (version 2) | ecosystem: Host-associated > Plants > Roots > Rhizosphere > Soil ... | reverse complement strand
CGATGTGGTCGAACAGGTCGGACAGGCCGGCCGTGCGCAGGGCGGTGTCGACGAACGCGCGCGGGCTGTTGCTGGCCACCGCGCCTGAAATCGTGGCGCCGCCTTGTGGGATATATTGGGGAATCTCGATGAAAAATCAAATCTTTCCAATAGCTATGGCGGCGTCTGCGTTACTTGCCACGCCGGCTTGCGCTAATGTTGTCACCTTAACGTTCGAAGGTGTTGGCAATCTCGCCAACGTCAATGACTTCTACAATGGTGGAACTGATAGCGCCGGCCATTCCGGGCCGAATTACGGGATAAGCTTCTCGGCAAACTCTCTGGGCGTGATTGACAGTTCGGCAGGCGGCTCCGGCAATACCGGTAATGATCCGTCCGGTGTGACCAATCTGTTCTTTCTCGACGGCAGCGCCGCAACTATGAATGTCGCGGCCGGCTTTGATACCGGCTTTTCCTTTTATTATGCCGCCAATTTCAGTGCGTCGGTCGTCGTTTACAGCGGCCTGAATGCGACGGGATCGATATTGGCGACCCTGACGCTCGATCCCACGCCGAACGCCTATTACCAATGGCTTCCGATCGGCGTGAGTTTCGGCGGCCTTGCTCATTCGGTCGATTTCGGAGGAAGCGCCAACTATGTGGCGTTCGACAATATCACACTTGGTGCTGCCGTTCCGGGCGATGGCTCGGTCCCTGAGCCGGCGACTTGGGCGATGATGGTCGGCGGTTTCGGTGCGGCGGGCGCGGCGCTCCGTCGCCAGGGCAGGCGCGTAAAGGCCAGCTTCGTCTAACTCAACGCATTGCGGGGGTGGCAAGTCCGCCCCCGCACCGCTATCTGGCAGCCATGAACGAGCCGCTGCCCATTCGTCCCCCGCGCGAGCGTAAACCCGACTGGATTCGCGTCAAGGCGCCGACCAGCCACGGCTTTAACGAGACACGCCAGCTCATGCGTCGCCTCAATCTGGCGACCGTGTGCGAGGAGGCGGCCTGCCCCAATATCGGCGAGTGCTGGACCAAGAAGCACGCGACCGTAATGATCCTGGGTGATGTCTGCACGCGCGCCTGCGCCTTCTGCAACGTCAAGACGGGCATGCCGCGACCGGTTGACCTGCTCGAGCCGCAGCACGTGGCGGATGCCGCCGCCGAGCTGGGGCTGACCCATATTGTGGTTACGTCCGTTGATCGCGATGATCTCAAGGACGGGGGCGCGAGCCAATTCGTCAAGGTGATCGAGGCGCTGCGCAAAACCACGCCCGCGACGACGATCGAGATCTTGACTCCCGATTTCCGCAACAAGGCCGAAAGTGCGGTAGAGGCGATCGTTGCCGCACGACCTGACGTCTACAACCATAATCTGGAGACCGTGCCGAGGCTCTATCCGACGATCCGGCCGGGCGCACGTTACTATGCCTCGTTGCGGCTGCTCGAACAGGTCAAGAAGCTCGACCCGTCGATCTTCACCAAGTCCGGCGTAATGGTGGGTTTGGGGGAGGAACGGCTCGAGGTCCATCAGGTCATGGACGACATGCGTTCCGCCGGCATCGATTTCCTGACAATGGGCCAATATCTCCAACCGACACCCAAGCACGCCAAGGTCGCAGAGTTCGTGACTCCGCAGGCCTTTGCGGCCTATGGCGCGATCGCTCGTGCCAAGGGGTTTCTGCTGGTGGCGGCAACGCCGCTCACGCGTTCCTCCTACCATGCCGGCGACGATTTCGAGCGACTGCGCGCCGCACGCGAAGCGCAGCTGAAGGCAGGTCGTGCCCCGGCATAACGAAACGCGTCGGCTGCCTTACACGCCGGAGCAGATGTTCGACATGGTTGCCGATGTCGGACGCTACGGCGAGTTTCTGCCCTGGGTGGCGGCGGTTCGCGTTCGATCCGACAGCCCGACCGAGATGGTCGCCGATCTGGTGGTAGGGTTTCGTGCGCTCAAGGAGCGCTTCACTTCGCGCGTGACCAAGGAGCGCCCGAGCCACATCCACGTGGATTACCTTGAAGGTCCGCTCAAATATCTGAAGAATGACTGGACGTTCGAGCCCGACGGAGAGGGCGGTTGCCTGGTCGATTTTTGCGTCGATTTCGAATTCCGCAGCCGGATCTTCGAGGCGCTGGCGGGGCAGATGTTCGGCATGGCACTCAAGAAAATGATAGGCGCGTTCGAAACGCGCGCGCAGAAACTTTACGGCTCGGCGGTTTCGCCCGGTAGCAACAGTTCTAGCGCACATAGTGCCGCCTGAAGGCGAATACCGGCGCGGCCGAGATCGCCATATTCGCGCTGGTCGGTGATGGCATCTTCGGGGTCGTCGCCCGCTTTGGCGAGCGCGAAGACCACGGTACCGACCGGCTTGCGATCGCTGCCGCCGCTCGGACCCGCAATGCCGGTGATTGCGACGGCGACATCGCTCCCTGACTTTGCCACTGCTCCATGCGCCATCGCCCAGGCCGTCGCCAGGCTGACCGCCCCGAATGTCTCGATAACATCGCCCGCGACGCCGAGCAGGGCAGTCTTGGCCTGATTCGAATAAGTGACGAATCCCGCGTCGAACACGTCGGAGGAGCCGGCAATCTCCGTCAACGCAGCGCTGACCAGGCCGCCGGTGCAACTCTCGGCCACCGAAATGCGCCGGCCCGCGGCGCGATTCTCATCAATTACGCGCCGGGCGAGAGTGACCAGCTCGTCGGGAAGCAGATAATCGCTCACAGCCCGTTCGGCTCCAGCTTGCAGATCTTGAGCACTTCGGCGAGCCCCTTGCCCTTGCGTTCCGCAATTGAAACGGCGAGCACGGCTAGCCGGCCAATGTCCGTGCCGGACAGGGCACGTCCGCTCATGATCGCCTCATTGGCGATGAAACAATCGTCGCGGCTAATTTGCTTGGCGAGCAGACCGCCGATTGCCGGTTCGGCGAGAACCCGGATCGTGTCGGAATTCATGTCCGGCGGCATCGGCTGGCCGAGGAATTTCTGAAAGATCATGCCGATCGCGCGCCGTGCCTGCGGCCAGGCAGCCGCACTATCGGGGGCGTAGCGGTCTGCCAGTGCGGTAGCATTGGCCACGATATAGGCATTAGGCGGCAACACTTCGCTGCAACGCTGGCCGAGCCTTTCCACCAGGGTCGGGAGGGCGAAGGTCACGAGTGCCGAAGCCTGGTTCTGCGGCATGCAATCGGGCGCTTGCGCCAGAGCCACGGACGGCATCGCAGCCAGCATGAATGCTATTCCAACACGTTTCATCACTCGGTCTCCGGCAGGCGCACCGTTGCGGCGGCCTGAGCGGCGACCCCTTCGCGGCGGCCGGTGAAACCCAGGCGTTCGGTAGTGGTGGCCTTGATGCTGATCTTCGCCTCCGGGAGCCCGAGTAATTCGGCGATACGTGCGCGGATCGCGGCACGATGCGGACCGACCTTCGGCTCCTCGCAGATAATGGTTAAATCCACATGATCGATCCGTCCGCCGCGCGCCGCGATTAGGTCGCGCGCGTGCGTCAGGAACAAGTGCGATGCGGCGCCGCGCCATTGGGCATCGCTCGGCGGGAAATGAGTGCCGATATCGCCGTCGCCGATCGTGCCGAGCAGCGCGTCGGTCAGCGCGTGCAGGCCGACATCGGCATCGGAATGCCCCGCCAGCGCGCGGCTATGCGGGATGCGGATACCGCCGATCCAGACGCCGTCGCCCTCGCTAAAGCCATGTACATCGAAACCCAGCGCGGTGCGGGACACCATCGCAGCCGCCAGCCGCTGCTCCGCGTTCGCGAAATCGGCGGGGTAGGTGAGCTTGTCGAGCGCAGGCGATCCTTCCACCGTCTTTACGATCATCCCTGCGGCACGTGCGATCTGGGCATCGTCGGTTGCCTCCTGGCTTGTATCCCATGCGGCATGCGCGGCGCGGATGGCTTCTGTGTGAAAGGCTTGGGGTGTCTGTACCCTCGCCAGCCGTTCGCGCGGGAAGGTGGGGCCGAGATTGGGGCCGGCTTCCGCCAGCGTATCCGCTACCGGAAGAACCGGCACCGCCGCGGGAGCGTGTTCAAGCGCGCCGAGCAGCCGATCTACCACTTCGACAGGCAGAAAAGGCCGCGCAGCATCGTGGATCAAGATCTGCTCGCTGGTTGTGGCGGCAAGACCGTTCAAAACTGATTCGCGCCGCGTCGCGCCGCCTAGAACCGGCGAGGCGACGGCCCGATCGCCGACGGCATCGGCATAAAGCTGCTCCTGACCTTGGCCGATCACCACGCGTATTTCACCGATCGCCGGATGTGCAGCGAGAGCATCGATGGCGTGCGCCAATACCGCCTTGCCCGCGATCGAGGCATATTGTTTCGGGATGTCGCCGCCTACGCGCGTGCCGGAGCCGGCGGCAACGATCAGGGCCGTGGTGCGGGTCTGCATGGTGGCGCGCCCCTAGCCTGTCCTCTGACGCAAGGCTATCACTGTTCGCAGGTGCGGCAAAGGCTCACCCGACTGCCTTGTGCGCATCCTGCAGCGCCTTCGCGAATAAGCGGAACTCCTTTTCGCGCGGCGAGCCATTGCGCCAGACAAGCGCGATGCGGCGGGCCGGGTGATCGGCCTCCAGCGGGCGGGCGACTACATCGGTGTGGTCGAGAATGCCCGCATCGAGGGCCATTTCGGGCAGCATGGTCATGCCGATGCCATTATCGACCATCTGGACAAGGGTGTGGAGCGATGTGCCCATCATCGCCGCGCCGGCGCGCAGTTCAGGACGATTGCAGGCGGCGAGAGCGTGGTCCTTGAGGCAATGACCGTCCTCGAGCAGGAGCAACTTGGTCTCATCGATCGCGTCGGCGGGGAGAGGGTCTGGCAGATCCTTGGCCTGGTCGGCCGGGAACGCGACAAACAAGCGGTCTTCGAACAAATCCTCATGTTCGATGTCGCCGCAGGCGAAGGGCAAAGCGAGCAGCACGCAATCCACATGCCCTCGATGCAGCGATTCGCAGGCCGCGGCAGAGGGCTCTTCCCGCAAATAGAGTTTAAGCTCGGGCCACGTCTCGCGAAGCTTGCCGAGAATGCGGGGTAGGAGGAAGGGCGCGATGGTAGGGATTACGCCCATGCGTAACTCCCCCGACAATGGCTTGCCGGCCGCGCGCGCGAGTGCCGCCAGCTCTTCCGCCTCGCGCAACACCCGCTCACCCTTGTCGGCGATCTTGAGGCCGAGCGGCGTGAATCGCACCACCCGGCGCGTCCGCTCCACCAGCATGACGCCCAGCAGCGACTCGAGCTCGCGCAAGCCCGCCGAAAGCGTCGATTGGGTCACGAAACAGGCATCTGCCGCGCGGCCGAAATGGCCGGTGTCGCGCAGCGCCACAAGGTATTGCAGCTGTTTTAGAGTAGGGAGATAGACCGCCATTCATCGTTCCAATCGATCAATAGGCGGCAAATAATCAATTTGCTTCGCGTTTGCCAGGGGGCCAGATAGGTCCCACGAGTTTCACCCCCAAATGGAGATACAAGCATGCTCACCGTCGGTGACAAGTTCCCCGCTCTCAAGCTTCCGGTTCAGCAAGGGGTTGCCGCGCTGCCCGCTGGCGAGACGATCGATCTTGCCGACACGGGCGGCAAGTGGAAAGTCGTGTTCTTCTGGCCCAAGGATTTCACGTTCATCTGCCCGACCGAGATCATCGGCTACGGCGAACTGAAGCAGGATCTCGCCGATCGCGACGCCGTGCTGATCGGCGCCTCAACCGACACCGATTTCGTCCACTTCGCGTGGCGCAAGTCGGACGAGCGCCTTGCCAATGCCGATTTCCCCTGGATCGCGGACAACAAGAAGGAACTCGCCAACGCGCTCGGTATCGTCGAGCAGGACGCGGGCGTTGCGCTTCGCGCCACCTTCATTGTCGACCCGCATAATGTGATCCAGCACGTGACGGTGAATGGCCTCAATCAGGGCCGCAATCCGGCCGAGGCGATCCGCGTGCTCGACGCGCTCCAGACCGATGAGCTCTGCCCGTGCAACTGGCACCAGGGCGAAGAGGTGCTGAAGCCCGCCGCCTAATTTCCCTCTGCGGGAGAAAGAGGGGCGCGGGTGGCATCCGCCGCTCGCGCCCTTCTCATGTCTGCTTTCAGGAGTTTTTCCTATGTCTTTGCGTGAATTCGCAGAATCGCTACCCGATTATGCCAAGGATATCCGCCTCAACCTGAATTCCCTTGCGGGCGATCAGACGCTGGGCGATCAACGCAAATATGGTCTTCTGCTAACCACCGCCCACGGATCCGGATACAAACCGCTGGTCGAGGCTGCCGAGGCGGATTGCGTGCCGCATCTTTCGCCCGAAGCCGCAAATGCTGCACGTGCGGCGGCGGCGATCATGGCGATGAACAATGTCTATTACCGCTTCACGCACCTCGCATCGAACAAGGAATATGGCACCTTGCCGGCGAAGCTTCGCATGAACGTGATCGGTGCTCCCGGAATCGACAAGGCCGATTTCGAGCTCTTCTCGCTGGCAGTGTCAGCGCAAAATGGCTGTGGCATGTGCATCGATGCGCATGAGAAGGTGCTGAAGGGGCATGGCGTTTCCGCCGATGTGATCCAGGCTGCCGCGCGCTTCGGCGCTGTCATGACGGCCGCCGCAACGGTCCACGCCACACGCGTTTAGTTCGATAACTCACCCCGCGCTTGGCGGCCCGGCGACGCGGGCTAGTTCACACTAACTCTCGTCGTCAGCGTCGCCGAGCTGCCGCCGCCTCAGCGGCGGCTCGCGGGACATTTCTGCCATTTCCATGATCTTCGCCCGTAGCTGAGCGCGCTTGTCGTGAATCGATGCGATTACCGGCCCCATCGCCAGCCCTAGATCAACCAGAACCGCCTCCGATAGTTGGAGCGAGGATTCAACGGTCTCCGGCACCGCATCGGTTGCGCCGGCGCGATAGAGCTGGGCGGCGTGGTTGGGATCGCGCGCGCGCGCGATGATCGCGAGATCGGGGAACTGTGCGCGCAACGTCTTCGTCAGGCGCACGACCTGCACCGGATCGTCCATCGTCAGCACGATGGCGCTGGCTTTGCCGACATCCAACCGCTCGATCATGCCCGGCCGCACGATATCGCCATAAACGGCGTTATAACCGCGTTCGCGCGCCGCAGTGACCGTATCAGCGTCTGCGTCAATCGCGAGATAAGGCCTCTTGTGGGCGTCGAGCATCTGCGCGACCAGCCGGCCGACGCGGCCGAAGCCGATCACCAGCACCCGCGGCTTGCCTGTTTCCGGCGCCGGGGCAACCTGTTCGGCGCTGCGCCGCTCAACCCGCTTTGAAAGTGCGCTGCCGGCTTGTGCGAGCAGGGGAGTGATGGTGAGCCCGATAGCGGTCACGATCTGCCAAAATGATGCGGTATCGGCCGCGATTAAGCCCGCCGCGCCGGCAGTGCCGAGCACGATCAGGGTGGTCTCAGAAGGCGCTGCCATCAGCAAGCCCGTCTCCAGGGCGACACCATGGCGCGCGCCGCCCACACGCAGCAACAGGCCCGTCACGACGGCTTTTGCCACCACCACACCGGTGACTGCCATCAGCAGGGCGCCCCAACGCGCCGCTATTACCGTGAGGTCGAGCGACATGCCGACGGTGATCAGGAAAACGCCCAGCGCCAAGCCTTTGAATGGCGCGGTCATCAACTCGACCTCGCCCTGATACTCGGTTTCTGCGATGAGGATGCCTGCGATCAGTGCGCCGACGATTGGCGAGAGGCCGGCAGCACTAGTGGCGATGCTGGCGAGGATCACGACTAGTAGGCTGACGGCGAGGAACAGCTCAGGGCTTTTCGTACGCGCCGCCTGCGCAAACAGCCGGTGCAGCGCGAACTTGCCGACCAGCAACATCGCCGCAACCGTCGCGACGCCGATAGCAAGCGTGCGCGCGACCGCGGGCAAGGCGTCGCTACCATGCGGAGCCAGCGCGCCAAGGGCGAAGATGATCGGAACCAGCGCCAAATCCTCGAACAGCAGCATGGCGAAGGCGCGATAACCGACCGGCCCGCTTGTGCCGGCGATGGGGAGCACAAGGGCGGTCGAAGACAAGGCCAAGGCCACACCGAGGCCGAATGCGGTGCTGCCGTTCTCGCCGAAGGCAAGGAAACCCGCTGCCAGCAGCATCGCGCAGCCGATCAGCTCGGCCGCGCCGAGGCCGAATACCGCGCGTCGCATAGCCCATAAGCGCTGAAACGAAAGCTCCAGGCCGATCGAGAAGAGCAGCAGGATCACGCCAAGTTCCGCGAAAGGCTCGATCGCGTGAGGGTGCGTGATGGTGATATGATAGAGCCACGGCAGTTGCGGTACGAAGCGGCCCAGGCCCGCAGGCCCGACCGCGATGCCGACCAGAATGAAACCGATCACCGGACTGATGCGAAGGCGGGCGAAAGCAGGAATGACGATGCCCGCGGCGCCCAGGATGACGAGGGCATCGCTGAAGCCCGCGGATTCGATCGGCAATGCCATGCCGTCGTTTTTGCCCGGACCAGCGTGGAACGCTAGGCCCGAGCTTCAAGAAAAGAACAGACCCAAGGACGTACGGCACCCCGAACCGGTCTGTGCGTGGTTCGCGATTTCCACCGCCACCCCGGACTAGTTCCGGGGTCCACCATTCCTCAAACGAAAGCTCACGGGTGGATGCCGAAACTCGTCCGGCATGACGGTCAGATCGACAGCAAGTAAGCTTAGGCCCAGGTCGCCATCTTCTTCTCAAGATTGCCGCGCACTGCTTCAAAGAATTGCTCGGTGGTCATCCAAGCCTGATCCGGGCCGACCAGCAGAGCGAGGTCCTTGGTCATGGCGCCGCTCTCCACCGTCTCGATGCAGACCTTTTCCAGATCTTCGGCGAAGCGGGTCACGTCCGGCGTTCCGTCGAACTTTCCGCGGAATTTTAGGCCGCCCGTCCAGGCGAAGATCGACGCGATTGGATTGGTCGAGGTCGCTTTGCCCTGCTCGTGCATGCGATAATGACGGGTCACGGTGCCGTGTGCGGCTTCCGCCTCGATCGTCTTGCCGTCCGGTGTCATGAGCACCGAGGTCATGAGGCCCAGCGAGCCGAAGCCCTGCGCGACCTGGTCGGACTGGACGTCGCCGTCGTAATTCTTGCAGGCCCAGACGAACTCGCCATGCCACTTGAGCGCGCTGGCGACCATGTCGTCGATCAGGCGATGCTCGTAAACGATGCCGGCATTCTTGAATGAATCCCTGAATTCACTCTCGAAAACCTCTGCAAAGATGTCCTTAAAGCGTCCGTCATAGGCCTTCAGGATCGTGTTCTTGGTCGACAGATAGACCGGCCAGCCGCGGCCCAGACCATAGTTCATGCTGGCTCGTGCGAAGTCGCGGATCGACTCATCGAGATTGTACATGCCCATAGCGACGCCGGCACCGGGGAAGTTGAAGACTTCCTCTTCGATCACCTGGCCGTCCTCGCCCTGCCACTTCATGGTGAGCTTGCCCTTGCCGGGGACCTTGAAGTCGGTCGCCTTATATTGGTCGCCGAATGCATGGCGGCCGACGACGATGGGCTTGGTCCAGCCGGGGATCAGGCGGGGAACGTTCTGGATCACGATCGGCTCGCGGAAGACGACACCGCCGAGAATATTGCGGATGGTGCCGTTGGGCGACTTCCACATCTTCTTGAGGTTGAATTCCTCAACCCGCGCCTCGTCAGGCGTAATCGTCGCGCACTTCACGCCAACGCCATATTTCTGGATGGCGTGCGCGCTGTCGACCGTCACCTGGTCGTTGGTCTCGTCACGGTTCTGGATGCTGAGGTCGTAATAATCGAGCTCGATGTCGAGATAGGGCTTGATCAGGCGCTCGCGGATCCATTCCCAGATGATCCGCGTCATCTCGTCGCCGTCGATTTCGACGACAGGAGTCTTCACCTTGATCTTCGCCATGTGCGCTGTTCCCGTGATGGAGAGGTTTGCGGGCCTCCTAGGGGGCACATCGCATCTGCACAAGATTGTCAGGCCGCAAGCCGCAGCCTAGAAGGCGCGCCCATGAGCTCGCTCGAAACCCGCCCCGATAGCACCCCGAGCGCCCAGTGGCGCTGGCCCTCAGTCCATCCCGAAGGCCGCAAATTCGTGGTCATTTCGGCGGCCATTACCGGCATCTTCTTTCTGCTCCACCTGCATGTGCTCGATTGGCTGATGGTCGGCGTGACGGTGTGGGTTGCCGCCTTCTTTCGCGATCCGATCCGCAGTGTTCCGCAGGGGCAGGGGCTGATCGTCTCGCCCGCAGACGGGCTGGTGACAATGATTCAGGAAGTCGAGCCGCCCTTCGAACTGGGCGGGGAAGGCGGGCTGCCGCCGGGGCCCTGCATGCGCGTATCGATCTTCATGAGCGTGTTCGACGTGCACATCAATCGCGCTCCAATCTCCGGTACGATCGCGCGCGTCGTCTACATCGCCGGCAAGTTCGTGAATGCCAGCCTTGATAAAGCCAGCGAGGAAAATGAGCGCCAGCATTTCCTGATGGCCGGGCGTGACGGGTCGCTCGTGGGTTTCACGCAGATAGCGGGTTTGGTCGCGCGGCGGATCGTGCCGTTCGTGAAGACGGGCGATACGGTTGCTGTGGGCCAGCGCGTTGGCTTGATCCGCTTCGGCAGCCGGGTGGATGTGTATCTGCCTGCCGGCGCAGCACCGAAAGTCGCGCTCGGCCAACGCGCAATCGCCGGTGAGACGGTTCTAGCCCGGATCGGCGACAGCGAACGCGCCAGCGGAATTCCGCAATGAGGCGCAGCGCTTGATCCGTCCCCACGGAACGCGGCGCGGCATCCCGCTCCGCGCGGTGATGCCGAACGCGGTGACCGCGCTTGCCCTATGCTTCGGATTGACCGGCATTCGGTTTGCGATCGCAGGTGAATGGGAAAAGGCGGTCGCTACGATCGTCATAGCCGGCGTACTGGATGGGCTGGACGGGCGCGTTGCGCGGCTGCTGCGTGCGGAGAGCCGGTTCGGTGCGGAGCTTGACTCCCTCTCGGATGTGATAGCTTTCGGCGTGTCGCCTGCGGTGATCCTCTATCTGTGGACCCTGCAATATATCCCCAAATATGGATGGGTAGTCGCGCTCGCCCATGCGGTGTGCTGTGCGCTCCGGCTGGCGCGTTTCAATTCGCAGATCGATACGGAATGGCAGCCGCGCAAATCGGCCGGATTTCTTACTGGAGTTCCAGCGCCGGCGGGGGCGGGCATGGCCTTGTTGCCGCTGATTGTGTGGCTGGCGCTGCGCGATGCCGAACTGCCGATGGCGCAAGATGTCGTCGCACGGACGTATGTGGTGGCGCCTTGGACGCTGTTCGTGGCTTTCCTGATGATTTCGGACCTGGCAACCTATGGCTGGAGCTCGTTCCGGCTACGCCGTGAATTCCGGCTGCCGGCCTTGTTGCTTATCGGTCTGATCGGGGCGGCCTTGATTACAGCGCCGTGGGCCACCCTGGGCGTCGCCGTCATTTTGTATGCGGCGGCAATTCCCTTCGCTTTCCGCAGCTACGCCAAGGTCAAGCGGCGGCGCGCTCAGGAGCAGGCCACGAACTGACCCGCACGATCGGCGTTCGACGATCCCCGATCGTAACGCGCGGCTGAATGGCCAGCGGCGAAGGCTGGAATTGGCGGCCACGGCGGAGCGCGCGCGCGACGCTCCGCCAATCATCCGCCAGAATGCCCACGATCAGCGCCAAAGCAGAGGACGAGATCACGAGCGAGACAAGGGTCGCAACAATCTGAAGCATCGAACAGTCTCCAGCTGGTTTCGGCCGCCCGGAATTTGGGCGGGAAACAGGGTTGGAACTAGCTGGCCTCATATGTTCATGGTTTGTTCCGTAGTCAAGCGCCAATTATCGACGATACTGGGCTTGCATCCTAACGCCGGCGCCTCTAAGTGCGCGCCCATTCCACATGCAGGGCATCCATACCGGTGCTGCGGCGAAATCCGCGGTTCCAGTCCTGCAGAGGTTCAACCGGGTTAGGAGAATTATCATGGCGGCACCGGCCGTTTCCATGCAGGCGTTGCTCGATGCGGGCGCGCATTTCGGTCACCAGACGCA
>Ga0207706_10005289_pt1 | contig 12034 bp, 8 predicted proteins | sample KBSC53metaG_FD_184318 | JGI IMG/M metagenome (GOLD analysis project Ga0207706, IMG submission 184318) | Corn rhizosphere microbial communities from Kellogg Biological Station, Michigan, USA - KBS C5-3 metaG (SPAdes) (version 2) | ecosystem: Host-associated > Plants > Roots > Rhizosphere > Soil ... | reverse complement strand
GCTCCGGCGTTCGATGGAGGAGAGGGTTCCGCAGGTCTTCGAGAACGAGTTCACGTTTCCCGACGGCAGCAAACGTTGGTTCGAGTTGCGTGTACAGCCTGCTGCCGAGGGAATCTGTGTGTACTCGACGGACATCGATGAGCGTAAGCGGCGTACACGGAACGATCGGGCACCGGTCCTCGTGCGCATGTGGCGCTCCCTGACCGGCCGCGAACAGACGCGATCTGGCGACCGAACCGGAGATCGCTGACCCCACCGGGCGCAAATGCCATCCGTCAGCGGATGGTATCCCCGTCAAACCCTTCATCCCCTTCGGTGTTCGATTCAGCAGGGACGAACGTTGGTACGAGCTGAAAACGCCCATATTTCGCTACAAAAGGTGTCGAATTTTGTAATTTCGGGCTGGTTCTTCGTCACAAATTATGGGACTCTGACACACTCGGCCACGATGAGCTTGGCTGGTGGCAAACGCGGCCCCGGCCGATATGGTCTCCGACGGTTCCGCGAGGTGACCCGGACGGCACGTCCAAGAAGTGCCGGCATCCGCGACAAAAAGGGGTAACGAATGCGCGTGAAAGTGTTCGCAGCAGTAGTCTGTCTGATCTTCTCCGCCGCACTGGCGAGCGCTCAGGTCCCGACCGGGACCATCTCGGGCCGAGTCACTGATTCGTCGGGTGGCGTTCTGCCCGGCGTCACGGTGACGGCCACGTCTCCCAATCTTCAGGGGCAGCGCGTGATTGTCACGTCGGCGTTCGGTGACTACGCCATCCCGCTGCTCCCTCCTGGTGCGTATACCATCACCTTCGAGCTGTCAGGATTTACCACGGTGACACAGCGAGTTGACGTCGCGAGCACGGAGACGGTGCCGCTGGATGCGTCGCTGGGCATTGGCGGCGTGACCGAGAAGGTCACCGTAGTCGGCGACCAGCAGCGAAGCTTCCTGAATACGGTGCAGAGTGGTAGCACTGTCAAACAGTCCCTCCTGTCCACTCTGCCCAGCACGAGAACGCTACAGGCCGCCGTCGCCTCGGCGCCGAACGTCAAACCGACCGGCCCTGGCGGCACCACCGGCGGTGATGGGTCGTTCACGATCGCCGGTGCGATGGCGTACGACAGCGTGTTCATGCTGAACGGCGTCGCCATCACGGAGAACCTTCGCGGACAGCCGGTCAGCCTGTTCATCGAGGACGCTATCCAGGAGACGACAGTCTCGACGTCCGGGATCTCAGCGGAATACGGACGTTTCGGCGGCGGTCTGGTGAATGCGATCACCAAGTCCGGCGGCAACGAGTTCAGCGGCTCCTATCGGCTTGGGATCAACAACGACGACTGGCGTTCTCTCACGCCGTACGCGTCCGACACCAAGCTTGACAAAGTTGTGCCGACGCACGAGTACACGATCGGAGGTCCGGTTGTGAAGAACGCACTCTGGTTCTTCAACGCCGGCCGTTTCCAGAAGCAGGAGCAGTCCTTCCAAACCAGCGTCACCAACATCTCCTACGTGCGTCCGAACGATGAGAAGCGATACGAGGCGAAACTGACGTACACGGTGCGACCGGGTCAGGTGGTCAAGGGGTCTTACACCAAGATCTCGCAGTTGATCACGAACAATGCCTTCCAGAACGTGATGGATACGAAGAGCCTGTACAACCAGGAGCAGCCGCAGGACCTGCTGTCGCTGAACTACAACGGCGTGATGGGCACCAACCTGTTTATCGAGGGGCAGTACTCGCAGCGTTCCTTGTCTTTCATAACCTCGGGAGCGGCGGGGAGGGATCTCATCAACGACACCCTTCTCATCGATCTGTCGCGCGGAAACGCATTCAGATACTGGGCGCCGACCTTTTGTACCTGCAACATCGACGAACGTGACAACAACGAAGTGCTGGGCAAGGCAACGTACTTCCTGTCCACGCAACGCAGCGGATCGCACACGATGGTCTTCGGCTACGACCGCTACAACGACATGCGCACGGCCGAAAACCACCAGTCCGGAAGCGATTACCGAATTCGAGGCACCTCCAGCATTGCTCAAGGCGAGACGATCTACCCCGTGTTCCTTAACAACAACTCCACGTTCATTCAGTACGATCCAATCACGCTGGCGAGCACGGGTTCCGACATCCGCACGCACGCGCTCTTCATCAACGACTCGTGGCGTCTGAACGAGGGGATCTCCATCAACCTCGGTCTGCGTTGGGACAAGAATCAGGGTGACGATGCGGCTGGCAACCTGGTTTCGAATTCAAGCAAGTTGAGTCATCGCGTTGGCATCGCCTGGGATCCGACGCGCGAAGGGAAATGGACGATCACCGCGAGCACCGGACGTTACGTCAGTGCAATCAACAACGGCATCGCGGAAACGTCCCCGGCCGGGATTAATTCGTCCTATTCCTGGTTTTACCAGGGGCCGTCGATCAACGCCAATGCCAACGGACCGCTGGTGACATCCGATGTGGCGATCAAGCAGGTCTTCGATTGGTTCAACGCCAATGGTGGTGCGAATCGTCCCTTCGCCGAGCCACCCACGGTGCAGGGTGTCAGCACCAAAATTGGCGGTTCGCTTGATTCGCCGAACTCGCTCGAGTACGCCGCGGGCGTCAGCCGTGTGCTCGGCCAACGCGGCAGCGCCCGCGTAGACTACGTGTTCCGCGACTACAACGATTTCTACATCCTGAGAACCGATATGTCGACCGGCAAGGCGACGGACAACCTCGGGAAGGTGTACGACCTCAGCCTCGTCGAAAACTCGAACGACCTCGAGCGACGTTATCAGGGCGCGTCGTTCCAGGTCACCTATCGTTTCAACCGTGGCCTGGATGTCGGAGGGAACTACACGCTCTCCCGCACCTGGGGAAACTTCGACGGCGAAAACCCAGCCAGCGGACCACTGACCGCCCAGCTGTTCTCGTATCCCGAGTATCGCGAAGCGCGTTGGAATCAGGCTGATGGCAACCTTGGGGTCGACCAGCGACATCGCGCGCGATTCTGGGGAACTTACCACGTGCCGATGAAGAGTACGGCTGGTTCACTCGATCTTGGGTTTGTCTTTGGCACCGCGTCGGGCACGCCGTACACGTTCGGCGGTGCTGCGGCGACGTCACCGGGAACCGGTATAGGCCAGATCAATCCCATCCCGTACGTCGTCAATCCCGGATACGAGACACCCGTCAGCCGTGTGGAGTACTACTTCTTCCCGAGGGATCAGTATCGAACTGAGACGCAGTACCGCACCGACCTCGCCATCAACTACGACTACAAACTACGTGGCGGAGCCAGTGTGTTCTGGCACGGCGAAGTGGTGAACCTCTTCAATCAGTTCCAGTTGTGTGGCTGCGGCAGCACGGTGTTCAACAACGGCGGTGGCAGTGACATCCGCACGATCAACAACGGCGTGCTCACTTCGGTCAACTCGGCGACACTGCGTCCATTCAACCCGTTTACCGAGACGCCGGTGCAGGGTGTGAATTGGAACCTGAACCCCACGTTCGGTACGCCGGCCAGCCGTTTTGCGTATACGAGCCCGCGCACGTTCCGATTCAACTTCGGCATCAAGTTCTGATCTGCAAAACTCCCAACTCCCAAAACCCAACTCCCAATAGCCATCTTGGGAGTTGGGAGTTGGCGGTTGGCGTTGTTCTTGCCCCTACTCGTACCGCAGCGCGGCGATCGGATCGAGCGCAGCGGCCTTCCGCGCCGGATAGAAACCAAAGAACACTCCGACGGCTGCCGCGAAGCCGAACGACATGAGCACGGCGTCGCCGGTGACGACGGCCGTCCAGCCCATGATGCTGCTGACGGCTCTCGAGGCGGCGAAACCCATTGCCACGCCAATCGCCCCGCCGGCCAGGCTCAGCACGACTGCTTCGACCAGGAACTGCAGGAGTACGTCGATGTCGCGTGCGCCGACCGACAGACGCAGTCCGATCTCGCGTGTGCGCTCGGTTACTGACACGAGCATGATGTTCATGATGCCAATCCCGCCCACGAGCAGCGATACCGCCGCAATGCTGGCGAGCAGCCACGTCATCGTGGTTGTCGTCGACGTCAGCACGCTGGCCATCTCCTCGAGGCTGCGCACGGAGAAGTCGTCGGGCTCGTCGATTGCGAGCTTGTGGCGCGCGCGCAGCAGCGTCGTCACTCGCTGCGACACTGTCTGGAACGGCACGCCGTTCGCCGTAGAGAGAATGATGCTCTGGATATGAGTGATGCCAAGCAGCTTCTTTTGCACCGTCGTGTAAGGCACGACGACGGTATCGTCCTGATCGGGGCCCATCGCGGCCTGACCCTTACGCGCAAGAACACCGATCACTCGAAATGGCTGGCTGCCGATCCGGATCGTGGCGCCGGTCGGATCGGCGCCCGTGCCAAAGAGTTCGTCTCGCGCCACGCCTCCGAGTACCGCGACCTTCTCTGCACGTTCAACATCCTGCGTCGTAAAGAATGTGCCCGCTTCCATCGACCATGCGCGAATCGACGGCAGATCGGCACTGGCTCCCTGCACCTGGGTGTTCCAGTTCGCGGTTTCAGAGACGACCTGCTGCCGCGTGTTCACTCCTGGTGAGAGGTAGTCGATCCCCGGAACCTCGCGCACGATCGCCTGCGCGTCTTCTGGCGTCAGCGTGGTGGTATTACCGAACCCCTGCCGCACCGGCCCAAACGCATTCGAGCCGGCCGAGATCGTCACGACGTTCGTGCCCGCGCTACGAATGCGTTCCTCGATCGAGGACTGCGCGCCATGGCCGATCGCGACCATCACGATCACGGCAGCCACGCCGATGATCATCCCGAGCGCGGTCAGCGCCGTGCGCATGGCGTTCCGGCGCAGTGCCGTGACGGCGATGGACAGAGTAATGATCGGAGACATGTTCTTGACCGCTATGCGGCTCCTTGCGTCTAGACCCTGCTCGTTCGTGCTACGCCGACAGCGCGTCGCCTTCGGCGTCGTACCGCTGGATTTCATCGACCGCTTCGCGACGCTGTTGAACCGGCCGATCGAGTCGTACGCGGCCATCACGGAATCCGACGATGCGAGACGCGTACTCCGCGATATCCGGCTCGTGTGTGACGAGCACGATAGTTAGGCCTTGCTCGGCGTTCAGCCGCTGAAAGATGCCCATGACCTCGATGCTCGTCCGCGAATCCAGGTTCCCCGTCGGCTCGTCGGCGAGCAGCAGCGAAGGCTTGTTGACGAGCGCCCGCGCAATCGCCACACGCTGCTGCTGTCCGCCCGACAGTTGATTCGGATGATGATCCAGCCTGCTGCCCAGTCCGACTTGTTCGAGCGCCTCTGCCGCCCGGCGTCGCCGCTCCTTCGCGGGCACCGGCTTGCCGTAGAGCATCGGGAGCTCGACGTTCTCGATCGCGCTCGTGCGCGGCAGGAGGTTGAAGCCCTGGAAGACGAATCCGATCTCGTGGTTTCTCACCAGCGACAGGTCGCGCTTCGACAAGCGTGAGACATCGCGTCCATTGAGCACATACATACCGCTCGTTGGACGATCGAGGCAGCCTGCCAGGTGCATGAACGTCGACTTGCCCGAGCCTGACGGCCCGGTCAGAGCCACGAACTGCCCGCGTGGGATCTCGAGTGAGATGCCGCGCAATGCGCGCACTTCGATTTCGCCGACTGCATACGTCTTGGTGAGATCACGTACGGCGATGACAGGCGTCTCGTTCATCGCGTGCCTCCTCGTCGTCCGGTCCCGCCACGGCCGTTGAAGGGCAACAGCGGCGATGTGGCCGGGGTGGCAGCTGGAGCCGCCGTCGCGGCAGCTCCGGTAATGACGGACGTGCCCGCTGACAGATCGCCGTCGAGAACGGCGGTATCCCTGCCATCACTGATGCCGATGCGCACGGGCACACGCGTCGGTAGATTGTGGGCGAGCACCCATACAGCTCCTCTGTCGTCGTCGCGTGGCGCTGAGCCGCCACCGGCAGCGCGTGCCGTCCTGGCGCCGCCGGCGGCTGCGGGCTTGAATTGGAGCGCGGCGTTCGGCACTTTCAACACGTCTGCAGCGCGTCCGGTTTCGATCGTGACCGCCGCCGTCATGCCCGGCTTCAGTTTCAAACCCGGATTGGGAACATCGATCACCGTGATGTAGCTGACGACGTTCTGTTGCACGACGGGCTGCAGCCGCACCTGGGACACCGTGCCGGCAAAGGTGTCGTTCGGGTAAGCATCGACGCGAAATCTCACGCTCTGCTTCGGCGTGATCTCGCCGATGTCCGATTCATCGACGCTCGCGTTCACGCGCATCTCCGTGAGATCGCGCGCGATGACGAAGAGCGTCGGTGCCTGCAGACTCGATGCGACGGTTTGCCCGACGTCGACGTTGCGAGCGATCACGACGCCATCGATCGGTGCGCGGATGATCGTGTGACTGAGATTAACTTGCGCCTGATTGAGTGACGCCTGCGCCTGGACGACCTGTGCCTCGGCACCTTTGACCGCGGCATCTGCGGCGCGCGAGGTGCTCTCGGCCGTTTCGAGATCGGTTGCCGGGATCAGTTGCTTGTCGAAGAGCTCGTGCGCTCGCTTCAGCTTGAGTGCCGCGTCGGCGGCCTGCACCTTCGCGCGGTCAGCATCCGCCTGAAGGCGAACGACCGTCGCCTTCGCCTGCTCGACCTGCGTATCCAAAAGTGAGGCATCGAGCTCGGCGATGATCTGCCCTTTGCGCACCTCCGAGTTGAAGTCGGCGTGCAGCGCGCTGATCGTCCCCGATATCTGACTGCCGACCTGAACGGTAGTGACAGCCTCGAGCGTGCCGGTCGCGTCGACGGTCGAGATGACATCGCCGCGCGAGACCGCGGCGGTCGTGAACGCGGGTGCTTCGGCCTCGACATCCCGGGTGTAGTAATAGGTGGCCGCAAGCGCTGCGATGGCGATCGCGCATACTGCGACCCATATGGATCTCTTCATGGTTCCTGGCCTCTTCTCAGTTGGACGCATATTCGGGACGCGAATCCGTGGCAGAACTGTGACAATTTCGCGTCGACTTCAGGGGCAGGTCGAGGTGGGTCTTCAGACCGCCTGGTTCCCCTGTTCCGGTCACACAACGTTCACGGTTCTACCGTGCGCACGCCATGTGGACTGCCGTCCAATCAATCAGTAGGCGGACAACAAAAGAACCTAGAATCTCCAGGGCCGAGAGCTGGATGCCCAGAGCCTGGAGCCGAGAGACCAAGTGGAGGCAGTGATGTTTCGATTTCGTTCGTTAGCGACAGGAGTCGCAATGGTGGCGCTGCTTGCGACGAGCGTGGCGTTTGCGCAGGGACCGCGCGGTGGCGGTCCATTCGGAGGTCGTGGTGGGCGGGGACCGTTTGGCCCCGGAGGACTCGAGCTCAACCAGCTGAATCTTTCCGACACGCAGCGCCAGCAGGTTCGCGAGATCCGTCAGCGGTATCGCGAGCAGACGCAGCAGGTCGCGCAGCGTCTGAACGCGGTGGCCGAGAAGCAGCGTCAGGCAATTGAGACGCTGCCCGTGAATGAGACCCTCATCACCTCGGCTACGCAGGACATGACGGCGGCGCAGGTGGAGATGGCGATCCAGGAGGCTCGACTGAACTCGGAGATCTGGTCGGTGCTGACGCCGGAGCAGCAGGGGCAGGCGACGAAATTGCGCGCGGAGCGGAAAGCGCAGATGGAGCAGCGGCGCCAGGAGTTCCAGCAGCAGCGGCAGAAGGGCCAGTAACGGTCGGCCACGGGTCACGGGACGCGGACAACCTGGCCTCCGTCCGCGGCCCGTGGCCTCAGTGGCCGTCGGCCCGGGTTCCGTTTTTCAGACCCGGAACGTCGGCCGGGTCCTGTTCTTTGGACCCGGCTGTTTAGGTCAGCACGTCGTCTACTTCTCGCCGCCGCACTTCCCACCCGGACAACGGTTGTTCTCCTGGCAGACGTACTCGAACAATCCGTCCTTCTCCCACTCCGGCTTCGCGATGATCTCGAACTCCTGAGACCACGGCGCCGTGAAGATCTTCGGGTCATCGATGGTGATCGTATACGAGATCGCTGTCGGACTCTTCCACCTGAGACGCTCGATGGTGTGGAGCGCATCGCTGTGCATCCGGAACTCGTTCGGATTCGTGTAGTGATGGTCGTCGAGCGCCCAGCGCTTGAAGTTGGTCGTGTCGATGACAAGCGTGTCACCGTCCCACTTGCCGACGGGGTCGCCATCGAACATCGGCTCGAGTCCCTCACGATGCGGCCGCCCATCCAGCGGGATAATGCGCGTGTTGCGCTGGAATTCGTGCACCATCACAAGGTGAGTCTTCGTCTGGAAGAACTGCATGGCGTTGCCGGAGAGAATGCTGGCGGGAAAACCGGCGGGCATGCAGAAGTCGCGCGGTTCGTCGTGCCGCGGGTCACCTGTTCGCGGTTCGTAGAACGGTTCGCCGCCCGGTTTGAACGGCGCGAAGCGCTTGCGGTCGAAAATCGTCGCGTTGGAGCGCCCGCGTTCGTCGCCCGGTAGATACGTTGGCCACTGATACGTGCCGTTGAAGTCCGGCTTCCCGTCAGTGGTACGTGGGATCGCTGGTGTTGGCGTGTTCTGCGCGGAGAGCGGCGGAAACGTGCTCAGCGCGCTGACGGCGAGGAGCAGCAAGGCCCATCGTGAAAGACGATGCACTGCCATGATGACCTCGCTCCTACTTCGCTGGCGCCGGCGTCGACTGCCGATCGAGAGGGGTTGCCGTGAAGACGTTGCGACCGTCCGCATATGTGACCTTACTGCCAAAGCCGTTGTGCGACCCGTCCTTCGCGCGGAAGCCCTCGACGTTGACCACGGATCCGACAACAAGCTGATCCTTCTTGACTCCGCGGCGCATCAACTGACCTGGCGCCCCGCCCGACAGTCCCCATGTCGTGATCGAACCATCGGGATTCTTGACGTCGATGTAGTACCAGATGTGCGGGTTGGTCCACTCGACCTTGGTCAGGGTCCCGGTCAGCTTGAGCGGCTGTTTGTCGTCGAACTCGGCCGCGAACGAATGATGGGCAAGCAACCGGCCAGCGCCGCCCGAGAGCGCCAGGATCACCAGGATTGTGAATACGACCCTCTTCATGAAGTGCCTCCCCGCGGATGCGCGGCATGTTCCGCGAACCTGGACGTCGCGCATCGCTGGCAAGAATTATCGCCCGAGTTCGCGCTCGAGATCTGCCAGATGCCGCTTCGCGTCTGCGTTGTCGGGGGCCAGCCGCACGGCTTCCCGGTATAGCCGCAGCGCTTCACTCATGTTGCCCTGCCGTTGACGGACCTGCCCGAGTCCGTCATAGCCTTGCGCATAGCCTGGATTGAGCGAGAGCGCTTTCGCGAAGTAGCCGTCCGCCTCGTCATGCCGTCCCTGAAGCAACAGCGCCATGCCCATGTTGTAGTGCGCTGCCGGCGAGTCGGGATTGTCCCGCAGCGCGTCGGCGAAGTGCGTCGCCGCGCCCTGCAGGTTTCCGACGGCGGCATGGAGCAGCGCGACGCCGTTGTGAAGGGCTGTGTTGTGGGGATCGCCCTCGAGCATCTTCTCGTGTCCGACGATCTCTTCGCGGAACACGTGCGCCTGCATGTACGCGGTCAACTTCGCCCGGTCGGCTGGCGTGCGAGTCACCGCCTGGAACCAGAGCTCGGCCATCTCGTCTGTCGTGCGCTGTCCGTAGATCACGCGCTGCGGGGGAGCGTGCGGGTTGCGCCGATTCCCTGCGGAGTTGTCGTAGACGTACTCCATCCTGATCGTCGTGCCGGCGGGAAGTCGCACGGGCTGAACATAGCGATACACGCCCTGCCAGTCGAAGTTCCAGTCGCGGATGTAGATCAACGCGCGCTGCGTCCCGTCAGGGAGGTTGGCGAAGCCTTTCACCTCTTTCGCGAGATAGTGCGCATGCGGCTGCACCGTGTAGATGTCGATGTCGACGGGAAGCGTGACCGAGTCGATCACAGGGTAGCGGGCCTGTCCTGGCGGAATGTCGAGATTCTGCCGTGTCAGTCGCACCAATATCGGTGTCCGCGTCGGCGGCTCCTTGCTGAAGTACAGGCCGAGCGTTCCCTGCAGCGTCTCGGTTCGTCCGCTCGGACGAAGGTGCAGCATCATCACGAGATCCGTGCCCGGGCGAAGCGCCCACGCCATCCCCTCAGGTGCGACATACGGTGAATGCCCGGGACCCCAATCCAGGAAGAATCCATCGGGACTCGCGACCGAGTGCGCAATCAGTCCCTCGTAGCCCGGTTCGGGATCGAGTGCATCGAGCACGCGCGAAGCGCCCGCCGTGTCGAACTGCATCGTCGCGTGATGGACCACTCGCGTGTTACCCGGCAGGAACTCCCAAGCTTTCACGTAACGAGTCTCGCCGCCGGGAATGGGCAGGACGAAGTTGCGGTACATGTCGTCCCCGGTGGCGCGCAGCGTGTACTCGCCAGTCTGCAGAATCAGATCGGGCTCGCCCAGTTGCCAGCGGCCGCTCCAGCTCGGACGCGGCGGCACGAGGGCCGGGTCCCCCTCGAGGGTCCCGTCCGCCACCCACTGTTTGATGGTGGCGATCTGGGAGTCCGTGAGCCGGCGGTTGCCGACGAATTCGCCGTGGCCAGGCTCGGGAGGCCAGGGCGGCATGGCCCGTTGCTCGACGGCGGCCGCAATTTGAACCGCGTGGCCCCTGGCCTCGTCGTATGTCAGCAAGCTAAAGGGGGCGGAGCCCGACGGACGATGGCAGGTGATGCACTTGTCGAAAAAGATCGGGGCCACTTCCTTGCTGAAGGTGATGGCCGAAGTACTCTTGCCGCCCGCACCGTCCTGAGCGTGCGGCGGCGATGAAAAGGTGAGCGTCGCGTGTCCGAGGCTCGCAAGGCCCAGCAGGACTGGCACGAGAAGCGCGGCACGCATCGGCCGATATTACGTCGCTTTGGCCCGTCACGTTGCCGTTGCGACCGTCACCAGTTCTGGTGATAGATCCCGGGTCGCCGTTTTTCTTGTCTGCAATTAATGCGTTTGGCGATAGTCTACGCACGCAACAAATCCCATTGACCCCATTGATCCCGTCAGTCCCCTGAGGAGGAGGCCTAATGATGCGTCAACGGTCCGCTGTCGTTGCCCTGCTGATGCTGGGAGCGACGTTGGCTCTTCCAGGCATCGCCCTTGCCCAGAGCGCGATCGCCGGCGTCGTGCGCGATACGTCCGGCGCGGTGCTGCCTGGTGTAACGGTAGAAGCGAGCAGCCCTGCGCTCATCGAGAAAGTGAAGTCCGGTACGACGAACGAGACTGGTCAGTACCGCATCGTCGATCTGCGTCCCGGTGTGTATACCGTGTCGTTCAAGCTGCCGGGCTTCAACACCGTCGTACGCGAGAACATCGAACTGGAAAGCAACTTCACAGCACCGATCAACGTTGAGATGCGGATCGGTTCTCTCGAGGAGAGCATCACCGTCACCGGGGAAAGCCCCGTGGTCGACGTGCAGACGAGCGGCAGGCGCGAGGTCGTCGGGGAGGAGTTGATCGAGTCGCTCCCAACGGGGCGCAATTTCCAGCTCCTGGCGGGCACCGTTCCAGCCGTGAGCACCGGTGTGTTCGACGTCGGTGGATCGAGCACCATGTGGACTGGTGGCAGCCTCCTCACGCACGGATCGCAGACGCGCGATTCACGCACGCTCATCGACGGTATGGTGGCCGATGCCATGTTTGGCGGCGGCCAGTGTTCCTGCATCTACGACAACGAGGCGCAGACACAGGAAGTTTCCGTGCAGGTCTCTGGCGGGTCGGCGGAGAACCAGACCGGCGGCGTGCTCGTGAACCGCATCCCGAAGACCGGCGGCAACCAGTACAGAGGGGAATTTGTTGGTCTCTGGTCGAATAGTTCCCTGCAGGCCGACAACATCGACGCCGACCTCAACGCGCGCGGAATTCGGATCGGCGACGAGCTCTTCAAGTTGTACGACCTCAACTACAGCATGGGCGGTCCCATCGTGCAGGATCGCCTCTGGTTCTTCGTTTCGGGCCGGAACAACGCGTACAACAACTACGTCGCCAACGCCTTCAACCCGGACGGAACCCGTGCCGTCGA
>Ga0207706_10005287_pt1 | contig 12036 bp, 9 predicted proteins | sample KBSC53metaG_FD_184318 | JGI IMG/M metagenome (GOLD analysis project Ga0207706, IMG submission 184318) | Corn rhizosphere microbial communities from Kellogg Biological Station, Michigan, USA - KBS C5-3 metaG (SPAdes) (version 2) | ecosystem: Host-associated > Plants > Roots > Rhizosphere > Soil ... | reverse complement strand
CAGCCGAATAGCCGTGAGCCGGCTGTGCGCATCAGCGCCAGCCTCATCTACAACAACAGGCACGCACGACTCCTCCCACCCCACGACTGTCCCTCGCGATGTCGGACTGGTTCCGGAACGAGATCGGGGCACAGATTGTGCGCCAAGCATACAATGAATTCCCGATAATTCGTTACGATCGTGAAATGGTGGGGCCGGCGGATGAAGAGGAGGAGGCTGTCCGCAAACACCTTGGCTCGCCGATATGAGGCCATTCACAATGAGCAGCTCATCGCAGTTCTTGCCAGACGAAGGCCCGACTCCGCTGGGAAGTACAGAGTGGGCCGACGACTACAATCGTACGAAACTTTGGGGAAGTCTCACAAACAGCCCTCGAACAGCGGAGCAGACTACAATCGGCCTATTTTGGACGGCAAATCCGGGCGCTCCGTTTACTGCGATGCTAGCCGATGTGGCAGACGCTCACAGCCTCAACGTGCTCGACACGGCCCGCCTCTACGCCATGACTTTTACGGCCTATAGCGATGCTGTCATTGGTTGCCTCAACGCCAAGTATCATTTCAATTTCTGGCGGCCCGTAACGGCTATTCAGCAGGGCGACAGTGATGGCAATAGTGCAACGGTTGCAGATCCCAGCTGGCTGCCTTTAGCCACGACACCCAATCATCCCGAATATCCTGCGGCACATGGCTGTGTCACGGGAGCCATCACGACCGCCATTGCGGGCTACTTTGGGACGCGGAACGTCACACTGCATGTGACGGCCACTTATTCAATCCCCGCGGCACTCGGGGGTGGCACCCAAACCGCAACCCGGACGTTCTACACAACATCCGCTTTATTGCAGGAGGTGCAGCTGGCGAGGATTTATGGTGGCATGCACTTCCATCATTCAATTGTCCAGGGAACAGTGTTAGGCCAGAAAGTCGGTCGGCAAGTACTAAAGAACTACTTCCAGCCTCTGAAATGAAAGCGTGCTGCATCGCTCAGCAGTCAGTCATATTGCCCGCTGAAATCGATGTTTGGGTGGGGGGTGCAATGTTACGTACGACAGGTATTTCACTTCTGATTGCTTGCGTCCTTGCTGGTATCGGGTGTGGCAGCAGTTTTTCGAACTCACGATCGAGGGTTACGTCTGCTGCCCCTTCCGATCCCAACTCCGGTTCATCAGCAGGCCAAGGAGCTGAGATCTCTATTTTTCCCTCTACTGACACGCTCCGTATTGGAGGGCAACGCCAGTTCAGCGGTTTCGATCGCACTGTGGGCCAATATGACGTTACGTGGTCCCTGCGGGAGGGCGCAATAGGAGGGAGTATATCTGCTGGAGGCCTGTATACCGCACCCAGCACGACTGGTACTTTCCACTTAATTGCCACGTCCAACGCAAACCCGAAGCTTAGCGCAACCGCTCCAATCACGGTCGTAAGTGTTGGTTTTCTGCCAATCAGTCCTATGGCGGCTCCTCGTTCGGGACACACTACCACCTTGCTAAGGGATGGCAGAGTTCTCATTGCTGGCGGCACTACGGCCGCTGCGCATAGCGCTGAGCTGTTTCTTCCGGCTTCAAGCAGCTTTACCGCGACTACGGGAGGGATGATTCACGTCCGCATGGATCACTGCGCGGCCTTGCTGCAGGATGGGAGAGTGCTCATCGCTGGAGGCGGTGACGGACATGGAACCCTTTTCGGTGCCGCTGAACTGTTTGATCCTGCTACACAAAGCTTCCTCCCAACGGGCAGCCTAAACCATGCGCGTACACGCGCCACGGCCACGCTGTTGCCCAACGGCAAGGTGCTCGTTGCAGGTGGCCTGGATGCTGCGGGCACATTGCTGTCGAGTGCTGAACTGTACGACCCTTTTACCGGGAGTTTCAGCTTCACGGGTAACTTGCAGTCTCCGCGCGCCGAACACACAGCCACCTTGCTCGTCAACGGAAGGGTGCTACTGGTAGGAAGTAAGAGCGACAGTAGCTTGGCAGAGCTATTCGATCCGGCGACCGGCCTGTTTACCGTTACTGGATCGCTGGTCCAAGCTCGCACTCATCACACCGCGACCCTGCTGCCAAACGGCAAAGTGCTCGTTTTGGGCGGTACAGAGACAATGTCGCCAGTGGGCGGTGGAGCATCCCCTGGTCCCGTTTCACTTAACAGCGCGGAAGTTTATGATCCTGCGACTGGCATGTTTCAGCCCGCCGGGAAGCTGTTGATGGCACGCGACTCCCATTCAGCCACTGTGCTCGCGAATGGAACTGTGCTGGTCACCGGAGGCTATGTACACGACTTCGATGGGGATGCTCAGCGAGAGTGGTACACGATCTTTACCGCTGAACTGTTTGATCCCGCCACTTCGGTTTCGACAGCAGCTTCGAGCCTTGAGGCGGACCGCGCAGAGCATCTTGCGACATTGTTACAGAATGGACAAGTACTGGTGACGGGCGGACGGTCTGGATTTCAGGAACTCTGTTGCTCTCCTAACCCCTACGCTGTGGTGCTTGGCAGTGCGGAGCTTTACAAGTGATTACGCAACAATATTTTGCTCGAGAACGACAGGGAGCGTGTGCACGTTTTAAGTCGTGATTTGTAGTCGACCCGGAAGTTAGTGCTACTACCGCCAGCCGGCGAGGTGTTCATTTTCGTCACTCCGCTCGAGTTCGTCCACTCCGCCGCAATAACCAGACTCAAATTATGTAATTTCCCGATTCCAGGTTTATGGCCTTTGGGCGAATGGCGAAAAGAACTGTGGCGTATTACATAGCGCCACACAGTTCGTTCGCTTTCGCCTCCGTTCGTAATTTACTCGCTGCGACACACGTTTCTGACACGCCTTAGGGTTGTCTGGTTGCGACGTATGGACTCTGGCCCGAACCGCAGGTCACAGTAGTGCCCAGATGGCAGAACGTTATGTACACCCGAGCCATGAAGCTGTCATTGAGGCATTGGAAAGTACGCCTCATGTGAAAGAGCTATCGGCAGAGATGGAACAAAAAACTAGTTCAAGAACAGGGTAGCCGCTAAATTTCCCGCTACAGTGAGCCGCTCGATGAATTTGGCTCGGATACAAGTGCTTGAGAACATGGTGAGCGCGGAAGGAATCGAACCTTCAACCTACTGATTAAGAGTCAGTTGCTCTGCCAATTGAGCTACGCGCCCGAACTCTTCTTTATAGCCTACCACAGATCAAATTGGCCTTGAGCGACTCACATTTTCGTCCGTCAGAAAAAAGAAGCGCCAGCGCGACAACCCCAATGAACTTGAAGCTCAATTATGCCGCCCCATAGACTGGGATCACGGCAGCGTTCACGTCCTTCCCTGCGTCGCGCGCAAGCCAAAGCATCAGGCTGGCAACCGTCGATGGATGCACCCACTGCGAGAAGTCGGCCTGCGGCATGGCCTTGCGATTGGCGGCCGTATCCATTGTGCCCGGCAGGATCACATTCGCGGTCAGACCGGCATCCTGGTTTTCGAGCGCGACAGTCTTTATCAGTGAGACCATGGCGGCCTTCGATGCGCTATAGGCGCCCACGTTCGCTCCTGGTTCGAGCGCTGCCCGGCTGCCGATTGCTATCACGCGGCCATGCCCCGTCTTCCGCATGGACGGCAGTGCAGCTCGCAGAAGATAGAATGTGCTGTTCAAGTTGACATCCAACATTGTTTGGAAGGTCGCGTCGTCCGTGTCCGCTACCGACTTGCCGCCAGCAAATCCACCAACCGTATGGGCCAACACGTCGATGTTCCCACCAAAGGCCAGCGCCTGATCAATGACAGCTTTGGCGCCGTCAGCGGTCGAGAGCTCCCCGGGTACCGCCTTGAAGTTCGGGTGATCAAATTCTGAATGCCGGATCTTCCGCGAGGTGCCAATGACCGTCGCACCTGCGCCTAGAAATGCCCGGGTAACGTAGGTTCCCAGACCGCCATTCGCTCCCGTAACCAGCACAACCTTGCCTTGCATAGAATGCTCCGATCTTCATGCCTAAGGGATTCGAAGTTTTGCCGGTTGCCTACTCCCACTTCCCTGCTCGATCAGTGCCGCAAACGAGAAGTACTCTTTATCACTGGCGGCCGCTGAACGGACTCAAAAGACCTTCACAAAACTGCGTCACCTTGCATTCACTCGGACGGCAGCCGCTCCGAGTACGCGTCCTTGTTGGGATTCTTGCACAAAGGCAATCAATCGCAGGTTGCCGGAGTCTTCTCCTGGCCCAAGCTTGACCTGAACTTCCTGCGACAGGGCTTGCCCTTGTTTGACCGCGCCGATTTTGCTAATTCTTCGCGCCACAGAAACGTGCTGTAGATTATGTCCGGCATTTTCGCCTGCCGAAACTCGCGACTCCGCTCGGTTCAGGGCAAGCACAAGGTACACGTCGGCATCGCCCGTACCGTAGGACTTGTCGAGACCCCCGGTTTCCAAATGACCGGTTAGAAGGTGCGACGTGACCGAGATCGAAGACAAACGCACGGGAAGTTTCGGACGGTGCAGCGCCTTCTCGAATGCCTGGTTCGCCAACGAAGCATTGCTACCCACGAACTCGCTCATCCCATCCACCACCATTTCCGGCGTGTAAACGCTGTCCAATCCAAAACGCCTGCCGTACGCACTTTGTCGCTCGCTGTAGAAGCGAGCAGAATAGGGATCTTTCCACCCGATGTGGTTCCAGTAGTCTACGTGCTCACTGAGAACGATCAGTTCAGCGCCCGCTATCGGCTGCTGGTCCAGCTTTTGCAACAGCGTGTCAGCGGGAGGACAACTGGAACAGCCCTCGGAAGTAAACAACTCTATCAGCACAGGAGTTCGCATGGTATCGGCCACGTCCGCTTTCAATCCATCACTAGGCACTGCCATGATGGAGAAAACGGTGGCCGCGAAAAGGAGTGAAAGGAGCAGAGTTTTCATACTGGAGTTACCAGCCTCGTAAGACAGATGTTCATCCCACGGGAAAGTTTCGCTGCGCTGCAAATCGGTGCAATGCAACTTTTGCTGCGTTGGGGACTCTAACACCCCAGGGCTCATTCGCCCGCGCCTTTATCGGAGGTCCTATGTTTCGCCATTTTGCGCGTTTATCTCTGATGCTTGTAGCACTCACAGTCACCGCTGTGCCAGCTTGTCTTGCCAGCAGCTCCAGTTCTGCAATTCCGAGCCCTGCCGTCGACAATTCGATTGCCGCCGCGACGGGTCAGGAGACGGCCGTTTTAGCAGGTGGATGTTTTTGGGGAGTGCAGGCGGTTTTTCAGCATCTCAAAGGTGTCATCAGCGCCACATCGGGCTACTCGGGCGGCTCGGCCAAGACTGCACAATATGAGTTGGTAAGCACCGGAGACACCGGTCATGCCGAATCAGTGAAAATCGTTTACGATCCTTCGCAACTCACTTACGGCCAACTGCTTCGAGTCTTCTTCTCGGTGGCCCACGATCCCACGCAATTGAACCGCCAGGGACCCGACGAAGGAAGTCAATACCGTTCCGTGATCTTCTACAACGGTGAAGGGCAAAAACGAATCGCCCAAGAGTACATCTCACAACTCGAGAACGCCAAAGTTTTCCGGGGACGCAATTGTGACGCAAGTCGTGCCGCTGAACGCTTTTTACCCGGCCGAGGCTTACCACCAGGACTATGCTGCGCGTCATCCGGAGAACCCGTATATCTTCTTTAATGACGCTCCCAAGGTGGCACACCTTCGGGAACAGTTCCCGAATCTTTACCTCGGCAAATAGCGCAGAACTTCAGCCTTGCAGCGTCGTAGGACCAGGCGAGAGGTCCGGATTCCCAATGAGAGAAAATATTCCCGGGTTGAAACCGCGATCTTGGGATCAATAATGGTTGGAATGGAGCAAAAGAAAGCCTGCGCCTAAGTTGCAGACCATTCGCGGGCTGCTTAGGAGCCCTGCTGATCAGCTAGCGACGCACCGCTCGGCTCGGCCACTGCGGCTGGCCGCTTGCGGGGAACTTCCTCCACCAGCATCGAGGGACGTCGCTCGACGATGCCGATAATGGGCGCATCCAGCAAACCATTTGTAAAGCTTGGAGTTATGAAGTTCTGCGCGCGGCACAGTTCACTTACCAAACGGCGCTGGCGGCCGCTGAGCACTTGCTCCGGTAATGAACCAAAATTCCGGAATACCCAAGTCAGATAAAAACGCTGCCAGAATGATGGACTGATGTAACGGGGTCCCAGCGCCGTCTGGATGCAGAGGACGCCATTGGACAGTTTTTCCATCCACATAATTTCGAACCTGCCTGATTTCAGATTACACGAAGCGCGAGGTTGCAATTCCTGGGCCGCACATTATTGCATTGTGCCCTTTGTGCTGAAAAGAGAATTCGTGACCTTCGCCGATGCTTATGCTGGCCACGTGAAGGCATTCTGCACGAGCGGTGGTGCATTTTGCTCTGCGAAACGCTGTACTACTGATTATCTTTTGGGTATTCGCACCCTGCATCGAGGGTCCGGCAGTTTTCCTGAGGCGAAACGATTAGAACTTCTTCAGATTTCTGGCAACACCTCGAAGCGATCAATGCGCGCGGCAACTCCAAAATTGCCCACTCCGGCAGAATTTTCCACTCGCACCACCGATGCCTGACAACAAACCCAGCGTCTCTCGCCGAAGGTCAGTTCGGCCGGAAGCACCAGCACTAATTCCAATTCTGCACCCTCGGCGATGGCAGAGTTGGTGTACAAGAACACGCCCGCTGAGCTGAGATCCCGCGTGGTAGCGGTCTCCTGCACGCTGCCATCTTTGGCTTTGATCGTGACCGGCAACCGCACCGGTACCCGCGCACGGGAACGCTTGTCATTTTTCTGTTGGGTCATGGCAAGAGGTGCCACGAGGCTATCACGGAACGACTCCCACTGCCAAAAGATGGGAGGGCTTCTCGTCTAAAGCGGCGTCCTTCGAAGACGGCCTTCGTGGACGCGTCTTCTGGAACCGTCCGCCTGTGGAAGAGCGGCCGTTGCGGGCCGTTAAGAGTAGTGGAAAAGCGGCCCTTCAAGGCCGCGAAAGCGTCTGCAAAGCAACCGGGGCTTGCCCCGGAGTCGGCCTAGTAAACCGGCCGCTGTGCGCGGGCAGGGACCACGATCAGCGCCTGCTCGAGCGTGGGCATATTAATCGCTCTTAATTTGCTTTGGATGGTGTGTTGTTCATCCAATGCGCCGGTCGCCTGATAAGCGCGCGACAGCAACTCCAGCGATACCGGATCGTTCCCATCTTCCTGCAGATTCGAAATCGCTTCCTGATACTTCTCCTGAGCCATATCGAGCATTCCGGCCGCAGCATGATAGGACTGCAGGATGACCGTATTGCGGCTCTCCTTCGCCAACGTCTCCAACTGCCGCAAGCTCTTATTAGCTAACTTGTGGTTTCCGGAGTTCTGAGCGCGGGAAACTCGCACCCGCAGAATCCGCGCCCGTTCTTCCTGGCGCTCCCATTCGGAAATGTCGTGGTGGCTTAAGGCTGATTCGGCCTGCTCCAGGTGAGCGAGCGCAGACTTATCTTCCTTCTGGTACATCGCCATAAACCGATGCGCACGGGCTTCCATGAGGTTTAAGCCCTTCTCGTGCGCTTGCTGCGCCACGGCAGCGAAGGCTTTGTCGGCCTCCTCCAACTTATTTTCACGAACCCATGTCATGCCCGATTGCAGAGCGGTATTCACCCGATTCGCTTCGTTAGGATCTTCATCAATCGCCTTCTGATACTCGGCGCGCGCGCGTTCCTCGTCGCCCATGAGCGCATAAGTGTCGCCCAAGCCGAGTTGTGAAGTGTAAAACTTGGGATCGATCTTCAGGGCGGCTCGATAGTGATCGAGCGCAGCTTCGAATTTGCCGGACATGCGCAGAATTTCGGCATACGAGTCCTGCGGATTGGGCTCGTCAGGCAGAACCCTCGTGTAGTGGTCCATGGCAACGAATGCTGGCGGGAAATTCCCGACGCGCGCGTATGCATATGCCAGATCGTTCAATGCGGCGGGATAGTCCTTATCGATCCGCAACGCGCGTTCGCAGAGTGTTCGCGCCCGTTCGTTGTCGTTCTCGCCCATAAGCCAGTTGGCGGCCAGGTAAATCAGCCGCTTGTCTTTCGGATACATCGCCAACATATCGTTCATCGCAGCGATGCCCGGCACGAAATTGTTTTCCTGCACATCCACAATCCACTTGATCATCAACTGCTCACCGGGCGTGGTTGTGGATGCTAGAGACTTCGCTTTTTCCCGCTCTGCCACGACCTCAGCGGGATGATTGCTGTTAAATGCCACCCATGCGTGGGCCAAGGCAAAGTTAGGATCAGCCGCAGCCGCGTCGCGCCAATCCTGGGTCGACTGGTCGAGGTACAGGTTCTCGTAATCCTGCATTCCCTTCTCAAAAAGCGCGCGCGCCTTCTCGGAAGACGTGGTCAGGGGCAGAGTCTTCGAAGCTGACTTACTTTGCCTGCTTCGGCCTGAATTAGCCGTTGTCGACTTCGCCGACACTAACAAAGACATCGACAGCAACAACATCATCAACACGGATCGCCGCATGGCCGTATCTCTCAGGAGGAAATTGACGATTCTGGCCGGAGAGTAACATCCACGTTTGGGTACGCCAAGTTACTGTAGTTTCATGGAAGGGGTAAGGCGATGAGAAAAAGATGGTGGGTTTTGAGCCGATTGGACATTTAGGCGCATGCCCGGCAGAGCCGGCTAACTACGTGTGCCCCTTCGTATGCTGACAAGGTTGAACCTACGCCGGTGGGCGATCTCCAATGCCTGGGATGCGGATCTTCGCCTCTTCTCCAAGGCTTCGCACCGCCAGTTGTGTCTCCCGGACCATCAAAACGCAGCCCGTTGCGAGGCCTATGACAGCAGATGCGCCGGTTACTACTGCCAGGGCCGCAGCCGCTTCGAACAGAAGCTTCTGCGAATAATAAGCAGCAATGGAGCCCATGACCGAAACGAACGCGGCGGATCCGAACAGGCCTAGTCCAGCATAAAAGAGCCGCAAGGCCTTCAGCAGATATTGAGAACGCACCCGAAGGGCATTCAGTTGCGCCGTCCACATCGGGTACTCGGGGTTGTCGGCTTCGACGTGGGACATTTCGGCCATGACCACGCGTGTACGGTCCACGACGCGCGCCAGCCGGTTACTGGTGCCAAGCGCCAGAACAGACGACGCGTTCGTAAGAATGGCCGGAGCAACAACGGCCGTCAACACACCGAACGGATTATTCGCGACCGACGTGTATTGCACGGTTGACTCTCCAAGCTGACGCTCGACGCATACCCACGATTTTGCATTTGTCCCGCGAGCTAAAAGCTGAACCTCACCGCCACCTGTACGTCTCGGGGTCCACCGCCGCCCAGATATGGGTTCTGCGCGCCAACATCGGGCGTCACCGTGATGGGCAGAAACCCGATTCCGCGGCCTGTCGGGTCAATTCCATTCGATGTCCAGTCCACAACGTCATTGGGGTTCAGTGGATTGGAAAAATTCGGGTGGTTGAAGATGTTGAATACATCAACGCGCAACTGCATCGCCACTCGCTCGGTGATCTTGTTTTCTTTGCTCAAGGCGAGATCGAAATTCCGGAAATGCGGGCCATAGAAGGCATTTCGCCGCAAGTTGCCAAAAGTTCCGGAAGGCGCTTGGAAGGCGGTCAAGTTCAAGAAAGCGTTTGGCGTGTGCGTTCCTGCGAACGGATCGCCCACCAGGTTCGGACGCTCGATGAATTCGCCACTACCATTGAAGTTGTTAAAGTCATTCACGTTGAATGGCATCCCTGTGGAGAGCGAGAGCACGCCATCAAGACCCCACCCGGATGTCAGCCAGTGCAGCGTCGTCGTTCCCGGAATTCGGTAGTTAAAGAGCCAGCTGAAGCGATGCCGCGCGTCGAAATTGGAATTGCCTCGCTCCCCTGCGGGGTTGTAACTGTTGTCGGGAAGCGCGGCATTTGGAACGTAATCCTGTCCATCGCTGGCGGTATCAATCGAATGCGAGTAGGTGTAATTGATTATCGATGTGAAGCCATGCAGATCACGCACACTCAATCTCGCTTGCACTGAGTTGTAGGCTGACGTAGCTGACGATTCGAACTCGTTCACAATTCCAAACTTCTCTCCCGTACTGGTGAAAGGACCGAGATCAAAGGGCCGCACGCCGGTGAACGGATTCACCTGGTTGATGTCGCGGAAGCGGAACAGCTTGCGCCCTGCCGACCCCACGTAGCCCACGACTACTGCCGTATTACTCCCCAACTGGTGTTCGATATTGAGGTTATAATTTTGAACATAGGGCGTGCGCATCTTCTGCGACACCGTGAATACGTCGGTGGCGCCAAAATTCGTGAATACCGGCCCCGTGCATCCGATAATCGTTCCGGGCACTGCGATCTGGTTGCCCAAACATGGCCCCGGTGTCACCACCAACGCATTTACATCCGGCGAGTTGGCGAAAAGGATCGGACGTGGTCCGACGCCGTTGAAGGCTGGTCCCGCGTTGTTCGTATTGAAGGGTAGCTGTCCCGCGAAGAAGTCCTGCGAGAAAGAATCATACGCAAGTCCCCACCCGGCACGCGCCACTGTCTTACCTGAGCCAGTCAGGTCATAAGCAGCGCCGATACGCGGCGAAAAATTATTGTGGTCTTTTGGATAAAGACTGCTCGGGGCGTTCGCGGCACCGATGGTGACCAACCCTATGCTCGGATCGAGGATGCTTAACCCGCCGTTTTGTTCTCCAAGTACGCCGAAGTAGTCCCAGCGTACCCCATAGTTGATGGTCAAACGATGGGTGTACCGGTAACTGTCTTGAAAGTAAAGTGCCCAGTTTCTCTGGTACGTTTGCCGGTTCGAATTGCCTGCTACGATGCTTCCCCCGCTCGGAATTCCTGCTAGAAAATTATCCAGAGCGGTTGCGGTCACCAGGCCCGTGATGGGGCTAACCGTGTCACTGAAACTCAACCGCCCGCGGTGATTGGAATCAAAAAATTGATCGACCCACGTGCCGCGGTATTCAAAACCTAGCTTGTAATTATGCGCTGCCGATGAATACGAGTAGTTGTTGAAGACCTGCCAGTTCGTATCCTTACGGCCGCGGGGCACCGACTTGTTCGCCCCAATCTGCGCATAAGGCGCAACGTTGATAACAGGCAGCCCGAAATCCCGTGCGTTGGCAACCGTGTTCAGTCCTAGCGAAACCGGGTCGAGCGTGAAATCCTGCGGTCCAAATCTCTCTTTGAACTGGTTCCAGCCGCCGCGCAATTCGATGAGGAAATGGGGTGTGCTGGGGTGAGTCAAGGATAGCGATACGATCTGCACCTGCGTAGGCACGACGGTGTTGTAACCGGGCAGCAGGTTTCCACCCACAATGGCGAGCGGCGCGCTTTGATCGCTGTTGCCAAAGTAATAGCGACCAGTGATCAGGTCATTCCGCCGCCAGTGGTGATCAAGCTTGAAGATCGCGCTGTCCAGACGATTCGTGGCGATGGTTGTAGTCTCGACTGTCTTGGGCGTGTCGGACCCCGGTCCGCCATCTCCGAACGCTGGCAGCGGCTGGCCGTTTGTCCACGGATTGAGATTGAGTATGTTCTGAATAATGGGATTGATCCTCGTCGCCGGAGCGTGCAACGCGATTTGCTCCTGGGTCGGGAGAATCGCCGGCGCGGGAATTCCAACCTTTTCTCTCTGCCCTTCGTAAGCGAGAAACCAGAACGTTTTGTCGCGGAAGACGGGTCCGCCCGCCGATCCGCCGAATTGATTGTTTTGGAAGATATTCTGCGGTTGCGGCGCGCCCGTGATCGGGTCGTTCCTGCGATTGAAATAATTGCGCGCATCCAGATGGTTGTTGCGGAAGTATTCGAAGACGCTTCCGTGAACATCGTTGGTGCCTGACTTAGTGACGATGTTGACGATCGACCCGGAATTGCGCCCATACTCGGCTTCCGTGTTATTGAGGATCGCCATCTCCTGGATCGCGTCAACCGGAAGCAGCGTCGCCGGTATCCCGAAGACGCCTCCCTGATTGATTGCGGGATCGTTGCGGTATCCATCGTTCATGTCCGTGCCATCGAGCAGGA
>Ga0207706_10005285_pt1 | contig 12037 bp, 8 predicted proteins | sample KBSC53metaG_FD_184318 | JGI IMG/M metagenome (GOLD analysis project Ga0207706, IMG submission 184318) | Corn rhizosphere microbial communities from Kellogg Biological Station, Michigan, USA - KBS C5-3 metaG (SPAdes) (version 2) | ecosystem: Host-associated > Plants > Roots > Rhizosphere > Soil ... | reverse complement strand
TCTGCGTTTTCTACCCAAATAGATTGACAAACCAATGAAGCAAATAACAATTATGAATGGTATTAGGACCTGCCAAGTGTCTGCCTCTGAGCTGGGTTCATATTCTCGATATATCTGATCCTCGTTATTATAACCAATCTTCTGTCCAAGTGCTATAACTGTAGTTAGGAATGCTTTATCAAGAACTTCGAGATCTCGTGTAGCTTCATAATCTTGTCTTGCCGGAACAAGATAAGAGTCTAAGATTGTTCCTGCAGTCCCATCGGTAATGTTTCCCTCCAGTCCTCTACCTACCTCTATTCTCATTGACCCTCTGGCCGCATCACGCTCCGAGGAAAATAATATCAGAACACCGTTATCCTTCCCTTTTTTTCCGATCCCCTTCGTTCCATCTAAAGTAACTTCATTAAATAAATAATTTGCAAGAGTGTCCCTATCATTGATTTCTACCCCATCTTTCTTTATTCCGTGACCAATAAAACTTGGAATAGTGTATATTACTATTTCTGCGGAGGTTTGCCTGTCCAAGTTACGGAGATATCCATCAATTAACGGTCTGTATTTGTTATTTATCAAATTCGCATTGTCGTACAGATACTGTGGTCTGGTGCTACCGTCAGATGGAGAAGAAAAGGAAGTCTGATGTAAGAAACTGGATATGAAAATTAGGGTTAAAATGGAAAATATTGCTAACTTGACGGAATTAGAATTATTCACTTCAAATATTTGTATAACCTTATTTACAAAGATTTTGATTGTATCCATTGCTCATCAATATCTCAGATCATTTGATCCCAAGTAGTTTGTGATCTCCTAAAAGGATAAGATGAGGATCATAAATTAACCAATAGACAAATCGACTAACAGGTTGCCTAATATAAGGTATAGATTATTCCATTTTCAAGATAATTAGTTGGGACCGGTTACAATAATGAAGTTTGGAGGTAGCACCCTAGGAGAGGATGGTGTGTGCATTGACAAAATAATCGAGAGAATAAATGAAAAGATAAAAAGGCGAAGTAAGGTAGTTGCCGTTTTTTCTGCACCCCTAATTAGATACAGAGGCAAATTAAGCTCAATTACGGATATAGCAATTCATATTGGAAAGAATTATGCACAATCCAATCCAATTGAAATTGATGTGTTACGCGATGTGTATGAAAACATTGCATCAAGTAACCTTACTGAGGAGTATCACAAAAAATTTTCTGATGAAATCAATAAATTTCACAAAGAAGTAATTGTATCACTCAAACAAGCGGCAGAAAATCGCAGATTTGTTGATGTTACTAGATCAAGAACTCTTGCATATAGCGGCGAGATACCTATGTCATATTTAATGGACTATGTATTAAGAAGCAAGAATATTAGGTCAGCTCATGTGGAGTTAGAACGATGGCCAATAATAACCGATGACAATTTTGAAGCTGCTAATTTTTTAATAGATGAATCCAGGGCAAAATCTGAGCATTTTTATCAATTAATTGAAAAAAATAATGTAGTGACTATAGGGGGTTTCATAGGAAAAACTATCGACGGACTAGAAACAACTTATGAGAGAGGAGGTTCTGATAGATCCGCGGCTGATGTTGCCATATTGTTGAACGAAAATTACAAGGCAGAATTGGATTTTGAAAAAGATAATGCGGTATTGAGTGCGGATCCGAAAATAGTAAAAAAAGAGTTAGACAGTATCAAATTTCTGTCTTATAATGAGGCAAGATTGGCTGGTATGTTTGGTATGAAGATACTTGATCCTCTGGCTATTAAGGAAATCGATAATAACAATATGGATATACCAATTGTAATTACTAATATGAATAATCCATCTAATACTACAACAATATCAAAAACCTCCGCCGATCAAGCAGGAAACCTTGTTAAGATTGTTACTGGTAAGAGAAACTGTGCCATAGTTCGTATGGAAAGTATTGCAGCATCACACCTATTGGCATCACTTGAAAGTGATAAGCAATATCATGACTTTCTTAAATTATCTCCCTATAAGAAAGAAGGAATTGAAATCACTCGAATCTTGTTTCTTGATGGAGACTACGTTCGTCGTAACGAACATCATTTTAAGGCCTACTATTCGAAGACCGAAATAGTATATGATAGAGGCGTTGTTACTTTAATTGGAGATAATATGTGGAAAAAACCTAAAATTGCCTCTACTACAAGCAGCACGGTCGGAGAACATGGAATTAATATATTGAATTTGGATGCCCAAGAGGAAACTTCTCGTATATTGATTATTGTAGATGATTCTAAGGTCGCAGATGCAATAAGGGCAATCCATGATAAGAGAAACAGAATTGATAGATGAATTTTAATGAATGATAAAAGTAAGATTTGGATGGATGGCAAATTTGTTAGATGGAATAATGCAAAAATACACGTTCTGACTCATGGATTGCATTATGGAACAGCTGTATTCGAAGGAATTCGTTGTTACCACACAAAGAAAGGTCCTGCAATTTTTCGACTAGAAGAACATCTCAAGAGACTAATGAATAGTTGCAAAATGTATCATATGAATTTGGAATTTTCGGAGAAAGAGATTAGAGAGGCTATTATCCAAACTATAAAAATAAATGGTGTAAAGGATTGTTATATACGACCCATTTGTTACTATGGATATGGAAAGATGGGAGTAAATCCCTTACCTAATAAAGTATCAATATCAGTTGCTATATGGAATTGGGAAGATCACATAAAAACAAAAAACAACGCAGGAATGAGAGTTATCGTTTCATCGTGGATCAGAATAGATTCCAGAAGTTTACCTATTCATGCGAAGGCAGCGGCAAATTATGCAAATTCGGCGTTAGCACGTATAGAAGCAATAAAATCAGGAGTTGACGAGGCGATAATGTTGAATATGAGGGGCATGGTCGTAGAAGGAACTGCCGAAAATATTTTTATGGTAAAGAATAAAATCCTAGTAACACCACCATTAACATCAGGTGCATTGGACGGGATTACAAGATCCAGCGTACTGGATATTGCAGAAGATCTGGGCATTGACTTCCAAATCAGCGATATATCCCGTGATGAATTGTATAACGCAGATGAGGTCTTTCTAACTGGAACAGCAGCTGAAATTAAATCAATTGGTGAAATTGACAATATAAAAATTGCTGATGGAAGAACTGGGAAAATTGCAACACAGCTACAGGATTTTTACAATCAAATAGTCCACGGCAAGAACGAAAAATTTGAGAAATGGCTAACGTATATCAATTAACAGATTGAAAAATTATCTCAACATGGATCTAATTTTCACAAATAAAATAATAAAATAAAACAAAATCCCCTAAAGAGGAGATTCATTTAATATTAATGCCAACAAAGCTGATCTTAAATCCTTGCCGTAAGATGCTTGCTTAAAATAAATGGCATTTGATTTACTGTCTACATCCTGCGATATTTCATCTATTCTAGGCAAGGGATGCATAATAGAGATATCAGGTTTAAAGCGTTTCAGAATGTTACTATCAATTGTATACACGCCTTTAACTTTTTCATATTCCTGTGGGTCTGAAAATCTTTCCTTTTGTATTCTTGTCACGTATAATATGTCTGAATTTTGAAAAACTGTGTCGTTTAATTCTGTTAATTCTATAATTTTCATTTTATCCTTTAAACCATAAATGGACTCTTGTCGAATTTGTAATGTTGGCGGTGAAACTAAGATGATTTCTACATCATAATTAGAAAGTCCGTATAATAAGGAGTAAATTGTTCTTCCATATTTCAAGTCCCCCAATATACAAATTCTTAATCCATCAATTTTCTTTTTTTCCTTTGTTATTGTATATAAATCCAGCATAGCCTGTGTTGGATGCTCTTCACTTCCGCTACCTCCATTAATTATGGGATGATCAGAAATTTCTGCTGCAAATTTGCTTGATCCGTCAAGTTGATGACGCAGAATCATGATATCTGAATAAAGATCCATGACCCTCACAGTGTCTTGTAAACTCTCTCCCTTTTCTATTGAAGACGATTTCAGGTCTGATATTCCAATAGAACTACCGCCTATCGATGCCATTGCAGCCTCAAAACTCATTCTGGTTCTAGTACTTGGTTCATAAAACAGATATCCCATTATCCTGGCTTTTCCTAATTCGTCCTTTTCTTTGGGATTAAGCTTCTTCATCTTATCCGTTTTTTCAAATAAATATTCAAGATCCTCTCTTTTAAAATCCTTAATTGAAACAACATCTCGATTGAAGAATCTATTAGTCTTCATTGATTACCATCATCATATTATGATATAGCGCTTTTACAAAAAGATTCTCATCTATTTTGGATTAATTCATTATTTTTCTCTATAGCATATATTAGAGATTTTTTAATAAAGTTTGCAATTTGAATAAGATTGGATTATTTTCATTATTTCTTGTTTTGATATTGACATTTGGATTTGTGACACAAAAAGATATTGGATACACATTTGGTCAAAACATGGATCCAACAACCAAAAATGATACTGATACTACTAGATCCATAAATAATACTGTAGTGTTAGATACTAAATCCAAATTTCAATCACCGGTTTTACCAGATCTAAAAAATTACTCCGTTAAGACTGTAACTTATACTCCAAAATTTCTTTGTGGTAATGTATCCTCTAATGAAGGGCCCGTAAGACCAGGTCATTACGATACTGACATAAGCATACTTAACAAGCAAGATTATCCGATTAAAATATTTTGGAATGTCATACCTAATGATGGAAATTCTTCAAATTCAATCATCAAGATCCTTAAACCTGAAAGCTCTACAGGTATCACATGCAAAGACATTCTTCCATTAGTTACCATTAGTAAGAACTTGTTGGAAGGATTTGTATTATTGGCTCTACCTATTAGTGACGGCATGATTAGTACATTCCCTGATCCTAATAATCCTCAAGTATCAATTTTAAGATCTGTTAATGAACAGCAAACAAATCTGATCGACGTACAAGTTTTTTATACGGCAAATGCATTGCCCCAACTTCCCAGTGAAATGCTTTTTAGTAAAATTGATTTTAGAATATTAAATGATTCTAGCGGAAAAATACCCAAGGCATTATTAGGGAAAGTATTGGAAGTCTCATTAGCTTCCAGTACCAATCAAATTTACGATCAATTGTCTCGTATAAATTCTGTACTAAAGGAAAGATTTGGTTTATCTGACTCTGAAATCAACGCTACTAGTATCAAAATAGAGGATTCTAGTATAGACGCTCTTTTTCCCCCCGATGATCACGCTATATCATCTTCGCGTCTAAGTCCGAACATATACCTTAAGTAAAATTTGAACAAATGATTCAGTTAGAATTCTACTACAAATTAAACAAGATGTAAATTCAATTCACACAAAGATTTTACGCAACGAATCATATCTTTAGCGCTCTAGTTATCATTATTAATTCAGGTCCAGTAGTTAAACTTCCTACTATTGCTGATTTGAAATTAGCGATGATACCCGATGACAGAAACGGTGAACCACCATTGATGGTTGCTGGTTCTGCTTCGACTTGAAGTATTTCTGCTATGCTCTTTATTTCCCGATCATTGGCATTCGGATGAACAATAGCTCCAGCATTTGTAGTCACAACCATTGATCCAACCTGGACATAGCCACTTATGGACATTATTTGAATAGGAACGCCCAAAACATCTCTAATACTTTGGTGCACTTCACTATTGAATAAACTTGAAACTATTGCTCCTTTATCGTTGGCTAGAATTAAGTTTCCAATTGCAGTAAACTTACTTTCTAGTCGTTCTACATTCAATCCTGTCTGCTTAAGGATTTGAATCTCTTCATCTGAAGCTGTCGATGGTAATATCATTCCATTGTTATTCATGACGGACATGGGTCCAATCAATCTGGTCCCAGCGATAGAAACATGCATTATTTTTTTAACATTTAGATATTCTTTAAGTTTTTTAGTTTTCGTATCTGCAAATCCAAAAGGAATTAGAAGCGTGTTATCATTTGCTCGTAGGAATAGACCCACATTTGGACTCCTGTAGACATCATACTTGTGGATCAAGAGGTGGTTAACCTCTCCACTATGTGAACATCATAAGACAATATTTTTCTTATGGGTGACTAAAATAAGAAACTATCTATTTTGGTTAGTCTTTAAAATATCTAGGCTATGAAACAGCTACTACCTTGACTATTTCTTGTCAGTCTCCATACTGCGGAACTGTTTAGTAGAAAAAATTGAATGAGATTTATCCCGACATACAAGAGCTAAATCCACATTCTATGCACATATTGCAGCCTTCAGTTATTATCAGCCTTGCATTACAGGACGGACACGTTTCGTACTCCTGATAGTCATTAGGTGATGCATTCATGTTCATTTTTAGTTTAGATTGAGATACATTTACTGTGGTTTCAGTTGCCTCTATTTCTTCTGTATCTCTAAACACTTTTTCAACTTGGCTCATAACATAATCTTGCTTAATGTTACTATGAATATGGTCAACCACATGGGCGCTTGGCTTTACAATGAATTTTTTCTCTTTGTCATTTCCGGTTATGTGTAGCACCTGTTCATGCCTAGAGCCATCTCTGTAGACCGTAACGCCCTTCAATCCTAATTCATGTGACAATAGATAAGCAGCCTTGATATCTTCGACCGTGACATCAGACGGCATGTTAATAGTTTTTGCTATCGCGTTGCTAATCCATTTTTGCCAAATTGCTTGTGCCATAAGATGATCCGTCCAATGCACATCAATGGCTGTTACAAATATTTTCTGTAGCCTTTCTGGGATTTCGGCCAATCCTCTCACAGAACCATAGTTATTTGCAATTTTCGTTAAAATTTCATCATTATACAAGCCATTTTCTTTAAGCATATTTTCAAATATTCTATTTGTGTAAAAGAATCTTCCTACAGTGACCCGTTTTTCGAAAACTAGTGCAAAAACTGGTTCGACTCCGTTTGAAGTGTCAGCTATCATAGACAATGTTCCCGTAGGTGCAATTGTAGTAGTCCATGAGTTTCTGATTCCATATTTTTCAATCTTCTCAACTAATGAATCCCAGTCGTAAGAATGGTATCGTTTTGGAATTTCATAGTATCCTGCCACTGGTATCATTTTTCCTTCAACATAATCAGTCTGGTTGAATAATGGAAATGCTCCTCTTGCTTTTGCAATCGCAACGCTTTCTTCCATGCTATAGTAAGAAAGTGCTTCAGCTACTCTGTTCATAAACTCGTATCCTTCTTTCGAATTATATGGTATCTCTAAAGTAAATAGTAGATCAGCAATACCCATTATTCCAAGTCCGATTCTCCTTGTTAACTGTGTATTATGTTCAATTTCTTCAACCGGATATTTGTTCATGTCTATGACATTATCCAAAAATCTGGTCGAAAGACGTATTGCTTGCTCGTAACGTTGCCAATCAAACTCATACTTTCCATCTATATTACGCTTTACAAAGTTTGCTAAATTGATGGATCCCAAATTGCATGATTCATATGGGTATAATGATTGCTCTCCACAGGGATTTGTTGCTCTAAGTGGTCCTTCTTTTACGTTGATACACGGATTATATTTATTGATATTATCAAAGAATATAACACCTGGCTCTGCGCTTTTCCATGCACTGAAAGTAATTAAATCCAAGAGCTGATGTGAGTCAATTTGGTTGACTGGTTCATTGGTAGTTGGATTCTTTAGTGTGTATCTATGATTATTTTCATTAATTATCGATTCCCAGAAATCATTCCAAATTCCAACGCTTACGTTAAAGTTCTCAAATATGCCTGGCTTGGTTTTGGCTGTCACGAACTTTTCGATATCCGGATGCCATGATTCCATGATTCCCATGTTTGCTCCCCTTCTTTTTCCGCCCTGTTTTACTACATCAGTAATTGTGTCTATAATTCTCATGAACGAGATCGGTCCTGAAGCAACACCAGAGGTAGATGCTACTATATCGCCTTCGGGACGAAGTTTTGAGTAATTAATTCCAACTCCTCCTCCAGATTTAAAAATCATCGCTGCGTCAGTGGAAGATTTCATAATCTCCGTCATGTCGTCTTTCATATCTAATACAAAACATGCTGAAAGCTGACCAAGTTTTGCCCCCGCATTCATAAGAGTTGGAGTGTTTGGTAAAAAGTCCTTTGTCACCATCAGATTATAATATTCAATAATTCTATCAGAGTACTTTGACAGGTGCCCCTCGGCAATAAGCCGCAAAAGGTTCTTAAAGCTAACTTTCATACGTCCACTTTTTGCCAAATTAATGTAATGCCTAATCATTGATTCAAAATGAAATCGGTTAAGATAGTGATTGCCAATTTTTAGTTTCAAATGAAAATCATCTATTTTTTTGTAATATTCTTCAGCTTCAGTAATATTTTGAACTACTACTTCACTATTAGAGTACAATTCTGAATCATGTAATATATCTGGGATGGTTACGAGAACTGCGACCCGTTCAAAAAGCAATTTCGGATCTTCTATTATTTCATTATTGTTATCTCTTAACAAGTAGCGTGAAGCAAGCACTCTTAGAGAATTAATGTCAAATGACTTATCAACTTCGTCCAAATCCTTCTTATTTAGAATTTTCTTCTTTTCATCTCTAATCTTGCGGCGTTCATGTCTGTATAGAATATATGCCTTGGCAGTTTCTGAAAGTCCCTCTTCAATCAAGATTGATTCAACCATATCCTGGACATCTTCTACACTTGGAACTCGATTGGTATCAAAAACAGAAAATTGTTGATCCATTTTTTGTACAACTTTTTCTGATAATCTTTCAGCAAGCTTGTAATCTGTTTTACCTGCTGCCATTAACGCTTTGTAGATGGCATTAGAAATCTTTGAATTATTAAAATCAACCAGCCCTTTGTCCCTCTTCCTAATTTGCGCGATAGCTTTTTTATTTGCGTGCGAAGAATCATCAATTTCGGTAATTTCCTTTGCCATAACCATCTATACAGCTAGAGTCTAGCTTAAAAATATTATTTTACAAAAATAATACAATGAAGGTTTAAACTTATTGATTCGGTATTATTATATTGGAAAAATTGGTAGATCCGCAGCTTTTACAAACTCCGGACGACATAGAAATCTTGGTGCCGCACGAGCTACAAATTTTGTTTCTATATATTGGTCTGAAGAAATTAAAACCGTAAGATTTGTTAATGGACTCTATCAATTCGTTATCCTCCAGATCACTAGTGTCAACATTGATAGAAACGCCACCATTCAGTAATTCGTCTATTGAGTTAGTTGATTCTATTATAGGACCACTATTTGCAAGTAAATCTCGTCCGTTTACAAGAAGACCCTGTGAATAAGACTTTATCATCATTTTATCACCAGCTTGTCGATACATGTTCCCATATTTTTCAGAGTCTAAAGAAGCTAGTCTAGTACTACTGTCATCTGTAATCATAGCAATTCTTATAGAATCATCTCCAACTTGTTTCCCTTGATCTGAAGCAACCTCAACAGCCGTATGTAATACCTTTTGAATTATTTCTTCTCCGTCAACTTCATGTCCTAGTATATTATAAACCGACTCCCTAACTCCAGTCAGGTTAATTACCAGATTCATCCTGCTTAATTGCATCATTTGAGTAATGTTGGCCATTACAGGAAGCATTTCTCTTCGAATCATTTCCAGTATAGAGTTCTTTCTTGCCAAAAGAGCTGAAATAGCTGGCTTTATCATCAATGCTAATCTGGCTCTGAAATAGGTCTCATCTTTATTTGACTGATAAGCTAGTCTTGGCAGATTTATTGCCAAGGACTGCAAGCTTACAATCGAACTAGCTTTCTCGTCAGCCGCATTTTTTACAATCCCCATGTGGCTTCTGAAGTTCTTGGATGCGGACAGAATTCCACCATTTTTGACGATACTTGGTATCAGATCCGAATTTGTCCCTAGAGACTCGTCCTTACCAACAAGAGATAACGCAATAGTTGGGATAGGCGTGTGGTCCAAATATTTCATATAGGCCGCCAAAATAGATCTGGTTATAGAGCTTTCATCAAGATAGATAGGAAAAGTAACTACTGGAAAACCCGAAGACGAAAATGATCTTGAAATGGATGATGATATAAATGCCCTAGAAAATGCAGCCTCTATTGATTCACTACTCTCCTGAATCCTCTTTGAAATGCTAGAAACAAAATTATCAAGTATTATCTCCCTTGAAGTTTCTCTGCTTAAGACCGAAATCAATACAGGTAGAACCTCTGTAATGTCATCAAGTGTCCGAATTGGTTTCAATCTTGAAACATTCAAGTATTTTCCTTTAAAGTCTAGACCATTTTCAACGATATTGCGAGTATCAATAAATACGGTGTCAGGCACCAAGTTCCAAAGCCCGGTGTTTGAAATATTTAGTTCGCCGGCAAGATGCATATCAGTGATATCCTTAGGTAACACGTTGAACAGCAGATTTTCGGAAAAAACTGCAAGAGATGTTTCTGATAAAATTCCTTCCACCCCATTTTTGCTATATAAAGGATTGTTAAACATTTCAGAGATATCGGAGCCCGGAAGACCTAGTCTAGCTAGTTTTGATCTGAATTCCTCATAGCCGTGCTCAATTAATATTGAATTAACAGTCTCTCTAATAAGAGAGGAAGTTAGATAGACCGTTTGGAATTTGTAAACTTTGTTTTCCACTTCTTCAGTAATCTTATGTGCCTGTTCAAGAGGCATATTGGCCTCCCTGACCAATGATTGAGTTATTCTATTTGAATTAAATTCCTCGATTGAATGTCTAGAAGTTCGCACGTACATTTTGCCGCTTTCAATGATGGATCTTTCTTCAATTTGTCTTGCCAGACTTAAGACAAGTTTTCCGAGATTGGTAATCGTATATCTCCTTTCCGCCTTATTTAATGCGACAAGAGACTGCCTCAAGAGCTTCCTTAAATGGTAAGCAAATTTACCTGATTCCTTTTTAGATTTGAAACCAGCTAACGACTTTAATTCAGAATAAGTTAAAGGTCCTTTTGAATTTAAAATTCGAAGTATATCGATTCTGTTAGGACTCGCCATAACAGAGAAGATCATTCTAACTCTTTTTGCTGCTTGTAAAATGCCGCTAGGCTTAGTTTCAGTTTGAGTTATTAAATCATGGCTCGCCTCTATCTCCATCTCACCCGATATTATCTTGAGATAATTTAAAATTGGGTCGTAAATAGTTATTGACTAACAGTACAAAACAATTAACCCACTAAACAATATACCAACTTATGTTAGAAAATCAAATTTAGATCATAACTTCATTTTCCTCTAATAGGGATTCTAATTCATTCCTATTTTTCAACACATTAATTGTAGCAGGTATGTCGGGTAGCTTTTGTCTAGTCTCTTCTTCAACACTCTCTTCAACTTCTCCTAAAATCCTTAGCGCCTCCTCGTCTACGGGCATAGATATTTTAAGCTCGGGATTGACTTTGAAATTCAAAATTTCAGATGAAGCGTTTGTAACATCGTTTAACACCTCATGCGCAGTGGGGATCACCATTGAAATATCTCTCTCGATATCTTTTATCAAATCTATAGTTGGATTTATCGTATCCATGATAATTGCAAATTCACCTATTATTGTAGATCGGAGAGCTACGACCTCAAGGGTCATTACCATATTTTTTGTAGTGTGTTGGATTTTATGTATATTTACAAGCTCATTAGCTAATGCCTTGGCGCGAACATTATTACCGACTTTAATGTTTTGTACAATTTGTTTTCTAAAGTGAGTATCCATAATGTCAAATTTCTTTGAGAGCTTGTTTAATTTTGTAATCTGATTACTAATAACTTGAGCAGCACTAGACAGATCATTCTGAAGCTGTGTATTATGCTGCATCACTAAAAATAATGTTTTGCATGAATGTAAGAATAATTGTCAGTGTCTGTCAACAAAGAAGTAACATAAAGCTAATCTAAATGATTTCTAGTATATGTCGAAACCTTCTTCGGGCTAAAGAAAATATTGGACTTAAAAAATCCATTTAGCCTGCTTGTTTTTCTAATG